>Ga0073906_1004514_pt1 | contig 13865 bp, 12 predicted proteins | sample Inofromicrocosms_FD_65485 | JGI IMG/M metagenome (GOLD analysis project Ga0073906, IMG submission 65485) | Mouse cecum microbial communities from Vienna, Austria - Inoculum for glucosamine and mucus D2O microcosms | ecosystem: Host-associated > Mammals > Digestive system > Large intestine >... | reverse complement strand
GTTTTCGAGCCTAGTGCAGCGTAACTTCCTTGCTACAAGCACTTGGCACTCGTATTTTGAGTGCCTACGTGCGAATGTAGTTACCTGCAACTTGGCGAGGTGTTTTCGAGCCTAGTGCAGTGCAACTTCCTTGCTACAAGCACTTGGCACTCGTATTTTGAGTGCCTACGTGCGAATGTAGTTACCTGCAACTTGGCGAGGTATTTTCGAGCCTAGTGCAGTGCAACTTCCTTGCTACAAGCACTTGGCACTCGTATTTTGAGTGCCTACGTGCGAATGTGGTTAACTGCAACTTCTTTATATCAGGCTTTCGTCTGTGCCTTTACGAGTTGCATGGCTTTCATGACCGGGGGTAGCGAAATAATAATTAAGGTAATGATGCCTTCCACTCCCAGATACGAACCTTGGTATGCGGCCGAATACGCGAGCGGATGCATCCCCTCTGGGGCATAGTCGGCGAAAAAGATGACGCCGGAAAGCGTGGAACAGACGAAACGTCCCAGTACGCCTATGACGTAGCCGATTTGTAATCCCCATTTCTTGTCATGGAAAACCCCGGATAACCCGAGTGCCCCGAATGCCAGTGGGTAGTCCAGAAGCACCTGCGGGATGCTCAAAATGTACGGGTCGATAAAAAACTGTAACAAGCCGTAGGCGACACCGGTCAATAGTCCGTATTTGGGACCGAACCAGTATCCAATCAGGCAAATGAACAGCATGGACATCAAAGTAATAGAACCGCCCATCGGCATCTCCCATAGCTTAATGTAGGAGGTGACGGTCGCGAGGGCGATTGCCGCCGCCGAAAATACAAGTTTTTTTACCGCGGACATGGAAGTGCCGCGGGTCGTGCTAATCGTGGTCATATTCATTTTCTCCTTCCTTACGCCGGCATTATCCGGATCAAGTTCCGTGCGACTTTGCGAGTGCCACCCGCGGTAACTGTCAAGGCCGTGGAAGCCTTTCACCTGCCGCTTGCAAAAACAAAGTCGTACAAGGGTCTGTGTAAATACACATCTCAGCCATGTGTGGAATTGCCCGAATGGGTCTGCCAATGTGGCATGTCCTGGCAATCCTTAGCGCCCCAATGAAAGTATAATAAGTTTTTTGCGATGATTTGTCAATAATAAGTTTCAAAATAACTGCTATTGTCCTTTTGTCATAAAAAAATAATTTGTTCTAACACATGACGCGACATTGATGGTATAATATGAACACTTGGCGAGGTGTTCCGCGAGCTTAGTGGTTATGGTACAATAAAAAGTGGAAGAGAAAGGGAGGAGAAAAGCATGGAATTAGAAAAGAATTTATATACTGGATATTTATATGCATATTTTAGATGGATACGTCCGGGGCAGGATTTGCAGCAGGTGTATTTTGCCCTTAGCCGTGACGGGCTACATTTTGTTCCGTTGAACAACAATCGCCCCATAATAGAAGCGACGCTTGGAACAAAAGGCATACGTGATCCGCATATTTTTCGTTCTGAATTAGATGGAAAATTTTATTTGCTAGGCACGGATCTTGATGCTAATAAATGTAAGTGGCATGAATACATGGCTTATGGCAGCAAGTCCATGTCGATATGGCAATCGGACAACCTCGTGGACTGGGGGGAGCAAAGCCTGGCTGTCATAGCGGATGAAACAATCGGCTGTGTTTGGGCTCCAAAGGTGTGTTTTGATAAAGAACAAAACAAATATGCCATGTTTTTTTCCGGCAGCGAGGCGGGCACGACAAATCTGAAAGTATGGTATGTTTACACCAGTGATTTTGTATCCTTTACAAAACCGAGAATATTGATTGACAAGAAGGAAAATACGTCCAAGGCAAAATGGGGGAAGATTGGGTTTGCAAAAAAGTGGATTACGTTTATTGATTCGACCACGGTGCCCGTGGAGGGTTCCTATTATCGGTTTACTAAAAACGAGGTTTTGAAAACGATACAATGTGAGACAAGCAATCATGTCATTGCTGATTATACCATGGTGGAGCCCTTGGTGGCCGGCGAGCGAGGTGTTGAAGGGCCTTGTGTCTATAACCTGATTGAACAGGACAAATGGATATTGCTGCTGGATGGCCATTTGGGGCCGAATAGCGGAAAGGGTTATTTTCCGTTGAGTGCATCGACGCAAGAACTGAAGAAAGGCATCTTCCATCGTCTTTCAGAAAAAGATTATACTTTCCCGGAAGGATGTAAACATGGTTCGGTAATGCCGGTGACACAAGACGAGTATGAGCGTTTGCTGCGTAGGTGGCCGAGTGACGTGAATGACAATTAAAAACACTTTCGGGTCGCGGAAATTATATGAAAACGCGTCATTAGGTTTTCGGATGATTTCCGTCTCATGCATAAAATGGATGCCATCCGCCGACATGACCATGGTCTGGTATGTACGGTATCCTTTTCCGTGTCCTCCGGCGGACCGAAGGGCCTGGTGAGATAAAACACGATTTTGTCATCAAGTGCCACCGCGCTGCCGGAAAAAGCCCCGCCTTTTTATTCCTGGCGTTTAAGATTTCTGGCTGGGGTTCTAAGACATGGGGAAGGTGCACCTGGTGGAGTAAATCCTTGCTCGCCGCATGTCCCCGGTACATGTGCCCCCATTCTTGCGCGTGCGGGTTCGCCCGATAATATGGTAGTATCCTTTATAATAGCGGAGTCCGTTTGGGTCATGGGGCAGCGGGGCGCTGGAGAAGAAACATAATTTCTCGGTGGACTATTTTGAGGTGCGTGAGTTGTTTGAGCAAAACGGCGTGAGAATCATATCGGAAGCAAAATTCACAAATAAAGACGGGGAGAAAGAAATCAGCGTTTCGGACGTGTATGACTCTTTGTCCGTCAATGGTTTCATGATGGATTATACGATGTACGGCGTGTATGCGGATGTCGGGAGAAGCGCCCTTCTTGACATGGAGATTCAGGAGGACGGGTTGGAGGAATATGACATTGCAAACGTGTCCGATATTACCGAAGCCTCAATATTGTTGGAAATAGAGGATGAGAATTATAATACAATTGCAGAACCGAAAGTAAAAATTGAGTTCGGACAATGAAGGAGCAAATAGCATTCGACCAGAGATGGCGGGATGCTATTTTTTTGAACATTTTCTATAATGGATTGCCTTGTTGCAAATGAGAATGGTCGTATGTTATACTACGGTTAATGCAAAACTAAAATCAGGATGTCAGAACGGCCATGGAGGTGCCGGAGGAAGATTTTTAAGGGGATTCTTTAGAATTTCTTTGGTTTCTCCCGGTTTATTCCTTTAGGAGAGTCCGTTATACTAAAAAAACAGCAAAAGGAGAACGCACGTTATGGAAACAAATCACATTTTGGTCGTGGAGGACGACAAGGAAATTCGCGAGGGTATCAAAATCTACCTGCAAAGCCAGGGATACGAGGTATTTCAGGCCGCCGACGGCATCGAGGGGTTGGAAGTCATGGGACGCGAGGAAATCCACCTGGCCATCGTGGACATCATGATGCCGCGCATGGATGGCATTCACATGACGATGAAGCTGCGGGAGAAGTATGACTTCCCGGTCATCATGCTGTCGGCAAAGTCGGAGGAAGTGGATAAGGTGATGGGACTTAATATCGGTGCCGATGATTATGTCACGAAGCCTTTCCAGCCGATGGAGTTGATTGCCCGCGTCAACTCCCAATTGCGTCGTTATCGTCGTTTTCTGGAGAAGCTGGAACCCAAGGAGAACGTGCACGTCATTGGCGGGCTGGAACTGAACGAGGATACGATTGAGGTGTCGGTGGACGGGAAGCCGGTGAAGGTGACGCCGATCGAGTACAAGATTCTATTACTTTTGATGAAGCATCCGGGGCGCGTGTTCTCTGCTGAGGAAATCTATGAACGAGTCTGGCAGGAGCGGGCAATCAGCACGGACACCATTATGGTGCACGTGCGCAACATCCGTGAGAAAATCGAGCTGGACCCCAAAAATCCAAAATATTTGAAGGTGGTGTGGGGAGTTGGATACAAAATTGAAAAACAGCCCTGACTGGAAGTGGGAAGGGAAGAAGCTCGTGGAGAAGGCGGGGGCGAGCCGCAACTTTATTTATGTCGCCATAGCCATGTTGCTTCTTTACGCGGCTTGTAACATGGTCGTTTCCTACCCGGGGTACGTAAACAGCATCGACCGCGAGGCGACGGAGCAACAGTACCAGGAAGGCCAGCTGGTTGACATCGTCCGTACCATGATGAGGGGGACCATGTTCCTTTCCGCGCAGGTAAACGAGCGGGCGGAAAATGAGATGACCTATAAAACCGTCATGGAAAGTTATGGAGAGGATGATTTTTTCTTGTTGAAAAAATTTCTTTCTTATGAGATTACGGACGAGAAGGGCGAAGTGAGAGTGTCCACCTTGGGCGGGGACGCGCAAGGGGAGCTTTTGGCGGGGGCGGATTCTTACGCGTTGTATGTGAGGTTTGCGTATGACGAATATGGCGAACTTCGGTCGGTGGATGTGACGGGCGGGGCGGTAGACAAGGAATTGCAGAACGGGTTGGAACAGATGTGCTATTCGTATGACACCGAGATTTCGGGGCTGAAAACGGAGATTCGCATGCCGGAGAATGTGGTGGCCGTTTATGCGATATCGCAACAGTCGTTGGAGGAATATTTGGAATTGACGAGGGAAGACGAGGTTTACGGCTATTCGACGCATGCGATAAACGATGACGAGACGGGGAACCTTATCGAGTTCTACTTGGACGGTTTGTCCAACCGTATGTACGCGTGGGCGATATTCATCGTGCTGGTGGCCCTTTTGATTCCGTTCAACAAGGCGTGGGACATCAGCAGGGAAGGCATTTTCTCCGTTTGCCTGGAAGCGGTGCTGGCCGTTTGGTTTTTCATCTCGCTTTTTGCGAACGCGTTTACGTACAGCGTTTTGATGCCTGCATTGCAGGTTCAGGCAAATTATTCGGGTAACGGAATCGTGCGGCTTTTCAGGGCGGGACGTTTGTATGACGTGTTCCTGAACATGTTTATTTGGTTTTTGCTGTTCGCGGCCGTGTACTGGTCGGCAACCTGCCTGCGCGCCGTGTTCACGATGCGGGGCGATTATTTCCGCCAACGAGTCTGGTGCATCCACAAATTCCGCAGTTGGAGGATACAAAAGGCGGAGCATAAGCGGGCGGTGGCCGAGGGGCGCGCGCAAAAGCAGCGGTTCAGCCTGAGAAGGTGCCTGAAAAGCTGGATGGACGGGATCCAAGGATGTTTCCTGAACGTTTATGACACGCTTTTGCACATTGACTTCCAAAACCGTACGAACCGCACGATACTGACCATTGTCGTCATCAATTTCTTCGTGTTGCTGGCCATTACGTGGCTTTGGTTCTACGGCGTGTTCGCACTGTTGGTTTACTCGGTACTTTTGTTCTATTTCCTGCGGCGTTATTTTGATGACATCCGCATGAAGTACACGTTGCTTTTAAAGTCCACCAACCAGCTGGCGGCGGGCAACTTGGACGTGGAGATTGAAGGTGACTTCGGGATTTACAACCCGGTAAAGGATGAATTGAAAAAAATCCAGGCCGGTTTTCAGCGGGCGGTGCAGAAAGAAGTCAAGAGCGAACGCATGAAGACGGAGCTGATTACGAACGTTTCGCATGACTTGAAGACGCCGCTGACGGCAATCATTACTTATGTCGATTTGCTTAAGGGCGAGCCAAACGAGCGGAAGCGGGAGGAGTACTTGGCGATTTTGGATCGGAAGTCGCAGCGGCTGAAGGTACTGATAGAGGACTTGTTTGAAATCAGCAAGGCCGCCAGCGGGACGGTGACGCTTGACTTGATGAACGTGGACATCGTCGGCCTGCTCAAGCAGGTGGTGTTTGAAAACGAAGACAAAATCAAGGCGGCGGACGTGAAGTTCCGTTGGAGGCTTCCGGACGAGAAAGTGGTCATGGCCCTGGACAGCCAGAAGACGTACCGCATCTTTGAAAACCTGGTCGTCAACATCACAAAGTACGCGCTCCCCGGCACGCGGGCCTACATCGACATGCAGGCGTCGGAGAGGGAAGTGTCCATCATCATGAAAAACGTCTCGGCAATCGAGATGGATTTTAACACGGACGAGATTACCGACCGCTTCGTACGCGGCGACGCTTCACGCAACGCGGAAGGATCGGGGTTGGGGCTGGCAATCGTCAAGAGCTTCACGGAGCTGCAGAAAGGGACGCTTAAAATCACGACGGAGGCCGACTTGTTCAAGATTTGCGTCACATTGCCAAGGCAGCTCGTGGAACCGGAACAGATGATGGAGTCCGTGCAGGAGACGGCGCGGAAAGTGGATTCGGAGTGGAGAGAAGAGTCCGCGCCGGTGATGGATTCGGGCTGGAAGGAAGAAACGGCGCCGGTGATGGCCTTGGATTGGAAGGAAGGGGCCGTGCGGGAAGAGGACTCGGAATGGAAGGAAGAAACCGTGGCGGAGACGGTGCGGGAAATGAGGATGGAAATAGCCAGGGAAATTGGTTTGGATAACGTGGAGGGTGCGTCTTGACGCACCCTTTTCATGTATTTCTTGCGTAGTCTATCTGTACCGGGTTTCATGTGAGCGGCCTCCTTTTTAAAGGAGTATATCACAAGTGGAGAAATAAGGGCAGTCCGGCAACGATCGGTCAAGCAGGAAGAACTCGCGGAGCTGTTCGTCAATGGTGAAGACGCAATGTGGAAAAGGGAACCCCTTATTTCCCCCTCATGAATCAAGGGGCGGGCTATCGTTTGTCTGTCCTATAATGTGCCGGCGTCATGCCCTCATGTGTCTTAAAAATACGCGCAAAATAATTGTTGTCCGCAATACCGCATTCGGTAGCAATCACGTTGATGGGCAGATCCGTCTCCCGCAAAAGTTTTTTGGCAAAAGACAAGCGCTTTTGTGTGAGGTACTCTGTAAAAGATTGACCGGTCTCTTTTTTGAAAAGGGTGGAAAGATAGGATGGGCTGACATTGAATTGCCGCGCAAGACCATTCAGGGTCAAGTTGGTGTGGAAGGAACTGGTCATACTGTCAACCACCTTTTGTATGATTGGGTTGTACCGTGCATCACTCTTTTTACGGGCAGCTGCACAGTACTTTCTAATCATTGCATCCCGAAGCGTGAGCAGTTCCGTCATGCTTGTGGTACCTTCAATTTTCAGAATGAACGAGCGCGACAATTGGTCCAGCTGGTCAGGATGGACATCTCCATTGTATCCCGACACACGGCAAAGAACGTTCAGCACAAGTAGTGAGTTTTTGGCATCGCGCAGGGTAATGCCGGTCTTTGAATCCAGACCATTTCTCTTCAACCGCGAAAACAGTGTGAGGGCTCCTTGATAATTCCCCTGCGAAATGCATTCCATCATTCGGCTTTCAATCGCGTAGGTTTGTTCCAGATGCTTGCGCTGGACAAGCACAGACCCTGCGCCGACAGGCTCATTTGTAAGGGGCACTTTATCTCCCATATCCCAGGGAACCATCTCAAAGCCTCTTACCGAATAGTGCAAGGCGGCCTGGGTGCGAAACAAAGCTTCGGTCATATTCTCATCAAGCAGCTTCGGCAGCATTTTGTAGTAAATATGTACAAACCGTTTGTCTCCTTCGGAATGGCCCAGCTTTTTACATAATGTCGTTATGTTTTGCCTTGTAGGCTCCGAGGTCAAATAAGGCCCTACTAGCCAGCATTGGCCAGGAGCATTCCCGATTGCGCTGAGGATATATCGGCAATGATACTGATCCTGCATCATATAAATCTTCGCCGGGCCGGTCTCCGACCAGATCATTTCCGGCAGGCTATCATAAAAAGGAGCCACGCCCCCATAAAAGTAGGACCGCAGTCCCATATCAGGGAAGTCTGCCGTGGAGTTGACCGGAATCGTGATTTTTGTAATGGAAATGTGCATCTCGTTCAGAAAAAGCTCAAACAGATTAGGTAACCTGGTCATGTTTTACCTCCTTGATAGCATTTTTGTTTCAATTATAGTATAAATCTTTTTAAGAATCAATGGAAAGCATAATAATGCTATAATCAATAACATATTTCATACCGTTTCCTGCGATGTTCTTGGTAAAATTGCATATAGATGATGGGCCTTAACATCTAGAAATTATATTAAAGCAACAAAACAAATAGGAGGAATTATTATGAGTAAGACCCCGGAGAAACACCAAACCCTGAAGTCATGGCAGATTGTCTTGGCACCTGCATCTGCTTGCGTCCCTACAATGTTTATTATTCTGATGACCTTTGCCAGCTATGTTGCCACCGGTGTCTACGGTGCGGCAACGGTGGTGGCAGGCACTATCATCACCGGCACCCGCGTCTTTGACGCAATTACAGACCCGCTGATTGGCGTTTGGAGCGATCGCTTTGAAAGTAAATGGGGACGTGCCCGCCCCTTGAGCATTATTGGATGGCTGATTATGTCGGTCTGTGTCTTTGCCATGTTTAATCTTGGCCTTGGCGGTGGGATGGGTAGCGTGAGTGTTTGGATTTTCGCCCTGATTTATTTTGGCTACATCATCGGCTATACAATCTTTGGCGTTGGCTCTGGAATGGTGCAGCCGATTATGACCCGCGATCCCAAACAGCGCGCCAAGATGGCCCGCTGGACGACCGTTTATACCACCATCCTCTCCAACACAATCAACATCATTCTTGCCGCTACTCTGATGCCCAGACACAATTACAAGATAGGCCTTCCGCTGTTTGCGGATTTGTGCGTGATGGTCATCTGCGCTACCGGTGTTCTGATTGTGCTTACCCACATCGCGGTGACTGTTGCCGGCGTCGATGTTCCTGAGACTTATGTCGGCATAAGTAGGGAGCCGGTCAAGCTGAAGGATGCGTTGGATCTGATTCTGCACAATCGTGAGCTACAGATGTACACGGTTGCGGCCGCCTCGGACAAGCTGGCGCTTCAGACGGCATCCAACTCGGCGATTGCGGTCATGATTTTTGGTATCGTAATCGGCAACTACGGCTTCAACGCGAGTCTCAGCATGGTCAATATGGCCGTGACCCTTGTGTTGCTGCTTTTCTTTGTCAGTCGACTGGCCGGCAATTCCGGGCTGAAAAAGGCGAATATCTTTTGGACCAGCGTTTCTATCGTGGCATATGCCTCCATGTGGGTGTTCCTGTTGTTGGCGGACACCCTGCAGATTACCGTAAACCCGGTTCTGAAAGTTGTCTTTATCGTGTTGTACTGCGCGATGGGTGCGGCCAAAATGGCGACCAGCTGTGTGTCCAACCCGTTGAGATTCGACATCATCGATTATGAATTCTCCCGCTCCGGGCGGTATATGCCCGCTGTGGTCAATACGGCATACTCCTTTGTGGATAAGCTAATCTCTTCGCTGGCTACTACAATCGTGGCGGTGTCTGTTGCATCGATTGGCTATACAGAGGGCATGCCCCAGGCGACGGATACCTTGACCTCCGGGATTTTCTGGATTGCCACCTTCTTGTGGCTTGGCATGCCAATTTTAGGCTATGTCTGCACTCTGGTTGCGATGCACTGGTATAAGTTGGACAAGGAAACCATGGAAGAGGTACAGCGTAAGAATACGGAGACTCGTGCTGCCTTGAAAGCTGCACGGGCTGACGGACAAGAAGCTACACGGTGATTTTTTGCACACTCATCTGGCCCTGCTCTGACGATTCTCTTTTCACAATGATGATTGGGTAGCTGGATTTTCAGTTGCCCAATCATCATGGGAATAAACGAATTGCTTCCATATCATCACTGCACCATATCTGTCTCAGCCTCCCTGCTCTGATTACACGAATAGCGATGTTCGGCTCGTTACGGAAATATCGGCAGGTCGGACTTCCTTTAGATAGGTATTTGGTTTCGGCGGAAAAATGCAGATACTCGTCTCCGGCAGAGGTCTCATAAAATCAAATCTGTATAACTTTCATTCTTTTTACAAAAACTATCTAGGCATTTTCCGGACGGTGTCTGGAAAATCTTCGCCGCTTTTATCGTGGTCACATTATGTGATATTGTTGCAGGTCAAGAATAAAAAAGTGGAACTGGAGCTTCTGGAGGGGGGCTGCCATGTGTTGGGAACTAATGCAGAAAGTGCTTTGCATAGGGGGCTTGCGGATTTTAGACGTTGATTTATAGAAAAAACATAAGATGTTCATTGACGGCAGACGGTTCGTTCTATTTTTTTTGTGCTCATGGCTTAACCGCCCGTAAATGGTAACCACTTTTTCCATTTGTGCATATAGTAAGGTATATTTTTAAAATTAGGAAGTGCGAACATGAGCCTGAAACTGCCTTTTTACATGGCATATCCGATGCCTTTTGCATACGATGACGAGCGCGTGGAACGCCGCGATTATGAATACATGAAAAGCCTTTATCCAGAAACGGCAAAGAAGCTCCTTCCTTTTATCGAGGAGGAATGCGACCGTTGCGAATGCCCTTGCAGCATGATGTACGACGAGTATCCGGATCGCCTGCAGCTTCGGATGATGTGCGGAAGAATTTGCGACAAGGCCAGAAAAGAATTGAAATTCGACATGGAAAAGGAAAAAGCGCTGGATGACAGGTGGCTTGGGGAATTGGCGGAAGTCATGCTGTACCAGGAGTTATACAAGCGGCGCAGCGACGACAGGAGGACGCGGCGGAAATATTATTAAGAACCGGGGACGGTATTCCGAAGGCGTCGGCCGCCATTTTGGGTGGATGCCGGCTGGCAGGATGACGAACCGGTATCCGTGGTGAAAAAATGGTTGTATTTTTGGACAAAAGATAGTAGAATAGACAATGTTGTATCGTCGTTAGCGGCATCGCGTGTTTTGCCGTACGCGTTCGCATACCGAAGGGTACCCCGTAACGCATGCCCCGATGGGGCGGGCGAACGCTTTGCGTTCAACATGGCATAAAACCACGAAGGGGTGCGGCGCATGGATGAGGACGGCCTTTGGCCGCCATGACGAAAGAGGACGTTATGAAAAAAGATGGCGAAAGAAAGTATGGCACGGGAAAAAGTAACTTGATTTTCATAGGGATGCCGGCCGTCGGCAAGAGCACCGTGGGCGTGGTCGTGGCAAAAAGGCTGGGCAAGAAGTTTGTTGATACGGACCTTCTAATCCAGGAGCGGGAGAACAAGCTGCTGCGGGAGATTATCGCGGAAGTGGGAGAAGAAGGGTTCCTGCGAATCGAGAACCAGGTAAATTGTGGCGTCGATGTCGAAAACGCGGTGATTTCCCCGGGCGGGAGCGTCGTGTACTGCGAAGATGCCATGAAACATTATAAAGAAATTGGAACGGTGGTATATTTAAAGGTCTCTTATCAAACAATAGAGAGTAGGATTCGCGATCCCAGGAAACGGGGTGTCGTATTAAGGCCGGGCCAGACCTTGCGCGACTTGTACGAGGAGCGTGGCAGGCTGTTTGAGAAATATGCAGATGTCACAATTTGCGAGGATGGCTGCCGTCTAGAGGAAACGATTGAAAGCGTGCTGGAACAAGTGGAAAGGCTGTCAAATTAAGTGCCTGGCTTCCACGTTGCCATTGTGCAAAACAACCAAAATATAAGGGAAAATTGTAAACAATTGTAAAAAAGATTTTACAAAATTGTAAAATGTGGTATAATGTCCACGCAAGCAATGTGCAGTGCCAAAATGTAAAATGACAAAACGACTGCCTGCAGGCGGATTTGTCAGGGTGCGTTTTGATAGGGCGGACGCCCGTGAACGAGGAAACCAAAGGTTTCCGGGTATGCACTGTGGGGTGCCTGGCGAGTTTTTGCGGGCCTTGGCGGCCACCAGAAGAATCCTGACAATTCATTGGATGATAGGGGTGCTATATGGAGCAATATGTTATAAAAGGCGGGAATCCGCTGGTTGGAGAAGTAGAGATTGGCGGCGCGAAGAATGCGGCTTTGGGCATCTTGGCGGCGGCAATCATGACGGACGAGACGGTATTGATTGACAACATGCCGGATGTCAACGACACGAACGTGATGTTGGAGGCGATTGCCGGGATTGGCGCGACGGTGCAGCGGGTTGACCGCCACACGGTCAAGATTAACGGCGGCACGATTCGTGACTTGAACATCGAGTATGAGTTTATAAAGAAGATTCGGGCTTCCTATTATCTTCTGGGTGCGCTGCTGGGGAAATACAAGCGGGCGGAAGTGGCCCTGCCCGGCGGGTGCAACATCGGCAGCAGGCCGATAGACCAGCACTTGAAAGGGTTTCGTGCCTTGGGGGCGGACGTGGATATTGAGCGTGGCAAAATCGTGGCCGAGGCGGACCACTTGCGGGGGACGCATCTGTATTTCGACGTGGTGACGGTGGGCGCGACGATTAATGTCATGATGGCGGCGGCCATGGCGGACGGCGTGACAATCATGGAGAACGTGGCCAAGGAGCCGCACGTGGTGGACGTGGCGAACTTCCTGAACAGCATGGGGGCCAATATCCGTGGCGCGGGGACGGACGTGATTCGGATCCGCGGCGTGAAGTCCTTGCACAAGACTGAGTATTCCATCATCCCGGACCAGATTGAGGCCGGAACGTTCATGTTCGCGGCGGCGGTGACGCGGGGCGACGTGACCGTGAAGAACGTGATTCCCAAGCACTTGGACGCGACGATTTCCAAGTTGATTGACATTGGCTGCGAGATACGGGAGTCGGATGACGCGGTGCGCGTGGTGGCGAACAAACAGCTTCGCTGCACGCAGGTAAAGACTTTGCCGTATCCGGGTTACCCGACGGATATGCAGCCGCAGATTGGCGTGGCCCTGGCATTGGCCAAGGGGACGAGTACCATCACGGAAAGCATTTTCGAAAACCGGTTCAAATACCTTGACGAATTGGCGAGGATGGGGGCCAACATCAAGATAGAGGGGAATTCCGCCACGATTGAGGGTGTGAAAAAACTTTCGGGGGCGCGCATCAGCGCGTTGGACTTGCGGGCCGGGGCGGCCCTCTGTATAGCGGGGCTGGCGACGGACGGCATCACGGTTATTGACGATATCAAGTATATCCAGAGGGGCTACGAGCGTTTTGAGGAAAAGCTGCAGGGCCTGGGCGGTATGATTGAGCGGGTGGCCAGCGAGAAGGAAATACAAAAATTCCAGTTCAAGGTGTCGTAGGGGAACGGCGATTATGTCGGCGAAATGGCCGTCGAGTGGAAAGTGGAATAAAAAGGGAATAGAAATGACGGCACAGATTTCCGAGAGGAGGTCTGTGCTTGTTATATTTTTGGAAGGTTTTTTGTGGTTGTAAAATGGTTTTAGAGTCGGTGTACAGATGACAACATGCCTCACCCCATCTGTGTACCGATGTCATGATTGGAAAATTTGGAAAATCTTATAAATTTTAAAGAAAAGAAAGTAATCAAAGTAATTACCGGCATTCGCAGATGCGGGAAGTCAACCATGTTCGAGTTATATCAGGACTATCTTGCCAGTCAGGGGATTGAAAAGGAGCGGATTGTTTCGATTAATTTGGAAGACGGGAACTATCGAATGCTTCGTGATCCGCAACGCTTGTATGATTATATTGAAAATCTTTTGATCGCAGGGCGGATGAATTATGTGTTTCTCGACGAAATTCAGCAAGTGCCGGATTTTCAGAGGGCGGCATTATACATGAATTATTTGACGAACAGTTCCTTCCCGGGAACGCTGCGGAGAGAATTGGTGTCATTGGAATCCATCCATGACCACAATCCGAAATATTTGTTGACGATGGATTTTGTTCCAATGGTATCACATAATGGAATTAAGCAGATGAACGCGTTGGACTGGTTGCTGAAATGACATGGTTAGGGCGATTGAATGATTGAAAAAAGAAAATAGACATTTGCCACAATCTGTCTGTATTTTTTTATGCCTCCTTT
>Ga0073906_1004513_pt1 | contig 13866 bp, 19 predicted proteins | sample Inofromicrocosms_FD_65485 | JGI IMG/M metagenome (GOLD analysis project Ga0073906, IMG submission 65485) | Mouse cecum microbial communities from Vienna, Austria - Inoculum for glucosamine and mucus D2O microcosms | ecosystem: Host-associated > Mammals > Digestive system > Large intestine >... | reverse complement strand
TATAAAAGTAGTTCCACAATCAAGATTTCAAACTGAAATTGAGTTGTTAAGTGGTAAAGATGCAGATGGAGAAAGAAAAGGTGGATTTAAAAAAGGTGTAAATTCTAAAGATATTAACTTTATGATTATACATAAACCTGCATTATTACAATATACAAAACATAATAAAATGAAAATATTTACTCCTGAACAAGATCAAGAGGGAGATAACTACAAGTGGCTATACAGATTATATGGATTAAATGAATATTATGCTAATAAAGTAGCTGGTATTTATTTATCTCACAAATAATAGGAGGTGAAAGTAATGAGTAAAAAAATAGGTATAGGACATTCTTTTAAAGAAAAGAATGTAGGCAAAGAAAACGAAAAATTAAAAGGTGAAAATACTAAAATAAAAGGTGAAATTGAAGAATTAAAAAAAGAGAATGAAACACTAAAAGAAAATAACACTAATCTTCAAAAGGAAGTAACGACACTAAAAGCAGAAAACGAAAAATTAAAAGGTGAAATAAAAACAGACAAGAAATAGGAGTTGATAAAATGGTATACGCAAAATTTGAAAATTATCGTATAGACTACAAAGGAAAATTGACACAAGACTCTTTTGATTCACTAATACTAGAAGCAAGTAGAGAAATCGATAAAAACATTAATACCAGGTTAACTCAAGGAAAAATAAATAATTTGCCTAAAGAAGCACAGGAACAGTTGCAATATACTGCCTGTGCTTTAGTTGATTTAATAGAAAGAAAAAAGAAAAGAGAGAATAGAAAGCTAAGTTCATTCTCAATAGATGGTGTTAGTAAAAATTTCAATGATATTTCAATAGAAGAATACAATCAAACTAAAAAAGACATTTTAGCTAATTTACCAGATGAATTAACTGCTTATCTATAGGAGGATTTATGGAAGATTTTCCAACAAGAAAAATAACGATATATCATAAAAATAAAGATAAATATGAAAGATATGTGAAAGAAGCTAGCTATCGAAATACATCAGTTGTAAATCATAATAAAAATGGTTCTAATTCTGTCGAAAATGCTTTAATAAGAATTTTTGATTTAAAAGGATATAACAAGTCATGGTTTATAGCAAAAGAAGATATTATTGTAAATTTTGAAGTTGAAGATAAAATTGAAGGAACTGTTCCAATAACTCAATTAAGTAATAAATATGGAAAAGATAATGTTCATAAAGTAACTTCTATAGATAAATTTATATTCAATGATCCAGATACAGAAGAATTAGAACATATTAAGGTAGGTTGTATTTAATGAATATAAAATTAGAAACTAAATCGTTGCAAACAATATATAAAAAATTGGGATTAGAAGATAAAGGAAAAGTTCAATTATTTTTAGATAAAACAACAGCAGATAATTTAAAAAAATATGTTTCTAAGAAAACTGGTACACAAGAAAGATCAATATTAATAAGCCCACAATGCAAAAGTGGTGAAGTAGTAATAAATGTGCCATATGCACATTTTCAAGCAGAAGGTAAAGTAATGATTGGAACTAAGAGCCATAGTCCTTGGGCAAAATTAGGAGAAAAAAAGATATATACAGGGAAAGCTTTAACATATCATGGTGGAAATATAAGAGGAGCACATCCTTTTGAAAGAATGAAAGCAGATAAAGGTCAGAGTATATTAAATCAAACAGCAAATTATGCAAGGAGGCTAGATAATGGATGATACAGAAAAAAGTATTGATACATCAATAAAAAAATGGTTATCTGAAAATGAAAAAATAAATGAGATAGCTGAAGTAATTCATTCAGAAGAACTACCAGATAATACAAATGAATTAGCACTACAAAGAACAGGAGTTGAAAGATTGCCACTAAAATACATAACGGATATAGGATGGTACAGACAATATCAATATGCATTGCTTTTAAAAAGTAATAGTGAAGATGATAAACAGAGATTAACCAACTTAGATTGGTTAGATGAGTTGAGCGATTGGATAGATGCTCAAAATAAAAATAAAAATTATCCAATATTACAAGAAAAACAAGTAAAAGAAGTAAGTTGTGCGAATGCGATAACTTATGAAACAACTGAGGATGGTTCTATAAGTACGTATTATCTACAGCTTTATTTTAATATAAGAGGAGGTATATAACATGGAAAAACCATTAAAAGATATAATGACATATGATCAAGCTCATTATTTTGGATTTAACGATAAAATTGTGTTAGGTGGAGTAATAACAGATTTAACAGAAAGTTCAAATCCAAAAGAAAGTGAAAAACAATATATACATCAAAAATCTTCAAATAATAAAATAACAGGTTTTGCAAATGAATTTCCATTAACTATGGATATGGTTAAAGGTGATGAAGTTTTTGAATATATGTATGAGCTATTTTACAGAAGAAAAGTAAGTCCAGATATAGATATAGATCATTATATTGTTGACTTATGGAGAGAAGTTGAAGGAAAGCAAAATACATATTATGCAAGAAAAATTAGACAAATGACTTCTATTACAGAATGTAATGGAGCTGCAGGAGAACAAAAACAAATAGCGGGTTCTTTAAAGGGTGGAGAATTTATTTATGGTGAGTTTAACGTAGCAACAAAAACATTTACAGAAGAAACAACATCAGAAGTAGCACCTGCAAGTATTTCAGCAAAAAGTACATCAAGCAAATAAAATAAGTAATTATTAAATATAAGAATATTAATATTAGAAAGGTTAAAAATATGAGTGATTTAGAAAAAAAGAAAATATTAAGTTTTGGATATGAAGATACAGATAAGAAAATAGAAATTGAATTATATGGAATAGTGTTTGAAATTAATAATTTTGAAAGCATAGAGAAATTAGAAAATATAAATAAGAACGATATGAATAGTATAGAAACTCAAATAGAAGAAATTTTAGGTAGTGGAGCTATTGAAAAAATAAATAAAAAAAGAAATCAAGATGGATATAAAGATATGGATATAAAAGTAGCATTAAATGTTTTGGGATGCATTTTTGAAGTTTATGGTAAGTCAATAATAGGTGAAGTTACAAGTAAAGTATCAAATACAGTCGACGAAATAGAAAACAATGTAAATAATTTTACTAATAAATTTGAGAATAGAGAACAAAGAAGAAAACAAAGAAATAATTACAATAGAGGATATAGAAAAGGATATAGAAGATATTAATATGAATATGTTTAATAAATTGCCTTATTTTGTAGTTTTAAAAAATATAAAATATAAAATAAATGTAGATTTTAGAAAAATGATATCTTTAGAAAAAAAGTTAGAGGATAAAAGTATAGATGATACAGAAAAAATTATGTATGCATTAAGAAACTTTTATCCTTTTTTTTATGAATTAAAAAATTATCAACAATTACTAGCAGATCAAGAATTATTTAAAGAAGCATGCTCCAAAATGCTTTGGTTTTACAAGTGTGGCAGAGAAAACTATCATAAATCAACATCAACTTCAAATAGTAATAAAAAGAAATATTCATATGACTATGATGATGAATATATTTGGGGAGCTTTTTATTATTTGTTTAATATTGATTTAACTAAAGATAAGGTGCATTGGTGGAAATTTAAAGCTATAATGAACTCATTACCAGAAAATACTGAATTTGTCAAAATTATAAGATATAGATCTTATAGTGGAAAAGATAAAGATATGTTAGAGTTAAAACAATATTGGGAATTACCACAAGCACCAGAAGAACAAGAAAGATTAAACAAATTATATGATCTTCTAAAATAATTTGACAAAATATGCAAGATTATTTATACTCTTTTTATAAAATAAAAGGAGAGAATGTATGGGATTTTTTGATTTAAAAGTAAATTGCTCAGTATGTGGAGAGAAAACTGGACTAAATAGATTTCAACTTAAAAAAGATGTATGGATTTGCCCAGAATGCTTAAAGGAGATTGGTGGAACTAAAGAATTTAATAATGTGAGACAAATGGAACCAGACGAAATAAAAAAAATAATAGATACCAATAAGGATAGATTAAGTAAATTTAATCCAACAAAAAAAATAGAAAATTATTTTTATATAGATGAAAATTTAAAACAATGGGGAATACCACAAACTAATATTTTAGGTAAAGTTACTAATGTAAGAATATACAAATATAATGATATTGTTGATTTTGAACTGCTAGAAGATGGAAATAGTATAACTAAAGGTGGAACGGGAAGAGCTTTAGCAGGAGGAATTTTATTTGGAGATACTGGTGCTGTTGTAGGAGGAGTTACTGGAAATAGAAAATCAAAATCAACATGTTCAAAATTGCAAATAAAAATAACACTAAATGATTTAAGTAATCCAGTAGTATATATAAACTTTATAGAAACAGAATTTAAGAAAGATGGTATAGTATATAAGGAAGCATACAATTCGGCACAAAAAGTATTATCTCTTTTACAAATAATATGCACTTCTAATAATAAAGGAAACGAAGAGAATACTGATTATTCAAGAGCAGAGGAAATAAAGGAGTTCAAAGAATTGCTTGATATTGGAGCGATAACTCAAGAAGAGTATGATAAAAAGAAAAAAGAATTGTTAAATTAAAAGAAAAAAGATATCAAAAAACACATAGAGAAATCTAGGTGTTTTTATTTTGCCTACATTTTAGGAAGGAAAAATAATGGCAGTAGCAGGAAGTTTAACATATAAAACAGATATAGATAAAAAACGGATTTGAGAGTGGACTAGAAGAATTAAAAGCAAGTACTATTGCAGTAGGAAATATAATGGCAGATGCAATAAAAGGTGTCATTAGTAAAACTATAGAGTTAGGAAAATCAGCAATTAGTTCTTATGCAGATTTAGAACAAAATATAGGTGGAGTTGAAACTCTTTTTAAGAACAGTTCACAAAAAGTAATTGATAATGCTAATAAAGCTTATAAAACCGCAGGTATGAGTGCAAATAATTACATGTCAACTGTTACAGGATTTTCAGCAAGTTTATTACAAAGTTTAAGTGGAGATACCGAAAAAGCAGCAGACGTTGCAGATATGGCATTAATAGATATGGCCGATAATGCTAACAAAATGGGAACATCTATGGAGTCAATACAATTTGCATATCAAGGCTTTGCTAAACAAAACTACACTATGCTTGACAATCTTAAACTAGGTTATGGTGGAACTAAAGAAGAGATGCAACGTTTATTAGAAGACGCTCAAAAAATTACTGGTGTAAAATATGATATTACAAACTTGAACGATGTATTCCAAGCAATTCATGTTATACAAGGTGAATTAGGAATTACAGGAACTACAGCAAAAGAAGCAGAAGAAACAATTAGTGGTAGTGTTGCTTCTATGAAAGCTGCATGGGACAATTTCTTAAATGGTAGTGGAAGTTTAGATGAATTTATTGAAACTGCTAAAATTGCTTTTAATAATATAGTTGAAGCTGCTAAAAAGATATTGCCAAGAATATGGAATGAAGTAATTGATGCTTTACCAGAAGAATTAGTAACTACATTAAAAATTCTTACACCTATACTAATTTCGTTAGGAACAGCGTTAGGAGTTATTTGGGGATATTTTAAAGCAAAATCAGCAATAGAAAATGTTACAAAAAGTTTTAAAAAATTAAATCTGATATTAAGAGCTAATCCAGTATTATTAATTGTAGCAGCAATAGCAGCATTAGTAGCAGGTTTTATTTACTTATGGAATACATCAGAAGAATTTAGGAATTTTTGGATTGGATTATGGGAAGGAATTAAGAATGCAGTTTCTGCAGTTGTTGAAGGAATAAAAAACTTTTTTAGTAGTTTAATTGAAAATATTAAAAAAATATTTAATGGAATAGGAAGTTGGTTTTCAAACAAGTTTAACGAAATAAAAAATGCAATAACAAAAGTGTTTGGGACAGTAGCTAAATGGTTTTTAGATAACGTAATAGAACCTATTAAAAATTTCTTTCAACCATTAGTAGACTGGTTTACAGAACTATTTACTAGTATATGGAACACAATATCTAGTGTTTTCGAAGTAATTATTGGATTAGTTAGTGGATGTGTTGAGTCAATAAAAATAATCTGGGGAATTATAACAGACTGGTTTAGTGAAAATATAATTACACCTATTGCCGAGTTTTTTACAGGATTATGGGAATGTATTAGTGGAGCAGCACAAACAGCATGGGATTTTATTGCAGGAATATGGGAAACAGTAAGTACATGGTTTAGTGAAAAGATTATCGAACCAATATCTAGCTTTTTTGAAGAAATGTGGAATAAATTAAAAGATGGAGCATCTAAAGCTTGGGAAGGAATAAAGAACATATTTTCAAACGTAACAAATTGGTTTAAAAATGTATTTACAAATGCATGGAATGGTGTAAAAAATGTATTTTCAACAGGTGGAAAGATTTTTTCAGGCATAAAAGAAGGAATTGAAAATACTTTTAAAACTGTTGTAAATGGAATTATTAGAGGTATCAACAAAGTTGTTAAAGTACCATTTGATGCGATTAATGGAGCTTTAAAAAGATTAAAAGATATAGAATTATTAAATAGACATCCTTTTAGCTTTTTACCAACAATTTCAGTTCCACAGATTCCAGAACTAGAACGTGGTATTGGTTTGGCCGAAAAAGGAAAACAATATTTATTAGAAGGTAATGGAAATGAAGCTGTTATTCCACTAGATAAAAACCAATATTGGGTTAAAGCGGTAGCAAAAGATATGGTACAAGCTATAAATCGACAAAGAAATATTTTAAGCAATACATTAGGAACAAAAGGAATTAATCAAAATCAGCCAATTGTAATTCACCAACATGTAGAAGGACTTGTAAATATGGATGGTAATGTAGTAGGAAGAATGGTCGCACCTAGTGTTATGAAAACTATTAGAGTAGGAGGCGGTAATCGATAAATGATAATAAGATTAATTTATAATAATATAGCATTTAAAATTATAAATGAATATTCAATAAAAATATCAAATAGTGATGTTTCTTTTAGTGACATAGTTATAGATTTTACAGGTTATTCTATACTAGACATTCCATTTAAATATCAAGAAATAAAAATAGTAGAAGCTGAAAAAGAAGAGGATATTCTTGAAGGAAAAGTAATTTTTACTGGTTTTTTAGATGAAGTCAATTTATCAGAAATGAAAAATAAAGATGAAGATAGAGAATTGACCTTAACATTATTAAGTCCGTTAGCTATGGCTACTAGAAGATATGTTTCATTAATTGGAACATATCAAAAAGAAGAAGCTATAAAAAGAGTATTACAGCCGTTAATTGATGATGGATTTTATATAGCTGAAATGAATATAGAAAATGGTCAAATTACAAATAATTTTGCTTTAGATACAGTTGAAAATTGTATGAATAATATGTGCTGCAAATTAAACTTATTATGGTATATAGATCAAAATAAAGGCATTTTTGTAAACAGCATAGATTATTTAATGCAATTAAATCCTAAATTGACAATCAAAGAAGGAGAGAATACTTCTAATGTTATAAGAATACAACCTAAAATTGAAAATATAGATTATGCTAATGTAATTAACTTTAAGAATATTAGATTATATTACGAAGCTAGTACATCAGTTTATAATAGTCAATATAACTTAGATTATCCACTATTGAATTTACCTAGAACAGTAAAAAAAGGTGATACAGTACAATTTTTAAATCCAATAGTTATAGATGAAAGAACTTTAAGAATGCTAATAGATGAAAATAAGTCACTTAAACTTGGAGATGCGTTTGCTTTTTTTATGTCAGCAGGGCCTAAAAGCTATTCATGTAAAATAGATAGAGTAAATTCAAATAGTGGCACATACGATAAATTTACAATAAGTGATAATATAAGTTTTAGTGACGATGAAGGCGAAGAAAAAGAATTAGTATTTCAAAGAGATAGTTTTTTTTCAAATCTTATAACAGGATTTAAATATAATGGAGAAAATCCTATAGAAATTGAGAATATACAATCTATGAGTGCTTTAAGATACACTACTATGAGATTTATGCATTCTAACGAAATAAACAAATTAAAAGGAATTATTTCTAATACTGGAATAGTAGAGAAAACAGTTGATTATCAAGAAAAATGGACTACAACAAGCGAATTAGTGGAATATGCAAGAAGTTTAATGTCTGCAAACAGCAAGACAATAAATCAAGTGGATTTAGAGAGTGATGAAAAATTAAATTTAAAAATAGGAGATCTGGTTTATATATATGAACCAGATTTTTTCATTGATGGAAAATTCGCAGTAAAAGAAATCAACTATATATATATAAATTTAATGGATCAAACGTGGAAGTTTGTATTAAAAAATTCTGATCTAAATTCTAGTTATATCGACTTATTTAGAAATACACAAACACAAGAGGAAAGTTCTAAGTTGGATACAGTAATGCTGGCCGAATATATAGAAGAGAATACTAGTGAAACGCATATTGTGGAGGTGGCTAATGAAGATATGTAATGATTTAGTTGAAATAAAAATAGGAAGAAAAAAATATGAATTTAAAAATCTGATATTAAATGAATATCTAAAAATATTTGCAGAAAGACAGCTTGATATGTTTAGTGTTAGAACTGTAAATAAAAGAACAGAATTAACATATTGTTTGTTAAAATTTGATGAACCAATTAGTAATTTAAATATAAATAGTGAATTAAAATATGATGACTTCGATATATGTGCAGTAGACGGAGCTAAAAATATAGTTCAAGATCTTGCAGAAAATGGGGCTAATATTAAATATACATATGAATTTGATTGGTTAATGTGGGATTATACTAGAAAGACAGCTAACAATAATTTCATATCCAATTATTATGGCAAAAAAATAACTGCCATAGGATTTGCCACATTTTGGATAGCTAACGATAACAATAGAGTGTGTGCAGTTTTAGATACTTCAAATTATAATATATATCTTCAAGAAAACCAAGAACTTACAATTACTAGAAAAGATATTATTACAAGCGATGCTTTATTTTGGAGCAGTAATAAAGCAATAACAGGACCATTACATTTAGCACCAATAGGAGGAACACCACTTTTGGAACAAAAAGAAAAATGGGATGTAGGATATACAATAACAACAAAACCTCAAAGAACCTATGGGATTTTAGATACTATAGGTTTTTCAAATTTTATTAATGAAATAAATGAAGAGATTACTGTAGGTTTATTAAATCCTACAATTTCAGAAGAAAATGAATTGAGCCTTGACAGTATAGAAAATTATTATAATGAAAATAGCATATATACTTCAGATACATTATATCCAGGAGAAATATATTCAGAAAGAGAAAATTATAAATATATAGTTTTTAAATACAAAGTTTATCAAGAAATTATTTATGTTGGAAAAAACGAAAACGGAGAATATGAAGAGTATTATAGTGTAACAGATACAGGAGCTTATTATTTGCAATCAATAGAGATAAAAAAATATGGATTGTCAAATTTGAAAATTAAATACGAAAGGAGTTTAAACAATGTTTAATTGGGAAGATGGAATCTTAATAGAACCAGCATATATAGAGATAGATGGACAAAAGCATTATGTTACACCCGCAAAATATCGAGGAAATACACCTATATCAGCAGCAAATTTAAAGAAGATGCAAACTGATATGATAGGAGATATAAAAACAATAGGAACTTTAGAAATTAATGAGGGAATAGATCCAAGCACTTATTTACCTGGAAGCTGGGAGAAACAAAAAATGTTCTTAGGTGGAGAATTAATTGCTTTTGGAAGTGTGAAAAATGGTAGTACAAATATTCCAGCTATTGCAGATGGAAAAGTATTTGCAATATCCGATAGTCAAATCCCATCTAAAATTCATAATGTTACTAACTACATAGATGGAATTTTAGAATATAATTCAGGAACTTTATCAGTAAAGCCTAAAAATATAGTGGGAATGATTGAAGCAGAACTTTGTATATCAGGGCTTCCAGGAGCAGGATGCACAGGATTATGGTTTAAGGGAAATCGAAATGAATTACCAGAAGGGGTAACTCTTGTAGCAGGAGATGGTCCTTTATTAAGCATAGTAAATAACTATAGCGGAGCTTTAAATAAATATATATATAAAATTGATGAAGAAAAAGTTTTTAGTGATAATGAGTCATTTTTTATTAATCCTGGAGTTGCTCCATATAATGGTACATTTTCACCTGCAAATGGTGGAGTAAAGTGTTATTTAACTGCGAAGGTTTTTGCTAAAAAAGGTGCAACTGTATGGAAAAGAATATCTTAGAAAGGAGTAAATATGATAAATACAATAAAAATAAACTGTGAAAATAGATTTTATTCGCATAAAGATAAAGATTTTATTGGTGTATCTAATGAGAATGAAGTCGAAAAGCTAAGAATAGAACTAGACGAAGAAAAAATAATTGAAAATACAATACCATACTTAGAAATAGAATTTCCTGATATGACTAAGAAAATCATTCAAATGAATAGAAAATCCGACACTGAAGCAGAAATAGAAATAAAAAACAGCCTTCTTAAACAAGAGGGCTGTTTAAAATTGCAATTCGTTCTAATTAATAATGATAATACAGTTTTCAAAAGTGAAATCTTTGAGCTTAAAGTTTTAGAAGCTATTAATGCTACAGAAAATTTAGAAGACGATTATCCAGGAATACTTACAAGAATAGATGAGTTAGAAAAAAAGGTTGATAATATGCAATTTGATACATTTAATTATGATAATTTACAAAATAAGCCACAAATTAATCAAGTTGAATTAGACGGAAATAAAGAATTAAGTGAATTAGGTCTTAAAGAAATGACTAATTCAGAAATAGAAAAATTATTGGAAATGGAGGATTAAAATATGGCAGAAATTAAAATTGTAACAAAAGAAAACTTATTATATGTATGGCAAAAAATAAAATTGAAGTTAAGTGGAAAAGTCGATAAAGTAGAAGGTATGGGTTTATCTCATAACGATTTAACAGATGAATTAAAACAAAAAATATTAACAGCAGGAGATAGTTCATTTTCAGGAAACTATAACGACTTAACTAATAAACCTGATTTAGCTGTATTTGCTAAAATTACAGATATGAATACAGCGATTAATAACGCAGTAGCAAATATTAATAAAAAAGAAATAGTAACATCTATTTCAGAAATGACAGATACAAACACAATATATTTAATTGCAAACGAAGGAACAGGAAACAACATATATGATGAATATATAGTAGTAAATGGAACAGCTGAAAAAGTTGGAACAACAGAAGTGGATTTAACAGGATATGCTAAAATAACTGATTTTGTAGCAGTAACAAATAGTGAAATTGACGAAATGTTTGTTGACTAGGAGGTGTAATATGCAATATGTAGATAAAGCAGGATTAGAAAGAACAGTCCAAAAAATGAAAGATTATACAGATAATAAAATTGGTGATATAGAACAAATCCTCGACCAAATAAATGGGGAGGTGATTTAATTGGTAATAGCAGATAAATTAAATTATCTTCAAGATACAAAAAATCAAATAAAAGAAGCAATAAAAGGAAAAGGAATAGAAGTTTCCGATATTGATACTTTTAGAAGTTACGCTGATAAAATATCAGAAATACCAAGCGGTGGAAGTCAAGAAGAGACTTTTGGAAGAAGTTTTGAAACTTCTAACAATAATAATTATATACTCCAGAAGCTAGTAAAAACTATTCCAAATGATGTGTTAATAGAAGCGTTTAATAGTACAGATGTAGTATACTTACAAAACTCTTTTGGAATTTGTCAGAATTTAGAAGAATTAGATTTGAGTAATTGCAACACTTCCAGTGTAATAAGTCTTGCAAATATGTGTTCAAGCTCAACTAACTTAAAAAAAGTAATTATGCAAAACTTAGATTTTAGAAATGCTAATAATATTGGTTCTGCATTTTCTAGTTTAAAAAAATTAGAAGAGATAGACTTTACAAACACAGATACTGGCCATATTAGTAATTTTTTAAATTTTTGCAATACTTGCTCAGCTCTTGTAAGGTTTAAAGGCATTTTAGATGTAAAAAGCAATACTGCTAATATTGCCAATATTTTTGGAAAATGTCCAAATTTGGAGGAAGTTTACATTAAAAACTTAAATAGTTCAGGATTAAACTTAAGTGGCTCACCAAAATTAAAGAAAGAGTGCTTAGTATTTTTATTAGAAAATGCAATAGCATCAGAAGAAACTAGAGCTTTAATATTAGGTTCAACCAATCTTACAAAACTAACTGATGAAGAAAAAGCAATCGCAACTAATAAAGGTTGGACTTTATCATAGAAAGGAAAAATTATGGAATTAAAAGAAGAACAAGTAATGTTAAGAAGATTAATACCTGATAAAGGAAAAGTTATTATATCAAAAGAAACTAAAATTGATGAAGAAACTGGAGAAGAAGTACCAGTTGTAAGGTCAAAAGAAATCTATTTGGGGAAATATGATAGTGAAGATAATTATATAGAGATTGATGAAAGAGAGGAAAAATAAAAGTGGAATCAATTATAGTAGCTTTAATAACTGGAGGACTATCCTTAATAGGGGTAGTCTTTTCCAATATGTCGAGTAATAAGAAAATGGAAACTACATTAAAAATACAACAAGCAGTAACAGATACAAAAATAGAAAATCTTACAACAGAAGTGCGAGAACATAACAATTTTGCTAAAAGAATGCCAGTAGTAGAAGAAAAAATAAAAGTGATAAATCATAGAATAGATGATTTAGAGAAGAAAATTAATGATTAGGAGGAAGAATATGAAAAAGAGAATTTTAATCGGATTGACTTGTGCATTAGCTGTACTAATTAGCTTATGTACAATTTTTTTGCCTCAAAATAAAGAGGTAACAGACTCATTAAAAACAATTCAAAACGTTGTGATTAATGAAATTGCAACTTATGAAATGACAGATAAGGAAGTTGAAGAACTTCCAACAACTGAAATTGTTGAGCAAACAGAGGAAGACGAAAAAAATATTGAAGAGCAAGAAGTAGAAGACGAAGCTTTTGAGCTTCAAGGCGAAATTGCTTACGAAGGCGATAGGGCCAGAACATGGGATATAACGCTTGGAGATTATAAAGGGCTTACATATTACAGTCAGATTGATAGCAGATGGAAGAATAATCTATATACAAGTGTAGGAAATACGAGTCAGACAATAGGTACAAGTGGTTGTGGTCCTACAAGTGCAGCGATGGTAGTTACTGCTTGCAAAGGAGCTATAACGCCTGATACTATGTCAAATTTATTTGTTAGATATGGTTATCGTTCTGCCAATAATGGAACGTATTGGAGTGCTTTTAGAGCTGTAGCAGATGAGTTTGATATAGAATATCAAGAAACTATCTATTTAAACACAGTAGTTGAACTATTGAAGAACAATCATATAATAGTTGCAAGTTGTGGAAACGGTTTATTTACAACAGGAGGACACTTTATAGTTTTAACTGGAGTAGAAGGCAACTACATAAAAGTATACGATCCATATTTATATAGTGGAAAATTTGATTTATCAAGTCGTAGAGGTAAAGCCGAGGTTCGAGGAAATATAGTATATGTAACTATTGATAACTTTAGAAACTATGCAAATTACTCAAATTTCTTCTGCTATAAATATGATGAAACGCCTCAAGTAAATGATGCAAAACCTGTAGTTACATCAACGTATACTAGGTATGTTAAAGTTAACACATCTTTAAACGTTAGAAATGGACCAGGTACAAATTTTAATATTGTGGCCAGCTTAAAAAATAATCAACAAGTAACTGTCTATGAAACTATTGGAAACTGGTCGAGAATAGGTACTAATCAGTGGGTTTGTTCAGACTATTTAGTTAGTACCTAT
>Ga0073906_1004512_pt1 | contig 13870 bp, 10 predicted proteins | sample Inofromicrocosms_FD_65485 | JGI IMG/M metagenome (GOLD analysis project Ga0073906, IMG submission 65485) | Mouse cecum microbial communities from Vienna, Austria - Inoculum for glucosamine and mucus D2O microcosms | ecosystem: Host-associated > Mammals > Digestive system > Large intestine >... | reverse complement strand
TCACGCGTCTTGATGAAGTAGGCGTTTTCGGCGAAGCGTGCCGAGTCGAACACCACACGCTTGCCATACTTGTCGGCCAGAGCCCTCACTTCGCGAAGGTTCTGCATCGATACGGGCTGTCCGCCGGCGGTGTTGTTGGTGATGGTCACGATGATGAAAGGCACCTTGTCGCCATACTCCTTAAGGGCTTTCTCGAGCTTTGCGGGATCCACATTGCCTTTGAAGGGCACTTCGAGCTGGGTATTCCTGGCATCATCGACTGTGCAGTCAACGGCAAAAGCCTTGCGGGCCTCTATATGTCCTTTGGTGGTGTCGAAATGAGAATTGCCGGGCACATAGTCGCCGGCGTGTACCAGGTGAGAGAAGAGGACGTTCTCGGCAGCGCGGCCCTGGTGAGTGGGCACTACGTATTCAAAGCCGGTGATGCGGCGTATGGTGTCGCGTAGCTCATAGAAGGACGTAGAGCCGGCATAGCTCTCGTCGCCGGTCATCATGGCGGCCCATTGGCGGTCGCTCATCGCCCCCGTGCCTGAGTCGGTAAGCAAATCGATGTATACTTCCGACGCTTTCAGCTGAAACACATTGTAATGCGCAGCTTTCAGCCATTCTTCACGCTCTTCGGCCGTGCTCTTCCGAACAGGCTCTACCATCTTGATCTTCCAAGATTCCGCGTAGGGTAGTTCCATGGTATTAGAATCGTTTTAAGTTATTTTCTTTTGAGGTTTCGCCTGATCCGAATTTTAAATGAATCCGACGCGATAAATCCCCACAAATTTTCGGTTACAAATTTAGCGATAAATTTTGCCATATGCAAAATTTATCGCTAAAATATTTTATTTCCGAATGGCCTGATATTGCAGGCTTATTTGGCCTTGAGGAATAGAACGATGTCTTTTGGCGAGAACTTGCGCCCTTTCAGAAGGATAGAGCTGGTATATATCTTTCCGGAGAAAGAGAGGGCGAGGAAGGCCCATCCGTAGAGAAGGATGCATTGAAGAGCCGTTTCCCAAACAGGCATGTCGCCGGCGAAGGCTGCCACGGTGCATACCGAGGGTGCCGTGAATGGCACGAAGCAGCATATCTGGGTGATTGCCGAGGTGCCGTTGTCGACGGCAAACTGTCCCACATACATTGAGATGAGGAGGAGCATGGTTATGGCGGTCATGTAGCCCTGGTTCTCGTTGTCCTTGTCGGTGATGGCTCCGCAGGCGGCATAGATGGAGCCGTAGAAGAGGTAGCCGCCGAAGAAGAAGAGGGTGAGCCACATGATGCTCAGCCACAGATGCGGTTCGGCAAGCCAGTCCATAGGCATTGCCGCGGCGGCCACCGCTATGAATATGCCCATGGCGGCAAGCCCGAACAATACCCATACGGCAAGCTGCACAAAGCCTACTATCAGCACCGATATCACCTTGCCTATCATCAGCGTTCTGCCAGTGACTGAAGTGGCCAGTACTTCCATGATGCGGTTGATTTTCTCTTTCCTCACCTTGGCGTAAATCTGTGAGCCGTATATCATGAGAAAGAGGGTGAGCAGCAGGCCTCCCATCATGCCGGCAATCTGCCATCCGCTGAGGTTCTCCTCGTCGGGTGCCGTGGGATTGGCGAATTTTGCGAACGTGTCAGACTCGGCAGCCATCATGCCCACAATCAGCCCGAACACCACGTACAGCACCGGTACCACAAGAGTCATTACCCAGAATGACTTGCTTGTGAGGTCGGTCATGACCTCGTTCTTTATTATCAGTTTAAGTTTTGACATGCGTATTCAGTTTGGGATGCGGTATCCGTTTGCGGAGCCGGGATATGGAGATTAATGTCACCGGTGGTGTACCTCATGAAGATGTCGTTGAGCGAGGGGAGAGCCTCCTCGAAGTGAAGCACGTCGGCCTGGAGGGATATGTCGCGGAGGAGTTCGCCGTTAGGGATGCCGGGACGTTTCTTGAGTCGGTAAGCGAATCCTTTTCGGCCGTTGCGGAGCACATCGTCGCCGATTTCGAGGAAATGGCCGGAATCCATGGCCAGTTCGCGGTCAAGCGGAGCGGCGGTGGTGAGCAGAAGCTCGTCGGTCTTGTTGGCTTCCTTGACGTCGTCGAGACGCCCGTCCACGAGTATGCGGCCATGGCTCACAAGCGCTATGTGGGAGCACATCTCCTCCACAGCGTGCATATTGTGCGACGACAGGATTATCGTGGCGCCGCGATTGTGCAGACGGTCTATGAGTTCCTGCAGAAGAGCACCGTTTATGGGGTCGAAGCCGCTGAAAGGCTCGTCGAGAATCACCAGTTCAGGCTCATGCACCAGCGTGGCGATTATCTGCACCTTCTGCTGGTTCCCCTTGCTCAGTTCCTTGACCTTGCGACGCTCCTGGCCGGTAAGGTTGAACAGCTCTATGTATTCTTTCATCACCTGCCGCATTCTTGCCGGGTCGCCATCCTTGAGCATTCCGAAAAACATTATCTGTTTCTCCACGGTGGCGTTGTCGTAAAGACCTCTTTCCTCGGGCATGTACCCTATGTGACGTGAAGTGTCGAGCGATGCCGGCTTGCCGGCTATCGTCACGGAGCCGCCGTCGATGGTGAGGAGTCCGTTGATGATACGCAACAAGGTGGTTTTGCCGGCGCCGTTGGGGCCGAGCAGTCCCAGAATGCTTCCACGCGTCACGTCAAGACTCACTCCGTCAAGGGCCGTAACCGATGAAAATCGCTTGTAAAGCCCTCGTATTTCAAGTATATTCATGTATTGATAACGATTGCGCCTCTTATTTATTGGAATTTTGGCTCTTGGGGAGAAGTATGCGCTCGCCCAGCTCCTTGGCTATCTTGCGGCGCAGCTTCATGAGCGAGTTTAGCTTGGCCTGCAGCGAATGCTCCTCTTCAATGTTCATGTTGGAGGCCATGTCCTGGAACTTGCGCAACAGCTCGCGTAGCCGCTGGTTGAGAATCTCCGATTTCCATTCGAGGATGGTTCGGGGCACAAGCATCTCCAGTCGGTCTTCTTCCTTCTCATTGCCGGGCGCATTGGCATAGATGTTGCTCAGATGATGCTTTTCGCGCAGAAGATCGAACGACGTGGAGCGTATAATGTCGTTCTCATGGCTCGACAGAAATCGTGCAGGCCAGTCCTTGACGTATTCGTTGACTTCCGATGCGGCATACTCCCGTAGCGATTCCTCAAGCTTGCTCTCCTTGATTTTGAGCTCGTCGATGGAATAGCTTCCTGAGCCTATCTCCTCGATGCCTTCGCGGCGTTTGCGGGCCACATCCTCTTCTATCTCCATTTTGCGGCGCTGCAACGCCTCGTAGAACATTGGCTTCACACGCTGCAGCTCCTGAAATATAAGACTGTACTCTTCAACGGAAAACCGCATTCCGTCCGACTCCAGTTCCTCCTGCACGTAGTCGAGCACGTCTATGAGAGTGTCGTCATCCTCATCCATAGGCTGGAACACCCCTTTGTAGCCATATCTGACGCATAGCTTTATCAGCGGTGTTTCCAAGGGGCGGAAAGGTATGTCGGTTTTTCTTGAGGGCTGTTGTGAGAGAGCCGTATTGGCATCGAGCTGTGCCTGGTAGGAGGATGTGCCGACAGTGTCGGCCGGCTGCGGGGTGACTGCCACCGACTCGCGCGTGGCATTCCATTCGCGTTCCTTCTTCCACTTCTGTATGAGCATGGCCCTGGCGCGTCCCACCGACTGGATGATGGATTCCTCGGTGACACCGAGAAGACGGGCGCATTCCTGCACATATACATCCCTCGCCACAGGGTCAGGTATGTGGGCTATCGACTGCACAACGCTGTTGACGGCTTCTATGCGTTTCTGAGGGTCGCGGGCTGTCTGCTCGTCAAGCAGCACGTCGATTTTGAAACGTATGATGTCCGTTTCGTGCTTATCCACATACTCCCTGAACTCCTCGGGCGTATGCTTGCGGGCGAAAGAGTCGGGGTCTTCGCCGTTGGGGAGAAGGAGCACCTTGACATTCAGCTTATGGTTCAGGAGCATGTCGATACCCCTGAGCGAGGCCTTTATGCCGGCGGCGTCGCCGTCGTAGATGAGGGTTATGTTGTCGGTGAGACGGTGTATGAGGGCTATCTGGCCGTCGGTAAGTGCCGTGCCCGACGAGGCCACTACATTCTTCATGCCCGACTGCCACATGCCAATCACGTCCATGTAGCCCTCCACCAAAAAGCACTTGTTTTCCTTCACGATAGCCGCGCGGGCCTGGAAGATACCGTAAAGCTCGTTGCTTTTCTTATAGACTGCCGACTCCGGGGAGTTGATATATTTGGCCAATCCTCCTTTTAGGTCGCGGCCGCCGAAGGCTATCACCTTCCCTGAATTGTTGAGAATCGGGAAAATCACGCGTCCTCGGAAGCGGTCATAGTCATGTCCCTGTTGTGACGTGCCGATGAGTCCTGTTTTCTTCAGCACCTCAAGGTCGTAGCCGGCCTTTCGCGCCTCATCGGCAAGATGGTGGCCGCTGTCGAGGGCGTAACCCAGATGAAAAGCCTTCATGGCCGCATCGGTCACGCCTCGCTGCACCAGATACTGAAGTCCAATGTCGCGCCCGTCGGCTGTTGACACCATGTCATGCTCCATTAGCTTCATGGCCCATTCATTGGCCACAAGCATCCCTTCCCGTTCCGATTGCCGTTGACGCTCCTCGTCGCTCAGCTCTCGCTCCTGTACCTCTATGCCATATTTCTTGGCAAGATGCAGGAGTGCCTCCTTGTACGACAGTCCCTCCTTCTCCATGATGAAGTTCACCGGCGACCCTCCTTTCTTGCAGGAGAAGCAGAAGCAGAAATTGCGTTTGCGGTTTACTGAAAAGGAAGGGGTACGTTCGTTGTGGAAAGGGCAGAGCCCCATATAGTTCTGGCCACGACGCACCAGATGGACGTAGTCGGAAACAACCTCCACGATATCGGCGGCATCCTTGATGCGTTGCGCTGTGGCCTGGTCAATCATGAGAATGCCTCCAGAAAACGGTCTATCTTGTTGCCGGTTTCAATGCTTGTAGGCACAAGCGGCAGTCTGAGAACATTGTGTATGAGCCCCATCTCATGGAGCAGATACTTGATGCCTGCGGGGTTGCCGTCGATAAAGAGCTCGTCGTAAAGTTTCTGGAAACGGTAGTGTACGGGCAATGCACTTTTGAAGTCGCCGTCGAGGCAGAGGCGCACCATCTTGCCGAACTCTTTTGGGAAGGCGTTGCCGACCACCGATATCACGCCTACGGCGCCTAACGACATCAGGGGGTAAGTGAGCGCGTCATCGCCCGATATTACCTGGAAGTCGGCCGGTCCGTTGGTGATCAGCTCCTCGATCTGTTTGAAATTGCCCGATGCTTCTTTCACGCCGATGATATTGGGGAAGTCGGCGGCGAGACGCAGAGTGGTGGCGGAGGATATGTTGACGCCCGTACGTCCCGGAACATTGTAGAGAATCACGGGAAGAGGGGAGGCCTTGGCCACCTCGGCAAAATGACAGTAAAGGCCTTTTTGCGACGGCTTGTTGTAGAAGGGAGCCACGGAGAGAATGGCCGAATAACCGGAGAGGTCGGCTGAAGATATTTCGTTCACGAGACGGCGGGTGTTGTTGCCGCCCATGCCGGCAATCAGCGGAATGCGTCCGCCGGCCTTTTCAGCAATAAAACGGCGTATCGCATGTTTCTCGTCATCGTCAAGCGTGGCGGTTTCGCCGGTGGTGCCCAGCACCACCAGATAGTCGGCCCCGCCCCCTATGACATGGTCCAGTACTTTCTCCAGCGATGTATAATCTATGTTATGGTCTGTGTCGAAGGGAGTGACCAGCGCAACTCCCATTCCCTTAAGATCAAGAGATTTCATATATAGCGCGGTTGTTTTGAATTGCAAAAATAGGAAATTAAATCGTGATTCGCAATAACCTTAGGACTTTAAGGACCTTAGAGACCTTAAAGACCTTACAGTCCTATTTTGAAGGCCAGGGGAAATTTGCGGGGTTGAGGGTGAGGTGCAGGTGCTCCTCTTTGAGGCGAACGCCGATATAGTCGGTCAGTTTCTTCCTTTCGGCGGCGGAGAGGCCAGCTGGCGCGTTTACGAATATCATGTTTACCGTGTCGACGCTTTCGCTGCCGGTGGATGTGGCCACCATCTGCGACAGGGCTATGTCGCGGATGTTGGGGAAAAGCACTTTCACCTCAGGAGCGATACGTCGGCTCTCGTCGCTGAACATCTGCGACATGGCTATAATCGACTGCAGAGAGTCTACTTCCGTCTGTTTGCGCGAGAGCTCCGCCTGCATTAGATGATAGAACTGGCTCTCTGTGTCGTCGTTGTCAAGAGCCTCGTTGTTGTTGAGCGCAAATCCCTGCTTGATGTTGAGGATGGTGCCTCCGAGGCCGCAGGAGTCCATCTTGTTGATCATCACCAGCTGCAGCGAGTCCTTGGGCAGAGCCTCGCCGATGAGTGTGACGTCGATATAGCGTTTGCCGCCGGCAACGTATTCCTTCGAGTTGAGCACCTGCGTGTTGGGGAACACCATCTCGTTTTCCACAAACCGAGTGGCCCTTTCTATGAATATGTTGTTCTGGATCATGATTACCGTAAGATAGGCGCTGAGACCTATCATGGCGGTCACGATGATATAAACGATGGTCTTGACTTTCCTGGCCCTGGCGGCATCCTGATAAACCACATTCTTGAAACCGAACACCTTGACGCCTATCCATGAAGCCACGAATATGAACATCATGTTGGTGAAGAAGAGGTAGAAAGCTCCGAGGAAGAACTTCATCTGTAGAGTAGCGAGGCCATACCCGGCGGTACAGAGGGGAGGCATGAGAGAAGTAGCGATAGCCACACCGGGCATCACCTGCCCTTTGTTTTTGGCGGCGATGCTGAGTATGCCGGCGGCTCCGCCGAAGAGGGCTATCAGCACATCGTAGATCGACGGTGATGTGCGGGCCAGCAGCTGGCTCGACCCTTCGTACTGTGGAGATATCAGGAAATATAGCGCCGAGGTGAGCAGCGACCCTATGATGGCGGCCGTGATATTCTTGAGGCTGCGTTTCAGCAGCGTGAAGTCGCGGATGCCTATGCCGAGCCCCATGCCGATTATCGGACCCATCAGCGGCGATATGAGCATCGCACCGATTATCACCGGGATGCTGTCGGTGTTCAGCCCTAATGAGGCTATGAATATGGCGAATATCAGAATAAGCAGCTGCGACCCCTTGAACGATACGCCCGAGCGTATCGATTCCTCGATATCTTTCTGCGACTCCAGATCGGCCATGGGATTGAGATAGGATTTTATCTCGTCGCCCATGGCGCGCATTCTCTTCCGGAATGTCGTCAGTGTTCTGCCGTCGGTTTCTGTATTATCAGTCATCAGAATATAGAATCGGGCACCTCAGGTGCTACCTTATGCTCCTCTGCCGGCAATTCGGCCGGCTCGGACACGTGTGCCGGAACTATGCTGTCGGTTTTCGTCTCTGGTGCCTTGGCGCTGTCTTTCTCTTCTTTGCGTTCGCTAACCTTTTCCTCCTTTTCCTTATCCGACATCTTGTAGTTGGGGTCGGTAGGGAAATAAGTTATGTCGTATCCTTCGCTGCGGTTTACCTGCCGGTCGCGTTTGCCGGGGAGAACAATCACGGGCATTCCCGGTTTCACGAGCTCCAGAAGCTCGAGAATGTTTTCGTTGGTGAGCCTGATGCATCCGTGCGAGGCGCGGTGTCCTATCGACCATGGCGCGCAGGTGCCGTGTATACCTATGGAGTAGATGCCCGGAATGCTCAGACGTATGAAGCGAGGTCCGAACTGTCCTTTCTTCTTTGAAGTGCGGCCATTGTCGTCGGTGTATAGCCAGTCGGTGCTGTCGTATACGCCCTGTACGCTGAAGAAGCCCTCTGGAGTACGGTTGTCGCCCTTCTTGTGTTTCGTGCCGTAATTGCGTGAGCATGCCATACCGTATTCCTTGAGCACGTATCCGTAGCGGTCATAGAGGATAACCTTCATCCTGGCCTTGTCGACGATGAGAAAACCATCCTGACCGGAGGCTGCGAGCTTTGCCGCATATTCGGGGCTTGTCTCTTCTATTACGGGTATGATGCCGTTGTCGAATACGGCCTTGGAATAGTCGAGCGGCTCCTCCTCCTTTTCCTTGACGGCGGTGTCGGCCACTATGGGCTTTGCGGTGTCGAGGGCCGTTATCTCTTCCGACAGGGTTGCCGTGTCATTGTCGCCGCCGTTGCGGTTGCCCCCGCAACCCCACAGCATCAGCAGCATCCCCATGACCATGCAGACAACCATGGTTGCCCGCCCTACAGTCCACTTCTTTATGATGTTTGTCAATTGTCCTCTCATAATTAAGGCGCGAAGTTAGCTATTTTTTTATCATTATCCTAATAATCGGTGTTAATGACCCTGAAAATGATTCGGAAAACCGGCACCTGTTAAGAAAGATAGAGGAGAGTATATTGGTGATTGCGGAATTTTTTGTATTTTTGCAATGATGAAAACTACGGCAGTAATAGGGATGACATTACTGGGGCTTGTCTGGCTATGGCTTGCCTGGGGAGTGTTGTCGGCCGGATTCACCCTCTACAATCTGCTGATGGTAGCCGCGTCGGGCGTGATAATATTCGTGCCTTTATGGCGTAAATACGGCAAACGCAAAGAGGGCAAAGGGAAATGAACTTTAGGCTCTTACATGGAACACGAGGATAGACAATTAACGCAGACAACGTTGCTCGACAGAATAGCTGCGCCGGCCGATTTGCGGAAGCTTGACGAGAGTCAGCTGCCGCAGGTATGCGCGGAAATCCGGCAATCGATAATCAACGGCCTCTCCGACAATCCGGGACATTTCGGGTCGAGCATGGGTGCCGTGGACATCATAGTGGCCATGCATTATGTCTTTAACACTCCTTTTGACAGAATTGTCTATGATGTAGGACACCAGGCCTATGCCCATAAGCTACTGACGGGACGTCGTGAGGCATTCGTCACCCAGCGCACACTCGGCGGCATAAGCGGATTCCCGGCACCTTCGGAGAGCTGCTACGACACGTTCACCTGCGGCCATGCCGGCAATTCGATATCGGCGGCGTTGGGAATGGCCATAGCCGACCTCAACACTCCCGGCCGGGAGGAGGCTCATACCGTGGCCCTTATCGGCGACGCCTCCATGAGCAACGGCCTCGCCTTCGAAGGGCTCAACAATGCCGCCATCAATCCCAACAATCTCCTGATAATCCTCAACGACAACGACATGTCGATATCTCCCAATGTCGGCTCGCTGCACCGTTATCTGTCGGAACTCACCACTTCGGGAGGATATAACCGCTGGCGTCACCGCGTATATAACGCTTTCCGCAATAAAGGACTTATGGACGACCGCCGCCGGGGGCGCGTGCTGCGCTTCGGCAACGCTCTCAAATCGCTCGTGTCAAACCAGCAGAACATCTTCGAGGGTCTCGACATACGTTATTTCGGGCCCTTCAACGGCAACCACGTCAGGAAGGTGGTTCAGGTACTCAATGAAATCAAGGATATGAAGGGGCCGCGTATCCTTCATCTGCATACGGTCAAGGGTTACGGCTACGAGCCGGCCATGCGTAATCCGAGCGATTGGCATGCTCCGGGCAAATTCGATCCGGCCACGGGGCAGCGGTCGCAGTCGACAGGGGGCAGCGCCAAATGGCAGGATGTGTTCGGCAGGACGCTCGTAGACCTCGCCGACCGTCACGAGAATGTGGTGGGAATCACGGCCGCGATGCTCTCGGGAACATCTGTCGACATGCTTCAGAAGACCCACCCCGAACGCGTGTACGATGTAGGCATATCGGAAGGTCACGCCGTGACCTTCGCCGGAGGTCTTGCCTCGCAGGGCAAGCATCCTTTTGTGGCGGTATATTCGGCGTTCCTGCAGCGTGCATACGACAATATCATCCACGATGTGGCGATACAGCGGCTTCCCGTGACGTTCTGCATAGACCGCGCCGGCCTTGTGGGGGAGGATGGCGTGACTCATCACGGACTTTTCGACCTCAGTTACCTCTCCAATATTCCGGGGATGCCTGTGGCGGCGCCGTCGGAAGGATGGATGCTGCGCACGCTGATGGCCACGGCATATGCCTATGACGGCCCTATGGCCATGCGTTATCCGCGCGGCTCGTGCGGCGAGATGCCGGCAAATTCCATCGACGAGCCGATGACCATAGGCAAGGGAAGGGTAGTGGCGGAAACGGAGGGTGCCGACACGGCCATTGTGACCATAGGCCCTGTGCTCGCCGATGCCCGTAAGGCTGTGGAAATCCTTGCACAACGGGGAATAAAGACGAGTCTTTACGACATGATATGGGTGAATCCTCTCGACGGCGAGCTGCTGAGGCGCATAGCCGAACGGCATAAACATATCGTCACTGTAGAGGACGGAATACGTAAGGGAGGATTCGGCAGCAAGGTGCTGGAATGGCTTGCCGACCGGGGAATCGACATAAGGGTTACACGCCTCGGCGTCCCCGACGAATGGATAGCCCACGGTACGGTCAAGGAGTTGAGAAACATTTGCGGTTTCGACACCGATGCCATAGTGGCGGCGGTAGCGGGGCAGGCGTCAGACTGTAGGAAATGAAGATAGTTATAGCCGGTTCGGGCGAAGTAGGAAGGCATCTTGCCAAGATGCTGTCGAAGGAAAACCAGGACATTACATTGCTGGACCGTGACCAGTCGCGTCTTGACGTAATCGACTCCAATTACAATCTGATGACCTGGAACGGTTCTCCTTACAGCTTCCAGAGTCTGAAGGATGTGGCGGTGGATGAAGCCGACCTCTTCATAGCCGTGACCCCTTACGAGACCGACAATATCCTCTCTTGCGCCATAGCCAAGAAGCTGGGAGCCACGAAAACCGTGGCCCGTATCGACAACAGCGAGTTCATTGTGCCTAAATATGGCGGAGTGCTCAAGGAATTGGGCGTTGACTTCATGATATATCCCGAGAATCTTGCTGCCAATGAAATCGCCATGTCGCTGAGCCATAATTGGGCCCGTTACTGGGGAGAGCTGCATGAGGGAAAACTGCTCATGATAGGTGTAAAGGTTTACGGCAATTCTCCGTTGCTCAATACCAGGATAAAGGATCTTCCCGTCACTACCCATGATTTCCACATAGCGGCCATAAAGCGGCATAACGAGACAATCATCCCTAACGGAAATGACGAGATACTTCCCGACGACATAGTCTACTTCATCACCACGCCGCCGTTCATAGAGGATGTCAGGGAACTGTGCGGCAAGACCAGACGGGTGATACACGACGTTATCATTCTGGGCGGCAGCCGTATTGCGCGAAGGTTCGCCAGGCTCTTCCACGACAGGTTCCATATCAAGATTCTCGACTATGACATGGCCAAGTGCGAGAAGATGGCTACCGAGCTTCCCCCCGACTGCGAGATTGTATATGGCGACGGCCGTGACATAGAGGTGCTCCGGGAAAACACCATCTACCGTTACGATGCTTTCATGGCTCTGACCGGTTCGTCGGAAACGAATATCCTTGCCTGCATGACGGCTAAGGAATTCGGTGTTCCGAAGACTGTGGCCGATGTGGAGAACCTGCAGTTTGTGGACCTTGCCGAGAATATGAACATCGGCACCACCATCAACAAGAAGCTTCTGGCTTCGAGCCGTATCTATAAGATTCTCATAGATTCCGACCAGAGCAATTCGCGTTTTCTGACATTGGCGGATGCCGATGTCGCGGAGATCATGGTTCATGAGGGAGCGCGGATCACGAAAAAGCCGGTAAGTCAGCTGAAGCTTCCTTTCGGTATGACTCTTGCGGCCCTTATCCGCGACGACAAGGTTTCGCTCGTAGGCGGCGACACGCAGATACGTGCCGGCGACTATGTGGTGGTGTTCAGTCTGCAAGGTACTCTCGACAAGATTGAGAAATGGTTCAGCTAAAGCGTAATATCAAAGGGCGGGCCCTGAAGGTAAGGCTCCCACGGCTGGCGCATAAGAAGTATATCAATCTGCTGATGCTTCTGCGTGTGGAAGGGTGGCTGCTGTCGATAGAGGCCATTTTCATGCTGATACCATGCGTTATAGCGTTGATATACGAGCCTGAGAGTTCGTTGCCTTTTTTTATTGTGGCGGGCATCACGGGTAGCGTCGGCGTGCTGATGACGCTGATAAATCCCAAGTCGAAGGAGATGGGGCGCCGCGAGGCCATTCTGCTTACCGGACTCACCTGGGTGATTCTCTCGCTCTTCGGCATGCTTCCCTTTATTTTCTATGGCACCCACATGTCGGTGACGGATGCCTTTTTCGAGACCATGAGCGGTTTCACCACCACTGGCGCTACCGTGCTTTATTCCCTGGTGGATGTGCCGAAGTCGATTATTCTGTGGCGCTGTCTGATACAATGGTTCGGCGGTCTGGGAATCCTGCTTTTCACGCTGGCTGTGGTGCCGATGCTCAATTCATCGGGCGGTATGCTCCTCTTCAATGCGGAGGTGACGGGCATCACCCACGACAAGCTGCGTCCGCGTGTCAGCGCCACAGCCAAGGGCCTTTGGCTCGTGTACATAGTGCTTACGGCCATGCTTGTGGTGCTCCTCGCCTTTTCCGACATGGACTTCTTCAATGCGCTTTGTTACGCCATGTCCACGATGTCTACGGGAGGTTTCAGCACCTCCGACGACGGTATCGCGCTCTACAACACGCTGTATGTCAAGGTGGTGATGGTGGTGTTCATGTTTCTCGGCGGCGTCAATCTATCGCTTATTTACAATGCCGTTAGCGGAAAGGTGATGAATATCTTCCGCAACACCGTTTTCAAGGCTTATCTGTGTTTCGTACTTGCCGGCTATCTGCTCATTTCGGCCGATGTGCTGTTGGAGGGACTTTATGAGGATGTGTCGGATGTCACGATCGACCCTCTTTTCCAGACGGTGTCGATGCTGTCGTCGACAGGTATAGCTGCACCCGGATTCAGCAGCTGGGGACCTCTGGCCGTGGTGGTGATACTGGTGCTGATGTTCGTGGGAGCCTGTGCCGGAAGTACTTCAGGCGGTGCTAAGATCGACAGGTTCATCGTCCTTTTCAAATTCATCAAGAATGAGTTTTACAAGATAATGCATCCCAGCTCAGTCACCACCGTGATATTGAACGGGCGTGGCACCAATCCGGCCATCATACACAAGACGCTCGCTTTTCTGTTCCTCTATATCATAGTGATTGTAGTGGGAGGCACGGTGATCAGTCTTTTCGGCATACCGCTGGCCGACGGAGTGTTCTGTGCCTTGCAGGCAGTTTCCAACATGGGCATGGGCACAGATACCACCGGCCTCAACGGCGACTATTCCCTGATGCCCGACGCTGTGAAATGGCTGTTGTCGTTCCTGATGCTCGTAGGCCGTCTTGAAATTTTCACTGTAATCCTCGTATTCACCCCCGGATTCTGGAAAAGATAAAAAATACTGACACTTCCGGCATCCCGGATAAATATGTTGTATAACATATTTGATAATTTTGATTTGTAAATATTCTTAAATAACTTTGTTGCGAAACAACAATAGGGATTTTATTGTGAATATCATGAAGGGAATTAAGGTTTTGTTGGCAGTAGCACTGATTTTTGTAATGTGTGGCTGTTGTTCATTTGCGCGAGGAGAGAAATTGCTGACACTTGAGGAGATATGGCAAGATGGAGCGACGTGGCAAGAAGTCATGTCATGCGGTGACGAATTTACTTTTTTTAATTATTCAAGTTTCGCAAGTTCAACTTGCTGATTTCAGATTATAAAATTGAGCGATATGAGCCATCTCTTCAGACTGGTTGATAACGGCATCGTAGATTTCTTCGTCCAGAAGGCCG
>Ga0073906_1004506_pt1 | contig 13891 bp, 14 predicted proteins | sample Inofromicrocosms_FD_65485 | JGI IMG/M metagenome (GOLD analysis project Ga0073906, IMG submission 65485) | Mouse cecum microbial communities from Vienna, Austria - Inoculum for glucosamine and mucus D2O microcosms | ecosystem: Host-associated > Mammals > Digestive system > Large intestine >... | reverse complement strand
TAAGACGGCGACGCGCCAATGGTACAGGCATTACAATATCACAATCCGCCGGCACATCGCGCAGCGCCCAAATCATGGCACGTGACATAAACTTTGCATATTTTATACGCCCACCATGTTTAAACGGCAGCATAACTTCACGCGATGCGTCGTCATAGCGGCACGCACATCGCAACCATTCCAACTTGCACTCGCCCATGGCGCATACCGGACACTTAGAAACGCCATCCGCCCTGGGCGGCAACGGATAGCCGCACCGCACACACTTTGGCCGCCCAATCCAGTCAAAGCATCCGAAGCAGTCTTCGCAAAGCTCGCCATGAATAGACACCGGCGCGCCACAAACTGGACACGCCGGAGGAAACAAAAACTCAACAATCTTTTCTACGCCGCGCGCAATCATATTACCAAGACATGCTCTTATATGTTTTCTTGTCAACCGTATCGCCAAACATATCGCGTTTCTGCTTGCTTAATGTTTCATACTGGTCACTGGAAATAATGCGCAGAACAAAGCCTTCTTCATCACGCTGGCTTAGGACCGGCATAATTCTATGCTCTGACACACCTGTGTCACGCAGTACCTGCTCAACAATCGCCAGACGGCGCGCCGCCAGCTTGCGGTCTTCCATGTTTGTGGTTGCACGACTGGGGATGGACACTTGAATCGCACGCTTTGGATTGCTAACTACTATGCCGGCATATTCAGTCAGCAAGTTATAGTTATCACGCGACAGAGCCGAATCATCACCACGGAATTTGATTTTTATTTCCAGCGGCCGAACGCCCCCCTGCTCTGATAAATCACGACGGGCGGTAAAACCCTCCATCGATGCGGACATATCACTGGCCTCATCAAAACGGTCATCTATTTGATATGTGGACAAATGCTTGTTTTCCGACAGATACGTCTTACGGAAAGCCTTGCGCAGTTCGGACGGCGACATCGATGTCATATCATCACGAACCGCCGCAATACGAGGCGACGCCGTTTTTTCCACCGTACGAACAATAACATCAGATTCCATGGGAACAACCACACGGCGCAGGGCAATGTCTTGGGCCGGGGCGGTCTGCGTTGATGCCGGGCGCGGCTTTACCGCATTGTCGGCAACGCGTGTTTCCGCCACAGGGGCCGCAATAACACGCGGGGCCGGCGTATCCGCACGGCGCGCGACAACATCATTTGAAGCAGACTTTGGCGCGGCCACAGATGCGTCCGCGCGACGCTGCAGCTCTACCAGCTTTTCTATCTCTGCATCCAGCGAGTCCGTATAAGAACTATCGGCGCGCGCAACCAAATTCTTACGCGGGGCGGAATCCAAGCTCTCTTCCGGCAAATCGTAATCGGCGCGAACCACAGATATCTCGTCCGCCGTTGGCATACGCAGCGGTGCATCATTTTTTGCCCATAAGTCCGAGCTGGGGCGGCGCGGCGACAAAACATCAATGGCCGCAATCTTTTCCCCCGCATCAACCGACGGTGCGGCCGCTTTCTTTACCGGCACGGGAGTCGATGTTTTTTTTGCATTACGTGCAACAACCGCCTTTTTAGGCGCGGGCGCGACCGTTACCGCCGGCGCAGTGTCGGCACGGGCAACTTTTTGTGCCGTGGCCCCTTCACCAAATGCATCACGCGCGGAAACACCCGCCGCACCAATATTTACAACAGGCAGACGTGTCGCACTAAATGCCGGCAATGCAATGAAAATCGACAAAACAGAAACTGTAATTCGCCGCATATTCCTTTCCTTCCGATTACATCATAGAACAAATGACGAATCGCAAGCAAGCAGAAAAATGCGGCGACTATTATTTTGTTACAGCGGCAATAATCTTTTCAACGGCATTATTGGGAACATATGCCTTGGCCGCCATTTTATCCAGACGCAACGGGTTATCAAACAAATCATCCAGCGTCGCCGTCAGCCAGCGGGCCGTAAATTTACTTTGCTCTATTGCAAAACCGCCGCCATTTTTTGCAAATGCCGCGGCATTGGCCGCCTGGTCGGGATTGATACCCAGCGGAACCAATATAGCTGGACGACCGACCGTCTGCAATTCTACAACCGTGCTGGCGCCACTGCGGCCGATTACGATATCAGCATCAATCACGCGCGCCGCCATATCGTGAACAAAGGACAAAACGTTTGCACGAATTTTATTTTCGGCATAAAACTTTTGCAGACGTGCAACATTCTCGGGCCGGGTCTGGTGCGTGACAAAAATCTTTTTATTGTGCATCGCCGCAATTGCACCGGGGACAACATCATCCAAAATCTGGGCCCCCAGCGATCCGCCCGTAACAAAAATCCTGCCATCGTGACACAGCGGCGAATTAGCCGCGGCTAAAAACTCCCCGCGAACAGGCAGGCCGGTATAAATCACATTTGCAGACACGCCCGCCGGTATGCCGGCAACATCCGGGAAACTGGTCATCAGCGTCCGAACCCAGCGCATGGCAAACTTATTCGCGCGCCCGATTGCCGCGTTTTGTTCATGTAAAAATGTCGGAATACGCCACAGATGCGCGGCAAAAACCACCGGAACAGATGCATACCCGCCAAACGCCACAACCCTATCGGGCCGCGAAAACATAAATCGCAGAAACAGCGCCCCAGACGAAACCCCAATCTTAGCCAATGCGTATATCTGGGATAAATGTTTTTTTGCGCCGACACCCGACGCCCATATATGCACGCGACGGCCGTTTTTCGGCATGCCCCGCGCAACCATGTCACGCACGCGCCCGTCGCACGAAACTGTAATTTTATGCCCGGCGGCCGCCAATGCCGATGCCACGCTTAACGCCGGGAACACATGCCCGCCCGTACCGCCTGTTGCAATCCATATTTTCATATCTACACCCCCAATGTTATTTCCACTTGTCTTCGCGCACCAATGCCAAAATCATTCCGAACAGCAGACAGAACGCAACAAACGAGCTGCCCCCGTATGAAATAAACGGCAACGTCATACCTTTTGGCGCAAATATATGCAACGTGGACATCATATTTATACAAACCTGTGTTCCGAACAGTGCGGCCGCACCACCGGCGGCATAAAACACAAAAGGATCACGGGCGTCCATTGCATCGGCCGTCAATCTTTTCAATACATACAACAACAGCCCCAGCAGACCGCACGCAATTATCGCGCCAACATCCTCGACAATTGCCGCAAATATAAAATCCGTATGCGCATCTGGCAGCGACTGTTTTACAAACGCGTCATCCCCACTGCCCAACAGGCCGCCGTGGCGTATGGAATCAATGGACTGGCGTACTTGGTACGTGTCACCTGCACCGGTTGCCCACGATATAACGCGATTATGCACATGCGACATTGTAAAGAATGCAAACACCCCAACCAGCCCCAGCGCACCTATCAAAATCGGCACTACAAACAATGGCAGGCCGGCCATAAACAACATTGCAGACAAAACAGAAAAGTACAGTATAGACGTCCCCAGGTCGGGATGCTTTAATATAATCAAAAACGCGGGCAGAAATATTCCAAAATACGTCCACCACCCCAGACTTTTTATCCGCCATGCGTCGCGATTGGTAAATATATTTGGGCCGTACTTGTCATGCATTTTCGCCAGAAACCACGCGGTCAGGATTATGAAACCTGGTTTCATTATATCCGACGGCATAATATTGAACGGCCCAATGGAAACAAAGCGCGCAGACCCTTTTATCACATGGGGTGCCACCAGCGTTACCAGCAACAGCAGCAACCCCACCGCTACGTTCAGCCATGAAATACGCAGAATCCACTTTTTATTCAGCATACTTATCGCAAACAACGTAATTAATCCAACAGCATAAAAAGGCATCGCCTTTACAGCAAAGAAGTGCCATGGCTGGCCAATGCGTTCCGCCGCCACAGACCCGGCCGACACCATGAACAGCATGCCGATAAACACCAACAGTAAAACACACCCCAGCAGGCGCCGGTCAATTTCAAAATACCAACTGGTAAGTTTGCTTTCCTCGCTTCGTTTAAACATTTACGTTTGTCCGCCTTTTGTGTTATTTTATGCAAACTTTAAAAATACCAACGCAAGCCCCGCAAACAAAACGGATATGATAAAAAACCGCTCAACAATCTTGGTCTCGGACCAGCCCAGTTCTTCGAAATGATGATGCAACGGTGCACGTAAAAACACACGACGACCGGTGCCTGTGGCCTTGCGCGTGATTTTAAAGACCATTGTCTGAATAAACGAAGACATCAGAATTAAAACCATCATCCCGGCGGCAACACCCATTATAATCTCTGACTTTAACAGCATTGCAACCGTTCCCATAAATCCGCCCAGCGCCAGCGACCCCACGTCGCCCATAAAGATAGACGCCGGCTTGGAATTATACCACAAGAACCCCAGTACCGCACCAAACGCCGCCCCCAGCACGCCATAGAGACCCGACGCCCCCGGCAAAAACATTACAGTATCCATAAACCCGATACGCGTCGCACCATACAGCGCCACAACCAGTACAACCAATACGGGCATATACAACTTGGCCAGCATTCCGTCCAGCCCGTCGGTGATATTGGCCGCATTGGCCGAACCGCATATTACAAAATACGCAAACACATAATACAACAGCCCCAGCGGCAAAATAATCCCTGCCCCAATCGCCAGCGAATACGCCGGAATATACGGCGGCATTGTTTTGTTTACCAGATAGGCCAGTATTACGACACATATCCCTTCCAGCAACAGGCGCGTTACCGGCGACAGGCCGTTTGCAGCCTTTTTTGACTGACTGGCCACTTTTTTATAGTCATCGACAAAGCCGATTGTGCCAAACATAACCAGGGCCAGTATCGCGACCCAGCCGGCAAAGCTGTTCATCGGCATAAACAGCACACTCGATATTATTATTGCCAGCACCACCAGCAGACCGCCCATTGTCGGCGTGCCCGCTTTTTTACGATGCACCTCCGGCACGTTTTCACTTATCGGCTGGCCCTTGCCCTGGATATGGCGCATCGCCGCAACAAACGGGCGCCCAAATAAAAACATTATCAAAAAAGACAATCCGAATGCGGCGGCAAACTGGGTCCAGCCGCTGGCAAAAAACGAATATCCACGGGACAGAAAAAAATCGGTCAGCATAAAAATTCTCCTTCTTATGCCGACCATTTTATCACAAGATTCAAGGAAAATAAATCTTATTTCGCAACCGCGTCACATTCGATTACCATATCATCGTCCAGAATCAGCAACCAGTCTTCGCCCCGCCCCCACAGCGTTACATTAGTATCATTCAGCACGCCGTCATATTTGGCCCCGGATGCCGATACAGACCGCGCCAGCGATAGTCCGTCGCCATTTATAATGGCGTTCATCTTTTCGCCGTTATCCGCGAAATCTATTTCCACACTGTAATCTCCACAGCGACGCACAATCAAATCGGAATCGTTTTTGCCGTCACACGCACATAATCCAAAAACACATACAAACAGTAAAATCTTTCTCATGACAAAAGCCCCCTTTACGGGGGCAATTATATCACAATACCGGGCGATTCGATATCAAAATACACCGCCCACAACCGCCGCAGCGGGCCCGGACGTGCCATCTGGTGGCACGGCCTTGCGCGGGGCGGGATTTGGCCGCTGGCCGGGTTTGAATGCCTCTGTTATTATCACGCCATCGGGGTCGGCGGCCGCGGCCGCGCCACTGCGGCGATTAACGCGCATAAATGTCATTCCGTCGGGCACTGCGAACGGCTGATTCTTTTCAGGCGCCAACGCCACCGTCATAAAGTCCGCAAACGCCAGCGCCGCCATATGCGAGCCCGCCCCGCGCCCCAACGGTCGCGGCGTGTCATAGCCCAGGTACACCCCGACTATCAGATTTTTTGAAAAACCGACGAACCAAACGTCTTTGACATCGTTTGTTGTCCCCGTCTTGCCGGCAATGGTGTGGCCGGCGACGCGTGCCTGTTTACCGGTGCCACGTTCGACCGCCCCCTGCAGAATAGATACTATCTGATACAGGCTCTGGGGATCGGATAATGGCTCTGACGCGGCGGATGCATCGGGCGGCGTCAGGTCATCGGACCATTCCACCATTTCAGGCGCGCTCGCCCCAATCAGACGGCCATAGCGGTCTTCGATATAATCGACCAGTTTCGGTTCAATCGCGCGCCCACCGTTTATAAACGCCGCGTATCCCAAAACCAGGCGCGCCAGTGTTGTTTCCCCCGACCCCAGCGCCAGTGATAAATTCATATTCCGCATATCCTTTGGATAGACGCCGAAACGCTGGGCCGCGTCAATTGCGGGGCCAACGCCAATTTGCTCTACCAAACGGACGGCCGGGACATTTCGCGATGTCTCTAAGGCCAGTCTTAACGGAACATCGCCCAGGAATTTTTTATCATAGTTCTCCGGCTTCCACAGCATGTTGTTTTCACGCACGCCAACAATCGGCGCATCCAGTAACAGTGCCTGGGGCGACATGCCACGCTCTAACGCGGCCAGATATACAAACGGCTTTATGGTTGAGCCAACCTGGCGATACGCCTGGGTTGCGCGGTTAAAAGAACTTTCCGCGAAACTGCGCCCGCCAGCCATTGCCAAAACGCGCCCTGTGTGCGGATTCATAACGATAATCGCCCCCTGCAGCTTTTCCTTGCCGCCGCGGCCGTTGTTATAGTTGTCAAGCGCCTTGTTCAGCGCCGCCGATGCCGCACGCTGATATTCCGGAACGATTGTGGTTTTGATATAAAGCCCCTCGTTATACAACTGTTCGCGCCCCAGCGTCCCCAGCAGCTGGCGACGAACATCTTCGGCAAAATATTGGAATTCCGGTTCCATTTGTGCGGTAAAGCCGCTGTTGATATTTAATTCCTCGGCCGCGGCGGCGTCTGCCTGGGCCTGGGATATAAAGCCCTCTTCTACCATGCGGCGCAGAACATAGTTGCGGCGCTCTACCGCGCGATTACGATTGTTGGGCGCCTTTGGCAGTGATGCCAGGAACGCACATTCCGCCAGGCTCAGCTCTGACACCGGCTTGTTAAAATACATCAGCGCCGCACTGCCCACGCCATAGGCACGCGCGCCTAAAAATATCTGGTTCAGGTACAGCGTCATAATATGCTGTTTTGAAAACGCGCGTTCCAGTTTCAGGGCCAAAATAGCCTCTTTAATCTTACGCGAAATCGTACGTTCAGATGTTAAAAAGAAATTCTTGGCAACCTGTTGCGTAATGGTTGACGCACCGGAAAAATTCGCATTAAAGCCCATCAGCCCCAGCGCATTGTTTCCCACCGCGCGAACTATCCCTTGGATATCAACGCCCGGATGACGCCAGAAATTTTGATCTTCGGCCGCGATAAAGGCATTTACCAACTGGGGCGGCATGTCGGCATAGTCTATAAACACCCGGCGCTCTTCCGCATATTCTATCAACAGCGAACCGTCCGACGCATACAGGCGCGTCGCCACCGGCGGCGCATACGTCGCCAACTTTTTATAATCAGGCAAATCATGCCCATATATCAGCACCAGCGCCGCCAAAGCCGCCACACCCGCAACACAGCACCAAAAGATTATGTTTAATAAAATACGCAGAATTTTTTTGAATGTCATGATGCTGAAATTCTAAGATAAAACTTTGCTGTTTGCAAGTTTTGATAAAAGTTATTATCACAAAAAGTACGGGATAAAAAAAATCCCCAGCAACTGCAGGGGATTTTTGTTTGCGTTATTTCGCTTCTTCGTCGGGAACAACGTGTACCGTCTTGCGGTCGCCATTGCCCTTTTTGAATGTTACGATACCGGCAATTTTCGCAAACAGCGTATGGTCTTTGCCCATGCCGACGTTTTTGCCCGGGTGCACGGCTGTGCCACGCTGACGAATAATGATGTTGCCCGGGATAACACGGCTGCCGCCGCCTTTTTTAACGCCTAAACGACGTCCCGCTGAATCGCGTCCGTTCGAAGATGCCGAACCTGCTTTCTTATGTGCCATAGTTTTAGCTCCTTTAATTTCTTATGCAGAAATTAACCTTTGATTTCTGTGATTTTCAAAACCGTGATATACTGACGATGACCCGCCGTACGACGATAGTTCTGACGACGCTTTTTCTTGAACACCAAGATTTTATCACCGCGCTTCTGTTCGACAACCTCGGCCACTACCTTTGCACCATCGATAAACGGCGCACCGATTTTATCACCGGCCATCAGCACCTGGTCGAATTCAACTTTGCCTTCGGCATTCAGCTTTTCAACCTTGATAATGTCGCCCGCTTTTACGCGATACTGTTTACCACCGGTCTGAAAGATTGCAAAATCGCTCATATTCTTTCTCTTCTTTGTTATTTTTATTTATACGCATACGCGTACGCCCAATAGTTTATGCAAATATTATCCTATTTTACGCCCAAGTCAAGCGTTTTGCATAAAATTTTATGCAAAAGGACATATTTTCATAAAAAATCACCCCCAGGATTGCCGGGGGCGGATTTTTATTTTGCCGTATCCAATACGCACTGGTCTTTTGTCTTATCCCACACGTATCCATCCATACAGGTACCCGCGGGACGTTTCCATGTGCGGATTTCTTCGACAAAGGAATCCAGCAGGCACTGTTCACGCATAGCCGCGGAATCACACGTGGCATTTATGCCAACGTCACACTTGGTCGCCGTCTGGGACGCCTTGTTCAAGATATCGTTTAATGTCACGATATTGCGGCAAGTGTTTGTTTCATATTCGGGCGAGTTCACGCAGGTTGCGCTGTCAACCTTGTCGATAACGGCCTTGAACGGTGCACTGGACGGGTTGCATATCATTGTTTCATAGCAGTGCGGAACATTCGCAACCTGGGCGCAGTATGTTCTGATGCGCGATGTCGACCATGACGCATTTGCCGTCACCTGTGTTTCATAGCAATCCATGATTTCGCTTAAACATTCGTTAAAGTTGGTTGCGGCCGTGATGGCATCGCTGAGCACGGTCGCCTTTTCTTCCTGGGCAAATTCCAGACGCTTTTTCTGTAGGGCCTGTTGTGCCGCCACCTTTTGATAGCCGATATTTTGGGCCGTGGTGCGCAGTTGTTCGCCATAAGCGTCACAATCGGCATTTGCATCCAGTACATATTTCTGCAAAATGCTGCGGCGGGCATCGGCAACCGGACCACGCAGATTCGAATACGGGTCGCCGGATGTGGACGTATAGCCAAAGCATGATGCACTGTTCGAAGATGTATACCCGCTGTTGCTGGTTACAAAGTTCAGTTCATAATTACCGGTATTTGATACGGAAATCATGCTGTTGTAGTTATATGGACACTGGGCGGCACCATTTGTGCACTTGCGCCCCGACGACGGCGGTGCGCCGCACGCCTCATATATACCGTTAAAGCAGGAATCCAATACGCGATTGCAAACATTGTTGTGCGCGTATTCGAATAATTCGTATCCCCATGTTTCCGCCAGCGAGTCTTTCAAATCACCCGACGATGCCAGCGCACCTTCTATCCCGGTCAGGCCCGAGACAACATTGGACAGATTAAACGCAGAGTTAAGCAGATTATCATTATCACTGGCAACGATTGTCAGTGTCTGTTCCTTTGCATTGGCCCACGACTGCAGAGATGCCAGAATATCACTGCCATCACCGTCTATGTTGGCGATATCAAAGCCAAAATTATTTCCGGTCGAAGAGCAGTAAGACGGCTTAGCGCACGAAGACAGTTTGTTGCCGTTTTCGCCATAAATGCTGTGGCTGTTGCACCATGCAATCGCCTCATCAGAGCTCTGGCCGTATTTGCCTGTTACCTCCTGCCAGGATACACAGTTCATAACTTTTTCAGCATCAGTTAACTGAAACGCCTGACTTACATCCTTACCCTTGGTTGCAATCAACAGGGCCAATTCGCCCGAAACCTTTATTAATTCTTCGTTTGCGGATTCTAGCGCGGTTTCAGCCTCTGCAAATGCCTTTACACGGCCGGCACATGCACAGCGACGCTGGGCCACGTTACGCGCCGTACAGATTTCATCCATACATGTATAATATGATTCCATACAGTTGTTATATGCATCGGCCGAAATCAGCCCGGTTGTCGGATCAATGATATTTGAATAGTTACCGGTATAAAGCTTGTTCGTCAGATATGTATATGTTGTTGATGTGTTGGCCTTGCTACCGCGAATTGCACTGCCTGACAGCGATACGCGTGCATTCGTATTTGTTGCCGTGCGCGCTACAACATTACGTGCCGCGGCGCCAGTTGTGCGAGAACCACCCGTACGGCCGGATGTTGTTGTTCGAGACGTTACGCCACGCGATGCGGTTGTTGATGCCGCCCCCCGCGACGTTGTTGCGGCATTGCCGGTTGTGCCGACAATACGGGCCGCGGCGGCCGGGCGCCCAGATACACTGCGTGCGGCGACCGGCGCCGTTGTTCCACGCGCCACGGTTGCGGCGGCCGTACCACGCGATGTTGCTGTTGTACGGGCAGATGTGCGCGCGGTGGCCCCGGCACGCGGCGACTGGGCCGATGCGGGCGTTACAGCCGGCGCAATTGGATCCGCAAACACGGCCCGCATCGACAATAATGTCGAGCAGACAAAAAATGCACCGGCCAGCAAGAATACTGTCCCAACAGCATTTTTACAAAAATCCCCGAAGTTACGACTTTTCATAAAATAACTCCCTGTATCCGGGAAAGCCCGGAAACCTACCGTTTTCATGACGTCGGAAAGGATTGTTTCCGCGTCTGTTTTTAATAATTATAACATTTTCCAAGAGGTCTGTAAATAAGAAAACCCGCAGGGGATGGGGACTTTTTTGTTGCGCATATAAGAAAAAAGTCCGACCCACCCAAGATTAATTGATACATACCTTTTGTTGGTGTATAATTGTGACCATGAAACGTTTTACATACATATTAATTGCCGCAATTATCCCCTTTGGTGTAAAGGCGACTGAAAATCCGATGTTCGGAAACGGACACCAGAACGCAATATCAATTAACATCGGCCAGGGAACAGGCCCGGGCAGTCTGTTTAAACTAATCAATCCGGGCGAATGGGACATCGTACCACAAACAATGATACTGGCCGGATACAGCCAGCCGATGACACTGTTCCGCCTGCCGGCGCGGCAAAACTTTAACATTGTGCAGAATTTTGGATATAACTCCAGCCGGGGATTGTCATTCCTGGGGGTGGGAATTTCATGGGACGCGGCTGTGTTTTCTTGGCGCGGGTTCTATGTCGGTGGCGGTCTGGGGCCGTACATGCGTGACTCACACGACAGATATGTATCCAGCCGCCTGGTGTTTGGGGAAAAGTTTTTTATTGGAAAAAACATCTCCGACAACTGGCGCGCGGAATTTTTTACTATGCATTTCTCGAACGGTGACTTTACAGAAATCAACCGCGGATTTAACTTTACAGGCCTGACGGTAAACTATAGCTTTTAATATCATGACAGATTTAACAGACGCAGACTTTATTAAACACTTAAACAATCACTTAAATTCCGGCGGTGTTATCGCATTCCCAACAGATACGGTATGGGGGCTGGGGGCGATACCAACACGGCACGGGGCGGACGCATTGTTTGAAATAAAACAGCGCCCACATGAAAAGCATCTGATTATAATGTCCGACAGTCTGGCACACATTCGCCCTTTTATGAAAGACTATCCCCGGGCGGCGTTTGACATGGCGGAAAAATACTGGCCCGGGGCGTTGACCCTGGGGGTGCCGGTCACAGGCACCGATACATTTGTTTTTGGCGGCGTACGGGTTCCTGCATATCGGCCATTTCAAGACCTGTGCGGCGTAATAGACGGCCACTGTCTGGCGACATCGTCTGCAAACATATCGGGGCGGCCGCCACTGTCATCGGCCGATGAAATACGCGCCACGTTTCCAAATATAATAGTAATAGACAACGCATTCGACAAAATGGGCGGCCAGCCCAGTACGGTTGCCATATTGGATGGCGATAACATAAAAATCGCCCGACAGGGGGCGGTTATAATTAATTAAACAGGACGGCTGAGGAAAGGATTGTGGGCGATTACAAAACGCCAGGGGCGCGCCGCATCAGCCCCGGCATAATCTATTCCAATGCGCGGCCCGCATGCAATATCAGGGATACTGTCACGCGCCTCTATCCACATTGGAGAATCAGGTGCGCACAAATCCATTTTGTTATCACTGCGTGTGATGCCCAATACTTTTGTCAACCGGCCCGGCCCGTTACAATCATCCATCTCTAGCGCGCGAATTAAAACAGCCGCCGCATACCCCTTATCCCCGATAACAATATTTAACATGTTATGCAGGCCATAGCATAAATATACATACGCATATCCACCCGCCATAAACATCGCATCATTACGTGCCGTGCAACCATTGTATGCATGACAGCCGCGTTCATCCTGGGTGTATAATTCCAACTCTGCAATCCGTGCGCGAAACACGGCGCCATCGGGCCCAACACGGCAAAGGTATGCGCCAACCAGGTCACGTGCAACATCCATGGGCAAACGCATAAAAAAATCACGCGGCAGTCTCATGCCTGGATAATAGCATAAAATATCAGGATATCAATCTTGGGGAAAAAATATGCCGTGATTGTTAAGCTATTATAACATGAAAAACAAAAAATGCTTTCAATATACAGGCGCATTAGTTCTGGGTATGCATGATGCACTGGTCGAACTGTCGGGGATAATCGCCGGACTGACATTTGCAATAGAAGACCGCCGCATAATCATAATGACAGGTGCAATCGCGGCCGTCGCCGCCAGCCTGTCCATGGCCGCCGCAAACTATCAGGCACAACGCGCCGATAATAACCCCGCCGCATTAACCGCTGCGTTTTATACAGGGCTTATGTACGTTACCACCAGCGCCATGCTGATATTTCCATTTACAGTCATCCCCAACCGATTTTGGGCACTGGGGATGATGGGCATGATTGCGGTACTGATAATATTTGGATTTAACTGCGCCATGGGATATGCGACAGGCCGGCCTTTTATAAAGCGCTTTGTCGAAATGCTTTCCATATGTGTCGGTGTTTCAATCGCATCTTTTATAATAGGCGGTGCCGCGAAATATTTTATGGGTGTAAACATATAAAAAAGCCGCATTCATAGCGGCTTTTTTTACATATTACATATCGCATTCACTGCAGACACGGCGGGTGCGTGTATATGTCCCGGATGGAACATATTGCACAACAGGCTCATAACGCTGCACCGTTTCCTCTACATAATGACGGCGTGCAACCACACGTTCCATCGGTGCGGCACAACCTGTGCAGCCAACTACACGACGTGAACGAATATCCGCCGCAGAACCGGTCCGGACGGCAACATCATCACGACTATCTTTTGAATCATAATACCGTGAATTGCCGTTGTTGCATGTTACAACCGTGATAACCGCACGCTCTTCAAAAGACGCCTTGTCCAGGGCCGCACGCATTGCGGCCGGGTTACAATCACGAATTGTTGTTTCATAATAGTCTGATGCATTTGCAGCGCCACTGGTTAAGGCCGCAATAATCGCAACGAGGGTTACTTTCTTCATCTTGTATACCTTTGTTTACCGTTCCCCCTCTCCGTATGCAATCTAGTTTATAACAGATTATGCGCATTGCAATAAAAAAATTGCCCACATGGGGCGACCGTTATAGATTTGTAAGTATCTCTAAGCGCCCAGTCCCGCAAGGGTTTTATAACAGCGGTTTTATCGGCCAACCAAAATTGCATATAGAAACAAAAAAAAACCGCCCACATGGGGCGGCGGAATCGGTTTTTAATATCGATAACTGGATTTACTCTGGCGACGACCTACTCTTCCGTGGCTTAAGCCAAAGTACCATCGGCGAT
>Ga0073906_1004504_pt1 | contig 13895 bp, 15 predicted proteins | sample Inofromicrocosms_FD_65485 | JGI IMG/M metagenome (GOLD analysis project Ga0073906, IMG submission 65485) | Mouse cecum microbial communities from Vienna, Austria - Inoculum for glucosamine and mucus D2O microcosms | ecosystem: Host-associated > Mammals > Digestive system > Large intestine >... | reverse complement strand
GCAGTATACTGCAAGCAGGGACAGGGAGAGCGCGGCGGCTTTTTCCCCGCCTGCGAGCAGGGAGGAAAGAAACCCGTCGGGATCGGATAATAAGAAGAGGGCGGCGGAGAGCAAAAACACCGCCGCAAAAATACCGTTCACGGTGTATTTTACGAGCGGCGGTCATAAAATATGCCCGTCCCGAAGTTCGGGGCGGGCATATTCCGTCGAAGCTTATTCGTTTTCGATTCGCGAGATCATATATCGCCCGATCGCGTGCAGCAGTACGGTTGCGTCGTATTGCAGTTCGGGCGGGAATTTCATGATCCCGAGTCCCGCCTCGAAAGTCAGTTCTCCCGCATAGCGGATTTCCCGAAGCGCGGCGTAAACGGGTTCCCAGTCGATGTTCCCCGCGTAGGGGAAGGTGTGCCAATCGTGCGCGCGGTCGTTGTCGTGCACGTGAAGCGCTTGCAGACGGGGTCCGAGCGCGCGGATGAGTTCCGCCGCCGAAACGCAGTCTCCGAGCATTTCCGCATGCCCGATATCGAGACAGGCGACGAAATATTCGGGGTCGAGCAAGTCAAGGTGTTTCAGAAAGTCTTCCGCCGTAGAACAGGCGCAGGGGACCGCTTTGTTCGCCTGCCGCGAAAAATTCCACATGTTTTCGAGCGCGATTTTCACGCCGAATTTCCGCGCGTGTTTTTCGAGCGGACGGTACAGCAGTTCCGCGTTCTGTTCCGCGGTGTAGTCGTTGCAGGGATGGATCACGCACACGTTTCCGCCGAGCAGGGAAGTGATTTCGACGGAACGCGCGAGGTAGTCGAAAATCACTCCGTTCCACGCCGCGTCGTCCGCCTTACGGGAGGGAAAGGGCGCGTGCGTCTGATTGCAGAGAATTCCGGCTTCGTCCGCCGCTTTCCGCAACGAACGGCAGGTTTCGCGGAAGTCGGCGCGCGTCATCGGGTCGTCCGGCTGTTCCGCCATATCGAACATCGTGAAGTCGTAGGCGTCGAACCCGATCCGTTTCAGCGCCCGCACGCCGTTTTCGTAACCGTACGCGCGTTGCATGATGAGCGACTGCGTTGAAAGTATCACCGAGCGTTCCTCCGAATTTTATTTGCCGAGCCGTTTGACCTTTTGGGTCGCGCCCTCTTTGAGGCGCGATTTTTCCGCGGCGTATCCGATGCAATGGCTGGCGAAAGACTCTTCGATGCTCGTAAGTCCCTTGCATTCGCCGCCCTCGTAAACGGAGATCACGTCGAGAACGAGCTTCGCGTCCCCGCCGCCGTGTCCGTATTCGGTGTCCTCGGTCAGCGACACGTCTACCGTGCGCGATTCGCCGCCGAACACGTTAAAGGTGATTTTGCTGGATTCCATATTTCCGGAGATGTCGCCGTTCGTGCAGTGCAGGTGAATTTCGCGATAGCATTTATCGGTAAACGCCGTCATCGTAAGGTGCGCCGTCGCGCCGTTTTCGAACAGGAGGTTCACGACCTGATGATCGACGGCGTCGTTGTTGCATTTGAACACGCAGCGCGTATAGGGGCAGTCTTTGTTTTCAAGCGCCTTTGCGACGTCCGCGTCCGTTCCGTTGGGATCGCACCAGTCCAGTCCCGCGAGCCACCAGCGGTTTTCGGGGTTGCAGTAGAAGCGCAGACAGCTGTACGCGCAGGTTTCTTTCAGAGGACATTCGAAGCAGTAGTCCGCGCATTCGGCGGGCGCGTGCGCGCGGTTGAAAAAGCTGAGCGAGCCGTACGAGGAGACGCTTTTGCATTCCGTGCCGCCGAACAGCCAGCTGAGAATGTCCAGATCGTGACAGCATTTGGCGAGGATCATGGGCGTGGATTTTTTGGTGTCCGCCCAGTTTCCGCGCACGTAGGAATGCGCTTGGTGCCAGTACGCCACGTTTTCGGTGAGATTGGCGGTGATCAGCTGTCCGTATTTTCCGCTTTCGAGTTCGCGTTTGATGGTTGCGAAGAAGGGCGCATAGCGCAGTACGTGACAGACGAACACTCTTCTCCCGAGTTTTTTCGCGAGTTCGTAGATTTCGGCGCAGCGGTCGAGGGAGTCCGCGATCGGCTTTTCCAGCAACAGGTCGTAACCGATGCGGAGCGCGGCGATCGCATGGCGGTAGTGCGCCGCGTCGGGCGTCGAGACTACGAGCAGGTCGGCAAGTTTGCCCTGTTTGAAAAATTCTTCTTCGGAAAGCCAGCATTTTTCTTTCGCGATCCCGTAGTTCTTTTGCACGTGCCCGAGACGTACGGGTTTGAGGTCGCATACCGCGGCGAGTTCGGCGCGTTTGTCTGCCGAGAACAGTTCCGCATACAGGGATCCGCGGTTTCCGTAACCGATAATGGCGTATTTCATCAATAAATCCTCCGTAACTTTGATTGACAAAGTTTGATTTCAACGTTATAATATCACTAAATTTTGCGTTATTCAATGCGAATATTGCTATTTTTTATTCAGAAATTGTCATGAAAACATCCAACCGAGAACAAATGAGGTACGAGGCGGAGCGGGACGTCGTTCACGCCGTGAATTGCGTCTTTCGTCCCGTGGGGGCGGTAAGACCGCATTTTCACCAGAGCATCGAGATCACCTGCCTGTTGCGCGGGAAGGCGGACTTCTATATCGGCGGCGAACGGTTTTCCGCGCAAGCGGGGCAGATCGTGTTTGTTCCCGCTTATTATACGCATGCTTCCAATACCGCCGAGGACAGCGGCGAGGAACCGTTCGCCGTCGTTTTGATCGTTCCGAAAAAGTATTACGAGGAGTTCGAGCGGGAAACGGACAACGCTTCTTATTTCTTTCTCGGCGACGCGGAGAAGAACCGGATGATCTGCGAGCGGTTGCAAGAACTTGCCGCGGGGATCGGGGACATGGGCGAACTGCTCGTGCGGGCGTACGTGAACATGATTTTCGGGTTGATCGCAAGGGAATACGAGCCCGTGCTTTTAAAAGGCACGCACGACAGTCTGATGTTGGAGATCATTCGGTTTATCGACGAGCATTACGACGAGGAGCTGACGCTGGCGCAACTGAGCCTCGAATTCGGATACAGCAAATATTATTTTTCGAGGCTGTTCAACAGGACTTTCCGTTGCAACCTGAACACGTACATCAATTCCGTGCGCGCCCGCGCGGTCTACGAAAAGACGGGCACGGGCAAAAAGACGAAGGCGATTTTCGAATCGGGGTTCAATTCGCTGAGCACCTATTACCGAACGCAGAAGTAGGAGGGGAGGATGAATCATCTCGGCAGTAAAATATTGACGACCAAACGGCTGATCCTGCGCCCGTTCCGTACGAAAGACGCGAAACGGATGTTTGATAATTGGGCGGCGGACCCCGACGTGACGAAGTTTCTCGACTGGTCGCCGCATAAGAACGCGGGCGAAACGCGCGCGCTATTGAAAGTCTGGGAAGAGGAGAGCAAGAAACCGAACGTCTATCATTGGGCGATTACGCTCGACGGCGAGCCGATCGGGGATATCGCGCTCGTTGCGGTGAGCGAAAACAGCGCCGCCGCGGTCGTCGGGTACTGTCTGTCGCGCAGGTATTGGGGACAGGGGATCATGACGGAGGCGTTGGCGGAAGTGCTTCGGTTTTGTTTCGAAGAGGTCGGCTTTCACCGTATTAGCTCCTCGCACGCGGCGGAAAATCCCGCGTCCGGAAAGGTCATGGAAAAATGCGGGCTCCGTTACGAGGGAACGCTGCGCAAACATATCCGCCTGCATTCCACGGGCGAGTATGCGGACGTCGTATTGCGCGGGATTTTGGAAGAAGAGTATTTTATGCGGAAATAATTTACTTTTTCGAAAAAATCGGTTATAATCATCGGGAGAGGCAAAAAATGGAACGCAAAAAATATTACATAACGACGCCGATTTATTACCCGAGCGGGAATTGGCATATCGGACATTGCTATACCACCGTGATCTGCGACGCGCTCGACCGCTTTCATAAGTTGTTGGGCGAAGAGACGTTTTTTCTTACGGGAACCGACGAACACGGGCAGAAGGTGGAGCGGGAGGCAAAAAGCCGCGGGATCACGCCCATGGAGTTTATCGATCCGCTTATCGCCGAGATGAAAGATATGTGGAAACTGCTCGATATCGGTTACGACCGTTTTCTCCGCACGACCGACGCGGATCACGTCGCCTGCGTGCAAAAGATCTATCAGAAACTCTACGAGAGCGGCGATATCTATAAATCCGAGTACAGCGGCCGGTACTGCACCCCTTGCGAGAGCATGTGGACGGAGGCGCAGCTCAAAAACGGAAAATGCCCCGACTGCGGGCGGGAAGTCGTTCTTCAAAAAGAAGAGAGCTATTTCTTCCGCCTTTCCAAATACGCGCCGCGGATTTTAAAGCTTTACGAGGACAACCCCGAATTTTTACAGCCCAAGTCGCGGATCAACGAAATGGTGAACAATTTTTTGAAGCCGGGGCTGAACGATCTGAGCGTTTCGCGCAAGACGGTGAAGTGGGGGGTTCCGCTTCCGTTTGATAAAGAGCACTATGCCTACGTCTGGATCGACGCGCTTTCGAACTACGTTTCCGCGCTCGGCTATCTGAGCGACGACGACGCGCTGTTCCGCAAATTCTGGCCCGCCGAACTGCATCTGGTCGGCAAGGAAATCGTGCGGTTCCATGCGATCATCTGGCCGGCGATCCTGATGGCGCTCGGTCTCCCGCTCCCCAAACAGGTATACGGTCACGGCTGGCTTCTGATCGGCGGCGAAAAGCTTTCGAAGAGCAAACAGGACGCGACGGGCGCGCAGCTCACCGATCCGTACGAATTGGTGAAGCGGTACGGCGCGGATGCGGTGCGGTACTTTTTGCTTCGCGAGATTCCGTTCGGCAGCGACGGCGAATACACCAACGAACGGCTTTTGACGCGCATCAATTCCGATCTTGCCAACGATCTGGGGAACCTCGTTTCCCGCACGGCGGCGATGATCGGGCAGTATTTCGGCGGGAAGCTTCCCGCGCGCGGTCCGCAGGAGGACGTGGACGGCGAACTCATCGCGCTTGCGGAGGGGACGTTCGCGCGGGTGAAGTCCGCGATGGAGAAGCTGAACGCGCCCGAAGCGCTCGGCGAAATTTTCGCGCTCGTTTCCCGTGCGAACAAATACATCGACGAAACGACGCCCTGGATTCTTGCGAAAGACGACGCCGGGCGAGAACGGTTGGGGACGGTGCTTTATCACCTTGCCGAGACCGTGCGCATCTGCGCCGTGCTGTTGAAGCCCTTTCTCACGAAAGCGCCCGCGCTGATTTTAAAGAGTTTTTCCTGCGATCCCGCGTCCGGCTTCGAAAGTCTCGGATTCGGCAAATTGCAAGCGGGCGCCGCGATCGAAAAAATCCCGCCGCTCTTCCCGCGGATCGATATCAAAAAAGAGCTTGCGCAAGCGGAGCAGATCGCGCGCGAAAGCAAAAAGAAAACGCAGCCCGTAAAAGAGAGCAAGGCGGAGGAGACGGCGGTGAGCGAAATCGGCATCGAGGACTTTGAAAAAATTCAGTTGAAGGTGGGCGAAGTGATCGCCTGCGAGCGGGTGGAAAAATCGGACAAACTCCTGCACGAGACGGTGAAAATCGGAGAAGAGACCCGTTCGATCGTATCCGGCATCGCCAAGTACTACACGCCCGAAGAGATGGTGGGCAAGCGGGTCGTCGTAGTCGCCAACTTAAAACCCGTTAAACTGCGCGGGGTTCTTTCCGAAGGCATGATCCTCTGCGCCGAGGATAAGGACGGGAATCTGAGTCTCGTTTCGCCCGAAAAGGCGATGGCGAGCGGCGGCACGGTAAGATGAGTTATCTCGATATTCACGCGCATTTTGCGGACGAAGGTTACGACTTCCCCGCGGAATGGGAGCGTATTCGGGCGGCGGGGGTGGAGACCGTCGTCCTTGCGGGGGACACGGCGGCGCACAGCCGCATGCACCGTGATTTCTGCGCGGAACACGACGGCGCGTACTTCTGCGCGGGCGTTCATCCTTCGGTCACGGAGGGGTTCGGCACGGAGACGGTCGCCGCGCTTACGGAGCTTGCCGGCGATCCCAAATGCGTCGCGATCGGGGAAATCGGACTCGATTACCATTATCCCGAAACGGACAAGCCCAAACAGCGGGAAGCGTTCGTCGCGCAACTGGAAACGGCGGCGAAACTGGATATGCCGGTGCAGATTCATTCGCGCGACGCGGCGGCGGACACCCTCGCGATCCTGCGCGAAAACGGCGCGCTGTTGAAGAAGGGTTTTCTCCTGCACTGCTATTCGTACAGTCCCGATCTCATGGCGGAGATTCTTTCGCTCGGCGGATATTTTTCTTTCGGCGGCGTCGCCTGTTTCAAAAACGCCGCGCGCGTTTGGGAATGCGTGCGCGCATGCCCGCAGGACAGGATTCTGTCCGAAACGGACAGTCCCTATCTCTCGCCTTTCCGCGGAGAAAAGAACAGCCCCGCGAATATTCCGGTGATCGTAAAGCGGCTTGCGGAGTTGCGCGGGGAGCGCGAGGAAGATCTGAAAGTTGCGATTCGGAAAAATGCAAATAAACTATTCGGAGTGTGAACTTATGGATACGTATGTTTATCAGATCGGGAGTAGTTTGTACGTCAATCTTACAAACCGCTGTTCCAATCACTGCCTGTTTTGCGTGCGGGAACAAAGTCCGGAATATCAGGGATATTCCCTCTGGCTGAAAGAAGGCGAGCCGACCGCGGAGCAGATCATTCAGTCGATCGGCAATCCCTCGGCGTACCGCGAAATCGTGTTTTGCGGATACGGCGAGCCGACCTACCGTCTCGACGTCATGCTTGCCGTCTGCAAGTACGTGCACGACTGCCGCGGAAAGACGCGTCTGAACACCAACGGGCACGGCAATCTGATCAACGGACGGAATATCGCGCCGGAACTGAAAGGCGCGATCGACAGAATGAACATTTCGCTGAACGCGCCCGACGAAGAGGACTACGTGACCGTCTGCCGGCCCACCCTGGACGGCGCGTTCGACGCGACGATCGGATTTGCGCGCGATTGCAAGGCGGCGGAGATAAACTGTTGGTTTTCGGTCGTGGACTGCATCGGCGAAGCGCAGATCGCGCGTTGCCGCGCCATTGCGGAATCGGTCGGGATTCCGTTGCGCATTCGGGAAATGATCCCTTAAACTCCCTGAAAAACAAAACCGCCTTCGCGAGAAGGCGGGATTTTCTTTCGTAGGGAGGGCGTTCCCTCTACGATCATTCTGTGCGTCCGCGTACGTTTTAAGTGAGGAAATTTATGGAAGATTTGAAAGATATTCTGCGTTCGTGCGGATTTTCGTTTAAAAAACAGTTCGGGCAGAACTTTCTGACGGATACGAATTTGCTGCGGGCGATCGTCTCGGACGCGGGCGTGAGGGAATCGACCGTCGTGCTCGAAATCGGCGCGGGCGCCGGCGCGCTCACGCGGGCGATTTCCGAACGCGCGAAACGGGTTCTTTCTTACGAGATCGACCGCGCGCTGCAACCCGTTCTGGCGCGGACGCTTGCGGGCTGCGAGAATACGGAGGTCGTGTTCCGCGACTTCTCCAAAGAGAATCTGCTAGCGCTCGAAGGGGAGTTGGGCGAATACGTGGTAACGGCGAATCTTCCGTACTACGTCACCACGCCCATCGTGCTTCGTTTCGTCGAAGAATCGGCATCCTGCCGCGGGCTGACGATTATGGTTCAGGAAGAGGTCGCCGAACGGTTCTGCGCCGTTGCGGGAACGGCGGAATACGGCGCGGTCACGGCGGCGATCGCGCGGCGGGGAACGTGCAAGATCGTCCGCCGCGTCCCGCGGGAAATGTTCACGCCGCGTCCGAACGTCGATTCCGCCGTCGTGAAAATCGATTTTACGGAGGGCGGCTTTGCGGTCGCTTCGCCGCGCGCCTATCGGGAAACGGTGCGGTGCGCCTTTCTGAGTCGCAGAAAAACGCTGGAAAACAATTTCGTGAATACGTTCGGGCTGACGCGCGCGGCGGCGAAAGAGATCTTGCAGGCGGCGGGGATTCCCGACGGCGCGCGCGGCGAAACGCTGACCCCGCCCGTACTCGGCGCGCTGTCCGATCTGCTCGTCGAAAAAGGCGTGATTCAATAAGAAACAAAGTACGCCGCGCTTCTTTTGAAGCGCGGCGTGTTTTTTGTTTTTCAGATTTCGACCCGTATCCGTTTTCCGCGGTCGGGAACGGTGACGTGCGTGAACCCGATCGCTTTGAGCGCGGCGCATACCGATTCCCGTTTTTCGGCGATGCGCGCGACGTCGTGCGCGTCGGAGGCGAACGAAACTTCTCTGCCGCCGAGTTCGAAATAACGGGTCAGAATATCCGTTGCGGGCAGGAACCCGCTTTCCGTTCCGCGAATCGAAGAATTGACTTCGAGGATCTTGCGTCTGGCGACGACCGTTTTTAAGATGTCGTCCAACGGATCGGCAAATTCTTCGTAACGCAAAGCTTTATCCGGATAGGGCGCGTTTCGCGACACGTATCCGATATGCCCGACGACGTCGTACCCGTACGGCGCGTCGAGGCTTTTCCGCACCGCTTCGAGATAGGAGCGGTATGCGTAAGCTTTGTCCTTGCCGCGAAAATAGTCGGCGAAATAGCAGTCGTTACCGTCGCAGGTATGCACGCTGTTTACGACGAAGTCGGGGCGGTACGTTTCGATCAGCCGCCCGTATTCTCCGTAACAGCGCGCGTCTTCGGCGAAACCGAATTCGCCGCCCGCGAGGATGCGGAACGTTCCGTCCGAAAGCGCTTGCTGTAAGGCGCGCGCTTCGGCGAAATACGCGTCCGCGTCCGTCATGCGGATGTGCTTTCCGCTTGCGAGAATTCCAAGGTGCAGATAATCGTAATCGAAGTGTTCGGACACGCCGTAGTACGAAAGCCCCTGCGCTTTTGCCGCGAAGACCATCTCTTCGAGCGGGGAAATCCCGTCGTTGGAATAAGCGGAATGGGTGTGAACGTCGGTGAGTTTCATGCCTTGATTATAGCATACCGGCAACCTTTTCGCAAGTTATAATACCCGTTTCGCCGCGAGATAATAACTCCAACGGGTCGCCGAGATCTGTTCGATCTTCGCGTAATCGGATGCGGTGTGCAGGATATAGTTGTCGCCCAGATAGAGCGCGACGTGTCCTACCCGTTCCAAGCCGACTTTGTCTTTGCGCGACGCGTTGGTAAAGAAGAGCAGGTCGCCGCGTTTGATTTCCGATTTTTTGACTTCCTTTCCCTGTACGATTTGCGTACGGGTCGTCACGTCGAGCAGTTTTCCCGCGCCCTGATAGAAGATATATTGCATCAGCGAGGAGCAGTCGAACTGCTTTACGGTGAATCCCTTTAAGAAATTTCCCTTGCCGTCGTGAAGGCGCACCGCGCCGTACACGTACGGGACGCCCAACAGCCGCAAGCCCTCTTCGATGACGTTTTCCACGTCCGATTCTCCGCGGTCGAGCAGGGTGACGGAGGTGTATTTGGTATTGGCGCTCACGTACGCCTTGCGATTTTTATAATAGGTTTCGTGCCATCCGTTTTCGGTGCCGTTTAATTGCAGCAGAATCCCTTTTTCCAGCGTGCCGAGCGAAGCGAACGACGTTCCGGCTCCCGCCCGTACGTTCAAGCCGTCCGAACGGACGTAGACGTATTGCGCGCGCAACGGCGCGGGATCGGGTACGGGATCGGGTACGGGATCCGGTTCGGGATCGGGCGCGGGATCGGGAAGGGGTTCGACAACGGGCGGCTCCTGCGTGTCAGCGGGGGGCTGAGGCAGGGGTACGACCGTTTCCACGTCTTCCGGATCGGTGACGAGGCTGTCTCCTCTGTTATTGTCGCCGCATGCTGCGAGCGCGGCGCATCCCAGACAGATCGCGGCCACACAAGCCGCAAAGCGGGTTTTCTTCATGGTAGTTCTCCTTTTGTTTTATTCCGATTTCTCGGATTTTCAGTATATCAGAGCCGACGTTACAAAATCAAGAGTTTCATGCAGGTGTCTTTTTGGCAAAAACGGAAAATTACGGAAAGCGGTTTACAAAGACTTTGCGGCGTGCTATAATAAATTCGACCGCGCGCGGGAACCCGCGGTTGCGGCGGGAGAGGTTTATGGAATTCGAAAGTTTTGACGGCAAGAAAATATTTGTCAACGAATGGCTGGATGCGGAAAACCCCAGGGGGATCGTGCAGATCGTTCACGGCATGGTGGAGTACGGCGGGCGTTACGCGAAGTTTGCGGAGTATCTCAATTCGCGCGGCTATCTCGTCGTCGCGGACGACCATCGCGGACACGGCAAGACCGATCCCGATTCGCTCGGCTATTGCGCGGGCAATATGTTTGCCGACACGGTGCGCGACGAGGGCGAAATCACGGCGTATTACAAGAGCAAATATCCCGAATTGAAATTTTTCGTGCTCGGCTTTTCGTACGGCTCATTTCTCACGCAGTGCTATCTCGGAAAATACGGAAAGCTGATCGACGGCGCGGTGATCGCGGGCAGCAATAAAAAGAAGGACTTCGAGGTCTACCTCGGTTCCTTCGTTGCGGGTACGAACATCCTCTTCGGCAGGGCGGCAAGGCCCGCGAAGATGATCGAAAAGCTGTCGTTCGGCGCGTATGCGAAGCGCTTCGAAGATAAAGAATGGCTGAGCAACGATGCGGAGAACAACGTCCGTTATCATGCCGATCCGTTCTGTTCGTTTACCTGTTCGTACCGCTTTTACGCGGATTTTTTCCGCGGGCTGAAAAAGCTGTACACCAAACGCTATGCGGCGTCTCTCCCCGCGGGACTTCCGTTGCTCCTTGCGGCGGGAAGAGAGGACCCCGTCGGCGACATGGGGCGGGGAATGCAGAAACTGTACGTCTACTATAAGTACAGGGCGGGCATGCGGAACGTAACCCTTTCGCTCTATCCCGACAGCCGCCATGAATTCCTGAACGAGCGCAACGGGCAGGAAAAGCGGTACGCGGAAATTGCGGATTTTTTCGACGCGCATTGACCTGTAAGATTCGGAATAAATGAAAACTCCCCGCAACGTGTTGCGGGGAGTTTGTGTTTTGAATTCAGTTTACCGACTTGGGATCGATGCTGAGCGTGTACTGCGCGGGGTTGCGGTCGTCGGGGAAGAGCGTCGAACCCGGCACGATGGGAAGGGTGAGCGGGTTGATGAGCGCGTCCGCCGTGAGGTTGGTGACCGCCGCGCGGAGATAGGGGAACATCGTCTCGGTCGCGTTGATCGCGAACGTTCTTCTGTCCTCGTCCGACACCATATTTTCGACTTCGAATACGCCGACGAAGCGCACGGTCAGATTAAACGGCTTGGGCGCGTCCTCTTTGTTTTCGATCTTGCATTCGAGAACGACGATGTTGATCTTCGGGTTTTCGTTTGCCTGTCTGATCTGGCGGGAGAAATACGGCTTGATTTCGAACTTCGTGTCGGGCGTTACCTGAATGGGATTCACCTTAAAGAAAAGTTCGTCTGCCGTAAGAGCTTTCATCGAATATTCGATCATAATTTTACCTCGTTTGGTTTTTTTATCCTAATCATTTTAACACGAACGGCGGCGGTTGTCAATGCCATTTTAAAATTTGCACCGTAAAGTCAAATATTTTTTCAAAACCCCGTGAAAACGGTTGATTTTTTTTATGGGCGGGGTTATACTACGTGCGCATAAAAGAGGCGTACGCGATTATGAAAGATCTGACCAAGGGCAATCCCTATAAATTGATCGTGCTGTTCGCGCTTCCCGTGTTTCTGGGTTGCGTGTTCCAACAGCTTTACAGCATGGCGGATACGGTGATCGTGGGCAACACGGTAAACGCGGCGGCGTTTACGGGCGTGGGGCTTACGGGGCCGATTTCTTTTCTCATTTTAGGGTTCGTGAACGGGCTCACCGCGGGGTTCGGCGTGCGCATCGCCCAGCGGTTCGGCGCGGGCGACGAAGACGGCGTCCGTCGCGCCGTTGCGATCAGCTTTCTGCTGTGCGTAGGCATGACGGTGCTCGTCACCGCGTTGGCGGTTCCGCTTACCGCGCCTCTGCTTCGGCTGATCAAGACGCCGGAGGAGTATTTCGAATACGCGCGTTCCTATCTCGTGATCATCTTCTGCGGGATCGGCGCGACGGTCTTTTACAACATGACGGCGGGAATTCTGCGCGCGATCGGGGATTCCCGTTCCCCGCTGTATTTCCTCGTCGCGGCGGCGGTCTTGAACGTCGGGCTGGATTTCGCGTTCATCGTCGGACTGAAAATGCACTACCACGGCGCCGCGCTCGCGACGGTGATTTCTCAGCTGTTGTCGGGCGCGGCGTGTCTGGCGTTCATGCTCATCCGCTATCCCATGCTGCGGCTGAAAAAATCCGATTGGAAATGGGACGGCAAGATCGTGGGCGGGCACATTGCGGTGGGACTGCCCATGGCGTTGCAATTTTCGATCACGGCGATCGGCTGCATTTTCCAGCAGACGGCGCTCAACGGTTTGCCCGAAAGCTCTTTGGGCGCGGCGACGGCGTATGTCGCCGCTTCCAAGATCGACAATCTCGCCAATCAGACGTTCAACGCGCTCGGCACGGCGATGGCGACCTATGCGGGGCAGAACAGCGGCGCGGGGCGGATGGACCGCGTCCGGAAAGGGGTTGTCGCGGGCATGGTATACGTCTTGGGCGCGTCCGCGCTGGGCGTTGCGTTTTGTCTGGGACTGTTCCGCCCGCTGATGGGATTGTTTTTAAACGCCGAAATCGATCCGGACGTAAAACTGTATTACGACGACATCATGCGGTACGGGTTCCGCTATTTGCTGTTTCAGAGTTGCGATTACGTCTTCCTCGGCACGATCTTCATCTTCCGCAATTCGTTGCAGGGGATCGGAAAAAGCGTGATCACGACGTTTGCGGGCGTCGCCGAATTGATCGGGAGAGCGCTCACCTCCTTCGTGTTCGTGCGGTTTTGGGGGTTCGCGGGATTCTGTCTTTCCAATCCCATCGCCTGGGTCGCGGCGGACGTCTTTTTGGTGATTACATACGCCGTCGTGATGCGCGGCAGAAAAAAGAATACGAAGGGAAAGGGAGAGGCGGAAGAAGTTTCCGACGCGTCCGCTTCCGCCGCGGCGTAACGCGTCTTGACAGATCGGAGTATTTCTGATAAAATAAACGAAAAGGAGGCCTGCGATGATCATAAACGAAACGAAATGCGACGTCGAGTTGAATTTAAAGGCGTCGAAAAACATGGCGGGAAGAAAAATCTTTTTGATCCTCGGCATCGTTGCGGCGCTGTGTCTGGCGTCCGGCGCGGTGACTTTGGCGCTCGAACTGTCCTTTGCTTCCGAGTCGGAAACGGATCTGTTTTTTCCGATCGTATGTTTCGTCTGCGGCGTCGTCCTGCTTCTGTTGATGGTGGTCTGGAATCCGCTTCTCCGTAAAGTGATGCGGAAAACCATGCAGGGAAAAGAATCGGTCAACCTCTATTCCTTTTTCGAAGAAAGCTATACGATCGTCTCGACGGTGAACGACGGAATGACGAGTTCCGCGGAAGGAAAATACGGCGCGCTGACCGAGGTCAGGGAGTTCCAAGACATGTGGCTCCTGTATCAGAACAAAGCGACGGTGTTCGCCGTTGCAAAGTCCGGCATGAAGGAGGGAAGCGTTGAAGAGCTGACCGCGCTCCTGATGCGGCAAACGGGGAACAACTACAAAACCTGCTTCAAACGCCAGTGAGAAGCGCGCCGCCCAAACGGCGGAAGAACATGGAGCCGTGCGCGCGCAGTGTCCAGGACGCGTCGATCCGGAAGCGCGCGGAATTTCTCTTTTCGGGAAAGAATTTTCCGGAGTTGAGCATACTGCCGTTATGGCAGAAACGATTGTAAAAACAAAAGTCCGCGATCGGGAAGGACGCAAGCGATTTTTAGCCTG
>Ga0073906_1004492_pt1 | contig 13923 bp, 15 predicted proteins | sample Inofromicrocosms_FD_65485 | JGI IMG/M metagenome (GOLD analysis project Ga0073906, IMG submission 65485) | Mouse cecum microbial communities from Vienna, Austria - Inoculum for glucosamine and mucus D2O microcosms | ecosystem: Host-associated > Mammals > Digestive system > Large intestine >... | reverse complement strand
CCTATCACGATGCTTTCCCCCAGGTTCCTTCCCAGTAACAACATGGCCTCATGCCTCCTTTTTCTCGTGACAAAAAATTAGGTAAATGCGAATCATTCCTGGAATTACAAAAAGATATACTTTTTTGTAACCCTAATTTGTTGTCTACTGCTATGATATTACCACAAAATAAATGTTTTGGCAACCCCTTTATCTAAAATTTTTTTCAGTTTTTTGATTTACAAAAATGTATACCTTTTTGTAACCCTATTATTTTTTGTAAAAATATAAAAATGGCTTAATCATGAGGAAAATCAGGCAAAAAACAACGGTCGAAAAACGTAGAAAACGCATTTTACGACCGTTTATTAATGACTTTTTTGAGGGAATTGATGACTCTTAGAGGTTTACAAAAAAATCATCCTGTTTTTGGGCATTTTTTGCCATCGAAAACAGGATGATATTTTTGAACGATATCGTTAATTTGCAGACAAACCGTGGTCCGGGCCTTTCAGAAAATGCTATAAATTTCTTGACAGAACGCCCCGAATGCCGTACCATGGATTAAAAGCTTATTTCTATAAAGGAGGAAATCTTAATGGTAAAGCATATCGTTCTCTGGAAGCTGGCCGACCCGGCCCGCAAAGCGGAGAGCATCTCAAAAATGAAACAGATGCTGGAGGCCCTCGTCGGCGTGGTCCCCGGCCTGCTGAAGCTGGAGGTAAACCCCAATCTCAACCCCAACGGCTTTGATGTTTGTCTCTACTCTGAATTTACCGATCAGGCGGCCCTGGAGGGATATCAGACCCATCCCGCCCACCTGGAGTGTAAAAAATTTGTACATTCCGTTATCAGCGACCGCACCGCCGCGGACTATGAGGCGGGGGAGCAATGAAGCATTTGGACATTGTCCTGGTGGAACCCCGCATTCCCCAGAACACCGGAAACATCGCCCGCACCTGCTCCGCCACCGGGGCCAGCCTGCACCTTGTCCGGCCCCTGGGCTTTGAGATTGACGACGCAAAGCTGAAAAGGGCGGGGCTGGATTATTGGCATCTGCTGGATATCCATTATTACGACAATATGGATTGCTTTTTTGCCGAAAATCCCGGCGCGCAGTGCGTTTATTTTACCACCAAGGGGCGGAAAACCTACAGTAAGATAGACTATACCCAGTGGGACCGGGTATACCTGGTGTTTGGCCGGGAGGATAAGGGACTCCCGGAGGAGCTGCTGTACGCCCATCCGGGGGAGTGCGTCCGCCTGCCCATGCGCCCGGAGGCCCGCAGCCTGAACCTTTCCAATACCGTGGCGATAGGGGTTTATGAAGCCCTGCGGCAGTGGGATTTCCCGGAACTGCTCGCCCAGGGCCAGCTTACAACAATGAAATGGGAGAACAACGAAAATGAGTAAGATAAAGATTATCACCGACTCCGCCTGCGACCTGCCGGAGGAGTACGAAGCGGCACATGACAACCTGGATATCCTGCCCATCCCCATCACCATTGACGGCAAGGGATACTATGAGCGCAGGGATTTCGGGCCGAAGAAATTCTATGAGCTGCTCCACCAGGCCAGCCAGATTCCCTCCACCAGCCATATCACCAACATCCAGTTTGCGGAGGAGTATCAAAAGGCGGCTGAGGAGGGATATACTTCTATTATCGTCATCACCATCACCAGCAGGGGCTCCAATATGTACCAGGCAGCCACCATGGCCAAGGACCTGTTCTTTGAGGACTGCCCCCAGTATAAGGATACCGTGGGCGTCTATGTGCTGGATTCCGGCACCTACACGGTGGGGTATGGATACGCCATCAAAAAGGCCATTGACATGATTGAAGAGGGCAAGACCGCGGAGGAGATTGTCCCCTGGCTGGAGGAATACTTTGCGCGGGTGGAGATATACTTTGCGGTGTTTACTCTGGAATACGCCAAAAAGTCCGGGCGCATCAGCGCGGCGGCGGGCTTTGTGGGGGATGTGCTGGGATTGCGGCCAATCATCAGCATTATTGACGGGGAAACGAAGATAGTGGAGAAGGTCCGGGGGGACAAAAATGTTCCAGGTAAGCTGGCGGATTGGTATATGAAGCGGAGCGCGGTCCCCAACTTTGAATACTGCACGGTGACGGGGGAGGCGGAGGATTTTATCGAGCCGTTCCACCGGGCGCTGGAGCAGAGGATAGGGTATCCGCCGTATATGACGTATCCTATTGGCGCGTCGATAGCCATCAACGCGGGGCCGAAGGTGCTGGCGTTTATTGTGCTGGGCGAAGACAGAAGGAAGAAATAGTGAGCCGGGGAGCCCCAAAAATGGCAGAAGAGCCAAAAATTTTGCCAAGGAGAAAAAGCTTTGGCCGCTTTCTCGAAAGTGGCAGAGTCCAGAGACAGCGTCTCTGGTCGCGCCCGCAGGCGCGAAACACCCTGCACACACAAAGAGCAGCACTCTGTAACCCTAAAAACCGAAAACTCAACCGCTGCACCAAAACAACAAATCGAATCCCGCCTCTTGCTTTTTTCGTAAAGGGTATTTCTAATCACTTAACTAACCTAAGTAACGCGACCCCCGAAAGGCGGGATTCTTCCTCTTCGTCCGCTCCGCAGAGCGGACAAACCTAGAAATTCTCATTTGTAGCCGTCCGGGCCCCCGAAGGGGAAGACGGCGTCCCACAACCCGAACAAGCCGAGGGTAACGCAGGGAATCCATCCATAAAGTAAGCAAGCGAACAAATAAAAATCACCGGACCGGAAAAACCATGTAAAGTATTGGTTTTTCCGGTCCGGTGATTTTTTAGCTTGTTCGTATGGATGGTTGTACTGTGCGCCATCTCACGGTCCGCGAAAGATGCCGTCGGCGGCTATGGGCCGCCTCCAGCCTTTCGCTGGGCCAAAAAGCCCGGATTGCTTCCTTTCATGGGGGTACGGAGACTGGGGGTGGATTACCACCGAGACGGAGATTAAGACGGGCTTTTTGGACAATCTTTTTTAGGCGTGCTTTAACGAACTTTTTTTCTTAGTGCAGGGGTGTTTCGCGCCTGCGGGCGCGACCAGGGGGCTTTTGAGGACTGCGTTGCGCGCAACGCTGCCCCCTGGACCCCAAACCTTTTTAATTTTACCCGGCTTTTCTTATATTTTAGGTTATCCTCCCAAATACGCTTTCTTTACCGCGCCATCCTCCAGCAGGGCCTTCCCCTCTCCGGTCAGCACTATCTTTCCCGTCTCCAGCACATACCCCCGGTCCGCTACCGACAACGCCATCTGCGCGTTCTGCTCTACCAGCAACACCGTCACCCCATCCTTGTGCAGCTCCTTCACAATCGCGAAAATCTGCTCCACCATCAGCGGCGCCAGCCCCATGGACGGCTCGTCCAGCATCAGCAGCGTGGGCTGGCTCATCAGCGCCCGGCCCATGGCCAGCATCTGCTGCTCACCGCCGGATAAGGTCCCGGATATCTGCTTTCTCCGCTCCTTCAGCCGCGGGAACCGGATGTAAACCCGCTCCAGCCCAGGCGCAATCTCCCCCTGGGGCCGGGTGTACGCCCCCATCTCCAGGTTTTCCTCTACCGTCATCTGTGCGAATACATGCCGCCCCTCCGGCACATGGGCCAAACCCATAGAGACAATCCTGTGGGGGGCCGCCCCGGTAATGGAATTGTCATGGAACTGTACCGACCCGCCCTTGGAACGCAAAAGACCTGAAACTGTCTTTAAAATCGTGGACTTTCCCGCCCCGTTTGCGCCGATGAGGGTGACAATCTCCCCCTGCTCCACGCTGAAGGAAACGTCCTTTATGGCGTGAATACTGCCGTAAAATACATTGATGGAATCCACCTGCAACATTGCCATAGACGTTACCCCTCCTTTTTCTTGCCCAGATAGGCTTCAATCACCGCCGGATTGGCCTGTATCTCCTCCGGGGTGCCCTTGGCGATGATTTTTCCATAGTTGAGCACCGCGATAACCTCGCAGATGCCCATGACCAGGTTCATGTCGTGCTCAATGAGCATAATGGCGATGTGGAAGGAGTCCCGTATTTTGCGGATGTTCTCCATCAGCCCGGCGGTCTCCGAAGGGTTCATCCCCGCCGCGGGCTCGTCCAGCAGCAGCAGTTTGGGATTGGTGCCAAGGGCGCGGACGATTTCCAGCCGCCGCTGCGCCCCGTAGGGGAGCGCCCCCGCCTGGTATTTGGCAAGGTCCTGCATCTGGAAGATGGACAGCAGCTCCAACGCCCTTTCCTTTGCCTCCTTCTCCTGCTTCCAGTAGCGGGGCAGGCGGAGAATGGACTCCCCAAGATGGCAGTTCATGGAATTGTGCAGTCCAATCAAAACATTGTCCAGCACCGTCAGGTCCTTGAACAGGCGGATGTTCTGGAAGGTGCGGGCTACTCCCGCTTGGTTAATCTGGACAGTGTTCATCCCGGCGGTGTCCTTGGTGTCCAGAAGAATGGTCCCCCGCGTGGGGTGGTATACCTTGGTGAGAAGATTGAACACCGTCGTCTTTCCCGCCCCGTTAGGGCCGATCAGCGCGGAAATCTCGGTGCGGCCGACAGCGATATTGAAGTCGTCCACTGCTGTCAGTCCGCCGAAGTCAATGCCCAGGTGGCGCGCCTCCAGAATGGGGACCTTGTCCACATCCCGTTCGGTCATGAGGTACTGGCTTGGCATGGGGATCAGCTTGCTCATTTGCTCTTCTCTCCTTTCCTGGCGACGCCGTCGTGAATACCGGCGCGGTTGATAAGCCCCTCTATGATGCGGGTCAGGGAGAAATCATAGGTCCCCAGCAGACCGGAGGGTTTGAAGATCATCACAATAATCAGCAGGACCGAGTAGATGACCATCCGGTAATCCGCCACTGTCTGGGAAATGGATTGAAGGGCAAAGGGAACGATGGTCAGCACCGTCGCCGCCAGGACCGATCCCAGCATGGAGCCCATGCCCCCCAGCACCACCATGACCAGTATCTCAATGGATTTCATAAACCCGAAATCTCCGGGGACAAGCAACCCCAGATAGCTGGCAAACAGCGCCCCCGACACCCCCGCGAAAAAGGCGGAGGCCACAAAGGCCATGGTCTTGTAGTAGGTAGTGTGGATACCGCAGGCCTCGGCGGCTATCTCGTTTTCCCGGATGGCCAGTATGGCCCGGCCATGACGGGACTTCATCATGGTGTGGATGAACAGGCAGGTGACAGCGACACAGATAAACACCACCGGGAAGGAGGTGTATTTGGGGATGCCCATCAGCCCCGCCGCGCCGCCGGTGAATTTAAAGCCCAGCACCGAGTCAATGTTCAGCAGCACCACCCGGATGATTTCTCCAAAGCCCAGGGTGATGATAGCCAGATAATCGCCCTTGAGCCGCAGCGCGGGGATGCCGATGATAACACCGAAGATGCCCGCCACAATCCCCGCCAGGATAATGGCCAGCACAAAGGCGGGAAGCCCCGTCAGGGGGATGCTTTTCATGAAAATACCGGCGGTGTAGCCGCCCACCGCCATAAAGCCCGCGTGCCCCAAAGGGAGCTGCCCCAGATAACCGGTGGCCACATTGAGGGAAACGGCGGCAATAATATAGATGCCCACCTGGAGCAGAATTTTTTGGAAGTAGCTGCTGATAATATTGTTGGCGATGAGGAACTGGCCCAGCAAAAACAGCAGCACAACGAGCGCGCCGTTAATTAGGTACCGCACCGGCATGGGGATTTGAATTCTTTGACGCATAACCGACTGCCCTCCCAATTCATCAAACTTTTTCGGTCATGGGACGGCCCATCAGGCCCGTAGGCCGGAAGAGCAGCACCACAATGAGGATTGCGAACACGACCCCATCGGTCCAGTCGGAAAGCCCGACGGCCCTCACCAGCACCTCCGCCATACCAATGGCAAAGCCGCCGATCATCGCGCCGGGGATGGAGCCGATTCCGCCCAGCACCGCCGCCACAAAGGCCTTCAGCCCCAGCATGGAGCCCATTGTGGGGGATACCTGGGGATAGGTGCAGCAGTAGAGGATGGAGCCGATCCCCGCCAGGGCGGAGCCCACCGCAAAGGTAAAGGTGATGGTGTTGTTTACATTGATGCCCATCAGCTGGGCGGTGCCCATATCCTCGGATACGGCGCGCATGGCCTTGCCTCGCTTGGTCTTCTGCACCAGGAAGGTCAGCACAACCATGGAGAGGACAGATACCACAATGGTGACAATGGCAGTGATACCAATCTGCACATCGCCGATATGCAGTGCCGAGCCCTGGATAATGGCACTGTTTGGGAAGGGCCGGGCATTGGCCCCCCAGATGTTCTGGGCCAGGTTTTCCAGCAGGAAGGAAACCCCGATGGCGGTGATAAGCAGGGAAATCCTGGGGGAGGAGCGCAGGGGGGCATAGGCCACCTTGTCGATGACCACACCCAGCGCCATACAGGCCAGAATCGCCAGCACCACGGCCAGCAAAGGATGAACGCCGGCCGCAATGGTCAGCATGGCCACATAGCCGCCCACCATGATGATATCGCCGTGGGCAAAGTTCAGCAGCATGATGATGCCGTAAACCATACTGTAGCCCAGGGCAACCAGGGCATAGATGCTGCCCAGCTGAAGGCCGTTGATGATTTGGGAGAGGAGAAGCATAAGGGGTTCCGTCCTTTCCATTATAATTATTTCGATATTGACCGCAAAAACACACCAGACCATTTATCCCGTTGATACGACATAAACCGACACAGAAAGCGGCACACTCCGCTTTCCGTCTCGGTTGCGTCTTTGGAAATCTATAGAACTGTAAAGCTGCAAGGCCGGGTAAAGGATGGATGCCAATCAGAACTTGCAGTCAAAGGTATACTTTCCGTCGGTTATCTTGATGATAACGGCGTCCTTAACAGGGTCGTTGTTGGCGTCAAAGGTGAAGTGGCCGGTGACATAGTCCTTGTCCGTCTTGGAGACAGCGGAGATAACAGCGGCCTTGTAATCATCGGAACCGGCAGTCAGCCCGGCATCCTCGGCGGATTTGATGGCGTCGGCCAGGATGGCGGCCGCGTCATAGGTGGTTGCCGCGAACATGTTGGGGTCGCTGTTGTAGGCGGCCTTGTAATCGCTGAGGAACTTCTGGACCGCTTCGGAGGTGTCGTCGGCGGAGAAGCCGGAGCAGTAGTAAGCGCCCTCAATCATGGCTGTGTCGTTGATGGCTTCAATGGCGCCGTCCCAGCCGTCGCCGCCCACAAAGGTGGCGGTCAGGCCCACTTCCTTGGCCTGGGGAGCAATCAGGGCGACCTTCTGATAGTAGTCCGGGCAGAAGAGAACGTCGGGAGCCTTGGCGTTGATGTTGGTGAGCTGGCCCTTGAAGTCCACATCGGTATCCGCATAGCTTTCGGTGGCGACAATCTCAAGGCCAATCTCCCCCGCCTTGGCGATGAAGGCGTCCTTCAGGCCGATGGAGTAGTCGATGTTGCTGTTGAAGAGGATAGCGGCGGTCTTCGCCCCCAGCTTTTCCTTGGAGAAGCTGGCCATCTTTTCGCCCTGGAAGGGGTCGATGAAGCAGGAGCGGAAGACGTTGGAGCGGACGGCGTTGGTGTCCGGATCAACGGTGACAGCCGCAGCGGTGGCGGAACCGGTAATCATGGGGATGTTGGCGGAAGCGGACTCAACGGCCACCGCGATGGTGGGGGCGGTGGTCACGTCGCCGACAATGGCGGTAACGCCCTGCTCCAGCAGATTGTTGTAGGCGACAACGGCGTCGGCAGCCTGTCCCTTTTCATCCAGCAGGATGTACTCAATGGACTTGCCGTTTACGCCGCCTGCGGCGTTGAGCTGGTCAAAGTACAGCTTGGCGGCGTTGGAGGCCGCGATGCCGTACTGGGCGGCGTCCCCGGTCAGAGGGGCCAGAATGCCCACCTTGATTGTATCGCCGGAAGCGGCCTGGGAACCTCCAGCAGCGCCGCTGGAGCCTGTGCTGCCGGACGGGGTTCCGCTGTTACATCCGGCCAGCATTCCCGCGCAGAGCGCGGCGGAAAGGACCAGCGAAAGAAGATGATTTCTTTTCATGTTTATTCCTCCCAATTTACGGGGCATTTTGATGGAAAAACATTTTGAACCTGCACAATCCATCAACCCCTGTATCGCCTTTGGAAAAGCTTCGGAGGAATAAATCAGGCATAATGCCCATTTCTTTGGAGCTTTTCCATTAGCTTGTCGCAATTATACCGTCGAGTTTTGCAAAAGTCAATAGAAAGGCCGCCAAAATTTATACATTTTCCGCATAAAAAAACATTGAAAACGCTGGATTGCCTGTCATAATTATACATTCCGGTGTATCCGGCCGGCAATGACGCGGATTGTGCTGCCCGCCGCCATCCCCGCCGCCGAGCACAGGATGCCCGGAAGCATATCCTCTATCCGTACTGCGTTGAACTTGTCAAAGGCCATCATATTGGCAAGAGAGAAGGTGGCATAGTCCGCAAGCATATACATTGCCCCGAAAAACAGCAGCATCACCCACCGCCAGTTCTCCCAGCCGCTGTCTTTCCCGATAAAAGCCGAGATTACCAGCGTGCTCACCGGGAGAATCAGATAAAAAAACAGTATTGAATACCCCATGGCGTCGCTCCGTCCCCCCAACCAGAACACCAGCACGGACATGGTCCATATCATCAGATACGCTGTCACCAAAATGATCTTGGAAAGCCTCTGACGGCTTTTCACGGTATTGGTGCTCTCCTCCAAATGCTCCATCATCTTTTTGTCCCCCTTCAGCAGCCCGTCAAGGCTCAGGCTGTAAATATCGCTTAACGCAATTAAGCTGACAATATCCGGATAGGAGCGGTTGTTCTCCCAACTGGATATCGTCTGACGGCTCACCCCCAGGCGTTCCGCCAGGGCCTCCTGGGTCATACCCTTTTCCGAGCGGGCTTCCCTCAGCTTTTTCCCGATTTCCATGGTTTCTCCCCCTTCAGTAAATTTACAATATCAGAAAAACGGTTCCACGTCTATCAAAATCCCTTTACAGACAGAAAATCGGGATGTAAAAATGACTTTACATCCCGAAAAAAGCTATATGCGGACCTTGACGACGATTTTCTCAACCTCTCCGTCCTCCATATCCCTGGGAAGGAGCAGGGGCTTGTGGGCGTCGTGGGGGAACAGAACCATAAATTCCCCAGAGGAAACCTGGGCATAGCTTCCGTTTCCGCTGTAAAAGGCAATGTCCCGCTCCGGAGAATAGTGTATGAGCTCCTTCAGACAGTCTGTCTGGGCAAAGCCGATGACCTCAGTCCCGGCCTTGACATACTGGATATCAATATAATTGCGGTGGGCCTCCCATTTTGCCTGACTCAGGTCAAGGAGGGGCAGCCTTTGGACCACGGCGTACACGCCGTCACAGATTTCATATCTGTCCACAGGCAGGCTGTCCCCGGCGTGCTGGGAGAGAAAATCAAAGGCTTCCCGGAACCCGGCGTGAAGGGAGGCATACAGAGAGACGTTTTCCAGGCGGTCAAAAATCATGGCAGAGTATCTCCTTTTGCGGTCAATCAATATGGAGGACGCCCCGATTCCGGGAATCCCTTTTCATGGCTAATTGTCAGCGGAAAGATAGTCAAGCATTTGCTGGGGATTCAGGGCGGCCTTGGCCTTGTTCCAGACCTGGATGATAACTCCCTCCTCGTCGATCAGGAAGGAGGTCCTCACAACCCCCATGGAAACCTTTCCGTAAAGCTTCTTTTCCTGCCACACATCATAGGCCTTGATAGCCTCCAGCTCCGGGTCGGAGAGGATGGAAAAGGGCAGGGAATACTTTTGGGCAAACCTTTGGTGGGATGGAATGCTGTCCTTGCTGACGCCCAGGATGACGGTGTTTTCAGCTTCAAATTGGGCGGCGAGTTCTCCAAAGCCGCAGCCCTGCTGGGTGCAGCCTGGGGTATTATCTTTGGCGTAAAAATAAAGGGCTACTTTCTTCCCCCGATAATCGGACAGGGAAATTTTTTGACCGTTCTGGTCATATAGGGTAAAATCCGGCGCTTTTTCTCCAACCTGCGGCATTTCTTTTCAACTCTCCTTTTTGGTATTAGGGGTCACATGTTTTCGGTCAAAGGAGCTCAGTCACCTGCAGTGCCCCTTTTTCCAGCAGAAACTCCGGCTGATAGGAAAGCTTGGCCTTTCTCAGCCCCTCGTCCCCGGCGTCGTCCTCCCGGTTGACATAGGTGAAATCCCTGGCGAAATGCTCCACCATCTGCTGGTTGATGGCAGCGTAAGCACCGTTGATCTCCCCGAACGCCTTTTCAAAGTGCATCACAAAGGTGTCTCTTGTGAGCGCTTCCCCGATAGAGAAGGCAATCACCCTTCCGGCGCGTTCCCCGGAAAGCAGGCGGATCAGCCCGCCGGAAAGCCGCAGCTCCTCCAGCAGCTCCAGTGCCCTGCGCACCGCCTGGTGTTCCGCCTCCAGGCCGTTGTCGCGGCTGTCCCCGTAACGGTTCTGGGCCTCCCACTCCTCCAGCATGGCCAGGCATTCCGCCTTGTTCCCGGCGTTGATTTCCTCAAACGCCCACTCATTTTCCGCCATAAAGCGGTTGAGATGGTTCTTTTTGCTGTGGAGCTTTTTGCCGGAGAGGGTCCGCAGCTTTTCCGCAGGGTAGATATAGTCCGCCAGCTCCCGCTTCCACTGGATGTTCTCCAGGTGAGGGAGAATATTCTTCACATTCTCCAGGTCCTCGCTGGTCAGGTGCAGGCGCAACGGCGTCCCCTGTTCTTTGGCGTGGGCCAGCATAACCTCCAATACCTCCCGCAGCCTTCCGCTGCTCCCATCCCCGATGGGCAGATAGTAGGAACAGATGGTGGGATGGGGATAACAGACCACCGCCATATCCTTCACAATGGCATAAAGGGCGGGATATTCCTTTGACCACAGGTACAGCGACGCAAAGGAGCCGTTGCAGTCCCGCCAGGAAGTTTTTTCAAAATACGGGGTGAGGATATCGCGGTCCTCCAGGGTGACGGGTTTAAACGTTAGGGTACACATAAAAGGTAAACCTTCCTTAATCCGGCGCATTCTCCTGCGGAAGATGCGCGCAGGCATTTTGATACATCTGTTTTGTTAGTATGCTCCACTTTATGGAATTTGTCAAGAAAACCATAAAATTTTACAAATTCTGAAGATGAAAACAGCCATTTTGTTGGGTTGTTGGATTTACCAGCAGGGGAGAGAAGAAACATCCAAAATTTTTTCTTGACAAACCGGAAATCATACGATATTCTTTATAATATAAAATGCGTCAATGAGGACTTGGATACAGTAACCTCCCTGACAGAGAGCCGCTGGCTGGTGGAAAGCGGCAGGGAAGCTGTGTCCGCATCCCCTCGGAGCAGTCAGGCTGAACGGATCGAGAGCGGGAATATCTTTCCCTCCCAGTAAGCAGGAACGGAATCCCCCGTTACAGGGAAACGCGTTGTTGGACGTGTGAGAGGCCCTCCGCACAAGCGGGGAGCAAACAGAGTGGTATCGCGGAAACGATTGATGTCTCCGTCTCTGAATAAGGGACGGGGACATTTTTATTTACCACAAATCCAACCCAAATTCTTATCCATAGAAAAATGCAGGAGGTAAAGACCATGCGACTGACCGGAGCACAAATCATCTGTGAATGCCTGCTGGAGCAGGGAGTTGACACCGTTTTCGGCTATCCCGGCGGCCAGGTGCTGAACATTTATGACGCGTTATACGACTATACGGAGGCAGGCCGCATCAAGCACGTGCTGACCGCCCACGAACAGGGGGCCGCCCACGCCGCGGACGGCTATGCCCGCGCCAGCGGCAAAACCGGCGTCTGCATCGCCACCTCCGGCCCTGGGGCCACCAACCTGGTGACAGGCATCGCTACAGCCTATATGGATTCCGTCCCCCTGGTTGCCATCACCGGCAACGTCCCCTGTTCCCTTCTGGGGCTGGACAGCTTCCAGGAGGTGGATATCACCGGCGTGACCATTCCCGTCACCAAACACAACTTTCTGGTCAAACGGATTGAGGACCTGGCAAGCACCCTCCGGGACGCCTTTTATATCGCCAACAGCGGCAGGAAGGGCCCCGTCCTGGTGGATATCCCCAAGGACGTCACCGCCGCCGTCTACGACTTTAAACCGGTTCCTCCCAAGAGTACGGAAATCACCTACCCAATGGATGGGGAGGAGCTGAACAGGGTGCTGTACCTGCTTCACTCCAGCAAACGCCCCTTTTTGTATGCCGGGGGCGGGGTTGTTTCCTGCGGGGCGGAAGGGGAGCTGGCGGAGTTCGCGGAAAGGCTGGACGCGCCCGTTTCCTGCACCCTGATGTGCCAGGGGGGCTTTGATCAGACCCATCCCCGCTATATGGGGATGCTGGGAATGCACGGAACCAAGGCGTCCTCCCTCGCCATCAAGGAATGCGACCTGTTTGTGGCGGTGGGCACCCGCTTTTCTGATCGGGTGCTGTGCAACGCGGGAAATTTCGCCAAGGGAAAGCCCATTATCCACATCGATATCGACCCGGCGGAGTTCAACAAAAACATCCATATTGCCGCCAAGCTCCGTGGGGACGCCAAAAAGATTCTGCGCTTTCTCTGCGAAAAAATGGAACGGCAGTCCCACAGGGAGTGGATGGCCAGCGTTGCCCAGTGGAAGGAGCAGTACCCCCTGGCTCAGCCCGCCCCTGCTCCCGGTGCCGCCACCCCAAAGGAGATTCTGGAAACCCTGAACCGCCTCACCGATTCTAACGCCATCCTCACCACCGAGGTGGGCCAGCACCAGATGTGGGCGGCCCAGTTCTACACCTTCCGCCGGCCGCGGCAGTTTATCAGCTCCGGCGGACTGGGGACCATGGGCTACGGACTGGGGGCAGCCATGGGCGCGAAGATGGCCTGCCCGGACCGGACAGTGGTCAACATCGCGGGAGACGGCAGCTTCCACATGAACCTCAACGAGCTGTCCACGGCAGCCAAGCACAACATCCCCATCATTGAAATGGTGTTCAACAACCAGGTCCTGGGCATGGTGCGCCAGTGGCAGAAGCTGTTTTACGCCCACCGCTTCTCCCAGACCACCCTGGAAAAGACCACCGATTACCTGAAGCTGGCGGAGGCCTTTGGCATCAAGGGCTACCGCATCGCCTGTCAGGAGGACATCGAGCCGGTGCTGACGGACGCCCTGCGCCAGGAGGTTCCCGTGTTGATTGAATGCGTCATAGACCGGGACATGAACGTCCTGCCCATGGTACCGGCGGGGAATTCCGTGGAGGAGCCCCTGCTGACCATAGAAGACGACAGGCAGTGAACCGCTGTAAAGGAGGTAACGCAAAATGGAAAAGCAATATATCCTGTCCGTTCTGGTCAACAACCACGAGGGGGTGCTGGTGCGGATTTCCGGGCTTTTGAGCCGGCGTTTTTTCAATATCATCAGCATTGTGGCCGCCCAGACCGAGGACCCCGCCATTACCCAGATCATCATCGTGGTGCAGGGCAATGAGGACGTCATCGACCAGGTGAAGTCCCAGCTGGAAAAACTCATCGACATCCTCCATGTGAAGGTGCTGGACCGGGATACCTCGGTGGTGCGGGAGCACCTGATGATTAAGGTCCGCTCTACCCAGGGGCAGATAGGGGCGCTGGTGGACATCGCCAACATGTTCAAGGCGGGAATCATGGACGTCACCGGGGATGTGATTATCCTGGAGCTGACGGGGGATTCCCACACCCTGGACTCCTTTATCGCCATTCTGAAGCCCTATCCCATCCTGAAGATGATCCGCACCGGGTGCTCGGCCATGTCCAGGGGCGAGGAGGAAGCGGAGAAAAAGAAATCACCTAACTAAAATGAGAATCAGGGGCAGTCTCAAAATGGCGAATCCTCCGTTTTGAGACTGCCCCTCCTTTTTATGGAAGAAAATATATCATAAGCTTTTGCCTATTTGGAAAATTTGTTCATTTCCTTGTTGAAA
>Ga0073906_1004487_pt1 | contig 13937 bp, 9 predicted proteins | sample Inofromicrocosms_FD_65485 | JGI IMG/M metagenome (GOLD analysis project Ga0073906, IMG submission 65485) | Mouse cecum microbial communities from Vienna, Austria - Inoculum for glucosamine and mucus D2O microcosms | ecosystem: Host-associated > Mammals > Digestive system > Large intestine > Cecum... | reverse complement strand
AAGGAACCACGATGCTCGTGGTATTGTTCTTCTGCAAGATTTTGTACGAAGGAATGTACACGATGTTCAACATCCCCATGGGTTCCCTGCTCTCGGCCATGGCCGACACGGATTCCGAGCGCGCGACGCTTTCTTCCGCCCGCGGCTTCGGCTCCATGATTGGTAACATCATCCCCATGGTCATCCTGCCACAGCTGCTGCAAAAATTTGGCGACACGTCCAAGGCATTCGGCATCGGCGCGGCCATTTGTGCGTTGATTGGATTTGTGTTCTGTTTCCTGCACTATTATTGGACGGAGGAACGCAACATCAGCGTCGGGACGCCCGAGGATGCGGCGAAGGTGAAGTTCACGGACATTTTGAACGTGTTCCGCGTAAACCGCCCGTTTCTCGCGCTGTGCATCCACGGGATCTGCATCTGCACGATGCAATACGTGAATTCCACGCTCGGCACATACATGTACGCCGACGTGTTCGGGGACGTGGGGGCGATGAGCATGCAGAGCATGATTTCCATGGTGCTGGGCATCGTGACAATGCTGGTCGTGCCGAAGATTACCAGGAAGTTCCAGCTGGAAAAGGTTATCCGCTTCTGCCTGCTCGTTTCGGCCGGATTGTATTTCGTACTGTTCGCCGTGCTTGCCGCGACGACCATCAGTCCCTGGATTTACATGGTTTGGGTCGGCATCGGCATGTCGTTCGGCTCCGTTTCCATCTACATGCAGTGGGGTCTTGTCAGCGAGGCGACCGATTATAACGAGGTAGTGACCGGAAAGCGCACCGAGGGTTCCATTTACGGCACGTTCAACCTGACCCGCCGTATCGGGCAGACCATCGGTAACTCTGCGGCCGTCCTGGCCCTTGGCTGGATTGGCTACGACACGGCCCTGGCGGCGACGGGTGCCTTGCAGGCATCGTCCGTGCAACTGGGATTGAAAGTGCTCTGCGTCCTGATTCCCGCCATCTTCCTGCTCGGCTCCTGGTGCGCGTTCCGTTTCGTATGGAACATCACGCCGGAGAAACGTGCGGAAATGAAGGCCTTCAAGGAGTCGAAAAAACAGAACGGGTAAGGCGTAAAATGTAACCACGTATTTTTATACTGCGCGGCAAAAGGATTTGCCGTGCAGTTGCGCCAGCCGCAGCCGCGAAGCGGCATAATTCCTTATGCGGCTGTGCGCATCCCGTTATACTGAACGGCAGATCTATCTGGCGTTCAGTATAACGCGTCGGATGCCGGTAAAAACCGGCATCCTGCATAAAGCCAAAAGAGGTATGACCATGAAAAATATAATAGAGACACCATGCGGGCAAATCAGGGGATGCGGCTGCCAGTGGCCCGGCGTGACCGCCTTCAAGGGTATCCGCTATGCCACCGCGGGACGTTTTGAATATCCCCAAATCGTCACCCATTGGGACGGGGAATACGACGCGACCGCCTACGGTAACTGCTGTTACCAACCGCGTTCCTTCTACGACGAAGAGCAAGTGCCGGAAAAGGCATTTTATTACAACGAGTTTCGCAAAGGCGAAACTTATACTTATAGCGAGGACTGCCTGTTTCTAAATGTCTGGATGCCGGAAAACGCCACGCCGGAAAGCAACCTGCCCGTTTTGTTCTACATTCACGGCGGCGGTTTTACCGGCGGCTGCGGGCATGAAAAGCATTTTGACGGCCCCGTCTGGGCATCCAAGGGTATCATCGCGGTCACGATTAATTACCGCCTGGGGCCGCTGGGATTCCTTTGCCTGCCGGAACTGGCGGCAGAAGCCGGGCACACGGGAAACTATGGATTGTTCGACCAGCTGGCCGCGCTTCGATGGGTATCCGAAAACATCACGGCGTTCGGCGGCGACGCAAAAAATATCACTTTAATGGGGCAGAGCGCCGGCGCCATGAGTGTGCAGCAGCATTTGTTAAGTCCCCTCTCAAGACCCTATGTCGCGAAGGCGGTGATGAGCAGTGGGTGCGGCGTGAACAAGATGTTCGGTTCGGCAAATCCGCCCGAGAAGTCCTACGATTTCTGGCACCAGGTGATGAAGGCCGCTGGATGCGGCGATTTGGCCGCTTTCCGGGTATTGCCCGCCGAAGATTTGTTTGCCGCCATGGACAAGATGAAAAAGGAACAAAACGTCAAGGGCATGTTTTGCGCCCCCTGCACAGACGGTGTTTTCACGCCAAAGGCACCGCTTGATATCGTGGCCGCCGGGGAACAGGCAGACGTTCCCACCATGGTCGGCACCAACAGCGAGGACATGTTTCCTCCCATCCTGCACAACATGGCAAAAGGGTGGTGCAAGACGCAATACGCGGCCGGAAAAGGGCCGTCCTACGCATATTATTTTGACCGGAAATTGCCCGGCGACAAGAACGGGGCATGGCACAGTGCCGACTTGTGGTATTGGTTCGGCACGTTGAAAAACGGATGGCGTCCCTTCACGGAAAAGGACGAGGAATTGAGCGACCAGATGAGCGGCTACCTTGTCAACTTTGCCAGGAACGGGAACCCGAACGGTGAGGGCCTGCCGGCCTGGAAGCCGATTACGAAAGAGCAGGGCAAAGTGCTCTGCCTGGGAGAAAAGGAAACCCGCATGGGAAAACCAGGCGCGCTGAAAATGTACGCTACCATGCTGACGAAAAAATCGGTGGGCGAGTGAGCAAAATTCAAAACAAAAACAGCTTGTTTTGTCCCCTCGCCGCTAAAAACAACTCAAAAACGCGTTAAATAAAGAGTCCGGCTTGCCGGACTCTCGCGCCGGAGCGCGGCTGCGTCAGCAGCCATTTTCTTTGTGCGCAAAGTGCGCATCCCCCGGAAGGTTTTATATCATAGGGAACGAAGTTTCCTATGATATAACAAATTGCGGCAAATCCAACATGTGCGGGATTCGCCGCAATTTTTAATTCAAGAACGCCACCGGCGTTCTTGCGGCGGCACACAAGTAGCCACGTTGACAAAGTACATCTTCGTGCGCCTGCCATCCGCCTGAGGCATCCTCCGTAACATAGCCGCCGTCCGGGACTTTTACAGTAAACCGTGCTCAAATACATCGAATTCTTCTTTTTGGCGTTTTGAGGTGTATGTTCCACTCACGACTTCATCCAGCACTTGTTCTGAAAAGTGCTCCCAGCTCGCCGCTTCCCTTCCCGCCAAAATCGGATAGAAAGCAACTCCCGCCTCCCGCGCGGCCAGATAATCGCCCACGGCATCCCCGACCATGATGATTTTCGACTTTTCGTATCCTTCCTCCACCATTTTCCTGATACAAGCGGCCTTTGTTCCGACATCCTGCGCCATGGCATAATCCACGTACTTGAGAAGCCCGCGGCGCGACCACTCTTCCTCCATGGCCTCCCGGTTGGCGCTTGACACGATTGCCAGGTCGGCAACCGCCTTGATTTTTTCAAACGCGTCCCGGACCCCGGGAAACTCCCGCTTCTCTTCCCCGGGAATGTTCTGGATTTCCTCGTTCACCCGCCGGCTCCACGCAAACGCCTTTTCCAGCAGCCCGCTCCCTTTGGCCTCCTCGATAGCCGCCTGCAGGCTGGCTTCCGAATACGCGTCGGTATGGTTTACCCAATTCGCGAGCTTCTCCAACCCGCTTATTTTCACATACCGCGCGTCCACCTCCTCAAGCATCAAAAGCAGTCCCTGGAAACGGTTCATCCCTCTTTTTTTCGTGTATAAATTCATTTCGTTCCAGCGCGCCAAGATTGGTTCTTCCCATTCCCCGAGCCCGAACTCCTTCACCAGCTGCGGGCCGAAACAACGCACGTGCTTGATTGTCATCGTGTCCATGGCGCATCCGTCGCTGTCAACGCAAACCAGGTAATCCTTCATCTCGTTCCCCGCCTTTCATCCACCTGAAATTTTGATCCACGCCCCGGCCGGCCGTGAATAAGAATGGTTTCAATTTTTTCACAAGCAGGAACGGAATGGAATGTTCTGCGGCACCTCGAAGCAGTCCTCGAACCCCCGGCGATGGTGGTAGTACATTTTGTCCTTGTCCGCCGGATATGTATATTTGCCGCCCACCTGCCAGAAAAACGGATGGAACTTGTATTCGTTGCGGTCCTTCTTAAAATCATACAACACCTTGATTTCCTCGCAGTCCGCCTGGAAATTCGTCCACACGTCCCAATGAATCGGAACCACGACCTTGCACCGCAGGTTCTCGGCCATCCGCAGGATGTCGATGGAGGTCATCTTGTCCTGCATGCCGATGGGATTTTCCCCGAACGATCCGAACGCCACGTCCACGTCATAGTCCTTTCCATGCTTTGCAAAATAAATCGAAAAATGGGAGTCACCAGAATGGTAAATGTTTCCTCCCGGCGTTTTCAGCAGGTAGTTCACGGCCTTTTCGTCCATGTCGGTCGGACACACGCCGGTAAGCTCCTCGCGGTCTTCCCCGGTGGAGTCCGTGGTCACGATACAAGTGCGGTCGAAGCTGTCAAGCGCGATGATTTCAATATCCTTCACCCTGACCGTATCGCCGGGCCTTACCACGATGCAGCGTTCTTTCGGAACCCCCCATTTCACCCATGTCTCCACAGATTTTTCAGGCCCGATGAACGGCACCGGAATCACGTTCCCATCCGCGTCCGTCGTCGTCATGCCCGATTGAATCACGTGTGCCGCCCATTCCGCCGACATATGGTCCTGGTGGTAATGGGTCGCCAACACCGCGTCCACGGTGGAAAACGCGAACGGGTCGATTACGAACGGGACGTTTCGCAAATTGGGCTGCATCAACCGACCGCCGCACATGTTCGCCATCTGGTGTCCCGGCTTCATCTTATTGTCGCCGTGGGTGCGTTTTCCGTTCCCGCACCACAAATCCACGGTAAGGTTCGCCCCGCCCGGCGTTTTCATCCAAATGCCCGTGCACCCCAGCCACCACATGGCGACGTTGCCCGGGGCCACCACCTCACGCTCGATGTCTTCCACCAGCCACGTCCCCCACTCCGGAAACGTACTTTTTATCCACGATTCTCTCGTCATTTCACTAATCTTACTCATTTTCCTTCTCCTTGTTCCTTGTCATCCTTCATGCCTGTCCAGGCGGGGCGGAAACCGCCACCCCTTGCGCCGCCCGGCCTAAACAGGGCGGGTGTCGCCATCCCTTTGCTCCCGAAAGGCCTAAACGGGGCGGATGTCGCCATCCCTTTGCCCCTGCGAGACCTAAACGGGGCGGATGACGCCATCCCTTTGCCCCTGCTCCCGGGCCAAACGCCCCTCCCCATATACCCCTACGGTCTACGTGCGCGCGTCCCAACGGCCGCAAAACACCTGCTCTTCATAATGCCCTTCGAACGCTTCCTCCCCAGAAATTTTACGCAGCAAATGGTCGATAACCGGCTCCGTCGGGGCATAGGCGTTGATGAACGTTTTCGCCATCGGAATGTCAATCAAGTGGTTCGTATAATTCAAAGACACGAATATGCTCGGCACCTCCCGGATATACCACGGATATTCCGTGGAATGCTTTACCGAAAGCTCCATGCGTACATTGTTCGCCTGCCCGTACCCGCTAACATTGATAAACGTAAATACCACGTCGTACTTCCTTTTAAATTCCTCCGCGCTTCCAATCAATACCGACTTCAGCAAAACGTCTTTTCCCGTTCCATGCTTTAACGCCAGGTCATAATAACTCTCATGCATGGTAACGTCATATCCAAACGCCTCCATTTTTCCGCGAACCATTTCTTTCACCGGGTCTTCGACGTTGCCCCGGGAAATCGGCGGGTTACTCACCACGATGACATATGCCCTCTTATGCGTTTTCGGCGACACGGGCAATTGTCCGAGCGTGTCCTTCACCAGCGTGATGCTTTTTCTTGCCGCTTCCTCCGCCATTTTCTTATGCTCCGTGCAACCAACGACACGCAGCCCCGCCTTCTCCGGCATCAGCGTCCCTGCCTGCCGCTTTTCGTGCAGCTTCAACTTCGCCTTCAGCGCAAGGATACGCGTGACTGCCTCGTCCAAACGTTCCTCCGTAATCACGCCGGTTTTATACCCTTCCAGCATATAACCAAAATCTTCCTCGATGTCGTTGAAAAATAAAAACATGTCGCATCCCGCCGCAATGGCGCGCGGAACCTGCTCACACCTTGGCATCGCGCTCGTGAACCCGCCCATGTGTGTGGCGTCCGTCACGATGACTCCGTTGAAATCCAACTCGCCGCGCAACAAGTTTTTCAAAAGGTTCCCCGACAAGGTCGCCGGCAAAATTTCCCCGTCCTTGATGGACGGATTGTATTTCCTTTCATACGCGGGTATGGCGATATGCCCGACCATCACGGCCTCCACGTGCTCTTCCTCAATCAGCGCCTTGTATACCTTGCCGAAGCTTTTTTCCCACTCCCCGCAGCTTAAATTATTGGTTCCCATGACCAGGTGCTGGTCAAGTTCCTCCACGCCATCTCCCGGAAAATGTTTCGCCGTCACGGCCACTTGCCCGTTTCTCATCCCCTGGATATAGGCCCTCGCGTTCGAAAGGACGACATCCGCTTCCGAGCCATAGCTCCTCGTGTTGACGACCGTGTTCCGCCAGTTCATCTTGATGTCGCAGACCGGACCGAAATTCCAGTTACAGCCAAGGGCGGCCATCTCGATGCCGCTGACGCGGCCCACGTCATAGGCGCACCTTGTGTCCGAAGTGGCACCGCAGGCGGCGGCGCTCGCGACGTAGGTTCCGTCCGAGCAGACGCCGTTCCCGCCACTGTCGCAATTGCTCGCAATCAGCAACGGGATTTTCGCGCATTGCTGATAGTATTCATTTTGCTCATAAATGGCCTTTGCATTTTCATTTTCATAGCGGCAACCGCCTAAATGGTACTTTTGTATCAGCTTCCTTTCTTCCTCCCGGTCTTTCTTCCGGTCCAGCATGATAAAAAGCTGGCCTATTTTTTCCTCCAACGTCATCGCGTCGCGGGTTCCGTTCACCCACGCCACGCCCCCGTCGTCCAGAAAGAAAGGATTCCCTTTTAAATCCACCATGACACTCCTCCATCTCCCCTGATTCGCAAAAACTCCCTACTTCCCTAAGTCCAGTCCCGCAAGTTCGGCAAAAAAGGCCTTAATTTGCGCGTCCTTTTCCTCCGCACTATCATAACGGCTTTGGGGAATCCGTTCCCGAAACGCTTTTCCACTTGGATAATCCGGGGTGTACCCGAGCAAATCGTTATACATGTCGCTGCCGCATTTTTCCTCAAAATACCTCTTATAGATTTCCACGCAGCGCGCGTCCGACCAGAGGGTGGCAAACCGCGTTTCTTCATTATAGCCGTATGGATCCGCGCCCTTTAGGACAACCCGTGCCTTGGCCTGGATGTTTCGGCTCGAGTCGCCCGCCAGCAGTGTGTAGGTTCCCGGTTCCACGGCAAACCGCTTTAATTTTTCATCGTAACTGGCAAATTTTTCCCATTTCAACTCAAAACACACCGTCCTGGTTTCCCCCGGCTCCAGCCCGATTTTTGCAAACGCCTTCAATTCCTTGTATGGCTTTTGCAAGGTCGGACGGTCATGGTGCATGTAAAGCTGGACCACTTCTTTCCCATATGCCGCCCCCGTGTTGGTGACGTCCACGGACACCTGGACCGACTCGCCCTCGAACACGGGATTGTTCGTTTTCAAATCGTGAATCTCGAACGAGGTGTAGGAAAGCCCATGGCCAAACGGGTACTTTGGTTCTACCAGTTTCGTGTCATAATACCTGTAGCCGACGTAAATGCCTTCCCCGTACCACACTTCCCAGTTGTATCCGGGGAAATTGCCAAAGGTCGGGCAATCCTCGTACTTGTCCGGAAACGTGATGGCCAGTTTTCCTGACGGGTTCACGTTCCCATAAAGGATGTCGGATAACGCCCGCGCCCCCTGGCAGCCGGGAATAAACACGCATAGAATCGCGTCCGCGTTGTCTTCGTACGCACGCACGTCCACGGGGCCCGCGACATTCAAGACGAGTATCGTTTTCTTTCTGGCCGCCTTCGCCTGCCGAAGCGTTTCCGTCACATACTTTTGATCCTCCGGCTCCAAAAGCATCGCGTCCCGGTCCGCGCCCTCCCGGCCCTTCGACCGTCCGGCCACGATGACGTACTCCGACGCGACGTCATCTGCCCCCGCGTCTTCCAGCACGTTTTCCCCGCCGGTTTCCCGCATCCATTCGAGAAGGCTTTTGGACTTTCCGCGCAATACTTCCGCACTGCCGCCCCCGCATTCCAACAACTGGCGCGTGCCTTCTCCCAGCAGGTTTACCACGGCATCTTTCTTGAGCGGCAATATTCCGTCGTTCTTTAGCAGCACGATTCCCTCGCATACCGCGTCATATGCCGCTTTTTCCGAATACTCCTTGTCAATCACCGAATACCTGTGTCCTTTCATGCACGGCATGTCGAGCAACGCCCTGAGGATCCTTCGCACGGACCGGTCCAAGTCCTCCATGGCAATCCTGCCGGCCCTCAAATCCTCCACGAACGCCCTCTCATCGGCGCGCCGCGGCATCTCCAGGTCGTTTCCGGCATGGAGCGCGTCCCCGGAATGGTACACGCCGCCCCAGTCACTGATTACGATTCCGTCAAATCCCCATTCCTTTCGCAGCAAGTCCGTGAGCAACCACCTATTTGCCGAACACGCCGTGCCGTTCAGCTTGTTATACGCGCTCATGACGGTCTTTGCCTTTCCGCGCCTTACGCACGCCTCAAACCCCGGAAAATAAATTTCGCGCAAAGCCCGCTCACAGACGTGGACATTAATTCCCTTTCGCTCCTTTTCATGGTTGTTTGCCGCAAAGTGCTTCGGATCCGCCAAAATACCCACTTCCTGCACGCCCTTGACAAATTCCAGCCCCAGTTCCCCGGTCAGGTACGGATCCTCCGAATAACTTTCAAACAAGCGTCCACCCAGCGGATCCCTCTGGATGTTCACGTTCGGGGACATCAACACGTCCACCCCGAACGCGTCAAGCTCCCTTGCCAGGGCGTTCGCGCAACGGTTCACCACCTGCGGGTTCCACGTCGCGCCCAACAAAATTCCCGCCGGAAAGCTTGTCGCATTGTAAATTTGCTCCAAATCCCCGTTCAAATGCTTCTTTATCGCCTCATACGCGACCAGTTCGAATTCATTTAACTCCTCGGGATGAATCCGATGGCTCTCGCGCAATTGCCGCAATATTTTCTCACATCGGCGGAGGCTCTCCAAAATGCCCTCGCCGGTTTCCATCGAGCAATAATCCGCGAACAGCTGGCGGAAATTCATTCCGGCCATCGAGTCCTTTGTCAAGGCGTTTGGGATGCCAAACCGCTCGATGGCCGCCGTTCCATACGGCAGCCCGCCGGTCGTCAGCCGTACCTTTTCTTCCAATGTCATTTCCTTAATCACTTGCTCTATCGTATCTTCTGTCAACCTGGTAGCCATTCTTTTAGTCTCCTTATCCCTTCACCGCTCCCGAAATCATGCCTTCCTCAAAGAAGCGTTGGAAGATGCAGTACAAAACAAAAATCGGTATTACGGACATCACGGATGCCGCCATGATCTGCCCATATTCCGCCGTGTATTCCGAACATAGGTTACGCAGCCCCAACTGTATGGTAAACAGTTTTGAATCACTGATATAAATCAACGGAGCCAAAAAGTCGTTCCACGTCGCCGTAATCGTCAAAATGGCCAGTGACACGATTGCCGATTTCGAAAGCGGCAACATAATCCTGCTATAAATTCCAAATTCGTTCAGACCGTCGATTCGCGCCGCCTCAATCAACTCGTTCGGAATTCCGTCATAAAACTGCTTGATCAAGAATACCCCCATCGGCGTAAACGCCTGAATCAAAATCAACGCCATGTGCGTATTGGAAAGCCCCATGTTTCGGATGATGGAAAACTGCGGGATCATGACAACCTGATATGGAACCATCATCGTCGCCAAATATAGCAAAAACAACAAATCCCGCTCAGGAAACTTAATTTTACTGAAGGCGTACGCCGCCAAGGTCGAAGTAAGCACCTGCAGCCCGGTAATGATGGCCGTCAGCTTCACCGTGTTGAAAAACATCCTCGGATAGTTTGCAATCTCCCAAATATTCGAATAATTTTCGAAATGAAACACTTCCGGAATCCATTGAATCGGAAATGCGAACACCTCCAGATTCGTCTTAAATGAAGCAGAAAGCATCCACACAAAAGGAATCAGCATAGAAAAGGTGAGAGTCAACACAACCGCATATTTCAATATGGCAAAAATCACATTTCGGCTTTTTGTTTTATTCATAATCATTATCTCCTTCTCCCACTATGCTTCCAACTTTTTGTTATGATAGAACTGAATCAACGTAACAACAAGAATCAGCAAAAACAGAATCATCGCTTCTGCCGACGCATATCCGAATTTATAATTCACAAACGCGTCTTCGTAAATCTTTAGAACCAACACGCTCGTCGCCCTTCCGGGACCGCCCTTCGTCATCACGTAAATCGGCGTGAATACCTGGAACGAGTTAATGATACACATAATCGTCGCGTAAAACGTGACCGGACGCAAATTGGGAACCGTTACATAAATCAGTTTTTCCCATGCGTTCGCGCCGTCCACCGTCGCCGCTTCATATTGATCCTTCGGTATTCCCCGAAGCCCCGCCAGATAAGTAATCATGTAATACCCGATTCCCTTCCAGATAATCATGATCATGACCGCCAGAAGAGCCGTTTTTTGATCCGACAGCCATGAAGGCGGGTTGGCAATTCCAATCGAGCGCAGAATCTGGTTGATGGGTCCGCTTTTCGCGTTATACAAAAACTGCCAGACAACGGTCACCGCCACGATTGACGCGATATGCGGAAATAGCATGATTGCCCGGTAAACCGGCGCCCCCTTGACACCGTTGTTCATCAAAACAGAAACCAAAAGTGACAAAACAATAATTAACGGCACCGTGACAATCGTATATATAATCGTGTTTTGCAACGAAATCACAAAACTGCTGTCGCTGAATAATTTGATAAAATTGTCCAATCCGACAAAATCCATTTTCTTATTCCCGTCATAATTTGTAAAGCTATAGAACAATGCCATAGCCACGGGAATCAGCGTGAACACGATAAAACCTAGAAAATTGGGCAATAGAAACAGATATGCCTTTCTACGGTTCCTTCGAACGATGGCCGTACTCTTTTTATTTTTTACACTGGTTTTACTCATAGTCATCTCCATTTAGAAAAACTTTCCATTCTTTGCCATCTGCAACAAAAATCTATATGACATTTCAAAACAAAGTGCCCAAGGCACTTTGTTTTCTTCCCTTATTCGGCGTTTTCAATCAGTTCCGCTCTCTGTGCCTCAAAATTCGCCACGAATTCTTCCGGCGTTTCATTTCCGGTCAGAACAAGCTCCATCTCTTTCTGACCGGCACTGATAATCTGGCTGAACACCGGGTTCGGCTCGCCAAAGCTATAGGTCACGTTGTCCGTCAACGCCTCGACGGAAGATTCGTCCAAGCTCAAATTTGCCTTGTAAGATTCTAAAACCTCATCATTCATGTAACCCGGAACCAACTTGGTCGTCGCCAGGATTTTCGCGCCCTCTTCACCACAGATGAAGGTAAGGAACCGATATGCCTCTTCCTGGTGCTTCGTGTCCGCGTTGATGCAAAGCGGCGTGGAAGTTACGAAACCATTTTTCTCCGTTCCTTCCCAATACGGGGATTTTGCCACGCCCCATTCAAAGCCCAGGTCTTCTTCGTTACTTAAGTTCTGCACGAACCAGGAACCGTTCCACATCATGGCCCATTCGCCCTTCAAAAAATACGTCTGGTCCTTGCTCATGGATACGGATTCTGCATACTCCTCCATCGCCCCGCTCTCCTGCAAGTCCAAAATCCAATCCAACGCCTTTGTCATGCATGACAAATCGGAAGTCGTAATGTCAAATCCATCCTCCGTGCCCGCCAATGCCGGGAAAATGAAACCTACCTTTGGATTGAAACAATATCCATAGATACCATCGTCCGTTTTCGACGAGATTTCTTTTGCAAGTTCTCCGACCTGCTCCCACGTCATGTCGTTCGACGGGTAATCCATCTGCGCGTCATCAAAAATGTTCTTATTGTAGAACAAAACCCAGTCATTCGTTCGAAACGGCAATGCATATACGCCGCCGTCAAACGTCATCTGCTGTTCGATTACGGTACCATACGGCGTCAGGTCATACTTGTTTTCTTCAAACAGCGGGGTCAGGTTCATACAGAAATCCTTACTCTGCACTCCAGGGAGCGCCGTGTTTGACTTTGCAAAAAACAAATCAATATCGTCTCCGCCGGATAGCATGGTTGTCAACTTCGTCTCATAATCCGCGTTCGGACTGCTGACCACTTCAATTTTAATGTCCGGGTTTTGATCTTCAAACGCCTCGATAATGGGTTCGTACGTGGACGGCCCGTCTACCTCCCAATCCCAGAGCGCCAATCTTAACGTTACCTGGTCATCATTTGCGGCATTCGCCTCAGAGTTCCCGCCGTCTCCGTCACTTCCGCCGTTTCCACCGTTTCCTCCGCACGCCGTCATGCCCAATGCCAATGCGGCTGCCATAAGTAGACAAACTAGTTTCTTTTTCATTTTTTGTACCTTTCCCTTTCTTTTTATTTATCATTTTCAAATGATTTATGATTTATTTATAACATATATCGCATCATTTTGCAACTTATATTTATTTTTTCGTTATTTTACACAATTTCTCCACCCGTTTTTTGTGCTAATTTTCTTTTTATTTTCTTTTTAATTTCTTTTTTTGCGGTCGATGTCTCGAATTCGTGAAAAAAGTAACATTTAAAACCTCGACTATTGATTCATTGTGTGATATAATCTCCGCAAAGGACGGCATCCGCAAACTACGGGCACAACGCCATGCCGTCAAACAAAATGTGGGGGCAAATCGATGAAGAACACCTTATACGCCATCAATGAGCGCAGAAACAAGATTTTATCCATAGTAAACGACCATAAAGAAGTAACCGTTGAATACCTGGCACGGCTTTTGAACGTCACCACGGTCACGATTCGCAGGGATTTGGATTTTCTGGCCTCCGAACAAAAAATAGCCAGGATTTTCGGCGGCGCGAAGAAAATCTCGCCGGAGCAAGTGACACCGACCTTCCAACACGAGACCGAGGACAAGGATTTTACAAATTCGGTTTTGCAAAAGAGACGGATTGCGCGTGCCGCGTCAGAATTGCTTATCCCGGACGACGTGATTTTAATTAACAGTTCTTCTACCGCCTCATATGTCGTCGAATATCTCAATGACAAGGCGGTAACCATCATCTCCAACAACACAAACATTCTCTCGCGGAAGATAAGCCCGAATACGATTTTACTTATGACCGGCGGCCAAGTGCTCCCCGGACGGGACAGTTTGTCCGGCACTTATGCAATCGAAACTTTAAAAAAGAATTATTCCACCAAATGTATCATCGGGGTTTGCGGAATCAGCATCAAAGGCGGACTTACAAGCCCGGTTCTCGAGGAGTCCATCATCAATCAGATGATGATCGCCCAGACGACCGGCATGGTGATTGCCATCGCCTCCAGTGACAAAATCGGACGGGATGACAGCTTCTATATCTGCGACGTTTCCAAGGTCGACATCCTGGTCACGGATGACAAGATTCGCGAGGCAGACAAGAAAGAATTCGAGCGAATCGGCATCAAGGTCATCGTTGCGAGGAACGCCGACGTCGCTTGACAAAGCAACGGCAAATCTCATCCGCGCTGCCGGAGAGTTTCAGCGCAAACGACAAGGCGGATTTCATCAAAAATCCGCCTCGTTTGATTTCGCATGAGGTTTTTCTATCCGTTCGAACACTTTTCGATAAAGGAAGCACGCCACATACGCCGGCAATGTAAAGCCACAGAAGAAAAGAACGATGATGGCCGAGTACGTAAGTGCGA
>Ga0073906_1004483_pt1 | contig 13952 bp, 9 predicted proteins | sample Inofromicrocosms_FD_65485 | JGI IMG/M metagenome (GOLD analysis project Ga0073906, IMG submission 65485) | Mouse cecum microbial communities from Vienna, Austria - Inoculum for glucosamine and mucus D2O microcosms | ecosystem: Host-associated > Mammals > Digestive system > Large intestine > Cecum... | reverse complement strand
GTCGATGTTCTCCAGCCCGGCTGGGGTGATGTCGCCCGCCCGGTAGTGCTGCAGGTTGATTTCCACCAGCGCCAGGGCGGTGTCCGGGGCCCAGCGGCAGTATTCCCGGACCATTTTGCCGTAGTCCTCCCCCTCATCGGCGATGGGGACGGGGTAGACGTGGTAGAACCCCCGGTTGGGGTTTCGCAGCTCCCGGGCGGATTCCGTAAAGGGCTGGGTCTCAATGGAAACTCTCCGCATTTCCATTATACCTCCGCAGAATAAAAGAATCAATAGGACGGGGAGAACGATGAAAATACAGCGCAGCAGCATCCGCAGCAGCTGGTCGCTGGGCTCTCGTTCATGTCGGTTCATAGTCAATGGCCAGGTTGTAGGGCGAGTGGGGCTCCTGCTGGAAGTAGTAGCAGACAAAATCGTCGTCCTCATAGTATACGTGCATTTCGTGGGGATATAACTTGGAGAACGCCTGACACCAGTAGTATCCTCTGGACTCCAGAATGGAGCGGTTGTTCAGGTATTTGTACAGATTGAAGGGGGCGATGTTGGTGGGCAGCGCTTTCTGTGCCGTCTCCCAGGAGATCTCCCCTGCTATGACCGCGGGGGACTGGCTGCTGATGCCGATGTCATATCTCTCCAGCGCCAGCCAGGACGGACCGGAGAAAAAATAGTTCTGGGCGTAATAGAGGGGCTTTTTCTCAATGAAGATGAACACAAAATCCGTGGGGAGAAAATAGCGCTCCTGGGCGCTCTCCTTGACAAATTTCAGCAGCTCCTCATGGCGTCCATAGGGGTTGACGTGGTAGATCCCCTCCGTGGGCGACACGATCGTATACTTGAACCGGGGATAGTTGCGGACGATGTCATTGGCCACCGCCACATCCGCCCGGTAGCGGCTCAGCGTTGTGTACAGATATCCGTGGTAGTTCTCCGGCCTGACCGCCCAGCTCCCAATCAGGACAAGGCAGGCCAGGGACGCGGTGTGGACCAGCGGCCCCCGCAGCGCCAGCGAGAGGCAGGACAGCAGGAAATCCAGCGGCAGCGTGATGAGCGCGAAGTACAGCATCAGGTCCGTCGTAAACACACGGGTGTTTTCGGTCAGGGACGGCAGGCCCAAATAGGGCAGGGTGGTTAAAAAGAACATGGAGAGCAGGATTGCCAGCAGCAGCCCGTAGCCGTCCAGCCAGCAGCCGTCCAGCCCCCGCCGGTCCAGCAGCGCCCGCGGCGAGGCCGGCAGGAACCGCAGCAGCAGCCGGAAGACAGCGTACAGGAGCAGCAGCGGACCTGTGAGATAGTACACGTATGTCCCCCTGCGCAGGCCCAGCATATTCCAAAAGGCCGCCCGGAAGGAGATGACCAGGTAGACGAGCCGCTCCTTCAGGCTGGGCGTGTACTCCTCGTCCTCCTGCTCCTCCGCGGCGGCGGCGTCCGCATCGCTCTCCGCGCCGCCGTCCGCCTCGTCCCCTGTAATCAGCCCGATGGACCAGTAGAGGGAGCTGTTGAGCGGGGTGCCGGCAGCCCAGGCGGCGGCCATGGGCAGCCCCACGATCAGCAGCGCGGACAGGGCTGCGGCGGCCAGCGGCAAAAACCGCCGGCGGGAAAAGACCCGCTTACAGTAGGCCGCGGCAACCCCCAGGCACAGAAAAAACGTGGCAATGACCGGGTGGAAGTGGGCCGCGATGGTGGCCGCCAGGGACATGGTGAACACCAGCAGATCATTTCCCAGCACATAGCCGCTCAGCTTCCCCTCGCCGGTATATTCTCTGCCGTACCGCAGGTAGCGAATCAGAAACAGGACGCAGAGCATCTGCGTGGACAGGGCGAACTCCAGGGGCAGCGTGGCCTGCAGGCGGCTCATGCCCTCCAGCGCGTGCTTTACGCCCTGCCCGTCGCTGTTGCTGCACAGCACGAACAGCAGCACCGCGGCAATTGGCGTGTACCGGTTGTGAAACAGCTCCCGGAACAGACAGTAGGCCGCGATGACAAACACAGCGCCCTCCACGCTGCCGAAAAAGAGGATGAGGGAATAGGTGGGGACGCCGAACAGCCAGTGAATGACCAGGAGCAGGCAGTGCATGGCCTCCGGGTAAACACCGGCGGAAAAAATCTTCCCCTGGGTCAGACTGTAGAGCCAGGAGTGGTGGACATACTGGTCACTGAAAATATAGCTGGTGGTCTGAAAGGACCCCCAGGACAGGTAGAGCAGAAAGTACAGGCAGACGCCCCCCAGCAGCAGGTACTCCACAAAGTGGGGCCGGACGGCCCGCCACACCTTCCGCAGCTCTGTCCGCAGGGCCCGCAGGCCCCGGTAGACCAGCAGCTTACAGGTGCTGATGCGCACCAGGTGAAAAAAGGAGGTGGAGTCCACCTTCATCCTGTTCAGCCGCCACAGCACCAGCGCCAGCGGCAGGCCGTAAAACAGGGCCCGGACCGTCCAGCGGTTCAGGATATGCAGCAGCCCCAGCCCCAGCACCGCCGTATTGATCAGCACAGTCTGCACGGAGATACAGAACGCGAACCGGTAGATGGGGGATTTTTGCCGCAGGTGCTCCTGGAAGACCACGTGGGGCCAGGCGAACGCAATGAGCAGATAGCCCAGCAGCACCAGGATATACTGCCCCACCCAGTATGGCGTATTCACAATATCCAAGGAATCACCCCTCTCTCAGGCGGCCGCCGTCCGGTCCGCCGGCACGCCGCTTTTCAGGACCCTGATCCGAAACACCACCGCCAGCATGCTGAACATCATCCGCAGCATATACCACAGGGGCCGCAGTCCGGAGTGAATGCTCTTGCCCGCCACCCGCGGGTGCATCACCGCGGGCACCTCCACCACCCGGTAGCGCAGCAGCAGCATCTGCATGAGCATATTGGCGTCCGGATACTTCGTGTCAAAATTGTCGTACTGGGCGAAGCAGGAGAAGGCCCGCCGGTTCAGCCCCTGCAGCCCGGTGGTGGGGTCGGAGACGGTCTGCCCCGTGGCCAGGCGGATGGCGAAGCGGAACAGCCGGTGGGCCAGCCGCTTGGACAGGGAGAGGTGGAAGGTCCGGCTGCCCGCCATATACCGGGTGCCCAGCACAATGTCCGGCTGGTCCTCCTCCAGCAGGCGGCGGTAGAGAACGGGGATATTGCACGGGTCGTGCTGCCCGTCCGCGTCCATCTGGATGACGTACTGATAGCCCTCCTGCACCGCGTACTTATACCCCACCAGGATCGCGCCGCCGTAGCCCAGGCAGAACACGTTGGACACCGTCTGAAAGCCGCGCTCCGCAATGATCTGTCCGGTCCGGTCCTCCGAGGCGTCGTTGATGATGAGCACGTCCGCCCCTGCCGCCGCGCCGGACGCCTCCAGCTGCGCCAGCACGCCGGGGAGGTTTGCCTCCTCGTTGTGGGCGGGGATAATAATGAGAAGATGATGTCTTTTTATACCAGATCCCCTCCTGTCAGCGCCTCCAGCAGCCCGCCGGCATCCCCCCGGCCCGGCTGCGTCCGTTCTGTCGCGGCGCGGCCCAGCCGCCGCCGCAGGTCCGGGTCGTCCAGCAGCGCCCCCACCGCCTGGGCGATGACCGCCGGCTCCAGCGGGCACAGCAGCCCGTCCTGCCCGTCCGTCACCTGCAGGCGGTTGCCGCTGCAGTCGGAGACCACCATGGGACGGCCCAGACTCTGGGCCTCCTGTATAGCGATGCTGCGGCCCTCAAAGCGGGTGGCATGGACATAGATATCCGCCTGCGCGTAGTAGGGGTACGGATTTTCCACCGCGCCCAGCAGCAGAAAATCCTCCTCCAGGCCCAGGGCGGCGATCTGCTTTTCCAGGCTGGAGCGCAGCTCCCCCTCCCCCAGCACGTACCACCGGGCCTCATAGCCCCTGTCCTTTAAAATGCGCATGGCCTGGATGGCCAGGTCAAAGCCCTTCTGATAGGTCAGCCGCCCCACGGTCAGCAGCCGCGGCCCCTGCCAGCCGTCGGCAAAGCCCCCCGGCTCCGCGCTCCGGCGGCGGATGGCCGCCGGGTCGATCAGATTGGGCAGCACCCGGAGCTTCTCCGCGCAGGCGGGATGCATGCGCAGAAAAGGGGCCCTGATCTCCTCAGACACCACAAAGATCCGCTGAAAGGCGGCCCAGCAGTCCCCGTCCATGGCCCGGGTGTAGCCGCTGCGCCCATAGTCGATGTGGACCACGGCGATCTTTCGCTTTGCCCGCACGTGGCGGGCCACAAAGTAGGCGGAGCCGCCCTCCACCCAGGCCACCGCCGCGTCGTAGGGCTCCTCCGGACGCCGGGCCCCTGCGGCGATGACAGGCCACAGCAGCTTATCCGGCTGCAGCCGCCCCCGGCGGACCATGGCCGGCAGGCTCCGGGCCACCGCGCCCAGCTTGCCCGCCCAGTGCCCGTACCGGAAAAAGCAGGCGGCGGAGCGCGCCGCCAGGGCCCGGCGGCCGGCCTTGTCCAAGACGGAGCCGCAGTCCCGCCGGCGGTTCAGCAGCCGCACATGGGCCGGGACCCGGCCCATCAGCTCGCCCCGGCCCAGCAGGACATACAGGTCGATGGACAGCTCCCGGTCCCGCAGGAACTCCAGCATCTCCAGCAGGGCCTTTTCCGCCCCGCCCACGCCCAGCGTGTTAATGACAAACAAGACTTTCCTCATGGTCCTCCTCCGGCGGCGCGGACGCCCGATCATCCGCCGGTCCAACCGGCGGATGCTGCTGGGCGCCCAGCAGCAATGAGACCTGCATAGCCAATTCCTGATTTTGCGTGACCAGCCGGGAGAGGATCAGACAGATCCGAAAGGCCGCCCACAGGCACACCGCGCCCACACAGAACAGCGCGATGCCCGTCCAGCCGGAGATCAAATCCAGCCACCTCGACAGCGGCGGCACAACGCCGACCACCAGCAGCACGATCCCCACCAGGCACCAGGCCGTGGCCAGATCCGACGTCATCTTTTTGGCCGCGTGGGCCCGGAAGCTGGAATAGACCAGCAGCAGGCCGACGCCCACCAGGGCCCAGCGCATGACAGCGGCAAGCCGCAAAGCAATCCCCCCCTCTCTTTTGACGCTCCTTACTATGCCTGCGTCTCCGCCTCCCTGGTGTAGACCAGATTCGACGGCCGGACCCCGCGGCCCCAGGCGATCAGCTGCCCCTGGCAGAACGTCTGATACTCCATATGCCGCTCCACCCAGCGCAGGCGCATGTAGCCCACGCACCAGCCGGCGAAGGCGCCGGCCACCACGCCGATCCCAAACCAGATATCCGGCAGATGGGCGGCAATCAGGGAGCCCAGGAAGGTGACCAGGCAGAAGCCCGCCGCCGTAAAAACCGCTCCCCACATGTCCTTGAAGTAGTACAGGAACAGGATCTCCGCGTACATCTGAAACAGGATAAAGTAGCCCGCCGCCAGACAGGGGTAGATGCGCATGGTCAGGCCCGCGAACCCGAAGCGGGGCAGGATCACCACAAACAGCAGGTACACCACCACGGAGATGATAAACTGCAGCCGGGCCAGGTCCAGCAGCTGGTTGGCGATCTCCCGGAACATCTTCCGCTTCGTGCTCTGGATGTCCGCCAGCTTTCTGCCGATGACCGCCTCGGAGTAGGCCTTATAGCGCTCGTGAAAATACATCTCTACACGGGCGATAAAAATGACCGTGGCGGAGATGTTGGTGAACATGGCCAGACAGGAGGCCATGTCGTAGGGCTGGTTGCATACAAAGCTGTTGGCCACCACCATGCGCATGTCGGTGGTCCAGAAGACAAAGTTGTGGATATACAGCCCCAGGGTGTACAGAAAGTTGATGGCCACCAGATGCCAGTACCGCCCGAAGTACTTCAGCACCGGCAGAAACCGGCTGCTGTTCTCCACAAAATACCGCCGGACGGAGCCGTACTCCAGCACCGCGATGAGGAAAAAGCCCACCGTCATCGCCAGCAGCATGGCCCGCGTGGTCTCCCAGCCGGCCAGGAAGTAGAGGACCAGCGCCAGAATAAAGCTGATGAGCATGCCCACAAGGAAAAACAGGGAGATGCGCCCGTAGTCCTTGCAGATGGACAGATACAGCATGGAGTAGAACACCAGCGTCAGGGAGATGTACCCGCAGAAGCCGGTGAACACGTACGCCACCGGCACCCCGCCCATAAAGTGCTCCCACAGGCAGAAGGGGATGCCCAGCAGGCAGGTCAGGGTCAGATTCAGCACAAGGCCGAAGTAATAGCAGGGCAGAATGTCCTGATACCGCTCCTCGAAGATGGCGTCCTGCATGTACTTCGACAGCACCGAGTTGAAGGGGGAGGCGGTCAGCAGGGAGAAGATGAAGATATACAGGATCGTGCAGGAAAACAGCTCCCTGGTGTAGTAGTCCAGGCTGTCAAAGCCCAGCAGATACTTCAGCAGCAGCAGCACGCCGATGACCAGCACCATCGGCGCCACTGTCAGACAGGAGCCGTAGAGCACGCCGAACATCCCTGTGGTGATGGACTGCTTTTGAAAGATCTTGTTGAGTCTCGCGCCGATACCGACCATAACAGCGGCCTCCTCTCTATGCCTTGTTTATGCGCTCCGCAAAGCCGCCGTAGATGCGGCGGTAGTCGTCCAGCATCTGCTCAATGCGGTAGCGGGCCATCACCCGCCGGTAGCCGTTTTCCCCCATCTGCCGCCGCTCCTCCGGGTGGTGGGCCAGGTAGAGGATGGCCTGGGCGATCTCCTGCTGGTTCATGATGTGGGTGATCAGACCGGCCGGCCCGATATCGTCGGCCTCCCCCAGCACCAGCCCCTGGCAGTTGCCCACGTTGGTAGCGATCACCGGCTTGTGGGCGGCGAAGCTCTCCAGGATGGTCAGGGGCTGGCCCTCGCTGATGCTGGTGAGGATGGTCATGTCCATTCGGCCCAGGTAGTCCCGGACGTCGATCCTGCCGGTGAAGACCACGTTGTCCAGCTCCAGCTCCTTGACCAGATCAAAGCACTCCTGGGCGTATTCGTCGCCCTCCTCCCAGGGCCCCATGATCCAGAGCTTCAGGGCCGGCTCCCGCTCCTGGGCGGCGCTGAAGGCCTGGATCATGGTCTTGACGTCCTTGATGGGGCTGATGCGCAGCACGGTGCCCACGTTGATATGGCCCTCGTCCTCCTCCGTCCTGCCCGGCAGGTCCTGGAACCGCTCCACGGCGATGCCGTTGGGCGTGACGGTGGTTTTCTGCTCCGGGCAGTCCAGCTCGATCTGCAGGAGGCGGGCCTGCTCATACAGGCTGGTCACCAGGTCGGCCCGCCCGTAGGCCAGGCGGGACATCTTTTTGAACTGGTTGATCCACACATTCTTGTACAGCCCCTGGACCCACTTGGCCTTCACCAGGTCCTCCTCCCGCTCCCGGGTGTAGATGCCGTGCTCGGAGATCAGCAGGGGGCTGCCGTACAGGTACTTGCCCATGCTGCCCAGCACGCCCGCGTACCCGGTGGACAGGCAGTGGTATAGATCCGCCTGGGGCAGCCGGGTCTTCAGGGCGCGGAAGAGCGGCAGATAGATGGAGCGCATCATCCACAGAAAATCGGAGAACACCACCTGGCTGTAGTGGACCTGATAGAAATTCTGCACCGCCTTCAGGAAATCCTCGCCCATAAGCAGCTTGTTGAGGGAGCAGTTGTTCTGCTGCCAGTAGTCGATCAGCGTCTCCCAGTCGATCTGCTGGTCCAGCAGCAGGCTGCGCAGGGCGTTGAACTGCTGGCGGCTCATCCGCCGCCGGCGGTGGTCCCAGTCCACGTCCTCCAGATAGAGCTCGTGGACCTCCGAGACATTGTCCGGCAGCGTATACATGAACGCTCCCCGCAGCGAGCGGTTGGGCACAATGGTCTGCAGCACGAACTCATACTCCGGAAAGGAGCGGATGATGCTGTGAACCCAGCTGGACACGCCGCCCACCGCATAGGGGTAGCAGCCCTCCACCACAATACAAATACGCATGCCTTACCTCTTCCTGTCTTCCGCCGGTCACGCCGGCGCGTCATGTACCACCCGCAGCGCCACCGTCACCTCCGGCGCCTGGGCCTCTATGAGGAACGCGCCGCTCTCCAGCCGCACGGCGCTGCCGCCGGTCACCGTGTCCACCGTCTGCTGGTTGATGCGCAGGATAAACCAGGCCGGCCCGCTGCCGCTGCGGCTGATGCGGACGGTCGTGCCGTCATAGCTGCTGTCGTAATCCATCGCGAGAAAATCGCGCACACGCCCGTCGCACTCGGAGACGGTGGTGGCGTCGAATTTCCCAAAGCTCTTCCAGGCGGAGGGGACGTCCGAGGTCAGATTTTTGGAGATCAGGCCCCAGGTGTCGTCCACCGTCTCCGGGTACACCGTGTCCAGCATATCGACCAGCACGCTGGTGTAGGCCAGGGCGGTCTCCACCCCCCGCATCCGCAGGTCGCTCCGGTAGGTGTGGCTGAGCCCGTCGGTCACCGCCGTCTGCCAGGTCACCCGGTCGGTCTCATAGCCGATGAGCCCGCCGCCGCCGGTATAGGGCCGCACCACTGTCCGCACGGAGGCCATATCCTCCCAGCCCAGGGCGGCGCTGACGTCCGTACTCTCCAGAGCGCCGGCGTAGAAGGAGGAGAACTGGTAGGGCAGACGGGCGTTTTCGAGAAACGCGAAGTCCTCCGCCAGCTTGCCGGTCACCGGCAAGTCCGACACCTGGCTGCCGGACAGCCCCGCCTCCCCGTGGAGCTCGTTGATCAGCTTCATGTAGTAGATAAACTGCCCCGCGTCCGGCTGGGCGCTGTCCGCGTAGTCGAACTGCATGGCCATCATGCACGACAGCCCCAGGCCGCCCCACTTGTACACGCTGGTGACCCCCGGCCACAGAATATCCCGGTACACGCCCCGCATGGACATGCTGTAGTAGCGGGCCAGCGTCCTGCCGTTCTCCGTGGCCAGGCCGGGGTAGTTGGCCACCACCAGGTTCTGGGCGTTCACCACCGGGTAGACGCTGTAGGCGCTGGACTCATAGCTGATGGCGGAGAGGATGCCCAGCCCGGCGGCGTCCTCCATATAGTCGCCGTTGACCGCGAACACGTAGGCCCCGCCCAGGCTCCGCCGCCAGATGAGGGGCGGGTGGTCCGCCAGCGGGACATCGCCGGCGGGCGTGCCCTTCATGTAGACCTTGGTGCCGGTGGTGAGGGTATACCAGGGCATGGTCAGGGACAGGTCCTGCCGCCAGGCGTCCCTGGGGTCGTCGGAGCCGTAGATCACCGCGCCCCCCAGCAGAAAGCCGTCGTACAGAAAGATCTCCTTCACCTGCGTGCGCTCCTGGCGGATCTCCTCAATGCCCAGCAGCTCCCGCAGGGCCGAGATGTCCCCGATGACGGAGGGGGCCGGCAGGGAGGCGAAAACCAGGCTGGTGCCCTGGGCCGCATAGCTGAGCAGCTTCCGGCAGGCGCTGGTATTCCAGTCTAGCCGGGCGCCGTCCACGATCAGCAGCTCCGGGACCCTGCCGCCGGGGCTGTAGGCCGCCAGGTCCGCCGCGGCGATCAGCTCCCGCTTGGCGTAGGCGCACCAGGCCTCCGCCACCTGCCGGGACGGGCGGCCGGCCCCGCCGATATAGGCCGCGCATTTCCGCTCCGTCCCCCAGGCGGTCCGGGCCGGTATGCCCTCCGCGCCGAAGGCGGCGGCTCTGCCCGCCAGCGCCTCCACGTCCACGACGTACTCGTTCTCCTCGTAGTCATTCCACAGCTCCAGCGCCACGCTGGTAAACTGGAACATGAAGAATATGATCAGCATAATGGCGGCAATGGATAAAAAGTTGCGGCGTGATACCATCAGTTTTCCTCCTCGCCGGGGTCCGGGCGCCCCTCAGATAAACACCTTGATGAGCTCCAGCGTATCCCGGTCAATGACCACGCTGGACTCGCGCAGGGCGTTGAGCGTTTCAAAGAAAGCGGCCCGGTCCTTCACGGCGAAATACAGCTTCAGCCGGCAGGTATACGCGGCCAGACAGTCCGGGTACTGTTCAGCCAGCCGTAGACACCAGCTTTGCGTCCCATTCAAATCCCCCATGTCCATCAGACGCATACAGATGCTCTCGTAGAGCTCCGGCGTCAAACGGCGGGGATTCTTCTCAAACAGGGACTGGGCGGCGGCGTCCAGGATCGCCGCCATCTTATGGCTCTCCTGCCCGGTAAACAGGCCCTGCTTCAAAAAGCTGTCCATATAGGGGATCAGCTCCTCCTCGGCCCCGGTCTCCTCCGGCCCCTCCTCCTCTATGCGCAGGCGGAGCCGGCGCACCTTGACCCGGAACTCATCCAGCTCGCTGGTGAGAACAGAGGCGGCGTAGTGGGCGGTCTCGGAGTCCTCGCTGTTCAGGGCCAGGGTGATCACCCCCAGGGCGGCGTGGACGTCTCCGCGGATGGTGTTCATCATCACCAGGCGCAGGTCCCGCTTTTCGTTGATGAACATGGCCTCCTCCAGGGGCAGGATGTTCCGGCAGCGCTCCTCGTCGGCCCGCGTCCAGGACCGGACCCGCTCCTTGCTGAACACCACGTCCACCAGGTTGGGCTGCATCCACAGGGGCAGGCGGAACAGCAGGTAGGAGAAGCAGAAGAACAGCGGCCCCACCACCGGGCAGAACACCATGACCAGAAAGCGCAGCAGATAGGTCCGCCGGTTGTCGTGGAGGACCTCCGTGCCCGCCTTCCGCTCCTTGCGCATCCGCAGAGGGGAGACCACCAGGGTCCCCAGCAGCAGGTAGAGCAGGGCTGCCAGCAGATTCAGCAGAAACACGAGGATGAACACCTTTTCCTCCAGGGTCCAGCCGCCCGGCACCAGGCCCGCCGCTGTCCGCAGCCACGCCATCACGTCTCCTCCCTCCTCACCAGCCGGCTCTCATACCCGGCGGCCAGGAACCGCTGGATGACGAACACGGCGTTGTCCGGGCTGGTGTTGGCCAGCAGGACATGGAGGGAGCCGCCGCCGGCCGCGCCCATGTAGTCCGACTGGCGGGTGCTGCCGCTGAGGGCCGCCGCCGCCCGCACGTAGTCGTTGTCCGGCACGGACACCTCCAGCAGGGAGCACTCGGTCAGCCCCTGGTCCTGGGCGGTGAAAAACGCCTGGGACAGCTGGAGGAAGGCCTTTTCCTCCATCAGCCGGCTGTCCTCCACGAACCGCTCGCTGCGCAAAGTTTCCAGGTACTGGCTGGCCCGCACCACGGCGCTCTGCACCATCTGCCCGATGACCGCCAGGCGGTTGGCCTCCCCCAGCGTCATGCGCTGCCAGGGAATCCCCCACAGCATGAAGATCAGCGCCATTTCGTCCTCGTTGTACACGGCGCTGGCCATCAGCGGCATTTTCTCCTCCATGGTCTTGTTGATGTACACCCGGTGCTCCTTCAGCTCCTCGTACATGGCCGTCATGGCGGGGTACTCGATGGAGTGGCCCAGCTCCTTGGCCTCCGGCGAGGTGGCGGAGAAGAGGCGGGCGAAGCTCCGGTTGGCCACGGTGTAAATGGCCGCGCCGCCGCAGTCCATCAGCTGGGAGAGAATGCGCACGGCGGTGAAGAGCACCTCCTCCGGCGCCTGGCGCTCCAGGGTGGAGGTGATCTCGTAGATTTTGCCCAGGCTGTCCCGCTGGTTGATCAGCTGCAGCTCAAAGTTCTCCTTCATCCGCAGGTTGCTGTCGTTGATATCCAGGATGTCGTTGAGCCGGTTTTCCAGATACGCAATCTCGTCCCGGTTCTCCTGCTTGATGGTGCGCAGCTGGTCGCGTATGTAGCCGATGACCAGGCCCACAATAAACAGCTGGGCGATCCACACATAGGTGTTGTAATCCAGCAGCACCTCAAAGCCGGTGCGCAGGGGCATCTGCTGCACGCAGTAGCCCGCCACGGACAGAAGGCCGGAGAGGATCGCCTGATTCTGCCCGTGGACCACGGCGAAGAGCAGCACATAGAGCAGAAAGAAGTCCAGCCGGTCAAAAAAGCCGCTGCCCACGGCGATGCTGTTGAGGTAGTAGAAGAGGAAAAAGGCGGCGATGTTCTCGATGTAGGGCGCCAGGGTGGCCAGCAGCACCTTCAGCCTGTGGCGGAAGCGGTCCCAGAGGCTGCCGCCGGCGTCCTCCGCCCGGATGAAGCTCTCGCTGTGGCGCTGCATGTACTGGACCACCTGCTCCACGCCCTCCTGATAGGGCGTCAGGATTTTCTGCCCCAGGTCCTGCACAAAGGCCCCGCCGTCCAGAATGATCCGGTGGCTGTCGCCCACGGAGTTGTCCACCACCTCCACGCCCTTGCCCATGATGCCGCTGATCATCTCCGCCAGCTGCAGGCCGTTGATCTCCTCCATGGAGGAGATGTGGTAGAGAGTCCGGGGCAGCTCCGGGGCAGTGCTGGCCTTGTAGGCCAGCTCCACGGCGTCCTTCAGAAACAGCATGGAGAACACGTCCCGGTCGCTGGCGGAGATGCGCCCGCTCTTCAGGGCCTCCAGGCACATGTTGAAGCAGGGGTCCAGCTCCGGCTGCCCCCGCTTGGGGACCCAATAGACGTGGTCAAAGCGGAGAATGCGCACGTCAAGGCCCTGCCTCTGGTGGTAATTGGCGCAGATTTCCTCCCCCTGGGCAATCGCCATGCTGCGGAAGCCCTTGGGGGATTTTTCAAAGGACTCCGGCAGGTTCCGGGGGCTGGTGCCGCTGAAGACCTCCTGGGAGGAGAAATAAACAAACCGCCCGGATCCCAGCATAGAATAGGCGGTCAGAATATTCAGGAGCGCCGCCGTATAGCGCACGGACTCCTGCCGGGCCCGGCGCCAGTCAAAGCTGCTGTCCCAAGCGCCGGTAAAAATCGCGATATCCGGCTTGACGCTCTCAAAAACATCCTTGACACTCTCGTCGTCGTACGTGTAATTGTATTTTTCAAAAACCTTCTGCCGCAGCGGCTTGTTCTCCCTCTGGCCGGTCAGCAGATAGACGCGGTCGCCATTTTTGTTCAGCCTCTCAATGATGGCCTCCGCCATTCGGCCGCTTCCAATCAATAATACCTCCATCGTTCTCTCACTTTCCGCGGCGCGGACAGGCCGCAGCGCTTCGATCGGGGGTGGCTGTCATGGTCTGTCGGTACGCCGCCGGCCGGGCGGCGCGTCGCCCGGCATTGATTTCCTGACTATTATATCATAGCGCACCGAAATTGCAAGAGCAAGATGGTACATTCTTCGGAAATTGGCGCCGCCGAACCTGTAAAGGGATTTCCCTTGCGGGCGATTTTGCGGCAGTGGCTGTCAGGTGAACAGCGCTGTTTTCCTTTTACTGGTAATTTTGTGAATAAATTGTATATAAAAGTTTGCTCGAACTTTATAGAGCGGGCGGCCCCGCCCCTGGGGACGCCAAGGGCCTCCGGCTTAGCCGGAGGCCCTGACGCTGGAGCTACCCGATCTCCCCCTGCCGGATGGCGTCCGCCAGCTCCTTGGCGTAGTAGGTGATCAGCATGTCCGCCCCGGCCCGGAACACCGCCACCGCGATCTCGCACATCACGCGGCGCTCATCCACCAGCCCGGCGGCGGCAGCGGCCTTCACCATGGCGTACTCGCCGGACACGGAGTAGGCGCACATGGGCTGGTCAAAGGCGTCGGCGCACTCCCGGATCACGTCCAGATAGCTCAGGGCCGGCTTGACCATCAGGATGTCCGCCCCCTCCGCCGCGTCCAGGGCGCACTCCCGCAATGCCTCCTTCCGGTTGTGGGGGTCCATCTGGTAGCCCCGCCGGTCCCCGAAGGAGGGGGCGGAGCCCGCCGCCGCCCGGAAGGGGCCGTAGAACGCCGAGGCGTACTTGGCCGAGTAGGCCATAATGGGGACGTGCTGGCATCCCGCGCCGTCCAGGGCCTGCCGCAGGGCGGCCACGTGGCCGTCCATCATGTCCGACGGGGCCACCATGTCCGCTCCCGCCAGAGCGTGGCTCACCGCCACCTTGGCCAGCACGTCTAATGTCTCGTCGTTGTCCACCTCGCAGCCG
>Ga0073906_1004478_pt1 | contig 13973 bp, 6 predicted proteins | sample Inofromicrocosms_FD_65485 | JGI IMG/M metagenome (GOLD analysis project Ga0073906, IMG submission 65485) | Mouse cecum microbial communities from Vienna, Austria - Inoculum for glucosamine and mucus D2O microcosms | ecosystem: Host-associated > Mammals > Digestive system > Large intestine > Cecum... | reverse complement strand
CCAAAAGTTCCGCCCTCTGCGCAAGGTATTTCCGCACTTCCGGGCTTTTCTTGTCCATTGTTCCCTTGCTGGTCACGAAAGCGACCACGCCGCCCGGACGCACTTTATCCAAAGTCTTTGCGAAAAAGTAATCGTGAATGAGAAAATTATTTTTATCATACTGCCTGTCAGACACTTTATATTGTCCGAAAGGCACATTTCCCACCGCCACGTCAAAGAAATCATTCGGGTAGTCCGTCTTTTCAAAACCGGAGATTTTAATGTTGGCTTTCGGGTAAAGCTGTTTCGCAATGCGTCCGGTAATCCCGTCCAGTTCCACGCCGTACAGCCTGCTGTCCTGCATATTCTCCGGAAGCATACCAAAGAAATTACCGATGCCCATTGCAGGCTCCAGTACATTTCCTTTTTCAAACCCCATTTGTTCCAGGGCTTCATAGATACTGCGGATAATCACAGGACTTGTGTAATGGGCATTTAAGGTACTCCCCCTTGCGGAAGCGTATTCCGTATCCGACAGCAGGCTCTTTAATTCCTGGTATTCCCCCGCCCATGCGCTTTTGTTCTGGTCAAAGGCATCGGCAAGGCCGCCCCACCCGACATACTGCGCTAAAATCTTCTGTTCCTCCGGCGTGGCAATGCGGTTTTCTCCCTCAATCTTTTCGAGGGTGCGGATTGCTTCTATGTTTTTCCTGAATTTCTCTTTTGGTGAGAATCCTGCTCCCACCTTTGCTCCATCCATTCCGGGCGAATCTTCTGTGATATGGAAATTAACGGCTCCGGACTTGTCAATTTTCGGTTCTGCCTGCTTTGTGGGAATCCTGATGTCCGGCTCCGGCAAGGCTTTTTCTGTTTCCTCTGCTAACAGCCGTTCAAAATTTTCCTTACTCTCCGCTCGGAAGATCGGGTAGAGCAGTTTCGGGTCACGGAGCTGCACCTCCCTGTCGGAAATATTCTCAATGATAAACTCCGTTCCCTCAATGGTGACCGTATCGCCAACTTTATAATCTGGCTTTTCCGGTTCGGCTTTCTCCAGCTCCCCGAAGTGCAGCTTTTCAATAACCACATCATAGGGCAGATTGTTCTTTTCGCCTGGATAGACCTCCACGGTTTCCGTTGTGTATCCCGTCCGGCCAGGCTCTTTTTCTTCTGACGCAAACAGGTGTGAATTCCGTTCATCCTGCCGCAGCAGCTTCTCAAAGCTTTCCTTACTCTCCAAACGGCGAGGGGGATTGGTCAGGGAGCGATCCATGATCTCCACATTCCAATCATCGGTTCGGGTAATCTCATAGGGCTTATTGTCCAGATATACCCTATCCCCAACCCGGTAATCCCGCTTCTGGACATCATGTCCAGAAGTTTCCTGCATTTTGCCGGACAGCATCTCCTCTTTCCGGGTAAAGTCATTCCAGACACGCTCTGAAACAGCAGAAAAATAAGGCGATTCATCTTCCATGACTTCATACTCAAGCTCTTTCAGAGCCTCAAGGCTTTCTGCCCCTGCTATCTTTTCATGGTATTTAAAGTAAACCGCTTCCCTGCTGAGAATCCCCTCCAGACGTTCCAATTCCGGCTCCGGCATCCGTTCCCATATATCATCCTTTTCTGTATGAATGGTAAAACCTTCTCCGTCATCGTGGTATTCCAGGGTATATTGCAGGGTATCATGCTCTCCCCGTATGTCACATTCAAAGTCATATACCGTAGTCCGGGAACCCGCAAAATATTCCCTGTTGGTCAAGACCAGATTCTGTATATCATCTGCGGTCAGCGGCTTTTCCGTACCATCTTTCTGTACCTGTCCATCAGGAACCGCCTTTGCACGTTCAATCTCAATGGTATGCCACTGATCCACCTCTGCCGCATTCTCGAAATCAATGCCGTTCCTGTGACAGTAATCTACCGCTTCATCAACCGTTCCAAAAGTAGGCATATCCCCGTGGCTGTCACGGTAGCTCTGTATTTCCTCCCCTGTGCTTCCGTCCATAACGGAAATATAATAACTGTCAGCAGAAGCGTCCGATGTAAGGGAAATGGCATAATAAAACCCCGGCTCTGCCCCGCCCTCAAAACGGGAATATACCTCCGCTTCATGGCGGTCAATATCCCGCATGGCTTCCAGGTCAATGTAATCATCTTCCACTTCATCCCGGTACGGCTTATGGTCATACTCAAAAAAGTCCTTCCCATTTACCGACGCATAGAAGAAATCGCTGTCCTCCACGGAATTGCCAACGACATATATGTTATCCCCGGCATTCCATTCATCCACCTTTACGCATTCCTGCCCGTCAATGGAAATCGTTTCGCCGGACTTCAAATCCTTCTGCATTGCAGAAGGATTGACATCATGTCCAGAAGTTTTTTTCTGCGCCTGTTCTCTTTTATACCGGCTCTGCTTCTGCATGGACTGGAATACCATATCATCATAGGGGATCACATCAATCAGATCGGCGTGATTGTCTATGTACTCCTGCGCCAGCTCCCGGTTGATAAAAAATCGGTTATGCTCCGGATAAGGTATCAGAAGCCCGTCCTCTGCCGTTGTCACAAGGCGGTAGCGCACTCCCTCCCTGCCGTCCGCATACTGGTGGGTATAAAAGCCTATCCCCGGCTCCGAAAAATCCTCAGAGGATTCCAGCGCAACCGTGATTTTCTCCACTTCCTCCACATCAGCGAATCTTAAAGCGTAATCTTCCCCGCTTTCCTTTGCCCCGTCCAGTGTTTCCGAAACGGAAACCGGACTTGCGTCCGTATCGTGGGTGTCATACAGGGCATACCCTTCCGCTTCCTTGTCAATCCAGAGAAATTCCCCATTCGGCAGCTTTGCGCTCCACTGTGCAGGCTGTCCGTTATCATCATCCGCTTCATGTATGATGTGCCAGTCTAATTCTCCTTCCGCAATCTCCGGCAAATCTTCCTGCGCCTGTGCTTGCTCCGCTTCGTTCTGAGCCGCAAGTTCTTTCTCACGCTCAATATGCCGCCTTGCCTGGTTGATAAAGCCATTCAGCACGGCAGGATGGGAAGCGGCGACTATATCCCTGCTCTCATACATGGCATACGGTTCAATGGACTTTGCCCATTCCTTATTTTCCGGGGAAATCCTTTCCTCCTGCCTGCGGTGCATGACGGTATTCGCAAGCACATAGCTTACTCTCTCTATGCCGTATTCCCGGATAACGCCCTCCGCCGTTGCCTTTGGCAGACGGCGTCCGTCAAAATTCTCTGCGATAGCCCTGTCAATGGCATCCTTGCAGGAAACCTTTGTGTCACGCTCTATCTTTGCCAGCGCTTTTTCAAGCTCTTTCTGCGCCTGTTCCTCTTTATACTCCGCATAGGCTTCCTTGCCTTTCGGGGATAAATATTTATCTTCCCGGATAAGTTTACGGATACGCTTCTCTACCGCTTTCCACGGTAACAGCACGTCCGCATAAGGGTTTGATAAATCTCCCTTTTTCAGACTGATGCCCTTAAAATTGTGATCCTCCCAACTGTGGTCAGCCCCCGCCAGCGCATGGGAACTTCCGCCCGTGCCGTATTCATGTTTCAAAAAATCAGCCGCATCCTTGCCGTCATGCCCCTCCATGAAATAATCATAGATGCGGAATGAGCCGTGTACAAAGCCGCTTCCTCTGCCGAGCCTGTGGTCTATCTCGTCCTGCGTGATAAAGTCCTCTTTCTTCACCTCCACATGGTCAGCTACCGGGAATGTTTTCTTCTGCAAGAGCAGGTTGTCAAGCTCTGCCCGCAGTTCTTCTTTCGATATGACAGAACGAAAACGCAGCTTTTTCTCATCGCTTTCAAGCTGTGACAGCGCTTTATCCATATGGGAAGCCGCCATATCCACTCCCTCCGGTGTGGACAGCAGGTCTACCAGCCTTGCATGGGAATCCGGGAAATTGGCGGCTTTCATTTCCAGTTCTTCCGGCATTTCCCCCATACCGTCACGGAAGAAAAAATACAGATGATTCGCAATGCGCCCACGCTCCACCTCGTCCACAAGGTAGGCTTCGTTTGCGCCCATATAAGAGCCGTTTTCCACCTGGGCGCGTATCTGTGCTTCAATCTCTTTCCAGTCCATTGTAAGCGCCGGACGTTCTAACGCAGACGTACCTTTTGCAACGCTCATTCCCTGGCTGTCGAACCACACGGCTACCTGTTTCCCCTCAAACTCAAAGCCTTTCCCAGTAGCGCCGTATTCTCTTTTAAGAAATGCTGCCATTTCCTCCGGTGTCTTGCCCTGCTGGTACTTGGCATAAATACGCTTGCGGCTGTTCTCCCTGCCGCCCCCGCTTCGCAGGATTGTGTCAATCTGCTCCTGCGGCAGTGCTGCCTTTGGCTGACCGGGGCTTGTCTTTTCTGCCGGGAGAATGCCATCCTCCGCCTCTTTCATGGCAATGCCGCCGACCTGCTCCGAGAACATGGAAAATAAATCAAGCTGCTGATACATCCCATTCGTATCAATCTGTTCCGCCTTTTCCCCCGGAAGCAGGTATACATCATCCTCCATATAGGAATTGACAAAGAAACGAGCATCCTCCCATGTTAGGAGCGTTTCGTTCTCTATTCCCGGCTTCCCGGTCATGTTGATGTGAATCCCTTCCTCATTGGCATAGAAACCGACAGGAATACCCGCCGCCTCATACCCGTAATAGGTGTTAAAATGGAAACAGTTCTTAAAATATTCCGTCTGCAGCATCGCATCCTGCTCCATTGCGAAATATCCCGCTATCTCCGGTCTTTTATGGATAAGGAAATCGTCAGAGCATAAAACCCCTTTCTGAACCTCCATCGCCTTTTCCGCAAAGTCCAGGTTATCCAAAAAAGAGCCGGACAATGAATCCTCTCCATTATCCGGCTTTTCTGTTTCCTTATTCGGTTGTGCTTCGCTGTTTAAAGGCTGTAGACCAGCTCCGTCAGTACGGTTTCCTCCGCCGAGTGCCTGATGCCGTTCATCTTCGCCACCCATTTCATCTGATCGGACGCTTTCAGCGCTTCGTCCACTCCCTCGGCTTTCGCCATCTGCTCTGTCAGGAAGTCCATCCTTTCCTCCGCCTGCCTCTGTATCTCCAGACAGTGCGCTTTCAGCCTGCCCTCCATCAGAAGCCCGCTGTAAATCCCCCTCCGGTGTTCCTTCAGGTAATTCTTCCGCATCAGCCCGTACTTGGTCAGCGGCTCCTCCGGCTCGCTGTCCGGAATCAGGTTGGGTATCAGGTAATCCCCGTTCTTCTCGTATGTCAGTTCCATGCAAGGTGCCCTCCGTTTCTATATGTTTGGTGTATGTATCAATTTGTGGTTCGTTTTCGCTTTCACGCTTTAAAGCATTATAGCGTGATTCCGGTTCATTTGCAAGCACTTTTTCAGGATTTTTTTCTGCGGCGGCGGCCTGCGCCCCGTCCGTCCTCTCCCTCGCCTTATCTGCGGCTTTCTGCCGTGCCATCTGGCGGTCATAAGCGGCAACCGTCCTCCCGATCTCCATGAGGATTGGCTTACACATATCCGTAGTTGCGTTACCAATGACAGATAACGCCATTGAAGTGTTGAACTCACTGATATAGTCAAAATTCAGTTCATCCTTCCAGAAATCCATGTCAGCGCCGCACCGGGATAACAGGGTATAGGCGATGCTTGTGGAGAGCGTTTCCCGAAGCCGCAGCCCCACGTTCAGCTCGTCAAGCTCCTCTAAGAAGCTGCCCTCCTTGGCGTAGGACATATCCTGCATAATCTCCCTGTAATAATCTTCCGCAATCCTCCCGGCGATCTCCATGAGCCTGCCCTCAAAAGGATTATTTTTATCCGTTTCGCCATAGGTCTTTTCAAGCTGCGCCAGCACAGCGCCCTTGTGTTCCTCCCGCAGTTCCCACAGGTACGGGTCTTTCCCGATCCGTCTTGCCTTATGCACGTCCGACACGTCAAAAACATATTTCAGCCTGGGGCGCTCACTGTCCCGGTCAAAAAGGGCAATCCCCTTTGCCCCACGGTTCACCCAGCAGAACATTTTTTCATTCCATGTTTCCATAGTGGCGCAGGCTGTGGCTCCCGGCCTCTGTGCGTAGATCAGCATCTGATCCTCGAACGGGTATCGGTACAGCCTTGCGGCAGTGTCCAGGTATTTCATCCACTCTTTCCCGTTCTTAGACACCTGCCTTGCGGTTTCCCCCGCCAGTATGGAGATTTCATGGTATTTCTTTGAAACAAGGTATCCTCTGTCCATCCGCACCCTCCTTAATCATAAAACCCGTTTTCCTCAATGCCCTTTTCCAGAATGGAAGCTACCAGCGTATCCAGCTCCACGCCGTTTATCTCGCTGACCACGATCAGCTTCGCAAGGGTATTCTTTTCTACCGGGATTGAATACCGTTTCTCATCCGGACACAGCTCACGCACACAAATACCGAGCGCATCCGCAACCTGGCAGAGCGTGTTTATGTCCGCCTCACGGATTCCCGCCATGATGTCCAGGAGCGTATTCTCACGGACGCCGGAAAGCGCCGCAAGTCCCGGTATGCCCATATCCATCTCTTTCATCACATTTAAAATCTTATCGCCTGTGCTTAAAATCCCTGTTCCCATCGTCAAGCCCTCCTTATTCCGCTTTGCTGCCAAAAGAAAATACCGTGTTTTCTTTCGCCTTTGTAGCTGTAAACTTTGTTTTCACTTCCGCCACCTTTGACTCCAGGACGGAAAACATGGCTTCCACCTGCTCCTCTGTGTAGTCATAGGCCGACCTGTTGGAGAGGTTCTCAATCCGCCCGATTGCGTCAATCGCCTTATTGATGCGGTACTCCCCAAGCCGGATAAATTTCTCCGCTTTCGTTTCCTCTGCCTTTCCCGCAGGCGTGTTTTCTGTTACGTTTTCCATAGCTTCACCCATATTTTCGCTCATATCTTTTTCCTCCATTTTCCATATGGTTCAGGGCATACAGATTTTCCATATGCCCCGTGCTTAAAATACTTTTTTACTTTTTCTTTTTGGGAAATTCCAGCTTCACCTTATACTGCGAGCCTTTGATTTCTTTCCCGTCTTTGGTATAGGAAAAGTCCTCCACGCCCTCCGGTATCAGGTACGCATCATAGCTGCCCTTCTTCCCCTTCAAGTCTTTTACGAGGGTCTTTTTCCCGTCCAGCAGGCTTTTTACCTGGCTGTCGGTAAGTGCCGCCCCCATTGCCCTGGACACGTTCATGCCGCATTTATTTTTACAGTAAGCGCCGAATTTCCCTTTTATCACATCGCCCCCGCACTTCGGGCATTTTCCAAGAGATTCCTGCGTGCTGCCCCCGAACATGGATTTCTGCTCGTCGCTGACGCTGTGATAAGTCTGCACAAGCCCTTTTACCATATCCTCTATGCCGCCCATAAACTCCCGCATGGAATATTCACCCTTTGCCACAAGGGTAAGGGCATTTTCCCAATCGGCGGTAAGCTGCGGGGATTTTACCACGTCAGGAAGCACGGTGATCAGCTTCACCCCATCCTCCGTGGGGAGCATCTGCTTTTTCTCACGCTTTACAAATCCGTCCTTGACTAACTTTTCAATCACGTCCGCCCGTGTAGCGGGTGTGCCAAGCCCTTTCCGTTCTACATCATCGCCCATGTCCTCTGCGCCGGCACGTTCCATTGCCGATAATAAACTGTCCTCCGTGAAGTGTTTCGGCGGCTGCGTGAAATGCTCCGTTACGTTCGTCTGCACTCCCTCAAAAACCATCCCCTTCGAAAGCTCCGGCAGCTTCCTGTCCTCTTTTTCCTTATCTTCCGTGGTTTTATAGGAACGCTTCAGGGCGGCTTCAAAATCTTTCCACCCGTTCTTTATTACGGATTTCCCGGAAACCGAAAAAACAGCGCCGCCACAGTCAAGCTCCGCCCTGACCGTTTCATACTCGTGCTTTTCCCCTGTGGCGCAGAGCAGGCGGTTAGCGGCAAGGGAGAGGATTTTCATCTCCCCCTCCGGCACGGCGGCAAGGTCAGCCTTTGCGATCTCCATCGTGGGAATGATCGCGTGGTGGTCTGTCACTTTTTTGCTGTCCATTACCCTCCGTGCATCCGGCTCTATCCCGGACGGTTCTTCAAAAAGGATTGCCTTATAAACCGCCCCGATCACGCCCTTTGCGGTATCCCCCATATCGTCCGACAAATACTGGCTGTCCGTCCGGGGATAGGTCACCAGCTTTTTCTCATAAAGGCTCTGCGTGTATTCCAAGGTCTGTTTTGCGGTAAAGCCGAATAAGCGGTTCGCATCCCGCTGTAACGTGGTCAGGTCATAGAGTTTCGGCGGCTGTACGGTTTTCTTCTCTTTTGTGACAGAAACAACCGTGGCGGGTTTGCCCCCGCAGGCTGCAGCAACGTTCTCCGCCTGTGCCTTATCTTCCATTTTCTCCGTTACCGCATCCATGCCGCCCGCCAGGATATGTGCCGTATAGTACGGCTCTTTTTTGAAATTCCTGATCTTTTCCTCACGCTCCACCAGCATGGCCAGCGTCGGCGTCTGCACCCTGCCGACCTTCAACACCTTGCCGCCATACAGGACGGTAAAGAGCCTCGTGCCGTTCAAGCCCACAAGCCAGTCCGCCCTCTGCCTGCACAGTGCGGAGTGGTAGAGGTTATCATAATCGCTTCCCGGCTGCAGGTTTTCAAAGCCCTCACGGATTGCGCTTTCCTCCATAGAGGAAATCCAGAGCCGCTTAATGGGCTTGTCGCACCCTGCCTGGTCATACACAAGGCGGAAGATCAGTTCCCCTTCCCGCCCTGCGTCCGTGGCCTCCACAACCGTGTCAACCCTGACATCGTGCATCAGCTTTTTCAATACCTTGTACTGCGCCGCCGTGCCGCTTTTTACTTCCGTCTGCCACTGTTCTGGTATCATGGGCAGGCTCTCATAATCCCACTTTTTCCATGCGTCAGAATAGGCATCCGGCTGCGCAAGCTCCACCAGATGCCCAATGCACCACGAAACAAGATAGCCGTTCCCCTCCATGTACCCGTCTTTCCTCTCACCAGCGCCGATCACACGGGCAATCGACTGTGCCACGCTGGGCTTTTCCGTTACCACCAAAACTGCCATTATTCATCCTCCTTATCTTCAAAAAAATCATCCCCGGAACCGTCCTCCGGTTCTTCATCTTCGTTTTCTAATTCCTCCTCATCTTCCTCGTCCTCATCTTCGTCCTCGATGAAATCCTCTTTCTTTTTGCGGACGACTTTGAAATAATAAGCGCCGCCGATAAAAGCTATGGCAAGTGCGCCCATGAGGATATAGGAAATGAGAGGGTTCGGCTCTGCCTTTTCCTCCGGCTCCGGTTCCTCCGTGTTTTCGGTATCTTCCGCATTTTCCGTTTCTCCGGCATTTTCCTCTGCCTGTTCGGTGTCCTCCGGCTGTTCCCTGTTATTGTTGGGCAGTGCGCCTTCCTCCGTGGGGATTGCCGATTCCAACGCTGCGGAATTTTTCGGCAGGGTTTCGCTGTTGCCGGAAGCTGCGTTCAAGAGGTCATTTTCCGTGATCTCCGTAAGGAAGTACACCATTTCTTCCTCCCCGTCACGGTCAATGATAAGGTAAAAAACCTTATCCGATGCGGTCTGTATCGTGTAAAATTCTTTTCCCTGCTCAGACGGTTCTTTTTCTTTCTCCCCGCTTTTCTCCTTTTCCTCCACCTCCGCAGCGTCAGCTTCTGCCATCGCCTGCTTTTTCTGCTCCGCAAGGCTGTTTCCGGAAACCGTGTTCCCCTCACTGTCCGTTTTGGTATGCTCCGTGACCGTGCCGGTGGCGTTCCCCGGCTTGGTAGCTTCGGCACTCACCGGGAGCTGCTTCGCCGGGTTCTCATCACTCTCATCGGCAGGGTCTTTATAATATGGGTTTTTGGTCTTGTAGACTTCCGACATATTCCCGGCATTGTCCATAGCGGAAATGGTAAAATACTCATAGCCTGCGTCAAACTGCTGTAAGCGGATATTTAATGTGCCGTTTGTCAGCTCCGTAAACTCATACCCGTTCACATAGACCGCCTTTGCGCCGGAATCCGTGTCATGCACCTGGACGCTTAACAGCCCGTCGCTGACCGCCGCATTAAGCGTGGGCTTCGTGGTGTCAAAACACCGGACAGCCCTGCTCCGCTCGTATGTATTGCCCTTCTGGTCTGTGGCCTGGACATAGACCGTGCAGTTCTCCGAGATCTCCAGCTTCTTATCTTCCGTCACGTCCGTCCAGCTCCCATTCTGCCCGACTTTCGCCTGGATCTTCGCCAGTTCAAAATTTCCCGTATGCGCCGTATCGGACACGGAAAATGTCACCGTTGCTTTCTCGTTGTACCACCCGCCCGGACTGTTGATCTGGATTACCACATTCGGTGTCTTATACTTACAGTCCTTATAATCGGCGGCGCATACCGCACAGTCTTTGTCAGAATCATAAGTGCTGCATTTTTTCTCACAGGTACATTCCGGCTCCGGCACTTCATTTCCCGAAACAGTTCCTCCCTCTGTTTCCCCCTCTGTGCCGCTTTCTGTTTCACTTCCGGCGTTGCTGTCCGTTGCCTGCCCCGGTGTATCCTTCCCCTCTGTTTCTGATGTTTCCTGATCTGCGGCGCTTTCCTCCGCCTTTCCCTCTGTTCCTTCCTCCGTGCCGCTTTCCACGGTTTCCTCCGCCCTTGCGTCAATGGCGTTGTCCCCGTTCATGGAAAACGCCAAGACGGGCATACAGAATAATACTGCGGATAACATGAGCGATAACACCGCCCTATAACGTAACTTCATTTTTCTGTTCATGGCTTCCTGCCTCCCTTTCTGTCTGCTGCTCTCGTTGTAACTGTTCCTCCTGCTCTTTCTTCCGGAGCAGGCTTAAAATTTCTTCCTCGCTGACTTTATTCAGCAAGATCAGGTGTTCCAGAGAGATTTTATTCTTCTCAATGAATTTCATCTTCTCCGCATCCTCTGCCATCTGTAACTGGCCCTCCAAATCTTTCTGCTTCTCCTGCAATTCCGCAAGCTGCTTCCGGACTTTGGAAAGCTCCTTTACAATCCGTTCCTTTGTCACATTTGCTCTCCTTTCCGCACTGAAAAAAGTGCTTTTTTAATGCCTTAAAAAAATCTTACATTTTAGCCGCTTTTGTGCTAAAATAATTAGACAGAAGAAAATCTTGAATCTTGAAATTTCACTCTCATATTGTCAAACTTCATTATCATCAGACATTATCTTTTAATTTAATCTGCCAAACGCATAAAAATGGCTCTGCCAGTAGGACGAGTTGATGTTTGCGTAGCCGATTGGATCTCCACAATGAATCATCGTTCCATTCCCACAGTAAATCCCCACATGGCTGACTGCGCCGCCCGAATTGTAAGTGCCTGTGAAAAAGATAATATCCCCCGCCTTTGCGTCCGCCGCCGAAACCGGAGTACACTGGTCATAAATGCCCTGTGCCGTAGTCCGTGGCAGGTTATGCACCCCGCTGTTGGTGAATACCCAGCAGACAAAACCGGAACAGTCGAAACTTGTGGACGGGCTTGAGCCGCCCCATACATACGGATAGCCTAAATATCTTGCGGCTTCCTCCATAAGCGCCTGCACGGTTGCGTCATCATAGGAATCCGGAGGTATGGCATTCCCCCCGCCGCTGCCCGGCGCACCTGCTTCTTCGTAAAGCGTTCCCTCCCCTGCCTCAAAATAAAATAACGGGTTATAATACTCCCCGTTATACTGGCATTCGATATGCAAGTGGCTTCCGGAACTGCTCCCCGTGTTCCCCGTTGTGCCTATGGTATCCCCATGTTTCACAGTCTGCCCCGCACTGACGCTTAGCGTGTCCATGTGAGCATACTTGGTACAGTAGCCGTTACTGTCCTCGATCACGATATAATTCCCGTAATAGCTGTCATAAGCAGCGGCTGTGACCGTGCCGTCCATCGCCGCAAGGACGGCGGTTCCTGTCGGCACTGCTATGTCCACGCCCCGGTGGAGCTGTTCTGCCCCGGTTACAGGATTGATGCGGTAGCCGTAATAGCTGCTCACATAATTGTACCAATACAGATTTAATGGCGTATAAAACTGCTGTGTCAGCCCGTGGGTTTCATTATAGAGCGCATAGATTTCTTTCTGCCCGCTGTCCATATGCCCGGCAACCACCACATTTAAGTTTTTAGCGGTCAGTGTGACCTCCAGTATGGTCACGGTGTATTCTTCTTCCTCCTCGTACTCATATTCTTCCTCTGTTTCCTCACCCGTCACCGGGTCTGTGACGGTGCGTGTGCCTGTCTTTGTGACTGTCCTTGTCCTCGTTTCCGTTACTGGATTCAGGGTCAGCTCATACATCTCGTCAAAAAGGCTCTCGATCTCGCCCTGCACATCCGCCGCCGTAAATTCCGTATGGACTGCGGAAAGATAGCTGATGAGCGCAAACGGGTCATGGCCGATTGAAGCAAGATTATAGCGGTATTCGTCATAGTCCGGGTAATCCGTTTCTATGGAATCAATCTCTTTCTGAAGCTCCATTTCAAGCTCCGAAAAAGCCAGATCCGCAGCGTCAATCTCTGCCGGAACGCTCATGTAGCTTCCTGCCAGCGTACTGCTCATTCCCTGTGAGAACATCGCCCCGCAGGACGATACAGAGGTCATTATCATAATAAGCAGGAGCGCAGATGCCCCCACCGCCACAAAAAGCGATGTGTGTTTCGCCGCTATCTCCTGCAATTTCTTCGCAACCGCCGTGGTAAAATTGGCGGATTTTACAGCCGCTTCCTTTGTATTTTTTGCCGCCTGCCCCGCCCGCTTTGCCTTTGCGTACTCACGCTTGATGCGCCGTTTCTGGAGCCGCTTCTGGAGCTGCTTCTTTAAGGTCTTTTCCTGCATTTCCGGGTTTTCTTCCAGAAACTTCTGGTAGCGGAAATTGACTTCTTTTTTAAACTGCTTTTTCTCCAGCTTCGCCACTTTCCCACGCTGCCGCTGCTCCTTATTCTTGTAATGCCGCTTTACAAAGCGGTAGGCATCTTCGGCTCTCTGCTCCGTCTTGTGTGCGCCCTCCACGCCGGAGTTTTCCTTCTCCACCTCGGCAACCTTGCCGTGCGCAATGTTTGTAAACTCCGATCCGGTTCTGCCCGCCATCCGCTTTACTGGATTGTCAGCCTGAAAAGGCTTCTCCTTTACCACGGCGGTCAGCACATACTTTGCCCTGCCCGTCTTTTCATCAAAGACACGCTCTAAGGAATATTCTTTTTTCTTCGGCAGCTTCTTCCTTGCGGCTTCGGTCTTTCTGCCGGCTTTCTCCGCTTTCTTTTGCAGCTTCTCTAACTTTTTGCTGCCCTGGGATTCCGGTTCTGCGCCATCGGTAAAAGAATTGCTTTCCGTAAAGGTATTATCCTTTGTCTGGAAGTCACGCCCGGAATCACTCTTTTTCGTGCGCTCCCTGTCCTGGTATTCCCGCCTGCGGTATCTGCCCTTTTTTTCGCTCTGGTGGTAAGTGTCCCTGCGGCGGTAATCATCCTTAAATTCCTTTGTATCTCCGGCCTGCTCGCCGCCATCCTCCTCTATAAAAGCGTTCTGCTCTGTAAAGACATTCTGCTCTTTGGAAAAACTGCTTTCTGTCTTACTGTCAGCATTGCCACCGTCAGGTTTCTCTTTCTTTCCCATAAAGCTGTTTTCTCTCTGGAACTGCTTTTGCTGTCTGCGCTTTTTCTGACTGGATTTTGCTTTCTCCCCTGCCGTTTTCTGTGCATTACTCTGAAAACTGCTGTGACTATCCCACACATCATCACTGTCCGGCCTGCCTTTTGGCTTTGAGCCATTCTGCTTTGCGAAATAATCAGCGTCATGTTCAGACGGTTTTGCCTGCCCGGACTTCTGGACATCATGTCCAGAAGTGGTATCGGCATCCTGTTGTTTTTCAGATTAAAAGAGCATTCGATTTGCAGATTATTTTTTTCTAAAAGGAGCTCCGTATAGACTTTTCATCACATTATTTGAACATGGTTCTGCACATTATCCGAAACTGAA
>Ga0073906_1004477_pt1 | contig 13975 bp, 11 predicted proteins | sample Inofromicrocosms_FD_65485 | JGI IMG/M metagenome (GOLD analysis project Ga0073906, IMG submission 65485) | Mouse cecum microbial communities from Vienna, Austria - Inoculum for glucosamine and mucus D2O microcosms | ecosystem: Host-associated > Mammals > Digestive system > Large intestine >... | reverse complement strand
CGAACTCGTTCGCACTATGCCGAGGCGAGAAAAGGTGCACGAACGTGAACGAAACGAATGCCGAGGGTCGTTGTCCCGTCATGGGTCGCTTGACTGTCGGACGTTCGGAATGCGTGTTCAGTGCGAAGATGCTCGCGCCGCGTTCGCAGTGGGTGTCGGGTCGTATGTGTGTAAACTGCTGCCGGAACAATAATCCGGAGAAAAGGGCTGGCCGACTTTTATTTGTCGGCCAGCCCCTGATTTTACAAACTCGATATTTTCTATCTGAAATACAACAATCCGTCTTTCACTTCGAGGTAATGTATATCCGGGACGTTATTCGGAGTATCGAACGGTTTACCGTCTTCACCGTATTCTACGATATTGGCTTGAAGTTCCAAGGAGTATGAATTGCCGGAGCGAATAATCGCATTGATGTTCATATGTTTGTTGAACACCAGTTTCGCATCGCTACCGGTCAATGCGATAATCGTCAGATAGGACGTGTCGCCTCCATACGGCCAACCCACAAAAGCTAAAGCGACAGCTTTCTCCGATAAAGCGATCGGAATGAAATATTGATTATCGGTGTATTGTCGATAACTAACTTTTCTTGGTATTCCGTAAGTATATCTCCAATTATCCGGTTGTCTTAACTCGAATATTTTTTGGACTCCGGAATAAATTGTAATAACATTGAACGTGTAGCCAAAATCATCCCACTGTTCTAAACAGCCCGTCTTTATATCGTAATCCTTTTTTCCAACTGATATTCGGACAGGATTATTCGATATGTATGATAAGGTCTTTATTTTGGGTATATCATAAAACGGTTCAATCAAGGCTGGATTCGTTGCTATCGTTCCATTGGCACCGACCTCAAATACAGGTGTTCCTGTCTGCGCTTGGACTGTCGAACCGAGAAGCAGCGAGGCGATAATTATTAAAATTCTCATATTATTCGTATATATAAAATTCGACTTGACTATGTTTATTCGTTCCGAAACTTTTGCTAAGTTTTTGTGATTCCTCGCGACACTCAGCTCCCGTATCCATTACAACAGGTAAAGCTATCCATTCTCCACACCATGTTCCTCCTTGCATTTCTCCGGGCACCACCAACGCCACATGACCACTTCCACCGGAAGTATTGACCCAACTGGCGACAATAAAATGACCTTGATTGGCTAAGTTCTGAATCTCTGACATGCTGACATTGAGCTTTCCCCACTCCGAACTATTTTTCATATGCTTAATTAGTTCATTGGCATTTACATTGGGTAATTCTTTATTGAAAGCAGCATGGAAAGCTTCTCTTACCCCTTGATTGCAATATGCTTTAACCGTGCCATATTTAGCGGTAACAATTTCAACTCCTTTTTTGGCTGCCGAAGTAAGCTTCCCCGCTGTTGTTTTATGAGTATCTTGATTGCAAGTACATGGATTATTTCCACATTGTGCGCAGTTATTATCTGTTTCGTTGAAACTTGAATCATCTTCAGGACAAGAACACGGGTCGCTACCACATATGGGACATGGATCAGAACAGCTGCAAGGGCTACCCCCGCAAAACGGACAAAAATCATCATCCGGCTCGTAGGGCGGATCATTTGTTGGATCATCCGGATCCGGATCCAAAAGATGAATATATCTATCAGGGTGACCATCGTCATCATAATCGACCCAATAACCGAAACCATCTTCATCCAACCATGTTTGATGATAACAACCATCCTCGAAAAGCCCGAGACCTAAGTCGGTCCAACTATCCGATATATCGTTATCGTCGTAATCGTCATCGTCGTTGTCATAATCATCGTCGTAATCGTCGTCATCCCACCACCAGTCATCTTCGCCCCAGCTGCGGGTGGAGACGGAAACGGTTCGACCGATGCGGACGCTGCCGATCAGTTTCTTTGCCAGGCGGATTCTTTCCTTTCTTTCCGAGGGCGGTCCCGGGACATAAACACCGGCCGTTTTCAGTCCGTTCCGGTATCTGCTCACCCGTATCAGAATCCCCGACGTGGGTTCGGTATAAATCGCGACACCGCTGAACTCGCCTTTATCGCCGGCATTCAGAAACTCCTCGCACAGATCCGTCTTCTTGTGTCGGGCCGCATAATACGGATCAGGAATCAATGTCAGGATATAGCAACCCAGACTATCCGTAGCCAAATCCTTGACGACTACGAGCTTTTGGGTAATATCCACCCGGAAAATTTCGGCTTCCCCGTTTCGGAATCTGCTTCTGACCGCCTGAAACCGACACTCGGATGCAATCGGGACGTCGATGCTGGCCAACTTCCGATATTGCGAGGAGAGCGCTTTCTCCCAATTCGGAGTAAACTCGCCGGGATTCAGGCCCCTGAAGCCTCTTGGATGTATGCCGGTGCGGGTCAACTGGAAAGTGCGTTCGGCCCGATCCTCGAAGAACCGTCGAGCTTCCTCTACGGATAATGCTCCGGGAGCTTCGTTCCGGGGCCTCGTATCGGCAGGATCTCTCGTGCACGAGACGAGCATAAGCAATACAATCCCGAATAATTTAATGACTATTTTCATAAATATTATTGTGTAGCTGTTTGCTTTTGACAAATATACGAATATTTTCGCAAATTTTTATTATATTTGCATAAAAGCTGTTTTTTATGAAAAATCATATACCCGTTTCGCTGCTGATCCTATTCGCTGCGGCGTGCGGAACTCCCGACATTCGGAATGCAGGATACGATTTTCTAAAAAATGACAAAACGATTCATCCGGATTCGCTGCAATCGACGTTATCGCTCGCATGCGAAACCTGGCAGCGTTGTCCGTGGAAGGATTCGTACAAAGACCGTTACTTTCTGGAATACGTATTGCCCCCGCGAATAGCGTCGGAACCCGTAGAATACTACTGGAGAGAAGATATTCCCGACAAACTCGCTATCGAGCGAAGCGACAGCGACCGGATGCTGACGGTAGCGGCAAAAATCAATCGGAAAATCACCATAAATACGGATCCGTCCGCATGGAAAAACCCGACAATGGGATATAGTGCCACGATTTCAGGCCGATTCGGGAAATGCGACGACCGGGCTATTTTGGCCGCGATGGCGATGCGGTCCATGGGGATTCCCGCCGCTTTCGAGTTCGTACCCAATTGGGGCAGCAATAATAACGGACACTCGTTTTGCAGCGTTATTCTGCCCGATGATTCGGTCGCCGTTTTCCAGGATGTCAACGATAACGGAGACAATGCCCTGTTGTCGCAGAAAGCTCCTAAGATTTATCGGAGGATGTACTCCCTGCAAATGAATACGCCTCTCTATAAATATAGGAAAACGGAAGAGCTCCCCTCTCTTTTTCAGGATTTCAGAATAATGGATGTAACGGCCTGCCATCGGATAGGGAAACAACAGGTCGGAATCGCCGTACCGGAAACTATCGGGAACAAAATAACCTATCTTTCCGTTTTTCACCCGCATGGGTGGATTCCGGTCGCGTATACGGAAAACAGAGGGAAAAATACGTTGTTCGAAAACGTCGGCGACGGTTCGAATATGAACGGATTCGAATCCGCTAAAGGAGAAAACATCGGAAACGGTATCGTATATTTACCTTCGGTTTATACGGACAAAGGGGTCATACCGTGCGGCCGGCCTGTCATCGTCTCGGATGAGGGGCAGAGGCTTCTTGCGGCATCCGAAGAACAGGAGACGGTCCGGTTAACCCGCAAATACCCCCGTTTGATTCGGGTGATAAGGTTTGCCGATTCGATGGTCGACGGGATTTTCGAATGCGCGAACAGACCGGATTTTTCCGATGCCGTTCCGGTATTCCAGATTGCGGACACGCCTCTGAGCAGGATGCAGTCTGTCGAACTTCAAACGAAAAAGGCCTATCGGTATTTACGCTATCGGAAACCGCGCGGACTGTTCAGCATCGGCGAATTGCAGGCGAAGGATTCATCCGGCCGGAATCTTTCCGGTGAAACAATCGCACCGGAAATATTGATGTCGGAGGCTTCATTGCCGAATGTTTTCGACGGCGACCCCCTGACGTATTTCGAATTGCCCGGAGGCCTCGATTTATGGGTCGGTTTGGATTTCGGCAAACCCGTTCCGATCTCCCGAATCGGGTTTTGTCCCCGGAATGACGACAACGAGATCTCGCCCGGGGACGAATACGAACTGTTCTATTGGAAGGACCGTTGGATCAGTTTAGGCAGGCAGACGGCTTCGGATTGCACACTGGAATATACGAATGTTCCGAAAGGAGCTTTATTGTGGCTGCGCGACTTGACTCGGGGCCGGGAGGAGCGCCCGTTTACTTATGAAAACGGAATTCAAATCTGGTGGTAAAACAAACATTAACATAACTTAAAACTATTTAGCTATGAAGATTAAAATTTATTTATTGTTCGTCTTTTTCGGAATGATCGGCAGCAGCCGGGTTCATGCGCAATCTGAATATGCCGCCAACGAAAAGCAGCGGCAAGAGTTGATGAAAGAGTACGGATTGACAGCGGATCAAGCTCAATCCATTCAAGTATTTTCCCGCGAAAGGACGGACCGGATAGAAGCCCTGAAGGCACGTAATCTGTCGGAACAGAGGTATCGAGAAGAACGAGAGATCATAACGGACGAATATTATCGGAAGGTCGCCGGAATACTTTCGCCCGAACAACGTGCGAAGTTCGACCCCGAAGCATTCAAGGCTGCCCGATCCGGTGAAATCGCCCGGTTGAAACTGTCCAAAACAAAAGCCATTCAAATGGGAGCATTGAAGGCGGATTACGAAGCGAAACGGAAAGAATTGACGGATCGGGATCTGCCGGCCAGGGAACAAAAAAGTCAAAGCGAAATCTTGGAGAAGAATTATCGTGCTGATGTAAAACGTTTGATCGGCGATGAAAAATTTGCCGAGTGGATCGCATTCAAAAATACGGAATTGGAACGCAAATACAAAAACAAATACCGATTTACCGACGAGCAGTTCGAGCAGTACAAACGAATCGAAAACAAAAAGGCCGTCGATATTTATACGATTAAGAAGAGTGCGATTTCTGCCGCGGAGAAAAAGACGAAGATTCAGGCTGTCAAAGAGTGGAAAATTGAACAAATGCAAAAAATCCTTTCTGCGGAGCAATTCGAAAAGTGGCACTCAGATTATCTTCGGGCAGAGCAGAATAGACGAAAAGCCAAATAGTTATGAAACGCTTTTACCTTCTTATTCCGCTGATATGCCTCGTGGCGCTGCCGAGCTATGGGCGGGCGGTCTACCATTTCGAGAGCAGTGTGGTATCGGACAGCCAGTTCGGTCCGGATGCCGTGGTGGAGTTCGAGGGCGAATCTCCTGCCCGCCTTTACCTCTTTCCGCTCCATAAGCATCTGGACCTGGCCGGGGTCCTCTCCTCCGAGCTGTCGGACGACGGAACGTGGATCGAGACCTATGCGACCGCAGCCAAGAGCGTGACCGTAGCTTTCGAAAAGAGTCTGGATCGAGGTATCTCCGCGATCGAGCTCCGGAAAAAGAACAACCGGATCCGGTTCGAGCCGAACGACGGCAAGGCGGTGAGCGTCACGAAGCTGCCGCCCCTCTTCATCGGACAGGTGCTGTTCGCCAACGAAAACAGGCGCGGAAGAAAGATCAACGATTACGGGAGCCGCATCGAACGGGATGACATCGTTTATCTGGCCTGGAAAATCGTCTACCGGACCCTTACGCCGGATATTCCGGTAACGCTCGACATCCGGATCACGGATGCGCAGGGCGTTCTGATGCGCGATGCGCAGTCGCCTGCGGATTGTACGTGCCGCGCTGTGTTCCGCACCGGCTCGGAACGTGCGGCCGAAACGGAGCAGTACCTCGGCCGGCTGAAGGCCTGTTTCGGGAAAGGCTGCCGGATGGAGATCGTGTGCGGTGGCGAAAAGCTGATTTCCATCCCCGTTCCGGCACGCGGCAGATTGAGGTATGTGCCGATCACGGATGCTGTCGGCAAGGTGTGGGAGCCCCGGTGGCTGCTCGCATTGTCGGAACAGCAGCGGGAAGAGAAAATGAAAGAGCTCTATCTGAAAAACTACACGGGGCGAATATCGGAAGATTCCAGCGTCAACATCATCGGCTGGAAAATTATTGAAAGCGAGTAAATGTATTAATGTTAAAATATTGCAATATGAAATATTTTCTGTTGAAAGTACAAATAATAATATTTGTACTAATATCATTATATGCATGTAATGATGAAACATCAGTACAGTCACAATCATTACAAGAATCTGAAACAACATTTTCAATTGAGAATGCAAAAGAAGTATTCGAATCAATATTCCAAAATTATATAAGTGATTGTGAAATAAAGCATCAGGATAAACTCTTTCCAATAGACTATATTCCAGATTGGGCGCATGCAACAAGACAACAAAAGGGCAAGGACATTCTTATTCTTTGCCCAGTGAATTCCAACTGTCGTAATGGTGTAATTGGAGCCAATTTTACTGGAGTAAAGAGCGAGGTATTTATATCAAAAGTTAATCAATTTATAGCATTTGAAGTTTGCGAAAATGCTCCTATTCAAATTCTTTTAAAGATTGTTATTCCTGAAGGACAAACTTCTTTGATTTCTCGCGTTAATGATTTTATTCCATATGAACAGAATTTTTCTGGAATTGTATGTAATTATAATCTATTGGGTAAATTAACATCTGTAGAACGGATTAAACATGGTAAAACGATCCTACAAAATAAGGGCATGAAGTTATGGGAAATACTGCATTCAATAGGAGTTATAAAAATTATAAAGTTCGAGAAGAAGGTCGACACAAGATCTTGGGGTGAATATGACGATTGGGACGACTATTACGACCCACATTTTGATGATGATGGCAATTATAACCCTGAGGATGAAGAGCCTGATCCTGAAACTAATCCTGAAACGGACCCTGGAACGGGCTCGGATTTGGTGGGGGCCGACGGCTTGACGAATGAACAGTGGTTTTATGAAAATTACCCAGATTGCAATCCGGACGTAATACCGGATATATCCGATGATTCCAGTGATGATACGGATGGCTACGATCCGGACATTATTGTTTACTTACGTCATGCTGCGTGTGGGACATATATTGGATCAATGTTACTGGATGAGATTGATAATGCCGTGTTATATTGCCCAACTTGTAGGAAATATGTATATTTCTATTTTTAACAGAATTATGAAATATTTCGCCGTTTTACTTTTGATGTTTCTATCCGGGTCTGCCTATAGCCGGGCAGTCTACCATTTCGAGAGCAGTCAGTTGCCGGACGAACGCTATACGGAGGGTTGTTCGATCGTGCTCGATTCGGAACACCCCGACGGCATCGTGCTGATGCCTGATAATCGTCGTCTGCGGCTGAAAGGAGTTACCTCCTACAGATTATCGGGCTCGGGCGATTGGCAGGAGACTTACGGGACGGAGCGAAAAAAGCGGGTCCGGGTCCCGGTTTACGGCTGTTCGGCCACGCTGATCGATTCGAAATATTCGGTCGTGCTGTTCAAGGATATCGAAAAGGGCGTTTACGCGGTGGAGCTCCTTACGGGAACCAACCGGATTCGCTTCGTTCCCCGATCCGGAGAGGCCCTGCCCGTTATGACCGTTCCGCCTCTGTTCATCGAGGAGGTGCAGTTCGCCAACATGAACGACAAAGGCGGTTTTGTCAACGATTACGGCGACGAGATCGTCGGCCGCGAGGTAAAGATCCTGAAGCAGAAGATGATCTATCGCAGTCTATTGGACGACATTCCGCTGACACTGGATATTCGGTTGCGGACGCCCGAGGGACGTCTGATGCGCGATGCCGATTCGCCGAAAGGCTGCACCCGTCGGATTGTCTTCCGGACGGGGACTGGCGGAGGCGTGCTGGAGCAGCAGTTGGGCGAACTGAAAGCCAAATTCGGCAAAGGCTACCGCATGGAGATATACTGCGACGGGCGGCAGCTTCTCTCCGTCCCCGTACCGACCCGTGGAGAACTGCTGTATGTTCCGATCTGTCATCGGGCATCCAATTTTATCAGGATGGAGAACCCGCCAAGTACGCCGCTGCCCGACGATCGGGCCGCCATGTTCAAGATGCTGTACCAGCAGAACTACACAGGGCCCATTTATAACGGGAATTACATCGTCACCGGCTGGCGGATCGTAGAGATCTGATTGCGGGAAAAGACAGCCTTCGTGGGCTGTCTTTTCGTTTAGTTTGTTGCTGCCAAATATCGCTTCATCTCCGCTTTTATCCTCAAGGTCCGCGTGCCCTCCGTCCGAACCGGAACCGACAGCGCTTTCAGGGCCTGCTCCCGGGCTGAAATCGTATCTCCCGAGTCGCGATAGGTCTCGAACAGCTTATAGACCGGAGTCAATCGGCGGGGAATCATCGCATACGCCGTCCGATAGCAGGCAAGAGCCCGATTCCAATCTTTCTCTGCCTTATATAAATCTCCCAAATCGCAAAACAATTCCGACGTAGGTACGATTCGTTCAAGGTCTTTCAGCACGATCATCGCACGTTTCGGATCGCCCTCGGCATAGACGTATTGACCGTAGACATCGGCCATGCGCGGGTAGCCCGACAGGCGATGATAATGGTCCTCGGCGAATTGTCTGGCATGAGCCGCTTTCGAAGGATTTGCGGAGAACAGCTGCGGAATTGTTTCGCGGCACTCTTTTCGGAACGAATATTCCATTCCGACATATACGAACAGGATAATCGAGAAAACGACTGAACCCCAATGTATACAGCGGGGAATGCTAACAACCGAAGGTTTGCTTTGAATCGACGCAATCAGTATCGGAAACAATACCAAAAGGCCGGGGACATACGAAGGATAAGAGAATTGAGCGAATACGATATATCCGATTATTGCAGCCTTATATTCGTTATTATTTGCCGGCGTCTTCAATACGGCGACAAGCAGCCCCAATATCAAAACCAGCCCTATAATACCCTGATCTGCCAATACATGCAGGAACTCGTTGTATGGATAGGCAATATTATCGGAGTATTGCGAATAAGCGGATTCCGGATGCTCCGTAAAATAATCCGCCTGATAAAACATGTAATTTTTATTGAATCCGCCGATGCCGTGCCCCAGAATAGGCTTGTCTGCAATCATATCCGCAGTAACCCGCCATACCAAAAGACGGCCATCTGCAGATTGCGGTTTATATTTGTACAGTCCTCCGATAACAATTATTAACGTAACAAATAGCAGAATCAACCGATTTCTGTTCAATCTCGTTTTCCTCCTTTTCAATATCCACAACGCTATTGCTCCGCACATGGCGCTCAGCCATCCGGCCCGTGAATCCGACAGCACAAGCGCATAACCCTGAATCGCGGCAGGTATAAAAAACCATGCGGCATATCGGCACTTCAGGAAGCGGCTCCACATGCAAATCGTAGCAATAATGCTTATTGCCAGAAAACCGCCCAATTGTCCCGGATTACCGAACGAGCCGGTAATGTCGAATAACCGATGGCTGCTATTCAGTCGATCAAAATGCTGCCCTATTGCCAGTGCTGCCTGCCACATTCCGATGCACATTATTCCGGCAAATACGATAGTCGAGTAGACTCTGAAACGACGCATCAATAAATAACATAGGGCTATACAGCAATACGGATATAAGCCGCAGCATTCGAATGAGGGGAAGCAACATCTCGATATAACATATAACATCCACAAGGAGAATATTATATCAACTGATGTAATATCCCTATAATTAGTGTTATAATATCCTTGATCCATATGCCGGCACATTGCGCTGATAATATAGTAATAACAAAAATACATATTTTTTTTCGAAGTTCGTTCAATTTCAACATCTCAACGCCACACACTTCCATTTCGCTGCCTCATACTTCCATAGGTCGTTCAACTCTTTTTCAATCAGATTCTTATCCCTATTTTCGTCCTCGCATCGCTATTGGTGCAACTTAAAATCATCGTAATTATGGACGAAAAACAAACGAACGATGCCAAGCAAGTCATGCTCGTTCAAGAGGCCGGTGACGGACGCATCCGAGCCGTCACGGGAGTGGATTCGGTGGGTAATCTCCACACGGTCGAACCTACGCAACAAAACATGTCGAACCTGCTCAACGTGAACACGCAGGATGCGGCACTCGAAACTTTCTTCAAGAAGTTCATGCAGGAGGCAGAGAATCCCTCGCACACGGGCATTTTCATCATGACCCAAAGTGCGTTCGACAGGCTTTTCCAAATCGACTTCGACCCGGAGATTCTGGAGAACTACCGTGTCGATCCCGCCTCGCTGATGCAGGAGCAAAGATTCGAGCCGCTGGACACCTCGAAAATCGACCTCGACGATCTGGTCAAGAAAGGTATTCGCATGGAAGACCTCGAACCGCACCTGCGGGCCATGTCCTACGGCCATAAATCCAACGGCCTTATCGAGATGAATCCCGAATTAGGAAATGGCCTGCGTGTCGCCACCAAAGGACGCGTCTCGCTCGCAGAGCAGGCCGACGGCTCGCTCAAAGTCATTCCTCATTACTGGCAGGAGAAACCCGACCTCGACGCTCCTTTCCACGGCGTGCTGCTCGACGACGAGGTGAAGAACAACCTCACGAACGGCCGTCATGCCGGTAAGATCATCGACCTCGAACTGGAGCCGGGGAAGCTGACCCCTTGTTTCGTGTCGCGCGACAAATGGACGAATACGCTGGAATATTTACCCGTCGAACTGCTGGAAAAACGTGCCGTCATCAAAAATGCCGAGCTCTCCGAGGGCAAGCGGATGGACTTTTACAGCGGTGGCAAGGTGCTGTTGGAGGGCTATACCACCCGCGCCGGATACAAGCGGGACGCCTATATTCAGATCGACGCCGCCGAGCGCAACTTTGAATTCTCCTACGACGGACTGGATCGTAAACGCTATCAGGCTGAGAACCGGGCCATCCATACGCAGCAGCGCGCCGCGCGTGGCGAACGGGAAGCGAAAGGCATGGGCAAGGCTCCCGAGCTCACGATCCACCACATGATCCTCAAAGCCGCCGTTCCCGACGAGGCTTACAAACAATGGTCGGAGGCCGTCAAAGACCCCTCCAAACGCGCGGAGGTCAAGGCATTCTACATCAAGGGCATGGAGAAAGACGGACAGCGGGAACCGTTCAAGGCATGGGTCAAGCCCAACTTCGCGCTGGGCAAGATGGACTTCTTCAAGTGGAATCCCGACCGTGCCAAGCGGCAGGGCGCCGAGGTTACACCGGCCAACGAAAGCCGCACGCAGGTGGCGGTCAATTCCGAGGGCAAGACGGCCGAGGCTGTCAAAGGCGTGAAGGAACCGCTCAAACAGGGACAGCAGCAACCCACCCCGGCACAAACGCGCCGCGCCGTCCGCAGCAACAAGAACACCGCCTCCAAAGGCTTGAAACATTAAAGCTATGGAGACGGTCTATGTGATTATAGGAGCGTTGGCGCTCTTCAATATTGGTGTTATCGCCTTGTACCTCCATGTCGGGAAACATCTGCCCGCGGATAACTGGGAAGATAACGACCGGCAATACTACGACGAGAACGGCAACCACGTCTACTATGACCGTAAGCTGATCGCCCGTCTGAAAAAAGAACAAAAGAAACGAAGCCACTGAAAAAATCCGAATTATCATCATGCAAGTAATCATCGCAGAAAAGCCCTCGGTAGCGCGTGAGATCGCCGCCATCGTGGGTGCCAAGAACCGCAAAGAGGGGTTCATCGAAGGAAACGGGTATGCCGTTACATGGGCTTTCGGCCATCTCGTCGGGTTAGCCATGCCCGAACAGTACGGCATCGAGGGATTCAAGGCGGAAAACCTGCCGATCCTGCCGCCGAAATTCATCCTCCTTCCCCGTCAGATCAGGGAGGGCAAGGAGTACAAGACCGATCCGGGCGTCGTGAAGCAGCTCGGCATCATCAAGGAGTTGTTCGCCATTGCCGACCGCATCGTCGTCGCCACCGACGCAGGACGCGAGGGCGAGCTGATCTTCCGATACATCTACACCTATTTGGATTGCCGCAAGCCGTTCGTGCGGCTGTGGATCAGCAGCCTAACGGACAAGGCGATCCGCGAGGGGTTGCAGCACCTCCGGCCGGGCGAGGAGTACGACAACCTCTACCTCTCGGCCAAAGCCCGCAGCGAGGCCGACTGGGTCGTCGGCATCAACGCCTCGCAAGCGCTCGCCATCGCCGCCGGACGCGGCGTGTGGTCGCTGGGACGTGTTCAGACTCCTACGCTGGCGATCATCTGTTCTCGTTATCTGGAAAACAAGGCTTTCGAGCCTGCGACCTACTTTCAGCTCAAACTCCACACAGCGAAGGATGCGACGGTTTTCTCCGCGCTGTCTGCCGGGCGGTTCGACGACGAAGCGGCTGCACAGGCGGCCTATGCCGCCGTCATGGACGCTGACGGGGTGCGCGTCGTCGCGGTCGAGCACAAGGAGGTAAAGGAGCAGCCGCCCCTGCTGTACGACCTCACGACGCTTCAGAAAGATGCCAACACGCGCTACGGCTTCTCGGCCGACAAGACACTCGGCATCGCGCAGACGCTCTACGAAAAGAAGCACATCACCTATCCCCGCACGGGCTCACGGTACATTCCCGAGGACGTCGCCGCAGAAATCCGCCCGCTGCTCGCGGCCTTGCGGAATCATTCGCAGTTCGGTCGGGAGGCGGTAGCCGTATCCGGTTCGGAGATCAACCGTCGCAGCATCGACAACGACAAGGTGACGGATCACCACGCCCTGCTCATCACGGAGGTAGCACCGGCAAGCCTGCCGGCCGAGGAGCAGACGATCTACGACCTGATCGCAGGACGTATGGTCGAAGCCTTCGGCGGTGTCTGCGTCAAAGACATATCGACCGCCCGTCTGGAATGCGGCGGCATGGAGTTCGTCGCCCGAGGTACGGTCGTCCGAGAGGGCGGCTGGCGCAAAGTCCGGCGGGAGCCGGAGGAGCGGACGGACGATACGACGGCGGCTATACCTGCCTTGCAGGAGGGCGGCACATTGCCGGTAAAAGGTTGCGACATGGAGCGCAAGCAGACCAAGCCGCGCCCCGTGCATACCGAATCGAGCTTGCTTGCCGCAATGGAAACCGCAGGCCGCGAGTTGAAGGACGAGGCGGAGCGCGAGGCGATGAAAGATTCGGGCATCGGAACGCCTGCCACACGTGCCGCCATCATCGAGACGCTCGTCGCCCGCGACTACATCCGCCGCGAGAAGAAGTCGCTCGTCCCGACCGATAAGGGACTGGCCGTATACGGTATCGTCAAGGACCGGAAGATCGCCGACGTCGCCATGACGGGCAGCTGGGAGCTGGCGCTCTCGAAGATCGCAACGGGCGAGATGGACGCGACGACCTTTCATTGCGGTATCGAGGTATATGCTGCGCAGATCGCCAAAGAACTGTTAGAGGTCAAGATCGAGAGTGCTGCACGTCATGATGCTGTCTGTCCCCGCTGCGGAAAGGCGATGACGTTCTATCCGAAAGTCGCCAAGTGCCGGAACGCCGACTGCGGCCTGACGGTGTGGCGCACCATCGCCCGCAAAGAGCTGACTGACGGCCAGCTCACCGATCTCGTGACCAAAGGCAGGACCTCGGTCATCAAGGGTTTTACCAAGAGCAGCGGCGAGACGTTCGAGGCGGCGGTCATGTTCGACAAGGAGTATAAGACCGTCTTCGACTTCGCACCGCGCAACAAACCCAATAAAGGAAGGGCGAATAAACGGAAATAATCGTTACCTTTGCCACTGAAGAATCTTATCACGACGGGATTACTTGTCTGATGGATTTTTTCAGTGGCGGCGCTTCGGGTGGGAACCCGGAGCGCCTTTTTCGCTTATCCCATTTTTCAACCACTGAAAAATCCGAATCATGTCAGACAAACAACAAACCCCTTACGAGGAGTTGTCCTATTACGGACTCTCTCTGCTCTCGTATCTGCGCGACAGCCATCCCGAACTTGCCGCCGACAGGTCGTT
>Ga0073906_1004474_pt1 | contig 13992 bp, 8 predicted proteins | sample Inofromicrocosms_FD_65485 | JGI IMG/M metagenome (GOLD analysis project Ga0073906, IMG submission 65485) | Mouse cecum microbial communities from Vienna, Austria - Inoculum for glucosamine and mucus D2O microcosms | ecosystem: Host-associated > Mammals > Digestive system > Large intestine > Cecum... | reverse complement strand
TTGGTTCGGTAAATTAAAGCGTCGTAACTCTAATATAGCGAATTTCAGTCGGAATACGCTGTATTTTTATATCTTAAAAGACTTTTTATGTTTTTGAAATAAGTTTAAATCACTTCATTAAATTCGCACTTGATTAGATAACAGTTTCTAACTACTCCGACATAAACAGGAACATAAGTATAACAACAGTAACAACATGTACAAAAAACTACTTGCTGTGGCAGGAGCATCGTGCCTGCTTTTCACCGGCTGTATCGACGACAACTATGACTTGTCGAACATCGATACCACCAGTGAAATAAAAGTCGACAACCTTACCCTTCCGGTCAACATCGACACTATGAAGCTTGACCAGGTGTTCAAACTCGAAGACACCAGCAACATCAAGATTATCGAAGACAACGGCCAACGCATCTATGCCCTCTGTCAGAAAGACTCCTTCAATTCGCAGTCCATCGAGGTGCAGACCATCCACATAGCGGCTCCGCCGATCAATCCCACCCATGTAGGGCTTACCCTCCCCTTCAACAGCAAACGCCGCAGGATACAGTCGCCCGACATTCCCATTCCCGCCGCCGCAACTTCCTTCTCCTATGAGACAGGCGACGTTGACCCGGCAATCTTCGGCCTCCAGGCCATATACACCTACAATACCTCGCTCGACATTACCATCACCGTCGATGGCGTAGACATCTCGGCCGTCGACCTCAAGAACATTCATTTCCAGCTCCCCATCGGCATGAAGGTCTCCAACCTCTCCGCCGGAAGCTATAACCCCGAAGACGGCATATGGACCATCCGTGACATCAAGTCGGCAAACGGCCGTGACATCACAGCCCACCTCGACATCGACATGATGGATCTCTCCACCGCCAACCCCAAACTGACCTTCGACACCAACCGCCACTACATGCGTATCGACGGCTCGCTGGGACTCGCGGACGGCACCGCAGTGCTTGACCTCGACGCGCTCGCCGGCGCTCATCCCCACAGCATGGCCGTAGACATCAAATACGAACTGTCAGACATAAACGTCACCGGAGTCTCCGGCAAGCTCGACTATGCCATCGAAGGCATCAACATCGACCCTGTATCCATAGGTACTCTCCCCGACTTCCTCAAAGGCGAAGGCACCAACATCCGGATTGCCAACCCGCAGCTCTGTCTCAGCCTCAACAATCCGGTGGGCGACCAGAACATCACGTATGAGACCGGGCTGAGACTCACAGCCTTACGCGACAACGGCGTTCCCGCCCAGTCGTTCTCTCCCGACAACAACGCCCTCGTCAAAGTGCTCTGCGACCATGGCGTAAAAGGCCCCTACAACTTCCTCATCTCCCCCAAAGAGACCACTCCTCCCGCCGAGTTCAGCGAGAATCTCTCATGGGTGCCCTTCTCCTCATTCTCCGACATCCTTGCCGTGCCCGAAGCATACGCCGACAAGGCCACCCTCCCCGAACGTATCGCCATCGACGTGGTGAACCCATGCCTCACCCCAGGACAGTCTGTCGACAACTTCCCCCTGGGCCGCAAACTCGAACCTGTTAAAGGCACATATGAGCTTATCGCTCCCCTCGGTTTCAAGGAAGGATCAATACTTATCATGGAAACCACTGAGGATGGCTGGTCGTCGGACGACCTCAAGAAGATGACCATCAGCACGCTGACCATCACGGCCACTGTCGACAACAGCGCCCCCGTGAGTGCCGAGCTTGACGGTTACCCCATCGACTCCACAGGCCAGCAGATCGGAAACGTCACCGTGACAAGCAACACCGTAGCCGCCAATACCGACGGCCAGCAGCTCACCATTACCATGAGCGGCGAAATCAAGGACCTTGACGGTATCAACATCCGCGCAATCATGCGCTCTTCCGACAACTCCTCGCCCCTCGCCCCCAACCAGTACCTCCTCTTTAAAAACGTCCGCGCAACCGTTAGCGGCTCTTACATCACTGACTTCTGAACAAAATGAAAACTACCGACATAAAATATGCACTTGCCGCCGGCCTCTTCGCCACGGCTCTGACTGCCGCCGCTCAGGACACTTACAGCGGCTATTTCCTCGACAACTACACCTATCGCTACCAGATGAACCCGGCCATGGGCAACCGCAGCAACTTCGTCTCCATGCCGGTGCTGGGAAATATGAACATAGGCATGAACGGCAATATCGGCCTGACATCCATCGTCTACAACCGCGATGGCAAGACCGTGCTCTTCACCAATCCCGGTGTGGGCGTGGCCGAAGCCATGGACGCCTTCAAGAATGTGAACCGCATAGGCGTCAACACCAAGATCAACTTTCTCAGCGGCGGCTGGAAGGCATGGGGCGGCTACAACACCGTCTCCATCAATGGCCGCGTCAACGCCGGATTCCATGTTCCCAAGTCGCTCTTCAGCCTCGTCAAGGAGGGTATCGGCAACAAGACCTACAACATAGAGGATGTACGCGCCCAGGCTCTCGGCTACGGCGAGATAATGCTCGGCCATTCGCGCGACATCAAGCAGGTGCCGGGCCTGCGTGTCGGCGCCAACCTCAAGTTCCTGATAGGTATTGCAAGTGCGCAGGTCAACATGAAGGAGGCTTATCTTGACCTCGGCACCGATGCCTGGCGTGCCCGCACCGACGGCGACATTAAGGTCAACCTGGGCAAATTCCAGTATGAGACCGACGTCACCGACGAAGGCCACAGATACGTTTCCGGCGCCAACATGGACGGCAACGGCAGCGTAGGCCCCAACGGTTTCGGTATCACCTTCGACCTCGGCGCCACCTATGAATGGAAAGACTTCACCTTCTCGCTGGCCTTCAACGACCTCGGCTTCATAAGCTTCAGCAAGACGCGTCTGGCATCCACCAACGGCCCCCGCGACTTCAATTCCGACGCCTTCATCTTCAACCCCGATGATAACGCCGACAACAGCTTCGACAATGAATGGGACAAGATGCGCGACGGCCTCGAGAAGCTTTACCAGCTCGACGACATGGGCGAGACCGGTGCCAACACCCGCGGCATCGGCGCTGTCATGAACGTCGGCGTAGACTATAAGCTCCCCTACTACCGCCGCCTACACTTCGGCCTGCTGAACCATACCGTAATCAACGGCCCATACTCCTCCACGGAGTTCCGCATCAGCGCTAATGTGTGCCCCGTCGACATTTTCTCGGCAGGCATCAACCTCGTGGCAGGCACCTATGGCGTAGGCTTCGGATGGATTGCCAACCTCAACCTCAAGAAAGGCTTCAACATGTTCATCGGCATGGACCGCACCCCCGGCAAGTTCGCTAAGCAGGGTGTGCCCCTCAACTCCAACATGCAGTTCAACTTCGGTATCGACTTCCCCTTCTGACCCTGAAGGGAGCTGACTCATAAGGCAGGGGCCGGGATCCATCACGGATACCGGCCCCTTAATCATACAATTATCTAACTCATTCAATTATCTAACTCATTCTTAATGTCTTTTGTTGTGCTTAGAGCACGTTCCTTTTTGTGACTTATCCAAGGGAAGCGAGGCTTGCGCGAATTGCGGCGAGCTTCTCCTCGGCGTCGCTCTTCTTCTTGCGCTCCATGGCAACCACAGCCTCCGGAGCGTTGGCTACGAATCGCTCGTTGCCCAACTTCTTCTCGACGCCGGCAAGGAACTTAGTGTAATATTCGAGGTCCTTCTGCAGCTTGGCCTTCTCGGCCTCCACGTCAATTTTGCCTTCCAGCGGTATGCTGTACTCTGTGGCGCCCACCATGAAGGCCGATGCCGTAGGCTTCTTCTCCTCCACGTCGTTGATGGCCGAGAGATTGCCCATCTTGACAAGCACGCTGTCGAGGCTCTTGTCGCGCGGGCCGTTCACGTCGAGCTGCAGCGGCTCCTTCTGCGCCAGCTGCTTCTGCTTGCGTACCGTGCGTATGCCGGCCACTACCTCCTTGATGTTCTCGAACGATGAGAGTATCCCTTCATCACATGCTTTGCCGGTGGGCATTGCGGCATACATGATGCTTTCGCCCTCCTTGCGCTCGCTGAGGTGCTGCCACAGCTCTTCGGTGATGAATGGCATGAAGGGATGCAGCAGGCGCAGCAGATTGTCGAGGAATCCGAGAGTGGCCTCATATGTCGTTCGGTCTACGGGCTGCCCGTAAGCCGGCTTGACCATCTCCAGATACCATGAGGAGTATTCGTCCCAGAAGAGCTTGTAAATGGCCATGAGGGCCTCTGAGATGCGGAACTTGCCCATAAGGTCGTCGGCCTCGGCGGCCACCGCCGCCAGCTTGGCGCCGAACCAGCGCACAGCTGCCGCCGCACTCGCCGGCTGCTCGCCGTCGCTTACCTCCCAGCCCTTGATGAGCCGGAATGAGTTCCATATCTTGTTGCAGAAATTGCGTCCCTGCTCGCAGAGCGAGTCGTCGTACATTATGTCATGGCCTGCCGGCGCTGCCAGCATTATGCCCATGCGCACGCCGTCGGCACCATACTTCGCGATGAGCTCCAGCGGGTCGGGCGAGTTGCCAAGACTCTTCGACATCTTGCGGCCTAACTTGTCGCGGACGATGCCCGTGAAATATACGTTGTTGAAAGGCTTGTCGCCGGCAAACTCGTAGCCGGCAACTATCATGCGTGCCACCCAGAAGAAGATGATGTCGGGAGCCGTCACCAGGTCGGTGGTAGGATAATAATATTTGAACTCTTCATTCTCGGGTTCGAGGATGCCGTTGAATAGCGACACGGGCCAGAGCCACGACGAGAACCATGTGTCGAGGCAGTCGGGGTCCTGACGCAGATCGGCGAGGGTAAGGTTGCCGTTGCCCGTCTTCTCTATGGCTTTCAGCAACGCCGCCTCCTCATTCTCGGCCACCACATATCCGCCCTCGGGCAGATACCATGCCGGTATGCGGTGTCCCCACCAGAGCTGGCGCGAGATGCACCAGTCCTTGATGTTGGTCATCCAGTGGCGGTAGATGTTCTTGAACTTAGCGGGCACGAACTTTATGTCGTCATCCTCCACTGCCTTGAGAGCCGGCTTGGCCAGCTCCTCCATCTTCACGAACCACTGCATCGACAGCTTGGGCTCTATCACGGCGTCGGTACGCTCCGAGTGCCCAACTTTGTTGACATAGTCCTCGGTTTTCTCCACGAGTCCGGCAGCCTCCAGATCCTTCATGATCTGCTTGCGCACGTCGAAACGGTCCATGCCAACATACATGCCGCCGGCTTCCGAGATGGTACCGTTGTCGTTGAAGATGTCTATCGACGGTAAATTGTATTTCTCGCCAAGCATATAGTCGTTGACATCGTGGGCCGGCGTCACCTTGAGGCATCCTGTACCGAACTCCATCTCCACGTATTCGTCCATGATGATGGGCACCGAACGACCCACCAGCGGCACTGTCACGCGTTTGCCCTTAAGCCAGCCGTAACGCTCGTCGTTGGGGTTGACGCATACTGCCGTATCGCCGAGTATTGTCTCCGGCCGGGTGGTGGCCACCACTATGTAGCGGCCTTCCTCGCCTTCCACCATATAGCGCAGATGATAGAGGTGGCTGTGCTCCTCTTTATAGATCACCTCTTCGTCGCTGAGGGCGGTGAGGGCCTTGGGATCCCAGTTGACCATCCTCACGCCACGGTATATGAGTCCTTTTTCGTAGAGGCTGTTGAATACCTTTATCACGCTTTTGGAGAGTTTCTCGTCCATGGTGAAGGCGGTACGTTCCCAGTCGCACGAAGCGCCGAGGGTGCGCAGTTGCTTGAGGATTATGCCTCCATACTTGTGGGTCCAGTCCCAGGCATGGCGCAGGAACTCTTCGCGGCTGAGGTCTTTCTTGCTGATTCCATCCTCGGCGAGCTTAGCCACAACCTTGGCCTCTGTGGAGATGGCGGCATGGTCAGTACCCGGCACCCAGCAGGCATTCTTGCCGAGCATCCGCGCGCGGCGCACAAGTATGTCCTGGATTGTGTTGTTGAGCATATGTCCCATGTGGAGCACGCCCGTCACGTTGGGAGGTGGTATCACTATTGTATACGGCTCACGATCGTCAGGCTCCGAATGGAACAGACCATGCTCCATCCAGTAAGCATACCATTTGTCCTCTACTTCCGAGGGATTATACTTTGTGGCTAATTCGTTCATTGTCTTCTCTTCTTATGAAGTTGCGGCCATACGCCCGCAATAGAATCACAAAATTACAAAAAATCCCACATGCCGCCAAATTTAATATCGTCTCACAATTCTTGTCAGGGCGAACACAGAATGCCGGGAGCGTCAGAAGGCGCTCCCGGCTTATCATACTGACTGATGTCAGATTGGACTTGATTCTTTTTTAGCTTGATTTTTCAGATTAGCTATTACTGATCCTGGCAATGATTACTCAGCACTTACCACGTACCAGTCGCCATCCTGTACCGACTTGAAGCCGGGAGCCACGAAGTTGGCTACAGGATTCTCGCTCTTCGATGCAGCAGGATTGAACTTGTAGAACTTACCACCCTTTACCTCGATGTGATTGGTAGGCTGATAGCCCTCTACATTCGTAAGCTTGTCATTAAGATTCAACGTGAAGTTGGTAAGATATGTCGGATCCTGCGTCATTGTCTTGAACACACCACCTTCAATTACAACCTTAGAGGCTTTCTGTACGTATACAACCTGTGTATGCGTCTGAGCAGTGTATTTACCCGACTTTATAACAAGATTGCTGCCTTCGCCCTGAACGTATACGGGTGTACCTTTTGCAGCATCGATAGTAACATTGTCCAGCGTCACATTCGAGTTTTTCTGAATGTAGAGAAGACCTGAATCTTCGTGCGCAGTGGAAGGACCGGCAAGTGTACCGTTCTTAAATACGACGGTTGCACCCTTCACTTTGAATGCATCGCCATATGTAGGGGCACCCGCAGATGTGATTGTATGTCCGTTGAGGTCGATGGTGGCATTCTGTGTCAGTGAGAGTGCACCGTCGGTAATGTTGATGTCATTGTTAAGAGTGATGTTGGCACCCTTATTCTTCAGAGCCTCCTTAAGGTCAGCCTCATTGTCAACATAAGCTACAGGAACATTGTTGTCGGGCTCCTCGAAAGCTTCTTTCTTGGTTACGGTGAAGTCTGCCGGGTTGGTGAGGAGTGCGCCAAAGATGTTGGTGCGGTAGTTGGCCTGTACCGGTGCGTTGGCTACCATGACGGTAGCGATGGCTGCGGTTGCGTCTGCGGCAGCTGCCGACTCAAGCTTCAGGTCGACTACCGACGATGCCTTCGGTACCATCAGATACTGCATCGACAGATACTCGTAAGTCGTGCCCTCTTTAACTTCGGGGAATGTTTCGCCTGTGGGGCGCTTCATCAGAGGAAGATTCACAGCTGTTGTCGTGCCTTCCACTACATCGCCCTTGAACATGTCGAACTCTGTGTAGGCCGTGGTGGTAACCTTGGTGTAGAGGTTGGCGTTATCCTGGCCATATACGGGAAGAAGAACCTGGTCGGCAAGGTCGTTGGTACCCCAGTTGATCTGAGCCACAGGACGCACAAGAAGGATGTTGTCCTGGATCGGACCGGTAACCTTTGCGATCTCGTACAGCTTGTAGAAGCAGTCGTAGTCGTCGGTGGAGTTATACTTTGTCATCTTGGTATAGTCCACGGTGATCTTCCTGTCTGCCGTATTGAAGGTATAGGGAGAGTTGTCCTTCTTGCTGGCGAAGAGAGCGATCTTGTAGCTGCGGCCATTGGCGAGCGTAAGGCTTATTTTCGTGCTCAGCGAGTTACCGAATTTATAATCCTGTTTTCTTGCAAGTACAGGATTATCGGCATCTGTCACGTCATAGACAGCCACCTCAAGGTCATCGGCGGTCAGTCCGTCAGAGAAGGCACGTGTGCCGAGATTCCCGGGCAGGTTGACTGTGATGTTGACATTGCCGTCACTTTCCACTACCGGCATCTCTGCCTCGTTCGAGCAGGAAGCCAGTCCCAGCAGCAGCGCTGCCGGCAAAAGCATTATTTTCTTCATAGTCATGTTGTTATTGAATAGTTTGTTTATTTATGTTATTATTGTCTATTCTTTTTTCTTTAGCGCGTCTGCACCGTCTTACTCAATGAGGTTGTTTCAGCTACTTATCTGTCGCGAGCACATTTTAGTCACTCGTCGGCCGGAATAAGAACTCCGTTCCACTTGTAAGCGGCATCGGTATAATCAACAGGGAGTGTATGGTCGCCACAGTTGATGATCTTGCAGTCCTCAAACTCCACATATTTGTTGACATTTCCGCACATCACGCCGAAAAGCTTGTCGTAGATTCCTCCGAACCCGCTGCCGGAGAATTTAACTTCCACATTCTCAACGGTACAGTTCCGGTATCCGAGAGCATCCTTGTTAATTGCACCGGAGAGACCGCCTACACTCCATGAACCGACAAGGCGGACATTCTTGGCAGAGCAATTGATCATCCGTCCTCCGTTGTGAAGACCGACGATTGTGCCGACACGTCCTTCCGAACTTACTATGTCGGCATTCGTAACGTGCACATTCTCGACATTGCCGTAAAGGTTGGCAACAATACCTACTCCTCTGTCATCTGTATTGCCTCTTATATTGTTGATTTTCAGGTTCCTGATATTTCCTGTAAGCGACTTGAAGATACAGGGAGAATTTTTCGTAAACGTGATATTGCTGATAGTGTTGTTATTGCCGTCGATGGTGAGGTAATTCTCCGGATTCCAATAAGTCACCGAAGGAATTTCAACGCCTGCAAAGTCCAGATCGGCTGTGATGTTGATGGTCATGCCGGCGAACTTATTATTATCGGCATTAAGCATCTCTACGAGTGCCACGAAAGATTTGGCAGACGCCACTTCTGTAGTCTTGTCGAGTCGCAACACCAGCACACTGTTGTCCTTTCCTATATTGTTGTCGAGCACTACACCGTTCTGGGCGCCACCGTAAATCTCGCCGGCCTCCGGCTGTTTCACGCCATTGTAGTTCTTGACCGTCATGTCGGCAACAATCTCGCAATTGTTTACACGGTTGCCGCTGACCTCGGTGCTCTCTCGCGGGTTGACGTTGGCATAACCTACCACTCCCCCCACCTTACGGTAAGCCTTCAGCTTAACGCCTGTCACGGTGCAGTTCTTGATGTATGCCGTATTGTTCGACGCCAGATAACCTGCGATACCGCCGCAGTTGTTGCCGTCGTCCATCTTGCCGTCTACGAGTCTGGTCTTGGCTTCGATGGTACCACCTATCACGTGGCAGTTCTCCACATGCGAGAGGTGACCCCAGCCTACTATGCCGGCAGCGTCGCGATAAGCGCTGACATTTACATTTTTAAGAGTCAGGTTCTTGATGACGCCCCATGAATTGTAGAAGAGTCCGGCACCTTCGTCGGCAGTGGATGTCATGTTGGAGATGGTATGGCCACAACCGTCGAACTCTCCCTTGAAGTGCAGCTGAATGTCGCCGCCGGGGAGATAGCTGATGGGAGTCCAGTTGGCAACCGTCGACATGTCGATGTCGGCTACCAACTTTATAGTCTTGCCTTGGAAGTTATTGGGAGTGGCTCCTATCGACTGGTCGCGCAGCCATGTGAGGCCGTTGAGGTTCTCTATAAAAATGTTCTGCGAAAGCTTGTCATACTTAACGCCGTCGACAATAGTCTCCGCATTCAGGGGCACATCGTTTTCTCCTCCCCATTTCTCATCCTTCGTTACGGTGAATACCGTCGGGTTGGTGAGGAGGTCGCCATAGATGTTGGTGCGGTAGTTGGCCTGTACGGGTGCGTTGGCTACATTAACGGTTGCAAGAGCCGGTGCGCCGGCGCTGTTGCGTGCCTCGAGTGTCACGTCAATCAGTGTGCCTCCCTTAGGTATCAGCAGATACTGCATCGACACATATTTATATTTGCCCGGCTCCACGGGGAAGAGCTCCGTCTCTGCAGGACGCGCCTTGTCGCCGAAGGTCACCTCTGTCTCGGTGCCCTCTACAACATCTCCCGTCATCATGTCGAACTGTGTGTACCCCTTGGCCTTCACCGAGCTGACAAGTCTGCCGGCTCCAGCGCCATAGGCATCGGCATCAAGCACGGCTGGATAGCTCAGGTCGCCCGTACCCCAGTTAACCTGGGCTACAGGTCGAACAAGGGTTACATCCTTGTTGACGCCCTTCTCCACATTCTCCACATCCTCCAGCTTGTAGAAGCAGTCGTAGTCCTCGCTGTTGTACTCCGTCATCGCGGAATAGTTCACGTCGATGGTCTTACTGTCGGCGTTGAACGTATATACACTCTGCGACTTCCTGTGGGCAAAGAAGGCTATCTGGTAGCTTTTACCCGTGGCAAGGTTGATGGATACCGTGGTGCTCCTCTTGTCGGCGTCGAAAGTGGCGCTACCCTCGGTAATCATATTCTTGTTGGCTGCGTCGTATACAGCATACTGCAGGTCGGTAGCAGCATATCCGTCGGAGAAGGCACGTGTGCCATAGCTCGACGATGGAAGATTCACCGTTATGTTGACGTTGCCGTCGCCCTGCGGCAGCAGTTCGTCCTGCGAACAGCCGGCCAATGCCATAAGCATCGTCACAGGTACATATCTGAAATATCTCTTCATTGATTCCCTATTGTTTATCTTTAATCTTTTATCGTTTATCTTTAATCGTTAGAGTTCTATATTGAAATCGCCGTTATAGTCTGGATTGATGCCTACGCCGCCCGATGTCTGCGAGGTAAGGAACTTGCCACGGACGATAGTGTTCTGGCCACGCTTGGTGGGCACATTGACGGTATTGGTACGGCCGATGAGGTCACCTTTGGGGTCATACAGCTCCATGGCCACGGCGACACTCGACTCATGGCCGTTGACCATCACATAGTCGAAACCGAGGCGTGCCTCTTCCTGCGAGAGAATATTTATTTTCGCATCGTATGTCATGGCCACACTCGAATCGACAGGACGGTTGAGGATGTTGTCGAACTTGCTGGGCATATAGCCGGTATAAATCATCTTTACGCGGTACTTGCCTATTTCGGGGAGCTTCTGCTCTATCTCGATAGGCGAACCGGTCACGAGAGCACCGGCGAGCTGTTTGTCGCCACGCGTGATCTCACGGCTCACGAAGTCCATGATGTCGGTGGCGCGGAACTCATAGCGGGCGAAAGGACGCTCCAGCACCAGCTCCACATCCTGATGATACTCAGCCATTATGGTGCTGGCCACGCTGAACGACGCCTTGCCGCGGAATGCGTCGCGCAGCTCATTGTTGCCGTTATAAGGCTGCGTGTAGACAACATTTCTGAAATCGGAGGTATCGAAGAAGAACGACTTGCCCGAATGGCCGTCGGCATAGTCGCTCCAGGCGTAGAGGTCATAATCGCCCTCGCTCAGCTGGATAGTGGCCGTAAAGTCGTTACGGTCGAGGTCGCCGGTGGTGAACTCGAACTCCGCAACGGGAATCTCCGCCGTACCTGCAGGGAAAACCTTGAGATGATAGCGGCACAGTGTAGCCTGCTCGCCCTCGCGGGTCACAGTCATCTCCGTATGCGTCCAGTTCTGCAGATGTTTTATGTGAAGCGTTATGTCGCGCTTAGGGAGGTCGTTCTGCGGCCATTCGTGTACACACGACGACAGCGACATGACCATGACAATCAGCATGGCCAGCCTTGCAAGACGGGAAACCGGCGGGAAGAAACTATTCTTTCTCATTTCTTTCCTCCTTTCTTCTTGACGTCAAACATGTAGCATATCGAGAGTGCGGCGTTGTCTATGCCGTAGAAAGTGCGCTGTTTGCGACCTACGAGCAGACCGTTGTGACGGTTCTGGAAGAGGTCGTAGTCGAGCCGGTAAATGCCGAATCCCACGGAGCATTCGAGACGCCAGCGGCCGTTCCGGCTGATGTTGAAGCGGTATCCGGCATTGATACCGCCGCCGATGGCCGGCGTGTTGCCGTCGTGGTCCTGATAACGGTAGGCCCCTTCAAAGGCCACATTGTACCAGCCCAGCCCGAAATGCGGGGCCACGAAGAAGCCTTGGTTGTCGCCACGGAACCAATAGCGTACCTCCGGCATTATCGTGAACGTACGGTATTTGCGTGTGCTCTGGAAATAGTTGAAGCCCGAGTAATAGAGCGAGAGGTTGGCACTCCAGTGCGGGGCTATGTCGATTTCGCCTGCAAGGTTGATCCATAGCAGGAACCATGCCGGCACATTGGTCTTGACGTAAGCGTGACGCTGCCATTCAGGCACCGTCATTGCCACGACAGTATCCTCCGCCACCACCGTCATCAATGGGGTATCCTCCACCGCCCTTTCCGTTTCAACGGGCACGGTGACGGTCTCCATCACGGTACCTTCGTCGGTAAGGGTGGCCTTGTATTCGTTGCGGTCGGAGACTACATGCACCTCGGCACGACGCACGCGGGGAAAGACGTTGGTGGCGAGTTCACGCCACGTGCGGCCGCCATTCAGGGCGCGAAGCTTCGCCTCCCGCCTGTCGCCGTCGCTCTCTCCGTCGATTATCGCCAGCACATTATCCTTGCCGCTGATGTCGCTCTCCGCGATAAGCTCGCGTGTCTTCGCCCAGTCCTCGGCCTCTTTGCTGACGGTTATCGTCTCCATAGGTATGCCCCACGTATGATTGAAATACTTACGCACGGCTCCGGCACGGTCGCCGGCAAGTCGGCTGTTGAACGCATACGGACCGTCGGGCGACGAATATCCGCATATCTCGAATTTCTCCAGACGGCCCTCCTTGTAAAGTCCGGAGGCTTTCCGTCCCAGCTCTTCAAGGCAATCGTCAATCACCAGCCGGCTCTCGTTGATTTTGAAGCCCGTGGCGCACTCCGGCTCTTCCTGGGCATATGCCATGACCCCGATGCCGCCTGTCAGCACCAGTGCCATTATATATGTCTGTATCTTTACTAAGAATTTCTTCATGAGGGAAGGTTACGGGATCTCAGTTATTGTTACTGTTGTTGTATTCCGACAAGGCAGCTTCAGCACTCAAGGCTTCGGCTGCTTCGCCATTGTTGTGCGAGCATTATGCAATTTCTTGCCAAGCTCTTGTTGCGTTAGGCCTGCTTTTGCTGCGTTGTCATGCTCGGTTAACGGGTGCAAATTTAAGAATATTATTTCACACCCACAAATTTTCCAACATTCTTTTTTGGGTCATTTTATCGGATTTATTGTAACAATTGGAGCTTTTCTCCTTCCTATTTACCTCCGAAGTCCTCGCGGCCGCCATCCGAAACCTTCGCGGCCGCCGTCCGAAACCTTCGCAGCTGCCGTGCCGAGAGCGGAAGCTCGCGGTAATTTTAGTCTCCCGCAGGCGTTATATAGAAAGAACCCATAAAGATAACAGGGATGTCGAAAGCGAAGGTAAAGAAGGCTCTCGGAGAGCTTGACCGGGCGGAGCTCATTGAGGTGATCATGGAGATGTACTCCGCACGCAAGGAGGCCCGCGACTATCTGGAGTTCTGGATAGACCCCGACATGGACCGCCAGCTCGATGATCTGAAAGTGAAGCTCAACAAGATATTCTTCATGTCGGTCGACAAGCCCCGCCGCAAACCTGACTATACTGACATATCCGTGATGGTAAAGAACTTCGAATCGCTGGGTCCCTCCCCCGAACAGGTATGCGACCTCTATCTGTCTATCCCCGAGAAAATCGTAGAGTGGCTCGGAGCCAGAAACTGCATAGGAATAAAATCGGCATCCAAAAAGGTATACGCCTGGCTTGAAAAAGCAAAGGAGGCAATAGAAAAGTCTGGTCTCGAGGACATGTTCGGCATGAGACACGACCGGACTCTCGACGCCATCGACCAGTATGTGGAGCTGGCCGAACGTATCGGCACAGGGCGGCGCGGATACCGCCGTTACCTCAGATGGTGACCCCCTCTCGAGCAGGCATGCGCGAATTCAAAGACGAAGTGCGAAGGCTGTGAGCTGAAATGCCCATCCTCTCTCCTTCTGGAGGGGGATGCCTGAGCGGCGGGGGCGGCCTAAACCGCCCCCAAGAGCGGATATC
>Ga0073906_1004466_pt1 | contig 14025 bp, 8 predicted proteins | sample Inofromicrocosms_FD_65485 | JGI IMG/M metagenome (GOLD analysis project Ga0073906, IMG submission 65485) | Mouse cecum microbial communities from Vienna, Austria - Inoculum for glucosamine and mucus D2O microcosms | ecosystem: Host-associated > Mammals > Digestive system > Large intestine > Cecum... | reverse complement strand
CTGACAAATGCCGTTCTCACAGCTCCCTTCAACAGCGACGCCTCGCGCTGCTGCTATGCCGGCGGTATCGTCGGCGACAACAACGCCACAGTAACCAACTGCCTCAACCAGGCTGTCATCGCCGCCACCTCCAACATCGGCGGTATCATAGGCCGCGACTGGGCCGGCGACGACTTCGTAGTGAAAGGGAACCTCAACACGGGTATCGTCGACGACAGCGAGAAGGCCCTCACCCACGGAGCCATCTGCGGTACTTCCGCTGCCAAGAACATCTCCGACAACATCTTCGACCGCCAGTTTGGCGCCAACGCCGGTGTAGCCAACACCACCCCGGAGACCTGCATGGGTCTCACCACGGCGCAGCTCACCGCCGGCACTTGCCCCACACAGCTCAAGAGCGACCTCTGGCTCTGCGAAGCCGGCAAGTATCCGGTGCTCAAGGCTTTCGCCGGCCAGCCCGCGTCCCGCTTCTTCGCCGCCGGTTACGTCTCTTTCATTACCGAACCGCGTGTGGAGAGCCGCTTCGACAACCGCTCGGAGGCTCTGATAAACCTCCCAGAGGGTGCCAAGGCTTCCATAGCCACCACCGACTCCTACAAGATTGAGGGCAACAAGCTGCTGCACGACAAGACTACCGCCGTACAGCGCGGCACCCTTACCATCACCGACGGCAAATACACCATAGAGGCCTCCCTCTTCGCCACTCCCAAGCTGCTGGCCAACGGCTCCGGCCTCAAGAATGACCCCTGGATCATCAACAATGCCGCCGACTGGAACACCCTCGCCATCTATTCCGAGGAGAACCATGCCCCCTTCTTCGGCGAGTACTTCGCCCTGGGCGCCGACATTGACTTTGCCGACGAAGGTCTCGTGGTATGGTGCGGCGACGACCAGACATACTTCGAGGGTTCACTCGACGGACGCAAGCACACCATCAAGAATGCCTCCTTCCAGTCGACCGACAACAAGGCCGGTTCGGGCAAGGGTCTCTTCGGTTACGTGGGCGCCAATGCCGAGATTTTCGACTTCACTGTCGACAAGAGCTGCTCCATCGACGGTTACCAGCGTGTGGGCATGATCGCCGGCATATCCTCGGGCAAGATCCACGACATCGTCAACTATGGCAACGTCACGGCCAACTCGATGACGGCTGTAGGAGGTATCGTCGGCTACGGCGAGGAGGGCGCACAGGTTTACAACTGCGAGAACCATGGCGCCGTAACGGCTCTCAAGAACAATGCCGCCGGCGGTATCATAGGCAACTATGAGGCCGACCGCGTGCTCATCCACCACAATGTGAACCGTGGCAAAGTCATGGCCAAAGGCTCCTGCGGCGGTATCATCGGCTCTACAAAGGGTAATCCCGGTTACGACAATGTCAACTATGGCGAAGTGGAATCCACCACCACAAACGCCGGCGGTATCATAGGCTACCTGTGGACGCAGAAAGACGAGTGCATCACGGTGCTCAACTGCAAGAACTATGGCGACGTCAAGGCGGCCACCACGAGTGCCGGCGGTATCGTGGCCCAGCTCTTCCGCCAGCAGCGTGTGGAGAATTGCGAGAACCATGGCAACGTGACGGCAGGCACCAACGAGGCCGGCGGTATCGTCGGCACAGCCGCCGACTATGCCCATGAGCTTGTGAACGTCACCAACTACGGCGCCGTCAAGGGCGCTGCCAATGTGGGCGGCATCATCGGCAACTCCAAGAGCACCCTCAAAAATCCCGCCACGCTCCGCGGCGCCCGCAACTATGGCGACGTCACCGGCACCAAGAACGACGTGGGTGGTATCTTCGGTATCATGAGAGGCTTCACTGTGGAGGACAGCTTCAACGCCGGAAACGTGTCTGGCACATATGAGGTGGGCGGTATCGCCGGCTATGCCTACTATGACATCGGCGGCAACCATATCCGCCGCTGCTTCAACGTTGGCGCCGTAAGCTCCACGGGCACATCGGCCACCACGGCATGGAAGATCGGCGGTATCATAGGCTACGGCCCCGCCGAAATCACCGACTGCTTCAACGTTGGCGACATCTCGGGTTATGCCAATGTGGCAGGTATCGTGGGTCTTCCCTACAAGGGGAAGTCGGAGACGGAGCTGGGCACGCAGGTGGTGAACTGCTACAATGTGGGCCGTGTGGAATGTCTCGACGACACGAAGGCCAACACGTGCGGCCAGATACATGGCGATGCTGCCACGGCTGTGACCCTCGTGAAGTATTCCAACTGCTATTACGACCTTCAGATGGCCGGCATGGGCGGAGCGGCACGCGCCGACAACGCCGATGCTCGCGGCTTGAAGACCTCGGAGATGTTCACGGCAGCTCTCGGCGAGGCTTTCGCAGCCCACGACAAGGGTTATCCCATGCTCAAGGGCTTCGAGAATGAGCCTGTGGCCCATCTGGCTGCCGCTGCCGTAGTACTCGCCGACGAAGACCATGCCGACAATGTGTCGCATGCCTTCACGGTGACCATGCCCGGCAACGTGACATGGGGCGGCAGCGTCTTCACCGTGGATGCCGACGGCAAGACCGCCTGGAATAACGCCACCCCCGGCAACCGCCATCTCCTCACCGCCACCTCCGGCGACTTCTCGCGCAATGTGGCTCTCAACCTCGCCGTGGCCAGCGGTATCGGTGTCATCGACGCCGACAACTGCACCGACGATGCCGAGTTCTTCGACATCAACGGCCTCAGAGTCATCAAGCCTTCCAACGGTATCTTCATCATGCGGAAGAACGGCAAGTCGTCTAAGGTTTACTTGAAATAACTGAAATATGATTGACGGGTCTCGGTCCGGAATCGGTTCGGGACTCTATATTTTTAAACTCAGAATATGAAAAACAGGATACTGATTTCCCTTTTGACAGGGGCGATGTTGTCAGGTGCGGGTAGTGCCGTAGCCCGGGAGCTGAGCGCCGGGGAGGCGTTGCAGCGTTACCTCGACGGCTCCAATGGCGGGATACGTCGCGAGAATGCGGTCCGCAATGCATCCTACACTCTCGAGCGTAGTGTGACGAGTCAGAAGACGCAACGTGCCGGTGCCTATGTGTTCACGGCTGCCGACGATTCTTTCGTGGTGCTGTCGGCCGACGACAGCCAGCCTGTAGTCTTGGGATATGGCAGCGGCTATAATGGTGCCGACCTGCCTCCGGCTTTGCTGTGGTGGCTCAACCAGGCTGCCGCCGGCGTCGATGCATCCCTTGTCGGCCCCAAGGCGGGTAGAGAGGCTGTGGCTCCCCTCGTGAAGACCACCTGGGACCAGGGTACCCCCTACAACAACCTATGCCCCGCCTCCGGCTCCCAGAGGACTTACACCGGCTGCGTGGCCACATCCACGGCGCAGGTGGCCAACTATCACCGCTGGCCTGTCAAAGGTACCGGCGAGCATTCCATAACCTATGGCGGCAAGAAGCTGACATTCGACTATGGCGCCACAACCTTCGACTGGGCCAACATGCTCGACAGCTATTCGGGCAAATACAGCACGGCACAGGCTGACGCCGTGGCCACGCTGATGTATGGCTGCGGCATTGGTGTCGACATGTCTTACAGCATCTACGGCTCCGGTGCATTGTCGCTGAAGATCCCCTACTTCCTCCGCGACAACATGGGCTACGACAAGGGAGCGGCAATGCTTCTGCGCGACTATTACACGGCTGCCGACTGGGACGACATCATCTATGGCGAACTTGCCGCCGGGCGCCCTGTGATCTATGGCGGACAGTCGAAAGAAGGGGGCCACTCCTTCATCTGCGACGGTTATAAGTCTGACGGCTATTATCATATCAACTGGGGCTGGAGCGGCGTGTCCGACGGCTACTTCCTGCTGACGGCCCTCGACCCCGACAACCAGGGTGCCGGCGGCTCCGGCGACGGTTCCGGATTCAATACCAGCCAGGATGCAATCGTCGGCATTCAGAAACCGGTGGAAGGCTCCGCGATGTTCCTCCCTCTCTATGCCATGGACAACATCCTCTACGACTCTTCGTCGTACATGGTGGCTTTCAGCCGCGGTATCTTCAACTATTCCCCTGTATACACCAAGTACATACCGGCTCTCAGGCTTAGCGACAAGGCGGGCAACGAGTATTTCGCCGAGGCTACCCCCGACTCCATCAAGGGAGTGTCGGGCACAAGCATAAGCGGCCTTAAAGGATTCAGTCCTGTGTTCGACTCGGCAGTGCCGGCCGGTTCGTATGTGGCCACGCCTGCTGCCAGAGACCCCGGCAGCTCTCGATTCCAGAGCATTATGGTGAAGCCTGACTTCACCAACTCTCTCAACGTGAGGAAGGGCAAGAATGGCCTTGTGACCTTCGACGGTTCCGACCCTGACCTCGTAAGCTCGTATGTCATGGTCAACTCCATATCGCAGGGCTCCGACCTTATCTCCGGGAATAACGGCTATATCACCGTGAAGTATACCAATCCGGGCAGCTCGTCGGTGTCGAATCCCATCGCCTTCATCTTCACGAATGTCAAGACGGGCCAGGTGTTTACATTGGGCAACTACACTCCGTCTGTATCCGGCGGGAGCACCATCACGTCGCGCACGAGGGCCACTATCCTCTACCCCGATGGCAAATACAGTGTGCGTGCCGTCAACCGTCAGTATGCCATGTATGCCTCCGATGCTTTCACGCTCTATATCGGCGTGCGTCCCACATCGGTGAAGATTGACAATACGGCTGCCGATATAGAGGTCGGCAAGACTGCTGATCTTACGGCCACGGTCATGCCGTCGAATGCTTTCGACAAGTCTGTGACATGGAGCAGCTCGGCACCGGAGATAATCTCTGTTGACGCCAATGGCACAATCACAGCCCATGCTGCAGGTCAGGCACAGATCACGGCGCGTACCATCAACGACCTGGAGGCCGTAGTCACCGTCACCGCATCGATACCGTCGGGCATCGAGGGTGTGGACGCTGACAGCGATGCTCGCTGGTACAACATGCAGGGCGTCGAGGTGAAGAACCCCACCAACGGCATCTTCATCCGCGTATCCGCCGGCAAAGCCGCCAAAGTCATCCTCTGACCCTCCGCGGTGGCTTCATCAAAGTGCAGGGTCGCCGACCCTGCCGCCTATATACCGGTCTAACCCCCAACCCCACCTGACTCGCCGTGGAGGCTGACACCGTCCGCTATCGCGAACGGTTGCTCAGCCTCCCGGCTCGTAAAGGTGGGGCTTAGACTGCATATACACAGCAGAGTCGGAGACTCTGTACTGACCGTATAAAAATGACTTATAAGTCAATTATTTTAGGGATTGCCACAATAATAAATTAGCGTTCAAAGTTATGATAAGAAAAAGCTCCTCGCAATGACTATTGAAACTGTATCCAAACCAAATTTATATGCCGTAAAGTATGGTGGCGACAAAGAGAATATTTATCGCTGCATACTCAAGGATTTCAGAAATCAGCAATATACCGGTAATTATTTCAGCCATTTCACCGACCGGATAAGCGACTGGGTTGTTGATACTTATGGATATGACAAAACCGAGACAGATCTGTACATGTACCTGGTTCAACAACAGTCGTATGACATTGAAACCAGAATCAGGGACTGTTGCTACGACTTTACAGCCGGCAGAGGTAGAAGTCTTGACGACATATTCATCCCTTATGACAATAATGAAACCAGACATAATCATACCGGGAAATACCTGCGACTGAAATGCTATGGCACAAAGGATTCACTGATACGGATATATGCCTTGGAGATAGAGCCGAACTGCGACTTGATTATATATGGAGCCATAAAAATTACGAAACGGACCCAGGACAGTCCGGCCTTTGACCGCAAAGGTAACGACTCGACAGTCCATGATGAGCTGGAGAAGCGGGTGAAGTCGGTCAGCAGGTTTCTTGAATCCGAAGGGATTGTTGATTATCCGGGATTGACGCAATATATGGAGGAGGATCATGAAGAAGAATGAGGAGACACGACAAGGCGAGATAATACGCATGGATGCCGAGAGGCTGCGGGCGATAGCGCGGCCGGAAAAGGAGACTGTCAAAAGGCGTGAGGCCAGGGAAATAGCCGATGCCGACTTTCTGACCACAGCCTTCAACATAGCCATGCAGATGCGTCGCGGCATGCGTCTGGCCGGCATCAACCAGCTGCAGCTCGCTGAGATGATGGAGGTAGACCCATCCGTAGTGAGCAGGTATATGCGCGGCAAATCAAACATGGAGCTCAAAACCCTCGTCAAAATCGAAAAGGCTCTCGGCATAAACATCATCGACAGGGAGATAGCGCCGAAACGCAAAAAAGCCGCCAAACCGGAAATGCAGCTTAAAGTTGAGATCCAGATCAGCTATCAGGAAAGCCATGTCGATGAGATGACTATTCCCAAAGTTGCTTACATCCCCGACATAACCGACAGTTATAAATCCATAAACCGTACGCAACGCGATGTCGTCTTTATGAAAGACATCGAGCTTGTAAAACTAAAAAAAGAGATGGCATGAACATATCATATAAGTTTCTGGACCTGCGGACCTTGGAGTTCGCCTACTTCGACGAGAATCTCAACGGGGATGAGGGACGGATGGAGATAAAGACCTCCTTCGGCTATGGAGTAGACGCGTCCACACACCGGCTCAGTTGCATGCTGGAAGTGATGTATTCCATAGAAGACAGGCCGGTGATGAAGATAAAGACTGGAGCGACCTACGAGCTGGATGCCGAGTCGTTCGGCTCTTTTGTCAAGGGAGAGACGTTTGAGATGCCGGTGGAGCCGGTGCGGCATTTCAGCAGTATGCTGTACGGAGCCACGCGCGGTATACTGTCGTGCAAACTTGAAGGGACACGCCTGCAGCAGATGATACTTCCGCCCCGCAACCTCGACACGACCATCGCGGAGCCGCTGCACATCGCCCTAAGAGAATAGTGCAGGGTCGCCGACCCTGCTGCCTATATGCAGTCTGGTCCCCACCTAACTCGCTGTGGAGGCTGACACCGTCCGCTATCGCGAACGGTTGTTCAGCCTCTCAGCTCGTAAAGGTGGGGTTAACCATGTCTTGCCTCTTCGAGGCAGTGTCATAGGTATAGTATGGCAACAAAGTAAATGTGCATTTGACCCTTGTAGGGACGCACGGCTCGTGCGTCCGGTATAAAGCCATTAACTTCAACGGATGCGGACGCACGAGCCGTGCGTCCCTACAGCAACGCAGCGCATCCACATAATGCTTATGGGATGGATGCACACCTGCCTCGGAGTGAGAGATGGATGTTGCAGCCTGCCTCGGAGTGAGAGATGGATGTTGCAGCCTGCCTCGGAGTGAGAGATGGATGTTGCAGCCTGCCTCGGAGAGGCAAGACATGGTTAACCCCACCTTTACGAGCTGGGGTCGACAGCGCCAGCCGTCGGCACAGCGAGTTAGGTGGGGTTCAGACTGCAATATACCCAGTAGAGTCGGAGACTCTTCACTGACGGGTCAGTTATATGATACACAAAACACACGTCCTGCGAAAAAAGTCAGGGGAAATTTCCGTATATAGGAAATAATCCGTAATTTTGTCGGCGAAAGGATAGGGCAAAGAGTGCCCTGACTGCGGTAGGTCCGTCAATGCGACAACAAAAAGCCGCACGCGGCACAAATAACGACAATCAATAACAACACGATATGAAACAAAAAATACTACCCACCCTCATGCTGAAGACGCTCATCGCCATCATGGCCATCTTCGTCCTCGGCATCACCGCAAATGCGGAAACCAAATCTTATACAATTAACTTTAAAGTTTCTGCTGACAAGCAGGATGGAACCGCCGCATCTACAACTATCAACGCATCGACTATTGTTGCAACAGCAACTGACGCCAACTACGTTACCGGTAAACTGACTGCGGCTACCAAGGCAAATTACAATTCGAAATATGGAATAAATGTTGCCACAGGAAGTGCTGCAGGAAGTCTTGGATTCAACCTTTCTGACATAGCAAAAAAGAAAGTTTCTAAGATAGATATCCAAGCTGCTCCTTATAATTCATCCAAAACATATTCACTAAATGTCAAATTGGGGGGGGCCAACAATGCGTCAGCAACCCAGAGCTTTAGAGTAACCGGCGGACTTAACACGTATTCGGCCAATATCTCCAACCCCATAGATGTAGAAAACATAACCTTTTCATGCGCTAAGGGGAATCGCTCCTACATCCAATCTATCACATTGCATTATGACGGAGGCTCTACTCCCGAACCGGAGATCAAAGTTTCCACGCCGACCTTCACTCCTGCTGCCGGTGCAGTAGAAGCCGGCACCAAAGTCAGCATTGCCACATCTACTACGGGTGCAACCATCTATTATACTAGAGACGGCACAACCCCTACCGCATCATCCACTGAATACACTACTCCCATCACAGTCAACGAAGCCATGACCATCAAGGCCATAGCTGTAAAAGAAGGACTTGAGAATTCGGAAGTGGCAACTGCAGAATATACAATCGCAGTACCCTTTGTTTTGGTTGAGGATTTAAGCAATCTCAGCGAAAATGCAGAATATGTGATTTGCGCTTCAGGCAAAGCGAAAGCAATGCTTGCACAAAAATCTAGCAACTGGTCAGCCACAGATGTAAATATACAAGATAAGATGCTGACTTTTGGCACCGAGGCGCCTCAGATATTCAGCATAAAAAAAGATGGCACCAACTACAAAATCAGCTACAAAGAAGGCTCTTCCATTAATTATCTTACAAATAATGGGGGAAGCAACGGTCTTAAGAGTGACGATACGGGAAATCCAATCACGCTTACGATGAATAATGGAACCGTAACTGCCACTTTCGATGTTACAACAGCAGGTAAATACATTTACTATAATGGCACAGAAAACTCCGGTAACTTATTTAGCGCATATACATCTACCAAATCCGGTGTTTTTGAAAATCTGCGCATCTTCATGCATAAACTCGGTCCTGCCGAGCCTATCATGAGTTTTGCCGACGCTGGCCCGATAGCTGTAGATTACAGCGTCAATCCGAAGCCTTTCACCAACAAGATGATTACCAACAGCGACGGCCAGGTATCCTACTCCTCATCCGCCGAAACCGTGGCTACCGTGAATGCCGACGGCTTTGTTACCGTCAAGGGTGCCGGCTCTACCGTCGTCACCGCTACCGTGGCCGCTACTGACAACTATAAAGAGAAGTCGATAAGCTATACGCTGAATGTCAATAAGGCTACTGCCACCCTGACATTCAAGGATGTTCCCCAGATTTTGAAACAGGGCGAGACTTACGACCTGCAGTTCGAAACCAACCTCCCCGCTGACCTCTACAAAGATTTTGAACTGGAAGATGCATATGCTGAGGGTGAGCCGCGTTTTGTGACTTTCAGCTTTGATGAAGCCACCAAAGTCTGGAAGATGAAAGCTGTCGATACCACTCCGGTCAAAGATAACGGCACCAATGAAGGTACTATGATTGGCGTCAAATTCCCCGGCAACAACAATTGGAATGCCTCTGAAGAGGCGGTCGAAATTATCACTGTCATTGAAAATCTCATCCAGGCGCAGTGCCAGTGGAGTGCCGAAACAGTTATGGCTCCCATCAACAACTTCACAGCTCCTGAGCTTCAGAATGTGCCTACTGCTCTGAAAAACAAGATACTCTACAAGTCGTCGAACGAGAAGGCCATAAACGTAAATGAGAATGGTGAAATCATAGTCCGCACTCCCGGCAAGGCTACAATAACCGCTTCATGGTCGAAGACTTTCGACAACACCAATCTCAAGACCTACGAGGCCGGTGAGGTTTCCACAGAAATAGTCATCAGCTCTCTGGCCGGCTTAAATAGCCCGATACCTGTGCCCGAGATTTCCACCACCGGCACCGGTGACTTCCCGCTCAGCTACTCATACTCCGACAACAACGGTTTCTGGTACGGTGGCTACGACAACACCAGCGGCGGCTTGCTGACCATCACCCTGACCACCGCCACCGAAGGTGCCCAGATTTACTACAAAAAGACTCAGGGCCCAGGCTACGACCCCGATGAGTCTTCCGTCAACAAAGTGAAAACCCGTGCCGGCGAAGATTTCACCCTCTACTCCGCACCCATCGAGTGTGGCGGCTCAGAGCAGGGCAAACTGGAGTTCTACGCCAAGACCGCCGACAAGCAGTCGAACACAGAGACATTCCAGTTCAGCATCGTAACAGGCATTGATGGCGTCGATGCCGACAACGACAGCGACGCCCGCTGGTTCAACCTGCAGGGCGTCGAGGTGAAGAACCCCGCCAACGGCATCTACATCCGCGTAGCCAACGGCAAGACAACCAAGGTAATCCGCTGAGATTATTCATCCCCTCATAAAAAAGGCCGCAGAGATTTCTGTGGCCTTTTTTATGAGGGGGGATGTGACGGATGTGATTTAAGTGGCTTATGTGAGGGATGTGATTTATGTGACTTATGTGGCTTATGTGAGGGATGTGATTTATGCGACTTATGTGGCTTATGTGAGAGATGTACCTGCCGCTTCTATGAGCACTCTGAATATCAAAAAAACTTACCCGACTCTCCTGTTCTCCTGTTCTCCCGTCAAAAAAAGAAGCATGCCTCGTCAAAAAAAGAAGCATGCCTCGTCAAAAAAGAAGCATGCTCCCGTCGGGCAATTTGGATGAATGGGGATTTTTTTATATCTTTGCGGCGATTTCGGAAACGAGTCAACAAGCGAGAGAGAAAGAATTATTATTATTATTAACCAATTTAATGACTGAAAAAGTACAGACCCCGATCGCAGACTTCGATTGGGAAGCCTACGAAAACGGCAGCACAGCCGGCGAGAAGAGCCGCGAGGAGCTCACAAAGACCTACGACGAATCTTTGAAGACGGCAAAAGAGAACGAGGTGGTAACCGGCACCGTGAAATCGATCAGCAAGCGCGAAGTGCGAGTTGATATCGGCATGAAGTCCGACGCCATCATCCCCATCAGCGAATTCCGCTACAACCCCGACCTCAAGGAAGGTGACGAGGTTGAAGTCTATATCGAGACTCTGGAGGACAAGAACGGACAGCTCCGTCTGAGCCACAAGAAGGCATGCCAGACACGCAGCTGGGACCGCGTAAACCAGGCCCTCCAGAACGACGAGGTTATCAAGGGCTACGTAAAGAGCCGCACCAAAGGCGGTATGATTGTGGACATCTTCGGAATCGAGGCATTCCTCCCCGGCAGCCAGATAGATGTACGCCCCATCCGCGACTATGACATCTATCTTGACAAGACCATGGACTTCAAGGTTGTCAAGATCAATCAGGAATACAAGAACGTTGTCGTGAGCCACAAGGCCCTCATCGAGGCCGAGCTGGAGGCTCAGAAGCGCGAGATTATCTCCAAGCTGGAGAAGGGTCAGGTGCTCGAGGGCAAGGTGAAGAACATCACCAACTATGGTGTGTTCGTTGACCTTGGCGGTGTTGACGGTCTGGTACACATCACCGACCTCAGCTGGGGCCGCGTATCGGATCCCCGCGAGGTTGTGGAGCTCGACCAGGACATCAAGGTTGTGATCCTCGACTTCGACAACGAGAAGAAGCGTATCGCCCTCGGTATCAAGCAGCTCATGCCGCATCCTTGGGACAACCTGGACGCCAGCCTGAAGGTAGGCGACCACGTGAAGGGCAAGGTAGTGGTTATGGCCGACTATGGTGCCTTCGTAGAGGTACAGCCCGGCGTGGAGGGTCTTATCCACGTGAGCGAGATGAGCTGGAGCCAGCACCTGCGCAGCGCCCAGGACTTCCTGAAGGTCGGCGACGACGTGGAGGCAGTGATCCTGACTCTCGACCGCGACGAGCGCAAGATGAGCCTCGGCCTCAAGCAGCTCAAGAACGACCCCTGGGACGGCATCGAGCAGAAGTATGCCATCGGCTCGCGTCATAAGGCCAAGGTTCGCAACTTCACCCACTTCGGTGTGTTCGTAGAGATCGAGGAGGGCGTTGACGGCCTCATCCACATCAGCGACCTCAGCTGGACACGCAAGATCAAGCACCCCAGCGAGTTCACTCAGGTTGGCAACGAGATCGACGTCCAGGTACTGGAAATCGACAAGGACAACCGTCGTCTGAGCCTCGGCCACAAGCAGCTCGAGGAGAATCCCTGGGAGACCTACGAGAACGAGTTTGCCGTAGGCACCATCCACGAGGGTGAGATCACCGAGGTGCTCGACAAGGGTGCCGTGATCAGCCTCGACCATGGTATCGAAGGCTTCGCCACTCCCAAGCATCTCGTGAAGGAGGATGGCAGCCAGGCCAAGCTTGGCGAGAAGCTCGAGTTCAAGGTTATCGAGTTCAACAAGGACAACCGTCGCATCATCCTGAGCCACAGCCGCATCGCCGAGGATGCCACCCGCAGCGAGAAGCGCGAGAAGGCACCCCGCCGCAGCGAGAAGCACGAGAAGAGCGAGAGCATAGCTCCCCAGCAGCTCGAGAAGACTACTCTCGGCGACCTCGGTGCCCTCCAGGCTCTCAAAGAGCAAATGCAGAAGGAAGAAGGAAAATAATTCCACACACATAAGGAATCCACAGCATAATCCGAGGGGAACCGCTACCTCTATGGCACGCCCCCTCGGATTTTTTTATTTTACACTAACACTCACAATCAATGAAAACAACATTTACCTATTTCATGATGGTAGCAGCCATCCTGGGCATGTTGCTCACGGGCTGCAAGAAGGACGACCCTGACGTACCCAACAATCCCGACAATGACAGGGAGCACGCCGACTACGGCTAGCTCAAGGGGAACCTCATCTGCGTGGGCAAGACCCGCAACGTAACCTACACCAGCGCCATTCTTCTGGGTACTGTAGACTTCCCCAAGATTACCAGCGACCACACTTACGGCATCGTGTTCATGCCTGCCATGACCACTCCGAATTTCGACTATGAAGGAAAACTCCTTCTCAACGGACGCAGCGACAAATACGACAAGGAGGAGTATGTGTGCACATCCAAGCAGATCAACAGCTCGGCAACCGACGGCAAGTTCGAGAAGGAGCTCGTGCACCTCATGCCCGCCACCACCTACTATTATCGCGCCTATGTGGCCATAGGCCAGAATGTGAACTATTCCTCCGTGGCCACGTTCACAACGCTCGACCCGTCGCAGGAGATGACCATCTCCACCTCCGACGTGAGTGCCCTCAAGGCAGTATGCGCCGACATGAACGGCATCGTCAATGTGGGTAACCTCCGCGACGTGAACGAAGACCAGAAATATGGCTTCATCTTCACCGATGCCAAACAGATGGCTACCGCCGAGACTCTCACATACGAGTGGTATAAGGAATGGACTGCCAACCATTTCGAGACCGAGGAAGACTTCGACAAGCCCTCTCAGGTTACAACCTCAGAGAACATGAACGGCCGCATCACCTGCAATGTCGACGACCTCATCCCGGGCGTAACATACTACTGCCGCTCCTTCTTCTACTGGAACGGCAAGTACTTCTACAGCCCCGATGTAAAAACATTCAAGACAGTGGCTCCCTCGGAGATTGAGGTAGGCATGAAATCCACCGAGAAAATCACCGCCAACTCCGCTACCCTCAACGGCACCGTTGCCTACACGAAGATTGGTATAGACCGTCTGGACTGCGGATTCATGATTTCCAAAGATTACTCCAATGCGTCGGAATTCGACATGAACAGCGAGGAAATCGTGCCATGGTCCGAACGTTACAGTTATCCCAAGGCCAAAATCTTCTATGTGGAAACCGAAACCGACAAACGCGACTTCCAGAAGACAATCTCCGGCCTTACCAAAGAGACCGTCTACTATGTACGTCCTTACGTAGAGCTGGTGGAAGTGGAGAAGAAAGACAAGGATGGCTCCATAAAGAAAGAGATGCTCTATTCCTACGGAAACGTGGAGCAGTTCAAGACCATCAAATGAAGTGATTTAAACTTATTTCAAAAACATAAAAAGTCTTTTAAGATATAAAAATACAGCGTATTCCGACTGAAATTCGCTATATTAGAGTTACGACGCTTTAATTTACCGAACCAAT
>Ga0073906_1004461_pt1 | contig 14035 bp, 10 predicted proteins | sample Inofromicrocosms_FD_65485 | JGI IMG/M metagenome (GOLD analysis project Ga0073906, IMG submission 65485) | Mouse cecum microbial communities from Vienna, Austria - Inoculum for glucosamine and mucus D2O microcosms | ecosystem: Host-associated > Mammals > Digestive system > Large intestine >... | reverse complement strand
ACGCACCTATTTGGAGCATATCAACGTTTGATTAAGAACGAAGAAGACGTCAATTATTTGCCAGATTTAAGTGATGCTTATCCTATTCCATATCAGATTGCAGATGATATTATTACTGGTTTTCGAAATAGCTTAGATATTTCTTTTCCGGAATCAGAACATAAGAGCATCGCTCTTCACTTCATTAATGCCCATACTAGTGACGGTATTAAAGATGATAAGAATCAAATAGAAAATGATGAGATTATCGAAGTTGTTCAAGATGAACTGAATAGAAATGGAATATACAGAAGGCAAACGAATGCTAATGATTATGACAGGCTATTAGTTCATCTAAAATATTTTATTAATCGACTTAATAATAATGAACCAGATAGCTTACCAATCTCAGAAGGAATGATTGGTGAAATAGAAACTAATTATTCACAAGCATGGCACATAGTTCAGCACATTAAAGAATTAATGGAGGAAAAATTACAAATAAAGTTGTCACTAAGCGAACAAACGTATTTAACAATTCATATTCAAAGATTAATTTAAGGAGAATTAGAAATGGATGCAGAAAATCAAATTACTAAAGAAGAAATTTCAATGACAGGTTTTTCAATTGTTGCTTATTCAGGAGATGCAAGAACTTATTTAATGCAAGCTATGGATAAGGCTAGTGAAGGAAAGATCACAGAGGCAAAAGAACTTGTTAGGAAAGCCGAAGAATCTATTAACCTAGCTCATAATGAACAAACTAAGCTCTTAAGCAAGGAAGCTGGAGGAAATGACTTAGATGTAACCTTCATTATGGTTCATGGTCAAGATACCTTGATGACAACGATGCTTTTAAAGGACCAGATGAAGACAATTATTAACCTTTATGAACGAGTAAATAAACTCGAAGGAAAAAATATTGAATAAAGTAATACTGATATGAGTATTTAAAAATTTTGTGAAAGAGGAGGAAGAAAAATGAATGGTTTTACCAAAACAATGGATAAGATGAAACCAAAATTTGAAAAAATTGCTTCTAATCCATATGTTTCTGCGGTTCGTGACGGTTTTATTGCCGCGATGCCAATCATTTTGTTTTCGAGTTTGTTTACATTGATTGCCTATGTACCAAATGCGTGGGGATTTTATTGGCCAAAATCAGTCGAAAATGCACTGGTCTTACCTTACAACTATTCAATGGGACTACTTGCCTTATATGTAACTGCAACTTGTGCAAAGAATTTAACTGATTATAAGAACTTGAAGTTGCCTAAGACAAATCAAATCAATTCAATGAATGTTATCTTGGCTGCAGAAATCTCATTTATTATTATTGCGATTAAAGTTGGCAAAAATGGATTAGACTTAACTTATTTAGGCACTCAAGGATTAATTGCATCATATATTGTTGGTTTAATTGTTCCAAATATTTATTACCAATGTGTTAAGCACAATGTAACTATTAAAATGCCAGATGTAGTACCACAAAATATTGCACAGACTTTTAAAGATATTTTTCCAATGACATTTTCAGTTACATTATTCTGGTTAGTACAAATTGTCTTGAATCAATTATTTGGGGCTAATTTATCTGAAGGTGTGGTAAAAGTTCTTTCTCCACTATTCCACGCAAGTGATACTTATGGTGGTTTAGCTTTAGTTGCTGGTGCGATGGCTTTCTTCTGGTTTGTTGGTGTACAAGGTCCTTCAATTGTTGCTCCAGCTGTAGCTGCAATTGAAACGACTAATGTAGGTTTGAACCAACAATTAGTTCATGCCGGAATGCAAGCTAGTCATGCTTTAACTATTAACGCTCAAGATTACGTTATGAATATGGGTGGTACTGGGTCAACTTTTGTAGTTCCATTTATCTTCTTACTTTTGGCGAAATCAGCTCAAAACAAGGCAGCAGGTAAGGCAGCAGTTATTCCTGGATGTTTTGGAGTTAATGAGCCTATTTTGTTTGGTGCCCCAATCATCATGAACCCAGTCTTCTTCGTTCCATTCTTGATAACACCGATGTTCAATGTTTGTGCTTATAAATTCTTCGTTCAAGTTCTTCATATGAACGCCTTATACAACACTCTTCCTTGGACAGTACCTGCACCAATTGGTATTATCGTATCCTCTGGTTTTGCTGGCTTATCATTTGTTTATGTGATTTTGACCTTAGTTGTTGATACTTTAATTTGGCTTCCATTCTTTAAGTTTTATGACAACGATTTGTACAAGCAAGAGCAAGCTAAACTTGCTAAAGAAGAAGCTGCTGGTGTAACTACAGTTCCTACTACTGATTCAGAAGCAACTCTTGCAGCTACTGATAAAGAAGCTAAAGATGGCATCACTAAAGACACTAACGTTATGGTTATCTGTGCCGGCGGTGGTACTTCCGGAATTTTGGCTAAAGCATTAAACAAGATGGCAAAAGAACGTAATTTATCTCTTCATGCTGCAGCTCGTGCTTATGGACAGCATATGGATATTATTAATGACATGGACTTAATTATCTTAGCTCCACAAATGGATAGTATGAAAGGTAATTTGCAAGAAATTGCTGATCATGATGGCTCAAAATTAGTTACGACTACGGGACGTCAGTATATTGAATTAACTCAAAATCCTGATAAAGCATTTAAATTTGTAGTCGATAGCTTAGCTGGTAAAAATGATGAAAAGAAAGATGAAGATACGACAGGAAGTGTACCAAATGCAACAATTTAAATTTCCAAAAGATTTTTATTTCGGTGGAGCAACTGCTGCTTACCAATGTGAAGGCGCAACTAAAGAAGATGGTAAAGGTGAAGTGATTTGGGATAAGTACTTGCGTGAACAGGGGACCATTAATCCTGATCCGGCCTGTGATTTTTATCATCGTTACCCAGAAGATTTAGATCTATGTAAAAAATTCCATATTAATGCAATCAGAGTCTCAATTGACTGGGCAAGAATTTTCCCAGAAGGTGAAGGAAAAATGGAGCCAAGAGGCGTGGAATACTATCACAAGCTATTCAAAAAATGTCGTGAAGATGGTGTTGAACCTTTTGTAACCCTTCATCACTTTGATACTCCACAAGCTCTGCAAGATAAAGGTGGATGGTTATCACAAGAAATGCTGGATGCATTTGTTGAATATGCTAAGTTTTGCTTTAAAGAATATGCCGATGAGGTTAGATACTGGATTACAATTAATGAACCAACTTCAATGGCTGGTCAGCAATATGTTAGTGGAACTTTTCCTCCAGCATATAAAGATCAGTTTGATAAATGTTTTGAAGCAGAATATAACCAGAATTTAGTCCATGCACGAATCGTTAATGCCTATAAAGAAGCTGGATATACAGGCCAAATTGGTATTGTTCATGCTCTTCAAACTGTCTACCCAGCAACTGATAGTGAAGGTGACAAGCATGCTGCCGAATTAAAAGATGTGCTGGAAAATAAGTTTTACCTCGATGGAACTTTAGCCGGTAAATATTCTAAAGAAACTCTAGCTTTAGTTAGAGAAATAATTGAAGCTAATGATCAGAAGATGATTGATATTAAGCCAGAAGATGAAAAAGTTCTCTTAAAGGCCGCTAAGCAGTTAGACTTTGTGGGAGTTAACTACTACTTCTCGAAATTTATGAAGGAATATCATGGCGCCACAGAAATTGTTCATAATGGTACTGGTAAAAAAGGAACAGATGTCAATCGAATGAAGGGTGTTGGTGAGGAGATTCATCCAAAGGACTTGCCAGCAACTGACTGGGACTGGATTATTTATCCACAAGGGATGTATGATCAATTAAAACGTATTTATGATGATTATCCTTTAGTTCATTCAATGTATATTACTGAAAATGGTATGGGCTATAAGGATAAGTTTGAAGGTGAAGACAAGATAGTTGATGATACACCTAGAATTAAATATTTAAGAGATCATATGGAACAAGTAGCTAAGGCGATTGAGTCTGGTATTCCGGTTAATGGTTACTTTGTTTGGTCATTACAAGATATGTTCTCTTGGACTAATGGTTATTCAAAACGATATGGCTTATTCTATGTCGATTTTAAGACCCAGAAACGTTATGCAAAAAAGAGTGCATATTGGTATAAAGAACTAGCAGAAACTAGAGAGATTCCTCCAATTGATTAAGGCAAGTTAATGAAAAGTTACGTATTAAGTGGTTGCGTAGCTTTTTTATTAATAATAAATGCAAATATTTCACCTAATCAATTGAATCGACTATGCTTAAAGTGAGAGTGTATTTTCATAGAAAAGAGATAGCTATGATTCAATTAGAAAAATTAGTTAAGAAAAATTTACCTAAAGAAAAAGAAGGAAAAGTTGCTAGCTATATTCCGGCTTTAGCTGAAGTTAATCCTAAGCAGCTCGGAGTTGCTTTATATGATTTAGAAGATGGTGAAGTAGGTGAAGCTGGCCAAAGTGAAGTACGTTTTGCAATTGAAAGTATTTCTAAGGTAATTACCTTAATGCTTGCTATTAAAAAGATGGGCATACAAGAAGTATTTAAACATGTAGGATCCCGTCAAACAGGCTTTGCCTTCAATTCAATTCTAAATATGGAAATTGAAAGAGCTAAGTATCCGTTGAATCCTTTTATTAACGCTGGAGCAATTGCTACAACTTCGATGGTAGTAAGTAAGACGGGTGACGATGCATTTGAAGAAATCTTAGATTTTGCTCGTGATATTTGTAATGACCCAGATCTTTACTTAGATCAAATAATTTATCATTCTGAAAAAAGAACAGGCAATCTAGACCGGTCGTTAGCATATTATATGGAATCTAAAAACATGATGCTGGGGGATGTAGTAACTAGTCTTGATACTTACTTTAAGCAGTGTTCAATGATGGTGACTGCACGTTCTTTAGCAAATTTAGGGGCGGTTTTGGCTAATGGCGGTGTAAAACCATGGGACAACAAACGCATTATCCCTGATGAAGAAGCTCGTTGTATCAAGTCATTAATGATGACAACTGGCCTATATAATCAATCAGGCACCTATTCACGACTAATTGGTGTACCAACAAAGAGTGGTGTTGGTGGTGGTCTTATGTCCGCTGCACCTCACAAATATGGAATTGGGATCTTTAGTCCGGCCTTAGATAAAGATGGTAACAGTATTGCAGGCTTAGATTTATTGAGAGATATTGTTGATGGATTAGAGCTAGATATATTTGATTAATAAAAAGATTTGATGAAGAAAGCTAAGTATTTTGCTATTTTGCGAGATACTTAGCTTTTTTGTTTTAAAACTAGATATTCTAAGATCATATTGGTTAAAATATATTTAAGCAACCTTTGAATCTAATTATTTAAGAAAGGAGTCATAACTAATGCTTATTAGAGATCGACTTAGAGAAAAAATAGGTATGAGTGATAATGAAAAAATTATTGCAGATTATTTTTTAAAAGCTGATGAAAATATAGAAAAAGATACTGTAAGAACAATTGCAGAAAAAACATATACTTCTCCTTCTACTCTTATTAGGTTATGTCATAAGTTAGGATTTACTGGATTTAGTGATTTTAAAAATAAATATTTATATGAAGTTAAATACATTAATTTAAAATTTCAAAATGTTGATGCAAACTTTCCGTTTAGAAGAGAAGATACAGCTCGAGAAGTGATGTCTAAAATAACTGATTTGTATCTTGAAACAATCAAAGATACTAAAAAGATAATGGATATGAGAACACTACTTCGTTGTCGAAAAATTTGTGGTAAGAGCAAAGAAATCTATATCTTTTCATATGGAACTTACTTAAATCAAGCATACTCTTTCAAAGAAAAGATGATGAAAATAGGTAAGAAAGTTATAATTTCTTCTAATTTGAATTATCAACTGTATGAAGCAGAAATTATGCAAGCAGGAGATATGGCTATTATAATTTCTTATTCTGGAGAAACAAATAACAGCTTACTTATCGCAAAACAATGTAAGAAAAATAATATCCCTACTATTGCCATTACTTCAGTTGGAGAAAATGATTTAACAAAGATTTGTGATGAAATTTTATATATTTCTACAAAAGAATCACTTTATCAAAATATTGGAGATTATAGCATTCATCTATCAGTTAGTTATATGTTAGATGTGTTATATTCACTAATTTTTCAAAAGGAATTTGATCGATTTTATAAAACTAAGTTGCAACTTGCAATGTCGTTAGAGAAAGATAGAAAATCTACTAATTCAATTATCAATAATGAAAAACTATAGAAAAATAAATACAGATTAAGCATAAAACGATGTTTTAAAAAATAAGGCATAAAAGGAATAATATTTAGAACAAAATTCCTTTTATGCCTTTTTATATTGTATGCGCTAACAAAAGGCTATAAATTAAAAATGTAAGGAGGAACGAGTATGAAATTAGACCATACATTTCTTTGGGGAGGTGCTACAGCAGCTAATCAAATAGAGGGAGCCTATTTAGCCGATGGAAAGGGGCTAAACATAGCTGATGTAGAGAGAGTAGTAAATGATAAGCATGTTAGGAAAGTAGATTCAAAACCTATAAAAGATGTTTATTATCCTAGTCATGAAGGAATTGACTTTTATCATCATTATAAAGATGATATTAAGCTTTTTGCAGAGATGGGATTTAAATGTTATAGAATGTCAATTTCATGGGCGAGAATATTTCCTAATGGCGATGAGCTAGAACCTAATTTATCTGGATTAGAGTTCTACGATAGGATATTTAAAGAGCTAAAGAAATATAATATTGAACCAATAGTTACATTATCACATTATGAAACGCCACTAAAATTAGTGCAAAAATATGGTTCATGGAGAAATAGAAGATTAATAGAGTTCTTTGTACGCTATTGTCGTGTAGTATTCACAAGATACGATAAATATGTTTCATATTGGATAACTTTTAATGAAATTAATGAGATTTTAAATCAAAACGAACCATATCATCAAGCAGGAATTATTTTTGATAAGAATGAAAATCGATTTAAAACTAAAATTCTAGTAAGTCATAATATGATGGTTGCGAGTGCAAAGGCTGTAAAACTAGCGCATCAGATTAATAGAAATAATAAGATAGGGTGCATGGTTCAGTGGCCACTAACCTATCCTGCCACTTGTCGGCCAAAAGATATGCTAGCAAGACAAGAATTTATGAAAAATAATTTTTACTATACGGACGTTATGTGCAAAGGATATTACTCAAACATTTGTAAGTCAATTTGGAAAAGAGAAAATTTAACATTTAATTTTAAAAATGAAGATTTGAATGCTCTGAAAGATGGAACGGTAGATTTTATTTCATTTTCGTATTATTTTTCTTCAGTAGTAAGAATGAATTCACAAAATCAAGTTGAAAAACTTAAAGGAAATCCCTATGTCAAAAAGAGTTCCTGGGGATGGGATATCGATCCGATTGGATTAAGATTATCACTGAATCAATTATATGATCGCTATCAATTACCACTCTTTATTGTTGAAAATGGCTTAGGAGAAATTGATAAAAAGGATAAAAATGGTGAGATTAATGACGATTATAGAATTAGCTTTTTAAACGATCATATTAAAGCAATGATGAAAGCAATTATTGATGATCAGGTAAAAGTAATTGGCTATACATCCTGGGGTCCTATAGATTTAGTTTCTGTTGGAACTGGTGAGATGAAAAAACGTTATGGTTTTATCTATGTGGATAAAGAAAACGATGGAACTGGTAGTCTAAAGAGGACGAGAAAAAAGTCATTCTATTGGTATAAGAATGTAATAAAAACTAATGGAGAGTCAATTAAATGATAGGGGATTACTTATGGATAAATTTATGAATATTTTACAAACTAAAGTAATACCTAAGGCAAATAGAGTAGCTAGTGAAAAACATTTAGCTGCTCTTAGGGATGCTATGGTTTTAACAATTCCATTTATTATTATTGGATCAATATTTTTAATTTTAGCTGATTTTCCAGTGTCAACGTATCTTTCATTTTTAAAATCTCATCCGCAAATCCAGCAAGCATTGTTATATCCTTATAATGCAACCTTTAATATTGTTGCATTAATTGCAACATTTGGAATGGGATATAAACTAGGGGAAAGCTACAAAGTTGACGGTATAGGAGCTGGCTTAATATCATTAGCAGCATATTTTTTAGTGACGCCAACTAATACGGTAAAAGTAGCTAATAATCCTACGACTGTAATTAATACTAATTATTTTAGTAGTGCAGGTCTTTTTGTTGGGCTGATTATGGCGATTATTTCAACTGAAGTTTATCGTTTTATAGTTAAAAAGAATATTGTGATAAAGATGCCAGACGGTGTTCCTCCAGCAGTAGCAAAGTCCTTTAATTCGATCATTCCAGGCTTTTTCGCAGTGATTGTCGTTTGGATAATTAGATTAGCTGTAGAAATTACGCCATATAAGAATGTTCAGAATTTAATCCAAAGTATTATTGCTCAGCCATTAACTAAATTAGGAACAAGTTTTTGGGGAACATTAGCAGTCTTTTTGATAATTAATTTACTGTGGTGCATTGGACTACATGGATCAATTATTGCTAACTCAGTAATGTTACCTATTTGGTTATCATTAACTAGTCAGAATGCTGCTGCTCTAGCTGCAGGACATGCTGTTAAAAATATTGCTTCAGCAGAATTTAGATATATTATTTTTGTAGGTGGATCAGGAGCAACCTTAGGTTTAGTTGTTGCTATGGCATTTTTTGCTAAAAGTCAGCAATACAAGAAATTAGGAAGATTAAGTCTAGCTCCAAGTATTTTCAATATAAATGAACCAGTATTATTTGGATTTCCAATAGTTTTCAATCCAATTATGTGGATTCCATTTTTATTAATGCCTATCATTACAGTTACGATTACATATTTATCGATGCAATTTGGTATTGTAGGAAAACCTATTGGAGTGTTACCTCCTGGCACGACTCCAATGATTATTGGCGGGTATATAATGACTGGTGGAATTTCAGGTGCCATTCTACAGCTAGTGATTTTTATAATTTCATTTTTTGTATATTATCCATTTTTCAAAATTGAAGATAATCTGCAGTATAAGAAAGAGTTAGAAAGTAAAAAGGAGGGGTAATAGGTAAAGATCATCTCATTGAAAAATAAATGTTGATTATAAATTAGATGTATAAAAAAATAAGCTAAGCATTACTATTTTATGGTATGCTTAGCTTTTTGATTACATTCTACTTAAAAGTAAAATCAAAACTCAGTGTGATTAAAGTATGCCAAAACAGTTGAAAGCTGAAGAGAAGATTTTTCAATAATGTGTAGGGAATTTTTAGTTCATAGTGGTAAAATAAGAAAAAACATTATTGAAAACAGGAGTAAAAATGAAAAGATATTCAAAAGCGATATATTGGGGCTTACCCATTAGTTTGATTCTCGCCATTTCGATTATTTTACACTTAGGTTGGATTAATGCCTTTGATAATTTCTTTGAAGGATTAGTTCACATTGTTCCTAATTTAAAGGGATTGATGCTAAAGATTACATTTTTAGCAGATACCAAGGTTGACTTGATCTGGATGGTATTAATTGCAGTAATCTTATGGTTTAGAAAACAACGTCCTCTTGCGACTAACTTAGTTTTAACAATGATTACAGGGGATGCAGTTGGTTGGGTAATTAAGCATTTGATTCAAAGAGCTCGTCCTGTACAGCACCTAGCAGTTGATGATGGATTTAGTTTTCCTAGTGGTCATACTTTAGGTATGGGGATGATTGTTATTTGGATCATTATGGTGCTTTTACCAGTGGTATTGAAAGATAGAACTAAACGTTTTTGGATTGATTTTCTATTGATCGTTTGGCTAGTTATTGTAATGATTTCTAGAGTATATGTTTATGCTCACTATCCATCTGATGTTTGCGGTTCAGTTGCTATCGCTTTAACTTGGGTTGGAGTAATGCAATTTGTCTTTGAAAAGATTAAGCAAGTAGTAAATAAATAGTTAACAAAATAGGGTTAAGCATTATGCTTAACCCTATTTGTGTGAGTAGTTTTTATGATTTTGTTTTTGATTAAGTTAATTGAACTAATTTAGTCAAACAATGTCCAAGGTTGACTTGGTCTATCATATAGATAACCTTTTTGCCAGTTCCATTCAGGATGTTGCTTCATGAAGTCTTTGGCGTCAAATGGTTCACCATCAGCTCTGCCAAAAATGCCCCACATATTCAAGTTTTCAATATCAGTGGCATCAGCACACTTACCATCACATGAACCACCTGGGAAGAAAGGTACATTCCAAACGCCGTGTGGATCGTCAGCATAGTATTGTGGATCAACATCATAGTGAGCACAAATATTACGTGAAGAAGCACATTGATAACCTAAGTACGGATCATACTTATCTGCTAAGATTCTCTTAGCAACGCCATCATCAATAGTTCCAGACACTTCTGGTAATAACTCCTCAAAGCGTGCTCTACGTGCACCAGTTTGTTGACGGGTATCATTATAGCCATTGTCAACACATTCAAGGTTACGAATCCGTGGATTGTGACAAGCATTACAGCCATAGTAGAAACCATCAGTTGATTCTAACAATTCTTGGTGTTTTAATCCTTGTTCAAAGCGTGCGATTTCACCAGTATTAATGTTGCAAAGAAGCCAAATGTTAGCATAACCACCGTTGTTGCCTTCATTAACCAATTTTACCCATTGATCAATATTATTTGCATATTGAGTAGCTTTCCGAGCACGAATAAATTCAGGCATTCCATGTACATCATAGCCAACAAAGCCAGCAATTGTTGTTTCAGTAATACCAAGACCAGCATCAGTAACGTAGAAGTCAGTCATTGAATCGATGTAACCCGGAACGGTTTGCATCTTAAATGCATGACCATTAGTTGGATGAACCTCTTCACAAACATTAAAGTATTGACCGCTCCAGAAGTCATCGAAACTTTCATGAGCAATAACAGGTTTACCATCTCTTGTGGCAGATCCTGTAGCAACAAATCCAGAACAGTGAGAACCGCGTGGTCCTTGAGGTGGATTGTTAGAATAGTTAGCTGCAACTTGTGGCCACCAATAGCCAGTTACTTCCATCCAGTCATTCCAGCCGATAACGTCGTCAACACTGGTTTCAAACCCGTTAGCTGTAAAGCCATCAGCCATACCTTGCATTTCTTCCAAATATTCTTCTGGAATCTTATCTTTGTGCATTTTAACTGCTTGATTGACAAAGAACGAATAATCCATTCCATATAGTTCAAGTGTCATATGGGTGTAAACACGCACTGCATCCCTAAATTCGTCAGTTAAAAGATAACCATGTTGAAAACCAATTTCATAAGGGTCACCTTGAACTGTTAAATAATGCCAACCATTAACATCTTTTTTAGTAGCTTTTGCAACAATTTTACTTTGTGTATCTGTTAATGTCATAACATTCACCTTCATTTTTTTATCAATTAAAGACTAATCAGATAACATTGCAGTCCAATATGGAAGATTGATTTCAGCTTTTTCGTAAGCAGCACGTTCAGTATCAGTCAAATACTTCTTGTTGACTACCGTATTATAAGTGTATTGATCCATCCATGAATTATCCATGATGAAGTAGCCTTTATGACCAGGTTTATCACCCCATGAATTTTGAACCTTCCATTTAGTTGGTTCATTATCATGTAAATCAACACCACAAATTAACATGGCGTGAGTTGGCATACTTTCACGGTATTGTACACGAGTAGCCTTGTCTTTGCCTAAGCTAATACCAAATGAACGCTTCCAATCATAAACCTTTAAAGAAAGTAAGCCAGCAGGATTATTCCATTCTTGTAAGACATCACAAGCAAACCATACAGGTTCATCATCTTTTAATTGATCTATGACCATACGTCTCATATCATGCATTGGAACATTTAAGTAGCGAATATTTCTACCACCGACTACGTTATTGCATAGTTCAATGCCATAGGTTTGGTTGTACTTATAGCCACCACCAGGTAAGTTCATGAGTTCAACATAGTCATCTAAGTTGATATCTGCAAACTTCTTGTAAAATTCTAATGGTGTAACTTCACCAGTAGTATGATACTTCTTATTCTTATCACGATATTCATAAGTGAATTTTTCTGGAGGAGTACCAAAGCAGATACTTAAGACACGATAGTTTTCTTGGTTTAGTTGACGAATAACGCTTTTAATCTTTGTATCGGAAGCATTGTTGTTAACTAAATCACGTAATTTCATAGCATCTTTGTCTAATTTTCTGTTGTACATCTGATTAATTTCGGTAGTATTCCAGGCTGGCTTTGTTTCAGGCATTAATTCGTTTGGAACTAAGCCATATTTTTCAATTAGGTTGGTTAATAGTGGCCAATCACCGCCATCTTCTTGAGGGGTAGCGAGGAGGAACATAACTTCACGGTCGGATAGGGGCTTAGCAGCGGTCTTAACAATGTTGTTGTAGAAGTAATTACCACGTTCTAGTTTGTCATAGAAGAAGAGGTAATCTGGAGATAGCTCCATATCTTTTAAATTATGCTTCTTTTCAATTAAGAAACGAACAAAGTTCAAACCACTAAACATCCAGCAACGGCCAGAATGTTTTTGATTCATTACTTTATTTGAATCAACATCAATTGAAAAGTTAAAACTACTATTTTCAATTGCGCGTTCGTTAGTAATGGCTTTTTTAATACCATTTTTCATAACCGCATTTTGAGTAATACGTAATCTTTGAGTATCAAGAAAGTCTGATCTGATTGTTTTCAAATCAGTAGGGTTAATTTCAGACATAATACAATCTCTTTTCTAATATAAAACTAATTGTCGGCATCCGGTGGGGTAAGCTTATTGTCTTCAGCAGCCTTAAAGACGGAACTTGAAACTTGTTCATCTGGGCTGTAGTGACGCTTAATTGGCATACCCATTGGGTTTTGATCCTTAGACATAATTTCAGTAGGGACATTTGAAGAAACTTTTCCTGGTTTATTTAATCCCTCAATTTCCCAAGTAAATGGAGCGAATTTGTTGCGTGGATCAACCCATTCAGGGTGCTTCTTTGATAATTGATACATGATAAAGCAGATAGCCAAGATTACTGCAACGAGGATACAGATAATTACCACATAAGTTACAGGTGAACCAACTTCTGACTTAACTTGTGCTGGTGGGTAAATGGCTAATACAATGCCGAATACACTGGAAATTAAGCCGATACCAGCTACAATCCAAGCACCAACTTTACCACCAGGCACTTTAAATGGACGTGGACGGTTAGGTTGGTCGTATCTTAATCTCAAGAATGTGATGAACATTAAGATGTAGTAGAACATGTAAAGAATGGTAATAGTCTGAGTTAAAAGAATAACAAAGCCTTCGACGTTTGGAATTAATTTAACTAGATAGGCAATAATTGTCATACCTGCAATTTGTGTGTACATTAAGTGAGCAGGCATGTGGTGCTTGTTCTTTTCCTGGAACCATTTTGGTAAGAAGCCACTACCACCAGCTTGTCCAAGCATGAATGATGGACCAGCCATATTGGTAATAACATTAGCCAAAACGTTACATAATCCAGCCCAAACAAGAACCATATATAACCAAGGCATTCCGATCGTAGCACCTAATTCTCTGAAGACAGTGTTCAAAGAATAGATAACATTTAATTGGTTTTCTGGTACGACCATCGCAATAATCACAGTACCAACAACGAATATCAAGAAAACTAAAATAATAGTAATAAAAGTAGCTTTGGTGAAGTCTTTTTCAGGGTGCTTCAACTGCTTAATGTGAGCGGCATTAGTATCAATACCGGTATATGAGAAGAAGACCCCAGCAGCTAACGCTAAGGTACTCATTCCGTTCCACTTAGGAATTAAGCCTTTAGGAGTCATTGGAATAGCAGGAGTGTGGCCCTGACATAACCAAACGATAGCCAAAATAATCATGATAGCTAAGGGAATAAAAGTACCAATTAAAACACCATATTTTGCGACATTACTAAAAGCTTTAACACCTTTAGTAGCAATAAATGTTAGGATCCAATATAAAATTATGAATCCAGTCATGATTAACACTTC
>Ga0073906_1004458_pt1 | contig 14052 bp, 10 predicted proteins | sample Inofromicrocosms_FD_65485 | JGI IMG/M metagenome (GOLD analysis project Ga0073906, IMG submission 65485) | Mouse cecum microbial communities from Vienna, Austria - Inoculum for glucosamine and mucus D2O microcosms | ecosystem: Host-associated > Mammals > Digestive system > Large intestine >... | reverse complement strand
CCCCCCCCCAAGAATAATGAAAACATTTATCAATCAATTTAATAGAGGTATGAAAAAACTGACGATTCTGTTCGTCGCAATCTTTGCGATGGGCAGTGCGGTAGCTCAGATGCAGCCGGAACCCATTCCGGTCGACAAGGAGCTGCGTATGGGTAAATTGCCGAACGGCATGACCTACTACATCCGCCACAATGAAAAACCGAAAGGCCAAGCCGATTTCTATATCCTGCACAATGTCGGTGCGATTCAGGAGAACGATTCGCAGCAGGGTCTGGCTCACTTTCTCGAACACATGGCTTTCAACGGTACGAAAAATCTCGAGGGTAAGACGATTATCGAATACCTTGAAAAGGTAGGCGTCAATTTCGGTTACAACCTCAATGCTGCGACCGGTTGGGATAACACGACCTATCAGATGACCGATGTTCCGACGTCGCGTCAGGGAATCATCGACAGCGCGTTGCTGATTCTGCACGATTGGTCTCATTTCATCGCTTTGCATCCCGAGGAGATCGATTCCGAACGCGGGGTCATCATGGAGGAGCTGCGCACGCGCGACGGAGCGGCATGGCGTTCGCAGATCGAGATGATCAAGGCCATCGGCAAGGGGTCGAAGTACGAACACCGGAATCTGATCGGTTACTTGGACGGTCTGAAAGGATTTCAGCACAAGGATTTGGAGGAGTTCTATCAGACTTGGTACCGCCCGGAGCATCAAGCGGTCATCGTGGTTGGCGACATCGATGTCGATGCGATTGAAAAGCAGATCGCATCGTTGATGAGCGATATACCAGCTTCGCCGGCCGATGCGTTGAAAAAGGAACCGGTCATCGTACCCGATAACGAACAACCGATTGTCAGCATTTACACCGATCCGGAAATGCAGGGTTCGCGCATCATTCTGTTCGTGAAACGTCCGGCATTGCCCAACGAACTCAACAATACGATTGCTGGCGAGGCGATCAATGTTATCGAAGCCTATGCCAATACGATGGAGGGTGCCCGTTTGCAGGAACTCGCCATGAAGCCCGATGCTCCGTTCCTTGGTGCTGGTATGCAAATGGGCGGTTTAGGTGTCATGCCGACGCTTAATATTACAGGTTTCATCGCTACGACGCAGGACGGTAAACTGGCTGAGGGTTTTGAGGCGATCTGTTCCGAAATGGAGCGTTTGCGTCGTTTCGGCTTCATGCAGAGCGAGTTCGAACGTGCACAGGAGAATCTGTTGCGTTCGGCCGAGCGGAAGTACACCAACCGCAATGACCGTCGCAATAACGAGTTCGTACAGAACTATTTGCAGAATTATCAGCTTAATACGCCGATTCCCGATGCCGAGACCGAATGGAAGCTCGACAGCATGTTGATTAAGCAAATCAATGTGGATGCGGTGAACATGTATGTGCAACAGACCATCTATCCGCAGAATCAGGTCATCTTTATTACAGCACCCCAGCGCGAAGGCGTGACTAATCCCACGGAGGCGGAAATCCTCGCTATCCGCGAAAAGGTTATGGGCTCGGATTTGACGCCTTACGAAGATAATACGGTCAAAGAACCGTTGATTCCCGAAAATGTAGTGTTGGCTGGCTCACCGGTCGTGAAGACCACTGAAAATGCGAAATACGGTACGACCGAATGGACGCTGAAGAACGGCGTAAAAGTCATTGTGAAACCTACGACGTTCAAGGCTGACGAAGTGCGTATTACGGCTTATGCAGTCAACGGCCTGTCGGGTCTGACGGACGAAGAGTATTACATGGGTGAGCTGATGCCTGCTGTCGGTCAGATGTCGGGTGTCGGCAAGTTCTCAGCTGCTGACCTCCGGAAACAACTTTCGGGCAAATCGGCTCGCGTGCAGACCTCGACATCGGAATATAACAACTCGATCGAAGGTCTCGGTTCTCCGAAAGATTTGGAAACGTTGCTTCAATTGCTCTATCTGAACTTTACGCAACCGCGTTTCGACGAGAACGATTACAATACGCTCATGAAGATGTTGCGTGCGCAACTGGAGAATGTCCGCACGAATCCCGATTTCGTGATGCAGGAAAAGTTCACCGATGTCGCTTACGGCCATAATCCGCGGCGTCAGGTGATTACGATTGAAACGCTCGAGGGATTCAGCTTCGACAAACTTTCGGGTATCTATGCGAAATTGTTCCCGGGTGCCGATAGTTTCACGTTTTGCATCGTCGGAAACGTCGATTTGAATACGCTCAAACCGTTGGTCGAGAAGTACATCGGTTCCATCCCGACGACCGGCAAACCGGCCGGTACGGTTGATGACAAAGCGGCTCCGGTCAAAGGTATGGTTCTCGAGGATTTCCAAACGTCCATGCAGCAGCCCAAAGTATCGGTGCACTACCGCTTTACGGGCGATATGCCGCAGTCGATTCGGGGCAAACTGGCGCTGACGTTGCTTACGGAAGCACTCAGCACCCGCTATCTGACATCGATTCGCGAGGAGAAAGGCGGTACCTATGGCGTGCAGGTTTACGGTTCGACACAGGCACGTCCCCACGAGACCTATCAGATGAATATTCGGTTCGATACGAATGCCGAAATGGCCGACGAATTGCGTGAACTCGTTATGCAGGAGGTGCATGCAATTGCTGAAAACGGTCCCAAGAGCGAGGAAATCGAAAAGACACGCGAGTTCCTTGCCAAGCAGTGGAAAAACTCGCTGGAACAGAATGGCAGCTGGATACCCTATCTGCTGGATTACGAGTTGCTCGGATTGGATTATATCACCGATTACGAAGATACGCTCCGTTCGATGACTGCTGCCGATGTGCAGGCTTTGGCTAAAAAGATATTGGAGGATAACAATCTCGTGCAGGTCGTGATGCGTCCGGCACCAGCCGAGGAGAAGTAGACGAAGTGATTTGTCCGGAATAAACGGAAGCCCGACCATCATGGTCGGGCTTCCGTTTTATGGACCTGTGCAGTTGTCGAAGCGCTTCTCTCCTTCCGCTGTTTACATTATTCCGGCGAACTGATGTCGGCGATTGTGGCTTCGACGTAACCGATCAAGTCATTCGGTGCGATTTTGAGTTGCAGCCCGCGAATTCCCGCACTGATGTAGATGAACGGTTGTTCAGTCGCTGTTTGGTGGATGTAGGTCGGGAAACGCTTTTTCATGCCGATGGGCGAACATCCGCCCCGAATGTATCCTGTCACGGGCAGCAACTCTTTCATTGGTATCAGATCCGCTTTTTTGTTACCCGAGATGCGGGCTGCAGCCTTGAGGTCGACCTCGTGATCGCCCGGAACGACGCAGACGAAATAGCCTGTGCGATCGCCTTTTAGAACCAAAGTTTTGAATACGAGCTCAATGGGCTCGTTGAGCTGTTCCGCTACGTGAGTTGCGGCGAGGTGTTCTTCGTCGACGATGTAGGGAACCAGTTCGTATGCGATTTTTGCCCTATCGAGCAATCGGGCGGAATTCGTCTTTTCGATTTTTTTATGCGACATCTTACATTTGTTTTTATTGGCTGCGAATTTGATGCAAAGGTATGATATTTTAAGTAATGTGTGCGGATTTTGACTACCTTTGCCTCTCGATGAAACGCTTGTCGTTCATATTGCTTTCATGCGGTTTGTTGTTTTCCTCGGATTTGTCGGCGCAGACGACCCGCGTGCGCGGTCGGGTGACCGATGCGTCGACCGGTGCTCCGTTGCCGTTTGTCAGCGTACTGTTTCCCAATACGACTACGGGCATTTCGACCGATGAAGAAGGCGTCTACGCCCTTGAAATTCGCGATACGTCGTCAGTGGTATTGGCGACGATTGTGGGCTATTACCAGCAGACGAAACCCATCGTGCGCCAGTCGTTCAATCAAGTCGATTTTGCCCTCGAACCGATGGAGGTAGGTATCGACGATGTGGTGATTACCCCGGGCGAGAATCCGGCCCATCCGATTCTGAAAGGTGTTATCCGACACAAATCGGAAAACGATCCGGCTGCACTTCCGCTCTATCGCTGTGCCACTTATACGAAAATGGAACTCGATTTGACCAATGTCAAACCACAGTTCCGTAACAAACGGTTGCAACGCAGTTTCGGGTTTGTTTTCAATTATATCGATACGTCGGCACTCACCGGACAGGCTTATCTGCCGGCGATGATTTCCGAGACGACGGCCGATTATTACCACAGCCGCCAGCCCGATGTGTCGCGTGAAGTGATTCGGGCCAGTCGGGTCTCGGGTGTGGATGATTCGTTTGCGATTGCTCAGTTTACCGGAGCCTTGCAGAACGACATCAATTTTTACCATAATTTCATCGAGTTGTTCAACGTGCGCTTCGCCAGTCCGCTGGCCGATGGCGGATTATCGTTCTACAACTATTTTCTGATCGACAGCATTCCGATCGACGGACGCAAGACCTACAAAATCCGATTTCACCCGAAACGACTGACCACGCCGGTGCTGGATGGCGAAATCAATATCGACTCGGCGACCTATGCCCTGCGTTCGGCTTCGGTGCGTATGCCGAAAGGATTGAATGTCAACTGGATCAAGCATCTGCACATTACGAACAATAACCGGATGCTGAACGATACGACGTGGTTCCGCGATTACGATCGTCTGTCGGCGGAGTTTTCCATTGCGATGGGCGATTCCTCGAAAATGACCTCGTTCATCGGAACACGCGAGGTCTGTTATACCGATGTCCGGCTTGGCGAACCGATTCCCGCCGAGGTGCTGAAGATGGATCATTCGGTAGTGGTCGGGGATGAAAGCGTCGGACGTAAGGAGGAGAGCTATTGGGAAAAAGCCCGCCCCTATCAGTTGACCGAGAAGGAAAAGGGGATTTATGCGATGGTTGACTCTGTGCAGAACGTACCCCTCTATCGGAATATCTATACGCTTATCAATACTATGATAGGTGGATATTACAATACGAAATACATCGGTATCGGTCCATACTACAAGATGGCGAGTTTCAACCGGCTTGAAGGATTTCGCATGCAACTCGGAGTCCGCACGACGAAAACGTTCAGTCGTAAGGTGCGTTTGGGCGGATATGTGGCCTACGGTACACGCGATGAGGACGTCAAGGGTGGCGGAAATGTCGAACTTTCGTTCAACCGGCGGTTGTTGCGTAAATTGACCGTGAGAGGCAGCCACGATGTCGTGCAGTTGGGTGCAGGGCAGAACGCACTGACGGATAATAACCTTCTCAGTTCGATTTTTTCGCGAGGCGGGCGACAGCGGCTTTCGATGGTCAATCGTTTCGATGCGTTCTATGAACACGAATGGATTCACGGTATCGACAATCACATCGGAACCCGAATCCAACGGATTTACGGAAACAAATACGTTCCGTTGATACGCCCCGATGGGGCGCTGCTCGAATCGATCGGCGATGCGGTACTTCAGGTCGGGATGCGTATCTCGCTTGAAGAGAAAACAATGCGGAGTACATTCAATCGTTATTTTCTCGAATCGAAGTATCCCGTATTGAATTTTTCGCTGACGGCCGGCATCCCTCAGGTAATGGATGGGGCTTACGAATATTATCGCATTCAAGGCGGATTGCATTACCGTCCCGAGTTGCCGCCGCTCGGTTATTCGGATATTAGGATTCAAGGGGGTAAAATCTTCGGACGGGTACCCTATCCGTTGCTGAAACTTCACGAAGGAAACAGCACTTATTTTTATGATCCGGATGCCTTTTCGTGTATGAATTTCTATGAATTCGCATCCGATACGTGGGTCAGAGTCTTTTTCGAACATCATTTCAACGGCTGGATTTTGGGACGGATTCCGTTGATAAAGAGACTCAAATGGCGCGAAGTTTTTGTCTGCAAGGGCGTGTGGGGAACGCTTTCCGATCGGAATAACGGAAGTTTACCGGATACCGGAGCCATTTTGCTTTTTCCCGAGGGGATGACGTCGGTCGATAAACCTTATGTCGAAATGGGATTCGGTATCGAGAATATTTTCCGGTTGTTCCGCGTCGATTGCATCTGGCGTCTTACCCACAGAGATTCGTTGCCCGGGCAGGATGTACAGAATTTTGCGGTCAACATGAGTTTAAGATTGAAATTTTAGGGATATGCTGCAAGCTGCGATTTTCGACATGGACGGCACGTTGGTGGATAATTCACCGGTACATGTCAAGGCTTTCGAGTTGTTTTGTGCACGTTACGATGTGAAAGATTGGCGGGCGAAAATGAAAGCTGTTTTCGGTATGGGGAACGATGACATCATGCGTCGCATTTTACCCGAAGCGTTGATTCAGGAGAAAGGATTGCAGGCGTTGGCCGATGAGAAAGAGGCGATCTATCGGGAAATCTATGCACCCGAAATCGCGCCGATCGATGGGCTTGTCGAATTGCTTGAACGGTTGCGAGATGCCGGTATCCGTTGCGCTGTGGGGTCGTCGGGATGTCGGGCCAATGTCGATTTCGTATTGGAGAAGTGCGGTATCGGGAATTTCTTCGATGTGAAAATCAGCGGAGATCTGGTTTCGCACTGTAAACCCGACCCCGAAATCTATCTGACGGCTGCCGCAGCATTGGATCTGGTACCTTCCGAATGCTGTGTATTCGAAGATGCCGAAGCCGGTATCGAATCGGCCGTACGTGCTGGAATCGGTCGAATCGTAGCTATTGCGACGACTCTCGACCGGCAGGAATTGGCTGCCTTGCAGGGGCCATCGCTCATCATTTCGGACTATCGGGAACTCGACGACGTAGAACGATTGCTGCGATAAGTCGCATTTTCAGGCCGAACCGTTGCGGATTCTACTGAAAATTCGATATTTTTGCAGAAGTTAAATATCGGCTATCATGTGGAAAGGAGTTGCCGCCGTCGGGCTGCTCGTTGTCTCGAACGCTTTCATGACCTTGGCTTGGTACGGCCATATTGCATTCAAATCGAAACTGGAACGTTTCGGGCTTTTGGCTATCGTGTTGTTGAGTTGGTGCATCGCCCTGTTCGAATATTGCTTTCAGGTGCCGGCCAATCGCATCGGTAGCAGCCAATTTGGCGGACCGTTCAGTTTGTGGGAGTTGAAAGTGATTCAAGAGGTGGTTTCGCTTTCGGTCTTTACGGTTTTCACGTTGCTGTTCATGCGTTCCGACACGTTGCGTTGGAACCATCTTGTCGGATTCTTCTGCTTGATTCTTGCTGTCTATTTCATTTTTCGGAAATAGTGTCTTTGGCTTTGAATTTTATCGGAGGTGAATTCTATTGCGATCTCCGATCGTGCATTCGATACCGATTATCCGAGGTTACCAAGGCTTCTTGATTATCCTGTTTTTTGTTTCGGAAAAAAGCCGTACCTTTATGCTATGAATCGATTGGTTATAGTAGGTTGCGGACGGCTTGCCGGAGTTGTGGCGGATGCAGTCGTCGATGGGCTATTGCCCGATTATGAATTGGTAGGTGTTTATTCGCGTACGGTATCCAAAGCCGAACGCATCGTACATAAATTGGAACAATCCGGAAAATCATGTGCGATTTGTCATACGCTGGATGAACTGTTGTCTTTGGATCCTGACTATCTGGTAGAGGCAGCCTCTCTTGCGGCTATGAAAGAACTGGCTGTGCCTACTCTGAAAAACGGAACATCCATCGTTACGCTCTCTATCGGAGCATTGGCGGATGCTTCATTTTATGAAACGGTCAAGGAAACAGCCCGAGCAAACAACGTGCGGGTCTATCCGGTTTCCGGAGCCACTGGAGGTTTCGATGTGTTGAGAACCGCTTCTTTGATGGGGAATGCTTCCGCTTGTTTTTTCAATGAGAAAGGTCCTGATGCTTTGAAAGGGACGTCGGTTTACGAGACCGATTTGCAAAAAGAAAAACGTGTGGTCTTTTCCGGTAGTGCGACGGAGGCTATAAGGATGTTTCCGACCAAAGTGAACGTTGCCGTAGCAGCTTCGCTGGCTTCGGTAGGACCGGACAATATGCAGGTGTCCATACAATCCACCCCCGGTTTTTCGGGTGATACTCAAAAGGTAGAGATAAGGAACGAGCAAGTGCATGCGGTCGTGGAAGTGTACAGCGCCACATCGGAAATTGCGGGATGGTCGGTCGTGAACACTTTGCTCAATATCACATCACCCATTGTATTCTGACAAGTTAGCCAGCACTTTTTCGCTCAGTCGGTCGAACGCCTGACGGGTGCGTCCTGTCGATACCTGCATGCAACGCACATGCGGATGCGAAAGAAATTCGGCGTCTCCCAGCGCTCCCAATGTATCGCAGAAACAAAGGTTCTCAGCCTCTATCCATTGGGCAAACGGCGCTTTATCCCATGCAGGGGAAAGACCTGTATTGAACAGGATTTTCCCTTTCCCAAGAGCCTCGAATTCTGCTTTGTGCAGCAAAACCGTATTTTTATTCAAGCAACAACATACGACCTCGCTCCATTTCAAAAGTTCGTTCAAAGGCATGAATCGAAAGCCTTTTTCTTCGGCCGCTTTCTTTTCGCTACGGGCATAATAGGCGATGTCGGCACCGAAGAATTTCAATGCATCCGCGATCATACCTCCGGATTTACCCAGTCCTACGATTCCGACCTTTAGTCCGGTAATTTCGCGGGGCATTCCATCCCATGGATCCTGTCCGAATCCGTGCAGACAACGAACCAGTTCGCTGACTACATATTCTATCACGCCTTCATCTCCGTAATCGCGAATCCCCGTAACCGTAATTCCCCGTTCGTTTGCATAATGAATATCCACATTTGCACTTTCGGGTGAATACAGCGAGCAACACATACCGATGTATCGGATGTTCGGACATCTCTCTAAAACATACCGGTTTATCTGTGAGGTATAACTTAAAAGTACGGCATCCGCATCTCCGATACGAGTGACGATCTCATCATCTCCGGCCGGAATATCCGGATATAAAACCACATCTTTTGCAAAAGAGTTCAGGGCTTTTTCCGCCGATGGAACCAGACTTACGGGTTCGATTGCTACAAGTTTCCGAAACATAGCTTGTTTTGAGTAATAATTGTCGGGCAATTCTCGGTTCTGTCGGGAGAATTACGACCGGTTTCTATTTATTGGCAGTCTTTCGCCGGCGTTTTATCCTTTTTGTAGATTTGGTAGCTATTCACAAAGTTCTGCCACAAATTTTTTGATTACGTTTATATTCACCTGAATATTAGCAAGTAGAATGATTATCTTCTCGCATTGGGTAACAAAATAGCAACAAAAATACATCCAAAAAGCGAATTTTGAAATGTGTTCTATACTCTGAAATTATAATTGCTTTGCGAAAGTAATTTATTGATGTCTTCATGCGAAAAACCTATAAAGGTCAGCATACAACATATCAAGATATTTCGCAACTTTCTTGTCAAATAAAACAATTCGGCACCGTCCAGTATTTTCGTTTTTTGTGATTTTTTGAAAAAATGCGAATAATAGTGTCGGGAATTCACTGCGGCATCAACATCTATTTCATTACATTTCAGTTTAGCAATATCACTAAAATCATGAAGCAGAGTTGCAAGTTTATTTTTCGTAGATGATTTATCTTCATAAAGAAATCGGATCATAAAACCCTCTATCGCTTGAAATACGATCAAAAAATCCACACTACTGAAGCTACCTTTCTTTTTAATGCTCTCTATAAGATGAGCTCGAATCGGTGCAATATCATCAGATTCCAAATACCATTTTTTGATAATACTTGGATACTTATCTTTGATAGTATCATATTCAAATAGAAAATCTATTTTCTTATCATTCCATTCCGAGCATTCTTTTCGAACATAATGTAACAGAATCTTTTTATATATTTTCCGGCCATCATCTAATTGTTGATATAGATCATCGTCCTGCAACCAAATATTCGAAGCAGACACATTCGAAAGAGCTGCAAATGATAAAAACTGTTCATAGATATGTATATCGTAAAGGAAGGAGCCTAAATGATCTTTTTGTGGCTTTTTAATTGTCAAAGAGGTCGATTGTTCTATTTTAGGACATCTTAAATCCCCACAATAAGATATAGCTCGGGATAACTCTATTTTCGCACCTTCTATATCCACAGAAACAATAGGATGCTCTATTTGTTCTGTATCAATAGTTAATGACAGTTCTTTTACGGTTGTCTTATCATCTTTGAATACTATGGATTGTTGAATCGCCGCTGGAAAACACCATGGTGTTAATGCTGGAATTTCAACATGGCAACTATTAAAAGCTAATTCATCACACGATCGCACATATTTACCTGTAATGATAAATTGCACGGAATATCGCATGATTGGAAAACGACAATTCGAATTAAGGCGTTTTCCGATAAGGTTACAATTGAGCAGTGTTATTCTTTTTGCATCTGAATTTACACCCCAAATTACGGTATGCGATTTTTGTTCAAATATAGCCATCAACGGTTCGTCATGCGCATCAATATCACCGATCAGCTCGAGTATCGCAGAATTATTAGCTATGAAAGTTAAAATTCCAGCAACTTGATGATCTTCGCAATCAGGCAAATACCAATACCCTTTATATTCAAAATTATCCATCATGAAATCTATTTTGTCATTAAAAGTAATAATATTCGGCAAACTTTGCCCTATTATTTTTCAAGATAAATTTTTATTTCCGACTTTCCAATTTTCCTAATCGCATAACGATGGAAGTCTGACTGCGCCCCATTTTCTCTGCAATATATCGGATGCTCTTCCCTTCACGATGGAGCGTCAGCAAAAATTGGTCAGCACGGCGCGTCCACCGCTTGTTGGCATTCGGATGCTTGGCGTAACTCTCCGCCGTAACTTTTTCGGGACGCAGAAACTCGTCCACGAAAACTGATGGAAAACGGGTGTCGTAGAGAACCCATGTTTTAATTTTGGCCCGTGTGATTGCTACATAGAACAACCGTCGCTCCTCGCCATAAGGGAAACGGTCGCTTGCCGTCAGCACGTATTGCAAAGACGGGTCATCGCTTACGAGTGAGGGAAAGCCATAGGTGTCCTTGTTGCACTGGAGCAAAATCACATAGTCGGCTTCAAGCCCTTTGGATTTGTGCACGGTCAGGAATTCGATCTTACGATCGCCTATGATATAATAGAACCTATTTCCCTCTTTGACGCTTTTATACATAAACGAGAGGTAGTAATCATCGAATGAATACCGCCCCAGCAGGAACACAGATTTGTCGGCCGGAATGGATGCAATCATCTGTCCGATGACATTGCAATAGCTGTTTCGGTCGTAGGCTTGGAACGATAGCTCGGTTTTCTTTTGCTCGCTGAACGGCCGAATGTTCTTTCTTATTTGAGCCGTATTACGTTGGATGAATCGAGCCGACAAACCAACCAACGGCTCACCGAAACGATAGGTCGTTTCGATTTTATTGATTTCGGTTGGGCCGAAAAAAGCTGCGAAATTATTGAAAAGAGCCATATCGCTTCCCGAGAAACGATAGATGGATTGCCAGTCGTCACCTACGCAATAGAGTTTTGCCGGAGGATTTCCCTCGCGCAAGGCTTTGAGAAAGTTGTAGCGATCAACGGATATATCCTGAAATTCATCGACAATTATATATTCATACGACACTGGATGCGTTGCCCGGCAAAGTTCGGTCGCCTGCAAGATGGCATCCGTAAAGTCGATTTGTCCGCTACTGCGCAAAGCCTCCGCATAGCGTTCATACACGGGACGGAAAATGTTTTTGACTACGAACTCACTACGCCGATCATCGGCTTCGTCTGTCTGTTTCAAGACGTCCTTCAATGATCGGCAACTCGATTTCAGCGAGGTGACGAATGTAGCGATCAATCTAATAAATGCCTTTTCCTGCTTGCTGCCCTCCGGTAATACCATGCCGTACAACTCAGCATCTGTTCGTTCTTGCAAAGGGACACCGGCATCGAGCAACAATTGTTTGAGCGTCTCACGAATATCCGAACGGTAAAAATTCACGCTGGACGTCGTAATTAGTCTTGTTCCGAATTTCTCGTGGGCGGCCCGCTTCCATGTGATGCCGTCGTTGTACTTTTGATTGGCCTCCTCGTAGGATATATTCCGATCTTTGGCGAACCATGCGGGTACGAAGCCGTGTTCATCTACCCCGAAATGCTCCAGATAGAGACGCTGCGGTTTACCGTCTCGCTCGAAGTGGATCGAAAAATCGGGTTTGTACTGGGAGTGCATCGCGTCCGCTACCGGATATTCGTAAGGTTCCTCATATCTGAATTTCACGCCGAGGGACGATAAGACGAAACAGATTTTTTGTTCTTGCTCGCTTCGCACGTAAATCTGTTTGCCGTCCATATCCGGAAGCAGGGCTTTCAGCCGCATATCCTTTTGCTCGGATAGCTGCTGGCGCCTTTCATCTTTCCGTCTCTCCCAATCTGCCTCGTTGGCTTGATAATCGACGAAATACTCGACCGCATGTTTACGGAATCGCGAATCGGCCAGCAATTCGCGGTATATTTTCACGAACAACGCATCCGTATTGTCGCAGATCGAAGGTTTATTACCTGTTTGCTGCCCGATCAGATCAAGGGCCAATTTATGGAACGTATAGCCATGCAAACCTTCGATTCCCATTCGTTCGGTCAGCTCGGCGGCAGCCTTGTTCGTATAGCTGATAAGAAGAATCCGTGTCGGATCGACTTTCTTTATTTCAATCAGGTATTTGACCTTTCCTACGATGGAGGATGTCTTGCCGCTTCCGGCACTGCTTACGACCAGACAATTATCCTCTTCCGATACGATGGAACGCCGTTGTTGTTCGTCCAACGGATATTTCAAACAATGATCGAAAAAGAGTTTGTGCGTATCGAGCGTATTTCGGATAACTTGCTGGTTATGCAATCTGACGAGCTTGTCAATATTTTTGAAATCCCGAATCAACTTCACGATAGCCTCCGACGGCTCGATACAGAAAGTCTTGAGCTGTGGAACGAGTGCAACCGCTTCCTTGTAATAATCCGTATAATAACAGGAAAACTCCTTTTCTTGTAGAAAGGTTATATAGCAGTTCCCGAAACATGTTTCTAAATCCGTAACAATATCAACGGAAAAGCACTCGTTGCGTGCAGAGATTGCGAACTTTTGTTCCTCGTTTATCCGATTGCTTTCGTAGGATGGGATGTGACGAATCTTTGCGGAAAGCTGTTCAGATTGCTTTTTCAGGTGTATGCGTCTTGTCGCTATGATTGAGAGTAAAATAGCGACAAGGCAAATAGCTATAATAAGCAGATTCGGCATATCAAAAAGCGGCTCTATCGAAATCGCTCAATCCACCTGTAATCATCCCCCTTTGTACTCCACTGAAATTTCCACATATCCCCAGTATTGTCATTGATGAGATAATATTGGTACATACTTGTTAAAGGTTGAATGGAGAAGATAGATTCTTCATTATCAGAAACCAATTCACGGCTATTGATGGGTATACACATTAAATTATCTAAATCTTGCGAACTGTATTGTACCTGCCATAATCTGCCGTTATAAGAATCCAATAATACAAACGTCCACATATTCTGAGTCGCAAACATTTGAAATCTATTCGTCCATTTTGAATCTTCGGATGGAAAAGCGAGAGAGTGTCTATTAATTGGAATAGCAAACATATAGTCCTCGCCTTTCACGCTAAATTGAACTTGCCAGTTCTTGCCTGTATATGTGTCGAGCATAATGAAAGTCCACATATTTTGCGTTTCATAAAGACAGAATCGCCCTGCTGTATCTCCTAATAATTCTCGGGCACTACAAATTGTCCAAGATTGTCCATCATCTTGAATTTGTTGTACCTCTCCCGTCTTTGTATTTAATCGGAGTTGATTGTGGTAATTTCGTGTTTTGTACATTTTGTAAATCGACGAACTTTGTGCAGACGAAACCAAAGCTACGTTTACAAAAAACAATACAAGAATCAATCTTTTAAGCAAAATCATACACAATAAGTTACATGTTCTCCAGCCCCTACAAGAACTATTATTAACCACGAAGCGTGGAACTGCAATGCCACGTCTTTATTTGGAGGTCGTAGGAAACCTTGCATACAGATGTAGTGATAGCAGCCCACGCTATATGCGTGAGAACCACTATGCCAT
>Ga0073906_1004445_pt1 | contig 14083 bp, 10 predicted proteins | sample Inofromicrocosms_FD_65485 | JGI IMG/M metagenome (GOLD analysis project Ga0073906, IMG submission 65485) | Mouse cecum microbial communities from Vienna, Austria - Inoculum for glucosamine and mucus D2O microcosms | ecosystem: Host-associated > Mammals > Digestive system > Large intestine >... | reverse complement strand
TTCTTTAACTACAGTGTATGTGCGTGTCCACAACCGTGGCATCAAAGACTATACTCCCGGGAATCGTTATGTGAAAGTCTATTGGTCGACGGGTACTCTCGCACCTGTGGCTGACTCATGGCTCGGCAACGAGACAGACGATGCCGGAAATACCACAGGAGGAGTGATAGGAACCGCGGCACTCCCCGCCATCCCGTCGAATGAATACAGGGATGTACCCCTCAGTTTCCGGATTCCCCAAAGTCTTTCAGACGAAATGTTGTCGGGGAATGAACGGAGTGTCAGCCTTTTGGCAAAGCTGTACGACCCCGTGTCGGAAAATGAAGCTGACAGTCAGGACGACTGCCTCGCATCCGGCAGGATTGCTCATAACAGCACTCTGGTTATTCCACGGACAGCCCTTGCGAAGGAATTCGAGATCAACCTCCGTAACAACCACGATGAATGGGAGAGTTTCTCACTGGAACTCAGACCGCGGATCACAGCCGACCGGGGTATTTTCAACAAAGCCGACGTGGAGATGGAGTTCTGTCCCGGTCTGAAACAGGCATGGGAATCGGCAGGTTCACCCGGCACTGACATAACAGTTGTGGATGAAGGAGATGTGGTGAAAATAAAGCCGGTATCGGCAAGCAACCGCGTAGACGGCATAGGCTTGTATCCGGGAGAGACTGGTGTTGTGAAAGTCAGGTTCAGTTTCAGAAGCATATCTCCCGACTGCAACGACTATACGCTTGACTTTATACAGAGGAACTCGTCACAGTTGATAGAAGGAGGTCAGGCAATGAGGATAGAGGCTCCGATGGGTCTGTCCGGAGAAGTGGTTGTCACGCCGGTAGACACGTTGATAGGAGACTTTACCGTTCTGGGTGTGAATGCCGCTCCAGGTGACTGTGTAAGATGGGAGAACGCCAATGGCGAGACCATTGGCAGAAACGAGACGGTTGCGGTCAGTCCTGCGCCAAGAGCCGACAACACCTACAGGGCGTATGTGCTCAGTCCTGAAGGTGAGCTGGGGACAGGAAGCATCACCCTTGAACCGGCGTATGGCATAAGCACCGTCGGAACGGAAGGGCGAATGATGAAGATTTGTCTGAAACAGCCGGCCGACGTCGGTGATGTCGTCCTGATTTCCTCAAACATGACAGCGACGCAGATACTATCGAAGGCGCTTGTCAAAGGAGAGTCTGATGTGGATATGGATATTTCCTCTCTGGAAGCCGGAAGTTATACTGTCGCTTATGCGAGAGGCGGAACAATCCTGCATTCTGTCAAGGTTATGGTCAGGTAGCATGTCCGGTAAGTCAACAGAGCAGTAAAAACCGCCACAATATTCTGAAGTCGGAAATTCGGAAAGTGGCAATAAAAAATCAAGGAAGATGGTAAACAAGGGATTTATATTTTCGGCAAGTCTGGTGTTGTCGGTTCTGATGGCACTGCTGTGTCCGGCTTACACATATGCCCAAGATGGAGAGAAGGACGTGAAGGACATATCGGGACTCTATTTGTGGGAGTCGGAAGGACATGTACTCAAAGGATTAAGCAGAATAGTAGTGGAAGTTTGTAGAAACGAAGATGGCTCATTCATCATTTCCGGCTTCCCTTGCCCAGAGAAAAGCGCGAAAATGACCGTGGATCAGAAAAGCGGAAAAATCCGCATCGCTGACAACCAGAATAGCGGCATACACCAAGGCGATAGTGTATATCTGTATTGTTACAGCGTAACTGTCAATCAGGATAGCCGATATATTAAAAAACGTGTAGAAGCCGCATATGGAGATGTTATGGAAGACGGAACCATAAAATTCCCTTGCTTGGATCCCGACACCCGTGAAGGTGAAGAAATATGGTTCGGCATGGCCACACCGGAAGGAGAATCCGATAATAACTTTATTTGTCTTTATGGATGGAATAAGTTCATGCCGACCTCATATAACACGCCGGCTGACCTGAGCGATTACCATTATATCGGCGACGGAGTTTTCACCGACGGTTGGTTCAACCCGCTTCTGAGGAAGCAGGGCAAACCCGAAATTAAGGATGTGACGTGCCGGATATGGAGAAGCAACAGTGTCAGCACACGGTACCTCGTGGAGGATCCTTACGGCGACGAGAGATGGAAAAGCTCCGGTCTCAAGGCCATGAACAAGAAAGGTTATCTGATGTTCGACACCATGAATCCGAAATGTGTGATCATAGTACCGTTGGTCAGCAGCGGGATGATGATGGCCGAAAATACCGATAAGGAAGAGAATGCCCGACTCTCAGAATACTATCTTATGAATGATGAAGGTCACTGGTTCTATATTTATGGAGATGATATCGACGAGGTAATCGGTGAATTTGATGATCCGGAAGTTCCAGCCTCGTCAGTTGAAGGGAATATGGTTACCTTCAGGAATCTGAGTTTAGGCAAAACGGGAGCTATCTCTGAATGCAAATGGTGGGGATCGTATCAAGACAATGCCACTCTGTTGATGCCGGAAGGATGGGCAGGTATATCCGACATAGAAGCGGATGTGTCCGCTTCGCCCAGATACTTCAATCTTCAGGGTATGGAAGTGTCGAATCCCGAACCTGGCAGCATAGTCATCAGAAAAACAGGCTCCAAAACCGAAAAAATAATTTTCAGATGATTCCCGGTCAATACTTCTAAACCTAAAAACCTATAGAGCGCGTCGAGTAAATGTCGAGTAAATGTCAGACCGCGCTCTAAATTTTTTTGCTTTTTGGCATCTGCGGAATTTTTTGTACTTTTGCACGATGCGAAAAAGTGTTCTGAAAATATTGCGCAGGTCTATGATAAGCGTTGCACTGCTGACATGCATGTCGTGCAGCGGACAACGGGAACGGGTCACGGCCGCGGAGGATGCCGAGGAACCACGCGCGGAGGTACCCGTATTCAGCGCCGACTCGGCATATTCCCACGTCAGGACACAGGTAGGGTTCGGGCCGCGTGTACCCAACAGCGAGGCACACCGCCGCACCGGCGACTGGCTGCTGGCCAAGCTGCGGGAATATGGCGCCGAGACACATGAACAGGCCTTCGATGTCAAGGCCTTCGACGGCACCATGCTTCACGGCCGCAACATCTTCGCCCGATACAATCCGGGCGAGGGCGACCGGCTGCTGCTGCTGGCACATTATGACACGCGGCCATGGGCCGACCAGGATTCCGACCCTGCAAAACGCTCTCTGCCTATCAACGGGGCCAACGACGGCGCCAGCGGCGTGGCCGTACTGCTGGAGACTGCCCGTAACATATCCCTCAGAAATCCTGGCACAGGCATCGACATTCTCCTCGTGGACGCCGAGGATTACGGCACTGACGGCGATGATGACTCCTGGGCATTGGGGGCTCGCCATTTCGCCGACAACATGGGCACCAATGGCTGGATTCCCTCACGGGCCATATTGCTCGATATGGTGGGAGGCCGTAACGCCAGCTTCCCATACGAATACTTCTCGCAGCAGGCGGCACCCGACCTCAACGAGCAGTTCCGCATAGCCGCCAATACTGCCGGTTACGGCAGCTATTTCCCCAGGATTTTAGGCGGTGCCATTACCGACGACCACGTAAAACTCATCGAGAAAGGCATCAAGGCCATAGACATCATAGACTATGACCCGCAGAAGGGATTCAATCCCACCTGGCATACGCATGACGACAATATCGGCAACATCGACCCGGCCGCACTCAAAGCCGTGGGACAGTCGCTGCTGCAATTCATATATCAATGACGACATTCGGGTGAAGGAATGTCGCAATAAACAAGAAACAAACTGAGAAATGGACTTTATACAGGAACTGACATGGCGCGGGATGATTCATACCATCATGCCGGGCACGGAAGATGAATTGAAGAAAGGAATGACCACGGCCTATCTGGGTATAGACCCTACGGCCGACTCGCTGCACATAGGACATCTGTGCGGAGTGATGATGCTGCGACATTTCCAGCGCTGCGGCCATAAGCCGCTGGTGCTTGTAGGGGGCGCCACCGGCATGATCGGCGACCCGTCGGGAAAATCGGCGGAACGCAACCTCCTTGACGAGAAGACACTGCGTCACAATCAGGAGGCCATAAAGGCCCAGCTGGCCAAATTCCTCGACTTCGACAGCGATGCCCCCAACCGCGCCGAGATGGTCAACAATTACGACTGGACCAAGGATGTCACCTTCCTCGACTTCGCGCGTGAGATCGGCAAGCACATCACCGTGAACTACATGATGGCCAAGGATTCGGTGCAGAAACGTCTCAACGGAGAGGCCCGCGACGGCCTGAGCTTCACAGAGTTCACATATCAGCTGCTCCAGGGCTTCGACTATTACACGCTCTACAAGGAGAAGGGATGCCGTCTGCAGCTCGGAGGTTCCGACCAATGGGGCAACATCACCACCGGCACCGAGCTTATACGCCGCAAGCTGGGCGGCGAAGCTTTTGCCCTCACCTGCCCGCTGATCACCAAAGCCGACGGCGGAAAGTTCGGCAAGACAGAAAGCGGCAACGTATGGCTCGACCCCGAGCGCACAAGTCCCTACAAGTTCTATCAGTTCTGGCTCAATGTGGGCGATGCCGAGGCTGAGAAATACCTCAAGATCTTCACCTTCCTGACCGAGGAGGAGATAAAGGCACTTGCCGAGGAGCATGCCGCCAACCCGGGGGCACGCCCCATGCAGAAACGTCTCGCCAAGGAACTCACCGAGATGGTCCACAGCCCGGAGGCTTACGAAAGCGCCGTGGCCGCCAGCAACATCCTCTTCTCGCCTACCGCCGCGCAGGACATCCACAACGTGGATGAGAAAACGCTTCTGGAGGTTTTCGAGGGTGTGCCCATGTTTACCGTAGCCAAGGCCGACATAGAGGCCGGTGTGCCGCTCATTGACCTGGTGGCCGTGAAAACTTCCATATTCCCCAGCAAGGGCGAGGCCAGAAAGATGATTCAGCAGGGTGGTGTGTCGGTCAACAAGGCAAAAGTCACTGACCCTGTCACGACCGTGGGCGCCGACAGCCTCCTCGGCGGTAAATACATCCATGTGCAGAAGGGTAAGAAAAACCATAACCTCATCAGGGTAGAATAGTATGAAACGGATAGCTATATTGACCGACGGATCTTCGCCTGTCAGCGACAGGATGATGGAGAGCCTCAACCGCGGAAGCCGGTACAGTGTTGGGAAAGTACCTGCTGACCTTGCCGCGGGGGATGCGGAGGCACTTGCCGAAGCCCTCAGGGGAGAAGGTGTCGACTTTCTGCTGATCGAGGGATGGTCGGGAGTCCTTCCCGACGCGTTTCCCATACCGGGGATGGTTGTAGGCGAAGAGGATTTCGTCACGGCCACTCGTCGCCTTATGGAGGCATGTCCCGACTATGGTCCGGAGCGCAAATGGGCTGAAGCCCTCGGCGAGAGTTTCGACGAGAAGCGCACCGTGCCGCCGCCCATGCCCGAAGAGGCACCGGTGTCCGTGCAGCAGCCACCCGTCATGCCACGCCCCGATTTCGTACAGCCGCAGTACGCCGCAACGCCGCAGCAACCCGCATACCCTGCGTCAGGACAATTCGCCGACAAGGGACCCATGCCCGACACCTACCTGCTCTGGAGCATCCTCGCCACGGTGTTCTGCAGCTTTATCCCCGGCATTGTGGCCATAGTATTCTCCACATCGGTAAGCTCGCGCTACTATGCGGGCAACATGGGAGGGGCACGCAAGGCCTCGCGTCTTGCCCAGATATGGATTATAGTGTCGATAGTGGTAAGCTGCATCACCAACACGCTCTACATGCCGTTGATGCTGGTGAGCGGACTGGGAAGCTAATCATCCCATGCCGCGCCGACAGGCTTATAAAAGAGACGTCACCGCCATGGTCCTTGCTGCAGGGGCTGTGGCGTTGGTGTTGTTTTACCTCTTTGTCGACCCGTCGTCAGCGCGATGGGTGCCGCAGTGCGCCTTCCTGCGCATCACGGGCTGGGAGTGCCCCGGCTGCGGGTCGCAACGGGCGTTGCACGCCCTGCTGCATGGCGATATCGCCGGCGCTTGGAATCACAATCCTTTCGCCGTAGCGGCATTGCCGCTGATTGCCTTGCTGGCTTTCTCGTCGTGCACACGGCTGAAGTATCCGAAACTTTATGCACGTATCCACAACGTGCCGGCGCTCATAGCGCTGCTGGCAGCCACCGTGGCATGGTTTTTATACCGCAATCTGTTTAAGTAAGTCATGAGTCAAACCAAGAGTCCAATATTCGTGATAGGCTATATGGCGAGCGGCAAGACTACTTTCGGACACGCTTTGGCCAAGGCCACGGGGCGCGATTTCATCGACCTTGACTTCCGCATAGAGCAACGCTTCCACACCACTATCAGCCATATTTTCGCCGACAAGGGAGAGGGCGCATTCCGCGAGATGGAGAGCAGGATGCTTGCCGAAGTCGCCGATATGGAGAACGTGGTAGTGTCGTGCGGAGGAGGAACACCCTGCTTCAATGGCAACATGGATCTGATGCTTGACGCCGGCGTCACGGTATGGCTCGACGCTTCGCCGCAACGCATCGTGGAGCGGCTTGTCATCAACCGCTCGCGCCGACCGCTGATGGCCGGCAAAACCGACGGTGAGCTTCTCGACACCGTCACCGCCGGTCTGGAGGCTCGATTACCCTTCTATTCCCGTGCCGAAATCCGTTTCTGCGGCGACAACCTCGAAGACCGCCGCCAGATCGACGCCTCCGTCACCCGCTTCCTCGCCGAAAACCCCCACCTCCGCTGACCTCAGACAACCATCACGGCAACGAAACACAAGAGTGCCACAGATGTAAATTAATTTTGTGTGTGCCGGATTTTTTGTTAATTTTGCTTTTGGTGATTGCTTTAAGTAAGACCCTATCCCTCAAATAGACACTATCATGACAACACAAGATAAATACCCCGTAGCAGAGGCCGAGTTGGTGACTCAGGCTGAATTGCAGATGGAAAATACAACGAAGCCCAAGCTGCAGTTAGGATTGCTTGGCAATTACTCGGATTCGGAGGAGACCCGTATGCTGCTGACACCTGAAGGGTGCGGCATGCTCACATCGGCCGGCATCGAAGTCCTTATGGAGGCCGGCGCCGGCGTCGACATAAGCTTCCCCGACGAGAATTATGCCGAATATGGCGTCAGGATAGTGAGCCGCGACCAGGCTTTGGCCCAACCGATAGTATTGTCGTTCATGCCCTTGAAGCCCAAGGATATCAAAAAGATGAGGAAAGGGTCGGCCTTGCTGTGCATGATGGGCAACACTCTTTTAGAGCCGGCCACCATCAAGGCCCTCATGGCGCAGCAGATCGACACGGGATGCTTCGACAACATGTATTCACACCATGACGTTACGATATTCGCCAACATCATCGACGAGATAGATGGTCGCGGCGCCATCATGTACGCTCAGGAGTCGCTGTCGTACCTGGGCGGCGGCAAGGGTGTTCTGCTTGCCGGCGTAGCGGGTCTCAACCCCTGCGAAGTGCTTGTGCTTGGCACGGGAACGGCGGCTATACATGCCGCCAACGCGGCATCGGCGGCCGGCGCCAAGGCCGTGATCATGGACAACGACATCTCCGCCCTCGAAATCGCCCGCAGCGGCCTGGTCGCCGGCGTCGAGGTGGTGGCAATTCATCCCCGCGTGCTCACTAACCGAGTAAAAACCGCCGACATAATAATCACCACTCCTACTACCCAGGAATTCAAGTTCCCGCAGGTGCTCTCGTCGCAGCTCAAGGACAATGTCTACGTGCTCGACCTCAGCGAGGTGCATCCCTCGGTATCGGTGCCGCGCACCGTGGCCATGGCCCTCTCCAACCCTCTCATCAACTTCTTCAACGAGATGAGCATCAAGAATGGCTTCGACGGCATGGTGGCCACCACGCCCGGAGTGCAGTCGGGCATGATTGTATATAAAGGAAAACTTGTCGACAAACTCATAGGCTCCTATACCTCTATGCCGAGCATCGACATACGGGTGATGCTTTCAGCCACCAATTGAACCGTCAGCTGATACATATAGTGCCGTCGGTGCACTGGGGCGGCGTGGAGCAGTATTGCCTCGACATATGCCGCCATTATCATGGCGAAGGCTGGGATGTGTTGGCGGTGACACGCGATGCCAAGGCTGTAGACAGCCATTTCATGGCCTGCGGCATACCGCTGATTCATGCTCTTTTCGGCGGATATACCGACATGGGGTCGATATGGATGATGACACGTCTGCTTCGGGGTGTCGCCAAGGGATGCGTGGTACATGTGCACCGCTACAGCGACGCCTTCACCGTGCTCATGGCCCGGCGGCTCGCCAACCGGCCCGACATACGCCTCGTGGCCACACGCCATATCGTGGCCAAAGGCCATGACAATCCATTGGCACGACGCATATACAGCCGCATCGACGCCAATATTTTCGTTTCCCGTACGGCCATGGAGGCTTTCATGTCGCGCTGGCCGGCCGACAGGCACCCCATCCCCCAGGATAGAATACATATCCTTCACGACAGCCTCAACCTCGCCTACACCGAGACAGTGGAGGAGCCGACACGCGGTCCCGTCACTGCCTTATGCCACGGAACCATCGTGGCCGGCAAAGGCTTCGAGAATGTCATCGACGCCCTTTCCACCCTCCGCGACGTGAAGATAAGACTGCGCATAGCAGGCAACGGCGACCCCGACTATATAGACAGTCTGCGCCAGCGGGCTCTCGCCCGTGGAGTCATGGACCTCATAGACTGGGTGATACCGTCGGGCGACATCATGCTGATGATCGGGGAGAGCCATTTCGGCGTGCAGGCATCGAGCCGACGGGAAGCCTTCGGACTGGAGAGCCTCAGATACATGGCCTGCGGACGCCCGCAGGTATGCGTGCCCAACGGAGCACAGTCGGAATATCTCCGCAACGGCCATTCCGCCATATTCGCTCCTCCCGCCGACTCCGCGAAACTCGCCGAGGCCATGCGCCGCCTCGCCACAGACCCCGAACTCCGTATACGCATGGGCGCAAACGCCCTTGACGATTACCGCCACGCTTATGCCTGGCCCCATTTCATTAAAGCCCTTGACAAGATATATACGCCATAATATTTCCCGTGATATATATGTCATAATATTTCCCGAGAGAATCCCGTTAGCGAATCGATGATAAGGAGACTGTTTGCCCAATACCCGCGACAACTTGCAGGATGGCTGTCATTCGCCATACTGCTGACCACCTATTGGCTCACCACTCCGGCCACGGTCAGCTATTGGGACTGTCCGGAATATGTATCGGCGGCATGGCTGCTGGAAGTAGGACATCCGCCGGGCAATCCTCTGTGGATGCTCGTGGAGCGGATGGTTACGCTGCTTGTACCCGCCGACATGGCCGCCTATGCCGTGAACCTCTCCAGCGGCGTATTCACGGCATTCGCCGGATATTTTCTGGCCATGTCGGTGTTCATGGTCACGCTGTGGATTCTTCGCAAGCGGCGGCGCGCCGGCATATCTCCGGCTACCGGCGCCTTCTTCACCGCCATCACCGCCGCCCTCGTCTTCGGATGGTGCGACTCCACATGGTATTCGGCAGTGGAAGCCGAGGTGTACGCCATGTCGATATTCTTCACGGCTCTCAGCGTATGGCTCACCGTGAAATGGGCCTTCATGCCCGACTCACTGAAGGCCAACCGCATGCTCGTGCTCATAGCCTACGTGTTCGGCCTCAGTATCGGCGTGCACCAGCTCAACCTGCTGGCCATCCCGGCCCTCACCCTTGTCTGGGGGTTGCGCCGGAAAATCAAAAGCCCTGTCAAGCTGTCGCTCTATGTGCTGGCAGGCATGGTGATGGTGGCCGTGATTCTGTTAGTTATCATGCCGGGGAGCATCGCCGTGGCGGCATGGCTCGAACTGTGGGCCGTCAACAGCCTGGGGCTTCCCCCTCTCAGCGGCGTGGCTCTCTTCCTGCTGCTCACCGGCGCCATCCTCGCCACATCCCTGGCCCTGACGTCCTTCGGCCACCGGCGCATGCGGCTCGGCTTCTGGATGATAACCCTCTTCCTGACAGGCTACAGTGTATACGCCATCATCCCGATACGCGGCGACATAGCATCGCCGGCCAACGCGGCGATGCCCGGCGAACCTTTCGCCTTCGCCGCCTATCAGTCGCGCGAACAGTATGGCGCCAAGCCTCTCTTCTATGGCGCCACCCCTTACAGCCGTCCTCTGCTCATGGAGGAATATGACAAGCAGAGCGGCAAGCCTGTATACCGTCGGTACGCCATACGACGCACACACCCTATATATGTGCCCTATGAGCCGGGCGCCCGTCTCGACCATGGCGTCAACGGCCTCCTCCCCGAGGATTCCGCCGCCAATGCCCGCGTGATTGCTTCCGGCAGAAAAGGATATATCGTGCGCGGATATGCGCTGAAAAACGTGCTGACACCCGAACTCGACATGCTCCTGCCGCGCATCACCAGCCGTAATCCCGCCGACCTCCCCTCCTACTACGACTGGTGCGGCATGGACACCGCCTCCATGAACCGTGTGGCCGTGTCGGAGGTGATCGACTCGCTCGGGCGCCCGCAAGGCAAGATGCTCCCCGACGGCTCCCGAAATACAGCTTTCTCATACAAGCCTACCCTTGCGCAGAATCTGAAGATGCTTTTCACCTACCAGATAGGATACATGTACATGCGGTATCTTATGTGGAACTTCTGCGGGCGACAGAACGACGTGCCGTCGCAGGGCGAGGTGGAGCATGGCAACTTCATCACCGGCATCAATGCCATCGACAATGCTATGCTTGGCGCCGAGGATTCGCTGCCGCCCGACATAGGACGCGACAATCCGGGACGCAACCGCTATTTCGCCATCCCGTTCATCCTGGGAATAATGGGTCTGTTATGGCTCTTTTCCGCGGGCAAACGCGGCAAGGCCACGGCCGCCGTGACCATCCTGCTGTTCATCATGACCGGCGCGGCTATCGTTGTCTATCTCAATCAGGATCCGGGCGAGCCGCGCGAACGCGACTATTCCTTCCTCGGCTCTTTCTGGACCTTTGCCATATGGATGGCCTATGGCTGTCTGCTGCTGGCGCGGCTCTGCCGCACACCGTGGACCTTTGCCCTGACATTGCTGGTGCCTGTATGGATGTGCGTGGAGAATTACGACGACCACGACCGCGGCGGCCGTAATGCCGCCGAACAGATAGCTCGCGCCACTCTCGAGTCGCTTGAGAAGGATGCCGTGGTTTTCGTCGACGGCGACAACTTCACCTTCCCGCTATGGTACGCGCAGGAAGTGCTCGGCATACGCACCGACGTGCGCGTGGTAAACATCTCTTATCTGGGTATCCCCCGCTATGCGGCCAATCTCCTCGAACACTGGAGGGAATCGGAAGCCTTGCCTCTGACTCTCGAACGCCGCGACATTATCTATAACGCGCTGCTGCGCACACGTGTGGCCGATAACCGCGACACTCTTCCAGCTTTAGAGATTCTCCGTCGTCTGAAACGTCCGGAAGCCACGGAATTGACGGCACGCTATGCGCTCCTTCCTGTCGCTCCGGGCGATACGGTGGTCTACGACCTGCGCAAGTTGTCGCTGTCGGCTTCTGCCTCCGAGGTGATGTTCGGCCAGCTGTTCATCTTCGACCTGCTGGCCACGAATGCCGACAGAGGATTCCGCAGGCCCGTGTATTGGCTCAACAATGTGCCGGCCACCGGCAAGCTGCATCTTCCCGACAGTATTGTCACACCGCTCGTTTATGCCGTTCGTTACGGCACCGTGGGCGACTCTTTACGCACGACCCTTATGGCGCAGGGCGTGGAGCATACATATGCTCCGGCCGCTCCCGGGAAGAAGGTGTATTTCGACCGTACGCCGGCCCGCATGGCCGCCCAGTCGCGCATAGGCCTCATCAAGACCGCCCGCCGTCTTATCGCCGACAGCCTCCCTTCGCTCGGGAAATATATGTTGGCGGCCGAAGCTCTCTACAAGGCCGACATACTTATGGGGAGCCATACGGGCTCTTATCCCATAGTACTCGACGACAACGGCGACATTCTGAACACGCGGCTGGAGATGGGCAGGATGCAGCAGGCACTTGCCGACAGTCTCGACAAGCTTCTGCCGGCTCTTGACAACCGCCGTAACGCCGCACATATCGCGGCACGCGCCACGGAGCTGCGCGTCCGCGGTCTTTACAACGAACGGGCGGCGTCACGCCGACTGGCGCAACGCCGCATGTATCTCGACGCCCTCCCCCTCCGGCTGAAGGGCGTCACCGCCGCCGATTGATTACACGATTTCAACTCATCTAAAATATTCCTTTGACATTTTTATATAGCGCGTTCCCTAAACAGTTTCTTAAACGCCGCTGATTCTTCAGCGCACAGGTCTTGTTCGGCGAAAGTGTAACACGGTACATTTTTACCGAATATCAATTTGAATATCTCGATCATTGGATGTATCTTTGTAGTCGTGAAAATTGTTACACGTTACACTTTTAACGAAAACAAGCTATGGTAATAAACAGAGATCTGTACCTTGACAAGCTACTTTCCCGACGCCACAACGGAATGATAAAAGTGATTACCGGCATGAGGCGTTGCGGCAAGTCATATCTTTTGTTCAATCTGTTTTCGGAGTATCTTCTCAACAAGAGGGTGGCCCCGGACCATATTATAAAAATAGACCTTGAAGACCGTAGGAACAAGGAACTGAGAGACCCGGACGCTTTGCTGAATCATCTTGATTCTCTTAGGAAAGACAGCGATATGTATTATATCTTGCTTGACGAGGTACAGATGGTTGATGAGTTTGAGGATGTACTGAACAGTTTCCTAAAAGTTACCAACGCAGATGTATATGTTACTGGCAGCAATGCTAAATTTCTTGCAACCGATATAATAACGGAGTTCAGAGGCCGTGGCGATGAAATCCGCGTCCGCCCTCTCAGTTTCCGTGAATATATGACCGTCGAGAGTGTCAAAGACCGGGAGCAGAGGCTGATTGACTACATGACTTATGGCGGTCTGCCTCAGGTTGCACTCATGGATGACGATATACAGAAGGAGGATTATCTAAAAAGTCTATTTCTACGCACATATCTGCGTGATATAAAAGAGCGTTACTTGTTGAAAAATGATGGAGACCTTGAGGAGCTGATTAACGTTCTCGCTTCTAATATCGGAGGTCTTACCAATCCAGCAAGATTGGAAAACACATTCCGGAGTGTCAAGCACCGCGAGCTGACAAGCGACACTATCAAGACCTATATAGATCTTCTTGAAGACGCTTTTATGCTGGAAAAGGCTATGCGTTATGACATCAAAGGGCGCAAACATATAGATTCTCCTTACAAATATTATTTCTCCGACCTCGGACTGCGTAACGCAAGGCTTAACTTCCGTCAGACCGAGTTCACTCATCTATTGGAAAATCTTATTTATAATGAATTGAGACGCAGGGGGCTGTCTGTCGATGTCGGTCAGGTCGTGACCACGGTGACAGACCCGAATACCGGGAAACGTAAACGCTCTTATCTGGAGGTCGATTTTGTATGCAACCGAGGATATAGACGCTACTATATTCAGTCGGCTCTCGCGATGCCCAACAATGAAAAACTTGAACAGGAACTAAGTTCCCTGAAAAAAATTAATGACGGATTCAAGAAGTTTGTGATTGTGGGGAACGTGACCCCGACATATCAGACGAATGACGGAATTACCATAATGAGCATTTATGATTTCCTGACTGACGAAAATATATTGGAACAATAATATTCAAAGGAGCGACAACCATTCAGGCTATCGCTCCTTTTATATTCTCTTACACTCTAAGCCTTGCGTAACGGAGGGACGTGTTGTTCCCTCTTCCTTCGTTTAAGGTCACAATTTGTAACCTCAAGGAACACGGCTGAAGGGCGTCACCGCCGCCGATTGATTATGGTCTGACCGTAGAGGTGGTGTCCTTAGGTTCGGGGGCACTGAGCTTGAATGATACCGGCAGGACGAACCAGGAGGCTACCTTTTTGCCGTCGTTTTGCGCAGGCTGCCATGCCGGCATCGACTGCACCACGCGTATCGCC
>Ga0073906_1004439_pt1 | contig 14098 bp, 10 predicted proteins | sample Inofromicrocosms_FD_65485 | JGI IMG/M metagenome (GOLD analysis project Ga0073906, IMG submission 65485) | Mouse cecum microbial communities from Vienna, Austria - Inoculum for glucosamine and mucus D2O microcosms | ecosystem: Host-associated > Mammals > Digestive system > Large intestine >... | reverse complement strand
ATTAGACCCGAGCACCGGGAAATATAGAAAAGATAGATTTTTCGAAAGACTGGCACAATGAAGCAACCGATCAAAGACATAACAATAACAGACATAGAACAAATACATTTCAACATCGGGACATTTGCGAAATCCCTGAGTGTTGCTTGCATGGTATGGTTGCTATGTATCTGTGCCGTTCCTGTTCAACATAGCTGGGGTGACATCGATATTATTTTGGGTTATACAATTGCCGTTGTGGCAATAATCGGAACAATCGCCTGCTTTTTGTCGAAAGGCAGGATGAGGATTTCAGTCATGGATGGCCTCGTTGTTATTCTTTACGGATATTTCATCATACGGTATTATGCAGATGCCACATACCCGGCTGAAAGCATAGTCATACATGCCGGACTCGCAATCATGCTCTACTTTTCATTCAGGATTCTCTTCACCGCGATTCGTCCCAAAGGAAATGTTGTTGCATTAATAATTTTGATGTTTGCCACGTATGAGACTTTCTATGGAATAATCCAGCTTATTACAGGAACAAGCAGACATTCCCTATATCTTCTGACAGGATCGTTCAATAATCCCGGCCCTTATTCTGCATGCATAGTCATGGGGCTGGCCATAGCCTTCACATATATGAAATATCCGGAACTTGCCGGATTCTGCAATATGTCGGGAAAATTGGAAGCGGCGGCATCCGTTGTAATGCAGTCGCTCGTCATTATATTCATATCGATCACAATCCTGACAACGAGCAGGACAGCATTCATCGCTGCAGCACTTTGCCTGACATTTGTATTCAGTGACCGCATCCGCAACAGGAAATGGACCATATTGGGAATCTGCATTGCAATAAGCGTAGGCCTTTATTTTTTTAAACCTGGATCAGCCAACGGGCGGTTTGCAATCAACTGCATCGGATTGTTCGCCGTTGCCGACAATCCGTTATTTGGTTGCGGCGTAGGCGGTTTCTTTAATAAATTTGCAGAATCCACAGAGTTGCTTGCCTCCTACGGAACCACTATTGACCTTAACACTGTGGATGTTATTGAATACGCATTCAACAACTGGCTCCGCATCACAGTAGAACTTGGGATTGTGGGATTGACAATAGCAGCGGCAATTGTGATTGTAGCCTTACGGAAACTGTGGAAAGACAGTCTGCCATTGTTCCTTGTGTTGCTTGTAATCCTCGTCTTTTCGTTTTTATCATATCCAATGGAACTTCTTCCCTATAAAATAATAACGATAATGGTGATATCATATGTAGCTTCGCAATCTGTTCGGACAAGACCGATTCCGGACAACAGACTTGTATCCAACTTAATTATGACGATAATAGCCATTGTCATAATCGGATGCAGTGTAAAGAGTGATAGACTTGTGAACACGCTGGCAAACGCTGAGAAAGATTACTCCATAATAAGAGGCATCAATGACCCGGCATTTATAAAAGATTATGCTCAGCTTCTGCCAATGCTTAAAGAGAACGGAGACTTTCTTTCTGATTATGCCCGAATCCTCGCCAAAGCCAACCGCTACAACGATAGCAACGATATTTTAAGGATGGGAACATTAATCAGCAACAATCCCATGTTTCTCATACTTCAGGGAAACAACTATCTTGAGATGGAGGCATATGAGGATGCAGAACAATTGTATTTGAAAGCATGGCACACGATGCCCAATAGGATATATCCTCTTTATAAGCTGATGAAGTTGCATGAGCGGCTTGGCAATTCAGACAAGACGTTGCCCTATGCTGAACAAATCGTCAGGTTCAAAGGAAAGGTGGAGTCACTCGCCATCAGGGAAATCAAATCGGAGGCCAACGCCGTTTTATCAAACAACAAAGATAAGATTAACTGACCATATAATGAATATGGAGAAGCATATAGCGACAGCAACGATTGCATTTATAATCTGTCTTTTCACGTCATGCGGGAGAAATGGAGAAAAAGTGAGGAGCGATGCTCGCGGGCAGGCGATGTCAATGAGCGAGACATACGTCGATACCATGACGCTTACGATGTCGCCGTTCAAAAGGCAGGTTGTCTGCAACGGTCGATTGAAGGCAGTGAAAAAGAGCGACCTGATGTTTCCTTACCAAGGCATAACCATGGAGCTGTTTGTAAAGGAGGGACAATGGGTCAAGAAAGGAGACCTCATCGCCACGCTCGACAAACGGGAGCGGCAACGCAACCTTGAAAAAGCCGAACACGATCTTTTCAAAGCCGACGTGGATCTCACCGACAAGCTAATCGGCCTCGGATTCGGGGAAGATCGGTCGGAAGTGCCGGAAGAATTATTGAAACGCGCCGAAGTGACATCCGGCTATTACGATGCCAGATTCAGGGCTGAGGAAGCACAGGAGGCATTGGAGAATTGCGACCTTGTGGCTCCCTTTTCTGGCAGGGTGGCAAATATAGAGGCTCAAGCTCACCAACGCAACGAGAAAGTATGCACTCTTATTGATGATTCGGCGTTCGATGTGGAATTCAAGGTGCTCGAAGACGAACTCATCAACATCAAGAAAGGGCAGTCTGTCAAAATTTCCCCCTTTATCGATGAAGAATCCACATTTCAGGGGACTGTGGCGGCAATCAACCCTCAGGTCGACGAGAAAGGGCTCGTCAAGATTACGGCAACGCTTGCGGGAGGCTTCCAATCCCTCATCGACGGCATGAATGTCAGGGTTGTGGCGGAAGAGCATCTGGGAAAGATGTATGTGGTGCCAAAGGACGCGGTGGTGGAGCGTGACGGCTACCACGTCATATTTCGCTATCGCGCCGGGCATGCCGTCTGGACCTACGTCGACGTGGCGCATTCCAACATCAATTCATTCGCCATCACAGGCTGCAAGCGCAAAGAGACTACCATCGAGGAGGGCGACATAGTCATCACTTCTGGCAACCTCAACCTCGCCGACGGAACAGAAGTGAAACCCCGCTAAATACCACAACTATGCTTAAAAGCCTCATAAACCGTCCCATAGGGGTCAGCATGTGCCTTGTGGCCATAATGGTGATAGGGACGCTGTCACTTCGCTACATCCCTGTGTCGCTCATGCCAGACATCGACGTGCCGCAGGTCACAGTCCAGGCCCTTTTCCCTGGCTCGTCGGCATACGAGGTGGAGAATAGCGCGACACGCCCCTTACGACAGCAGTTGCTGCAGGTGGCGGGACTGAAGGAGATTCAATCCGAAAGTCGAATGGACGTTGGCACAATACGTCTTGTGTTCGAGCCGGGCAGCGATATGGACATCATCTTCATCGAAGTCAATGAGAAGGTAGACCGAGCCATGCGGTTTCTTCCTGAAGGGGCAGAGCGTCCGAAGGTGATGAAAGCGAGCGCGATGGATATTCCGGCTTTCTACCTCGACATGTCGCTGAGAGAGGAGGCTCCATTGACCAGGGCGGGGATGCGTTTCGCCGGACTAGGGCGCTTCGCCAGAGACGTGATGGCAAAGCGAATAGAGCAGTTGCCTCAGACGGCGATGGTGGACGTCAGCGGCACCGCCGGCACCGTGATTGAATGCGTGCCCGACCCTGCAAGGATGGTAGCCCTCGGTCTTACCGCGCAAGATATAGAAAGAGTAATTGCCGATAACAACATTACACTTGGCACCCTCAGCATCGCCGACGGTACACGTCGCTATAACATACATTTCGACTCGCAGCTGCTCACGAAGGAGGACATTGAAGGAATCTGCATAAACCACGAGGGACGCCTTCTGACTCTCGGTGAAATCTGCAGCATCACTGAGAAGACAGCGGAACGCGACGGCATGGTGAGAAGCGACGGCCGCAACGCGGTGTCCCTGGCCGTAGTGAAGCAAAACGACGCGCAGATGAACGGGCTCAAAGAGGCGATGGAGACCCTTCTTGCAGATTTCCGTAAAGAATATCCGGAGATAGACTTCAAGCTGACACGCGACCAGACAAGGCTACTTTCCTATTCAATCGACAACCTTGAGATGAACCTTCTCCTCGGGGCCGTGCTTGCGTGCCTCGTGCTGTTCTTCTTCATGCGCGACTGGCGCCCGACCGTCCTGATAATCATTACCATCCCGGTGTCGTTGCTCATAACCCTTCTTTCCTTCCATCTCCTGAATATATCCATCAATGTAATCTCGCTCTCCGGACTTATCCTTGGAGTGGGGATGATGGTGGACAATTCAATCATAGTCATCGACAACATCCGACAGAGGCAGCTTATCGGCAGTTCGCTTCGCGATGCCGTGACAGAAGGCACGAAAGAGGTGTTCACCCCTATGCTCAGCAGCGTGCTGACCACCTGCTCGGTGTTCATACCTCTCATTTTCCTGAGCGGCGTTGCGGGCACGCTCTTCTACGACCAGGCCATTGCCATTGCCATAGCCCTTTTCTCGAGTCTCCTTGTGTCGACGCTGGTCATCCCGGTATATTACTTTCTGCTTTACAGGAGGAAGCCGGCAACGCCTGACAAGTCTGGCTCTGCCGGCATGAGGCTTTACGACAGGATCCACTCGTTGGTTTTCCGGCATCCGGTGGCAAGCATGGCGGCGTGCGTAGCCTGTATCCCTCTTTCCGTATGGATTTTTGTTATGATCGACAAGGAGCGGATGCCCTACATCCCTCCGGAAGACACACTGGTGATTATCGATTGGAACTCCGGAATAACGGTGGAAGAAAACGACAGGCGTACGTCAGCGCTCCTTTCTGCCCTCGGCCAAGCCGTGGAGCATACCACCGTTATGGCGGGCGTGCAACAGTTCCTGCTCCCACATACGAAGGAACTTACGGCCTCGGAGACGGTGATATACGTGAAATGCCCTGACTCGCAGACTATGACGCAGGTGAAGAGCCGCATTGAGAAGGAGGTTGCGCGAGCCTATCCTGAAGCCGGCATGGAGTTCGAGTCGTCAGGCAACCTCTATGAGATGGTTTTCAATACCGGAGACAACGACCTTGAAATACGCTTGCAGACCGCCGACGGCTCCCGCCCGGAAGTGACACGGAGCCGCACCTTTGTCGATTCGCTGCGGGGAAGGTTCCCGGGCGTCTACGTGCGTCCGGTAGTAACAGAGGAGAACATACAGTATCTCGCCGACATGGAGAGGCTTACCTTCCACAGGGTGAGATACCGCAGCCTTTACTCGCATTTGCGCGAGTCGGTTCACAAGAACAAGGTGTTTGAAATCAGCGACGGGGCAAACGCCATCCCTGTCATGGTCGGAGTCCACGGCAACGAGAGCGATCGGGTTATGGGTGGTTCGGTGAAGAACGACCGGGGCGTAGACATACCCTTGTCGTTGCTCCTGAAACAGATGCGTCGAGAAGATTACAAGAGGCTCCACGCCGCCGGGACGGGAGACTATTACCCAATAGGAATCAACGCCGACAGCAAGGATATCCGGGAGGTGATGGCATACACCGACGGCTTCGTGAAGAGGCATCCGGAATATGCCGTAGCCTACGCGGGAGAGTATTTCAGTAGCCGTAGCCTTGTCGCGGAACTGGCAATAGTCTTGGCCGTGTCGCTTGCCCTGCTCTATTTCATTCTCGCAGCACAGTTCGAAAGCCTCGTGCAGCCCCTCATCATCCTTTTCGAGATGGTGGTCGATGTGTGTGTCGTGTTGATCGTGCTATGGTTTACAGGCGAGACGCTCAACATAATGTCGATGACGGGGCTTGTGGTCATGGCCGGCATCATCATCAACGACTCCATATTGAAAATTGATACTATCAACGGCCTACGACGCAACGGTATTCCACTGCTCGAAGCCGTCTCGGAGTCGGGGCACAAACGGCTGCGCCCGATTCTTATGACGTCGCTCACCACAATCCTTGCCCTCCTGCCATTTCTGCACAAGGTAGACTTGGGGTCTGCCCTGCAGTATCCGCTCTCGCTGACACTCGTGACGGGCATGACGGTTGGCACAGCGGTCAGCCTCTTCATAGTGCCCTTGGCATACTATCTGATCTACAAGCCTCTCCCCACAAAAAAGCAATACCATGAAGAATGAAGGCAACCGTTTTCTTGCACGGCTTGACGCGATTTCTCCATTTACCCTTATCCTTGTGGCGGTGATTGCAGTCGTTGCTGGGATAGCCGTGATTCCGCTGCTCGACGTCGAGCCAGAGCCACGACTGCGGCAAGGGAAAACACTTAGGGTGAGTTTCAGCTGGCCCGACGCGTCACCAAAGGTAATCGAACAGAATGTCACCTCGCGCATCGAGGGAGTGGTCTCGGGGGTAAAAGGGGTGGAGAGCGTGTCTTCGATATCGAACTTCGGAAGCGGTCGGGTGGTGATAGAGCTGAAACCAAAGGTCAACGTGTCGGCGGCAAAATTCGAGATTGCCTCCGCGTTGAGACAAATCTACCGCAAGTTTCCCGAAAATGTCAGCTATCCTATACTGACCGGAGGTGAGGTTGTGACGGACACGGGCGAGGAAGGGAAAGAGAAGCTGCTGCTTACGTATCAGCTTAACGCCTCCATGAAGGACGACCAGCTGAAAGAATATGTCAGATTGCAGATGGAGCCTGCTTTGAAAGGGATGGAGGGCGTTAGACATGTCGAAATAACCGGGGGAGCCGGCAAGTATGTGGAGATAACCTACGACCCTATGAAACTCAGGGCGGCGGCCATCACAGTAGATGACATTGAGGGAGCCGTAAAGGGGTTCATGGGACGCTCCGAGATTGTGGGAGAGCTGACCGTAAATTCCCCCGGGAAGCCTGGCGAGAGAAAGGCCCTCTACCTCGACGTCGGCCAGTTAGGCAAGCCACTGGAGCATATGCCTGTCAAGAACATTGACGGGACGATAGTCTATCTCGGCGACCTCGCGTCATACGAATACAAAGACCGACTCCCGGGTAGCTATTACCGCCTCAATGGGCTTAGCACAATCTATCTCAACGTCTACATCGATGCCGACGCTCCGATCATAAGGCTCTCCCATAGTCTGCGCGAACGCATAGATGAGCTGGGAGACGGATTAAAGAAAGGAGTGTTCCTATCGCTGACTTACAACGCCGCCGAAAAGACCGAGTCGGAGCTCGACACGCTGGTCAGACGGAGTGTTTTGTCGCTCCTCATCCTGATGGCCTTCGTATGGATCATAAGGAGGAGATGGAAATACCTATTCATCACCTCGGCCACACTCGCCGCCAATATACTCATAGCCGTGCTTGTGTATCGGCTCTTCGACCTGCGGCTGCACACCTTCGCGCTTGCCGGAATAACTGTGTCGTTAGGGATAATCATCGACTCGTCGATAGTGATGGTAGACCATTATCTGCACCACCGGAACCGCGACGCTTTCTTCGCCATACTTGCCGCGCTCTTTACTACAATCGGTTCCTTAATAATCATATTCTTCCTTCCCGAACATATCCGCAAAGACCTTTATGACTTCTCATGGATCATTATCATTAACCTGGCAGTATCGCTGATTGTGGCACTCCTCTTCGTTCCGGCTTTGGTGGAGAAGCTTGGGTATACAGGAAATGACCCAGTCAAACCGGACGAGAAAGAGGATAGAATCGAAGAAAAGCTGCTGAAGATTTACGGCCGGTATATACGCCTCACCCGAAAAAGGAAATGGCTCTACATAGTGTCGCTTATCCTTATCTTCGGGATTCCGGTATTTGCGCTTCCCGACAAGCTCGGAGATGAAGACAATATCTTTATCCCCAAGGAGGAAAGTCGGGAGTCATTGTGGTATGAGAAAACGTATAACGCCACCTTCGGAAGCGACTTCTTTGTACGCTACCTGAAAGGGTCTCTATCCACATATCTCGGAGGCACTATGCGTCTTTTCTCCGAACGTATCAAGGCAGGTTCAGACGGACCTCCGCAGCAAAGGGAGAAACGACTATTGATCAGGGGGGTGATGCCCGTAGGGGGAAGCGTGCACGAGCTTAACGACAAGATGCTACATATAGAGCGGTTTTTATCAGGCTTTCAGGAGATAGAGCGTTTTCAGACCAACATCGACAGCCGAGGAGGATTGATAGAGATTGAATTCAAGGAGGAACATCGCAACTCCGACTTCCCCTATTTCTTGGAAGACGAGGTGATAGGCCTTCTAGTCTCGCTTGGCGGTGCCGACTGGAGCACCAATGGAGTTAGCGATAGAGGCTTCAGCAACTCACTTAACCTTACCCACCGTTCTCATAGCATAGAGATCGCAGGCTATAATTACGACAGGCTTTGCCGTTTTGCGGAGGAAATAAAATCAAGGCTTTCAGGGAATACGCGCGTGCAAGACATAGTCATTGAGACGCCCGGACATGAGGTACAGGAAGACGAGCTGTATATGGCATATGACAAGCAACGGATAGTCCTTGACCGTTTCCCACTCCATGGGGTACATGCCTCGCTGCGAGAGCTACTTGCCGACAGGGAGCTGGGACGATACAAAGATAGTTTTATTGACTCCGAAATCCGACTGCGGTCGGACAGGGTGGAGGCATTCGACTACTGGCAACTTGACAACTCCTATCTTAACATCGACGGACAGCCGGCAAGACTTTCCAACTATATGAGGATAGAGCGTAGGCAGGCCAAGAACAGCATCCCGCGAAGGAACCAGGAGTATGTATTGAGAGTCGCATTCAACGTGCTTGCCTCGTGGAGTTATTCTAGCAAAATGATAAAAAAAGTCACAGAAGAATTCAACTCGAAGTTCCCGGTAGGCTACCGCTGCCTGAACCGCACCCAGGGATGGCATAATGACGACGGCACACAGTATTGGCTCCTCCTTCTCGTGGCGGTTATAATCTACTTTGTCTGCGCGGTGCTTTTTGAATCAATGACCCTGCCATTGGTGATAATCAGCCTTATTCCGGTGTCGTTCATAGGCACTTTCCTTGCGTTCTATCTTACGGGGGCACCGTTTGGTAATGGAGGGTTTGCCTCGATGGTGCTTTTGGCAGGCATTGTGGTCAACGCTGGCATCTACCAGATATTTGAATACAGGAGTCTTCTTAAAGCGCGAATTGAAGAGGGGAAAGCTTTCAGCAAGCAGGAAGTGTATCTTGAGGCATTCAGAATAAAGGCAATGCCGGTTTTCCTGACTGTGTTATCGACAATGCTTTCTTTGCTGCCATTCCTGTTTGAGAGGGAACTGGAAAACGATTTCTGGTTCAGCCTTGCAGTGGGTAGTATCGGAGGCCTTATGATGTCGGTCATTGCTTATACTTTCGTAATGCCGATATTTCTTGGACTGAAAAGCGAGAAACATTAATCAGCTCGGTTAAGCATCAAAAAAGGGGAAAGGCCCTGTCGCATGGAGCGGCAGGGCCTTTCATAAACAGTTATGAGAAATTCAATTTGCTGCGGGAGTCTGGGCAGGGGCTTGAGCCGGAGTCTGGGCGGGCGCAGGCGTCTGGGTTGGAGCCGGAGCGGGAGCGCTTGTGGGGGCGGGAGCCGGAGCCATGCTTGAGACGTTGATGGGAGCCTTGATTGCGAACGAAGCGCAGATGCTGATCACGCAAATGAAGATTGCGAGGCTCCAGGTGGCTTTTTCAATGAAATCGGTGGTCTTGCGATAGCCGAGATATTGGTTGCCTTGTGAATAATCGGAGGCGAGACCGCCGCCTTTTGATTTCTGAATAAGCACTGCGCCGATGAGGAGCAGACATGCAATCACAATGAGGATGCAAAGAAAGATGTACATGTTTAGAAAATGTTATGAGTTGCGGCCGCCTTGTGCAGACGGCTTTTCAATTTGAGGTTTTCTTGCTTCGTTGAAGATTAATTTCTTCAGGAAACGGATTTGGTCTGCAAAGTAAACACTTTTTTCCGGATAAATCAAGATTAATTGCTGAATAATTTCCAAAGCGTCTTGATAATCATGATTTTTTATAAGTTTATTAGCCAAAGAGACTGTGGGAGGTTCCTCCAGAGAGATTTTGGCGGGAGGGATGGGATTCTCGGCAGGCTCAGGAATCTCTTTTGCGGCCATGGGGGTCGGAGCGTCGGGATTGCCGAAGCGGGAGAGGAAAGAGTCGATGGTGTCGGCCGTGGATAGCGACGGGGGAAGGAGGTCGGGATAGAACTCCGCGAATTCCTCAGGGTCGATGCCGAGCATCATCCGGAGCGACGGGACGTCGCCGACGTTTGCCGCGATCAGCCTACGCAGCCTTTGCGCCTCCTCGGCGGAGACATCGCCCTGCCTGAGCGCTTCCAGAGCCGGATTTATGAAATAAGGATACTTCTCCATAGCGGTTTACCAATTGCCGAGGGTGGCGTTGAATATAAGGTCGACGAGCTCATCGCAGATTTCGTTGCAGAGGTCGTCTTGCACGTCGGTCAGCATCAGCGAGCTTGAGAACTGACGGTAGGCCGAGAAGCTCTGGTCGATGTTGTTGGCGGAGTTCTTGGTGTCGGTATATTTCACCCTGACCGTGATGGTCAGGCGCGTCTCCGTGGCGTAGGCATCCTCTCCGACCGATTGCGGGGAGAGGGAGTAGCCGGTGATCTCCCCGGTCATCTCCAGGTCGGAGTTGCCGTCGATTTCCTGAAGCCGGGTCTGCCGGGTGACGGTGTCGAGAAGTTTGTTCTCGAAAGTCTGCTGCAGGGGAGGGTAGACCAGGGCCGCACGGATCGGGAACTCCGTGATGTCGATAGTCTTGTAGACGTCGTAGTTGAGGGCCGAGCCGTTGAACTTATAGGAGGGCACGCATCCCTGGAATGTCGGGACGATGATGCAGACGGCTATCCATGCAGCCGCCTTCGCTATCGCCGCGCGGGTCAGATTTTCTTTAATTCGTAAAAAAGCGTTCATTTTCAGTTTATGGAGAGTGTCAGTCTTCGTTTGGTTCGCGTTCGGAGCCTTCGTCGAGGTCGAGGCCGAGCTCATGGATTTTTCGATAGAGAGTGCGCTGCGAAATGTTGAGCTGTTCGGCTGTCTTCTTCTTGTTGCCTCCGTTGCGCCTGAGGGCTGCGGCCACGGCGTCGCGTTCCGACTCCTCAAGGGTCGGGACGGCCACGACATCCTCAATGCCGGCAGACTCCGCCACCGGGGGCTCATACTTGATAAGCGACTGCGTGGCGGCGTGGCGGCTGCGACTGTCGGCGGGGGAGGGGTCGGCCTTGTCGACCTTCGCCTTCAGTTCGGCAAGCTCCTGCTTGAGGGCGTAGACGAGCTGCCAGAGCATCTCGCGCTCAGTCTCGTAGCTTATGTCGTGGCTGCTTGCCACGAGCGAGGAAGCCGCCGAATGGTCGAGCGGCAGGGCTTCGAGCATCACCCGGCGGGAGATTTCCTCCCCGGCGTTGAAGAGGGCGAGCTGCTCTATGATGTTTTTGAGCTGCCGGACATTGCCGGGCCATCTGTAGAGCTTCATGGCGCGTCGCGCCTCCTCGGAGAAGGAGATGGGGGCAGTCAGGTATTTTTCGGAGAAATCGGCTGCAAATTTTCTGGCGAGCAGGACGATGTCGTCGCCACGGTCGTGGAGGGAGGGGACATCGATGACCACGGTTGAGAGTCGGTAGTAGAGGTCTTCGCGGAATTTCCCCTTGGCCACGGCCTTGAGGAGGTCTACGTTGGTGGCGGCCACGACGCGGATGTCGGTCTTCTGCACGGTGGAGGAGCCGACTTTCAGGAATTCTCCCGATTCGAGCACCCTCAGCAGGCGGGCCTGCGTCGTCAGCGGCAGTTCGGCCACCTCGTCGAGGAAAATCGTTCCGCCGTCGGCCTCTTCGAAATAGCCCTTGCGGGAGGTGATTGCTCCGGTGAAAGAGCCCTTCTCATGGCCGAAAAGTTCGCTGTCGATGGTGCCTTCGGGGATAGCCCCGCAGTTGACGGCTATATATTTCTTGTGCTTTCTCGCGCCATAGGCGTGGATGATTTTCGGGAAGAATTCCTTTCCCGCGCCGCTCTCACCCGTGACGAGCACGGAGAGGTCGATCGGGGCCACCTTCACGGCCCTTTCGATAGCGGCGATGAGGGCGGGGGAATTGCCTATGATTGAGAAGCGTTGTTTCGCTTTCAGGACTTCGTCCATTTTCTTATTCGTGGTTTGATTGGATTATTTAAGGGATTTGAGGGCGTAGGTCGCTCCTCGCAGCAGGTCGGAGAGGGCTTCTACCGTCGCGCAGCGGTCTTGCCTCTCCACGGATATCGGGTCGCCGATTGAGACGCGCACTTCCCGGCCGTAGGCGCGCATCACCTCGCGGGGAAGCCGGAGCGTGCGCAGGCGCCAGTCGATCACTCCAAGGAGGTTGAAAATCCAGGAGTTGTGGCCATGGAAATATATCGGGATGACGGGGACTCTCAGCTGCTTGATGAGGCGGATGATGGATGGCTGCCATTCGCGGTCGCGCACGGTCAGGGAGCTGTCGAGCTTCGACATGGCCCCAGCGGGGAAGAAGCCGAGCGGATGGCCTTGCTTTACGTGCTTCATGGCCTCGCGGATGCCCTGCATGGTGATTTTCTTCTTTTCGGGGTCATCGGATTTGAGGGGGTCGACGGCTATGAAGTTTTCGCGCATGGCCTGGATGTTGTTGAGCATCAGATTGACCATGACCTTGAAGTCGGGCCTGTACTCTCCGACGATGTCGATGAGCAGGATTCCGTCGTAGCTTCCGAAGGGATGGTTGCTGACGGTGATGAAGGGGCCATTGTGGAAGTTGGAGAGCACCTGGAGATTGTCGATCCTGAGCTTGAATTTGAACTCATCCTTGATCAGGCGGTGGGCGAATTCCACTCCCGGGGTGTCGCAATACGTCCGGTGGATGCGGTTGATTTCGTCGAGGCGGAGGAAGTGCATCACGCCGTTGACGAGCTTTGGGTGTCCGTCGAGGAAAGGCGCCATCTTCCGGATGTCGTCATAGTTGATCACGTCTGGGCGAATAGCCGGGCGTGTGTTTTCGGGGGTTGTGCTGTCCATATCAAAAGGGGCAAATTGAGCCAAAACTTAGTTGGGAGAAGCGCAAACGGCTTCAACCCTACAAAATTACAAAAAAAAGCTGAGACAGAGAAAAGCGCGGAGCCTCTTTCCGAGGTCTCCGCGCTTTTTATTGGAGGAGGGGATCTTTTAGAATTCAGAATTAATTCTAAAATCATTGTATATTCCTTAAGGCAAGAAAAGCCACTGTAAAGCAAATGGAGAAGATAGTCTGGTTTATATATCTGCCTACAACTTGTGTGCGTTCTTCATCGAAATAAGCTTTATTGATGAAGGCCAATCCTATTATATTGAAAATAAGAGTGCCCGATGCTAATGAAAACGCAATCCAGCCTAAAACGGAGTTATCAATAAGAATGCTTGTTGTCCATATAATGAAGGATACCATGTTTATCACGGCAGTTTCTTCAAGGCTTCGCACATTGAATATTTTAGTAAAAGCAATCATAGAAATCATAGACCATTAGAGCAACTCCGATATATCCAGCGTATCTTTTGGCAATGGCCATAACCGCTCTGCCCACAGTTTTTGCAGATATGACACCACCCACTCTAAGTTCGGAGATGGCAGAGAGTCCTATTGCAACACCAAGGCAAGATGTCAATCTTCCCATATCAACGCTTCTAGTTTGGGCAGATAGGTTTTCGGTAGATGTATAAATTGTCAAAAGAGATAGAATCGCAAGTTCATTTTCATCCATTGATTCAAAGAATTCTAATTCATCTGCTGACATTTTCCCTTTTTGTCTTATCAATTGGGATTGTATGTTTTTCCCATCTTCTATCAGAGGATTGATAATCATTTTGCATTTCAATGTGTCATTGAAAAGATCTTCTGACCTTGTGGCATTAGAATCGTTTTCAAGAATTGATTTCATTGTAAAGTGCATATTGTCTAAGTCGTCCATGGTAATTTGGCTTTTTAGGACGACTGGAGTAGTGATCTCATCCTTGGATTCACAACCAACTAATAAAAGTATTGCAAATAAAAGCAATAGACATTTTTATACATGCCTTATATTTTGTTTTTTTATGATGTTACAAAATTACAAAATTTAAATAATAAAAACAATACCTGCCCTCCAAATACACACGGCTGACGCATCTTAATTTTTTACAAAATCAAAACTTTTTAAGGCATAAAGTAGATAGTCGTTGTCCCATCCGGCTCTCTTCCTATGGCCTTTTACCCCCATCGAGGATACCTT
>Ga0073906_1004437_pt1 | contig 14100 bp, 11 predicted proteins | sample Inofromicrocosms_FD_65485 | JGI IMG/M metagenome (GOLD analysis project Ga0073906, IMG submission 65485) | Mouse cecum microbial communities from Vienna, Austria - Inoculum for glucosamine and mucus D2O microcosms | ecosystem: Host-associated > Mammals > Digestive system > Large intestine >... | reverse complement strand
GCACCGTTAGCTAAGCTGGATATAGCGTCGGTCTACGGAACCGAAGGCCAGGAGTTCGAATCTCTTACGGTGCACCAAAGCCGAACGATAATCTTTTGTTAAGATTATCGTTCTTTTTTTATCGTCTGGAAAGTTATGTTATTCTGTCTTTCAAGTTTTGGGAATTTTTACGTCGGAGAAATACTTTACAAATGTGATTCAAAAGATTATAATGATAGTATCATACGGCAGGAGTGAGAGATAATTGATGAAAAGTCGTATCAAATTATTTATTTATAATGCGGTTGTCGTACTGATTTGTCTCGGCGTGCTGATTTCGTTTTTCGTCGCGCCGTTCTGGCAGGTGAAGGCGAAGTACACCGTAACTCCCGAAATGCTGAAAGAGACGATTGAAAAGGTTGCGGGAGGCGGAGAGGGCGAAGACAATCCGCTTGGAAATTTACAGCTAACCGACGAGGATTACGACAAAGTTCTCGGCACGGAGGGTTTTAAGGTTTCGCTTTCTCTGAAATTGGAAACGATGGATATGTTTTCGTCGTTGGCGTTCGGAAAGGAAACGGAAACGGTAGAAAATCTGTTGACGGCAAACGTAAACGGAGTCGTTGCGGAATTGGTGCCGCGTTTGAATACCCTCGTGAAGAACGCCATGCCCGTTATTTCGAAGGTAGTGATCAATCAGGCGATCAACGATCAGGTGGAAAAGGCGTTGGAAGGAACAGACGGAAACGCCAAAGAGCTGATGGAGCAAGCGGGATTTACGAACGAGTATATCGACAGCGAGACTTCGAAACTCGTTGATGCGATCTATGCGGACGACGCGACGGTCGACTCGGTTGCGGAAACCGTGGTAGAGACGTTGGAAGACGTGTTTACGAAGTTGCAGGAGAGCGAGATCGAGCAGTTCGCCGGCGCGGAACTCACCGAGGAAAGCAAAGAGGAGATTCGCGGACAGGTTAAAGAAGCGCTTTCCGTCATGGCGGATAACGAGGGCAACATCGTCGCCGACGAGTTGGTCGCGGACTTGATTTTGCGCAGTCTCCAACAGATTAACGGCGGGGAATCGGAGAGCGGGAAAGCCCGTTTGCCGGTTTTGCTCGCGGAGTCGTCGGAAGAAATCGGCACGACCGAACGCCTGAAAGCGGAACTTTCCGAAATGCTGATGGGTTACGTCAACGACAGTACGGTAAGCTCGATGGTGCTTGCGATGCGGATCGTGTCCGGTCTGATCCTGTTTACCATGTTTACCTGGGCGTATCTCATTCTCAAAATTCTCGTCAAACTCCTGTGTAAAAATCCGGGGATCAAATTGGCGCTTCCGATCTGGTTGGGCTGGCTTCCTTTTCTGCTCCTCGTGTTGTTTCCGCAAATCCTGTTGCTGATTGTGAACACATCGCCCGGATTTCTCGGTTCGATCATCGGCGAGCAGGCGATGGCAACGCTTACGCAACAACTCAGCGTGCTCAGTATCGGATTCTCTTCCTGTACGATCGTTGCGCTGATCGGCGCGGTCGCGCTATTCGTTTTGTTTTTCTTCTATCGCCGCCCGCGCAACAAATTAAAAAAATTGAAAAAGTTGAGAAGGATTTATCCCAACGCGACGGAAGCGGACGTACGTTAAACCGAAAGCGGACCACAGGTCCGCTTTTTTATATCGCGAAAAGTACAAATTTGTCGAAACTTTTGGAATCGATGCGCATAGAATAGAATGTGGAAACGAGTTTTGGCGAACTGAGACGAAAAGAAGTCATCAATATCAACGACGGGAAACGGCTCGGAAAGGTGTGCGATCTGGTGTTCACCTATCCCGAAGGGCGTGTTTTGGGGATCGTCGTACCCGGCGGGCGCGGCTTTCGCTGGGGGAAAGCCGATTTGTTCGTCGAACTGAAATGCGTTACGAAAATCGGCGTGGACGTGGTGTTCGTGGAGATTAAATCCGCGCCGAAGTCGGAAAAGAAGAAGTGCGGAAAGTGGGAAGATTCCTGTCCGCCACCGCCGCCTCCGCCACCGCCGAAGCGCGATCGCAGGGACTACGGAGAATATGAATGATACGGAAAAGAGGAGGAAAACGCGAATCCTCCTCTTTTATTGCCGTTTTATGCGTGACGTAGGTTTCAGGTTTCCGATCGGGCGGGGTAACAGTCGCACATTTTTCCGTTCGCCATAAATCCGCTGTCCGAACACTTGGGGCAGGCGTATTTCGGTTGCAGGTCGTCTTCGGAAAGTTTCAAGCGGGAAAGCGCTTCCCGTCTCGCTTTCTTGGCGGCGAGCAATCTTTGCGTGATTTCGTTCACGTTTTCCGGCGCGAAAATTTCCGCGCGGGCGAGCTCGATTTCTCCTTTTTTTATGGCGGATTCGGCGGCGCGGTAGTCCTCGTCCCGTTCCGCGGTCTCCCGCGCGCGGTCTGCGCGCTGTTGCGCCGTTTGGCGCAGAGAGGCGTAATGGCGTTCCCGATCGCTTCGCTGATCGGCGGCGATCGCAGCTTCGTTGCGGTAGTCGTATTTTTGCGCCGCAGGTGCGGATTTTTCGGGGATCTGCGAAGGGAGGTACGCGCCGAGCCGCTTCCATTCGGAGAGGAGTTTGTTCATGTAGGGCAACGGAGAACTTGCGTTGGCACTGCGCTTCGCGGCTTCGAGGATCATTTCTTCCGAGAAGTTCCAGGAGTGCCATGCGGCCAACATATCGAGCGCGGATTGCGTCTTTTTGATCACGCCGCATGCGGCTTGTATTTTCTGGATCAGGCGCAACCGTTTTTCCTGCGCAGCGCAGTATTCGCGTACGCCGTCGCCGTCCACAACGCCTTGCGCATACAGTTTTTCAAGCAGTTCGTCCATTTCCGCGAACCCGTATCCGAGTTTCATGCACACGCCCGCAAGTTGAGCGAGGCTGTTTTCGTCGTATCCGCGTTCCAGCCATTTTTCTGCGTATTCGTCGGAATAGGCGCGGGGGTTTTGAACTTTGACGCCCAGTTTCCGCGCGGTTTTGAATACGACCGAGGCGATTTCTTCGCGACGGCAGAGGTATTCCCGCGCCGCGTCTTCGGTAAAACATTCCTTTTCGCACAGTTCGCCGATCAGCAGATCGAGCGTTGCGAGCGTTCCTTTTTTCAGCGTTTCCGCGCAGACGTATATCGCGCCGAGTTCCATGCCGTACGAATTCCATTTTTCGAGATAATCGTAATCGGCGTCCGTCGGTTTGCGGTAAATGCCGAGCAGGGCGAATATTTTTGCGAGTTCTTTTTCGTGCAGGTTGAAGTCCGCAAGTTCTCTTTCGACCTGTTCGTAAGTGAGCTTATGTTCGCGGCAGAGTTTCGCCGCCTTGTTTAAAATGTGCATCGAGGTAAGTTTTTCGCCGTCTTTGCGGACGCAGTATTCCGCGATCAGCAGAAACGCCTGATGCTCCATGGGATTGTTTTCGAGAAATTCCAGAATTTTCTGTAATTCGTAAGGTTTGAAATCCTTTTTCGCGCGCTGCAATAGTTTAAAGAGTTCGCGGTTGAATTCGGCGTATTTTTCCGCGCGGATTGGTTTCGGTTTTCCGATCGCGGAGTTCACTGGCAGATACTCGACGAAGAGCGGATCGCGCGAAAGGATCCGCACGAGATCGCATTCTTCCCAAAAACCGAAGATCTCCGTCATGCGGGAAAGGGGCATTTTGAGGAGTTTTGCCGCGTTTTCCGCGTCAAAGTCTTCCGCGCATTGGCAAAGATAGAGTCCGTACAGGTAAACGCGCACGGCGTCTCCGTCCGCTTGCGGCAGATATCCCGTAATAAAGCGGTTCTCCACGCTCGTAAACATATTGGAAGTAAAGTCTTTGGAGAATGTGCTGAACGACATGCCGTTCCTCCGTCTTTTTCGTTTGAGAATTTCCCGTAAGCCGTATTCAACGCTTGCTTTTTTCGATGCGGCAGTGTATAATAGTATATCATAACCGGCTCCGAAAAGAAAGTGTTTTTGCGGGGTGCGGAAAATTTTCAGGCGTGATCAATGAAAATCCTGCATACGTCCGATTGGCACCTCGGAAAGCGGTTGATGGATGCCGAACGGCTTCCGGAACAGATCGCCGCGCTCGACGAGCTTGCCGACATCTGCGATCGGGAACGCGTCGATCTCGTTTTAGTGGCGGGCGACGTATTCGATACGTATCTTCCTTCTGCGGAAGCCGAGGAAGCGTTTTTTGTCGCACTGAAAAAAATCGCGGGGGATTCCCGCGCGGCGGTGATCGTCAGCGGGAATCACGACGACGGTGTGCGTCTTGCCGCCAGCGCAAGCATGGCGTGCGAAGAGGGAATCTATATTTTCGGGAACAAGTCCCGCACCTTTCCCGTCGGCGGGAGCCGCCCCGTGCGCGCGGTCGCTTCCGGAGAGCGGTATCTGATTTTCGAAAACGCTGCAGGGGAAAGGGTCTACGTCAACGCATTGCCTTATCCGAATGAAGCGCGCATGAAAGAGGATAAAACGGACGAGGCGTTTTCGGACAAAGTCGCCCGTTGGATCGCGCGCGGAAACGAAGGGTACGACGGAACGGTTCCGTACGTGTTGTTGACGCATCTGTTCGTTGCGGGCGGGGTTTCGGGCGAGGGCGAGCGGAATATCGAACTCGGCGGCGCCCGCGCCGTGACCGCAGAGGCGCTTCCCGATTACGGGTACGTCGCCCTCGGTCATCTGCACAAAAAACAGCGCGTCGGCGCGAAAGGCAGGTATAGCGGATCGCTTTTGCAGTACGCGTTCGACGAAGCGAATACGGAAAAGAGCGTCGTACTGCTGTCTACGCGCGGGAAAGAGATCTCCGTCGAAAAAGAGATCCCCATTCTTTCGGGAAAGAAACTTTACCGTCTCGAAGCGCGCGGCGTGGACGAGGCGCTTCGCTTGCTTGCCCGATACGAGGATTGTTATATCGAATTGACTTTGCATCTGACCGCGCCGCTGACGACGCACGAGACGCAACAGCTGCGCGCGTGTAACGAAGGGTTGGTGTCCCTCATCGCGCGCGTTCGTACGGACGAGGTCGCGGAAACGGTCACGCGCGCCGCGCTTTCGCCGCAGGAGTTGTTTGCGCTCTACTACCGTTCGAAATTCGGCGAAGAGATTCCCCGAGAATTGCTTTCGGCATTTCTTTCACTGACGGAGGAGAGAGAATGAAACCCGTTTATCTGGAATTTAGCGGCGTGAATTCTTTCTCGGAGCGCGCGGAAATCGATTTCGAAAAATTGCTCGAATTCGGGATTTTCGGAATATTCGGGGATACCGGATCCGGAAAGAGCACGATACTCGATTGCATCGTGTTCGCCCTGTACGGAAAGGTCTCCCGTCTCGATTCCAAGGATGCCGTGATCGCCAATCTTATCAATTATCATTCCGACCGCGCTTACGTCAATTTCGAGTTTGAAATCGAATACGGCGGCAAGCGCCGCCGTTACCGTGTGGAACGGGAATTAAAGCGTAAAAACTCCGTTCAGAACGCGAGAGTGTACGAAAAAAAAGGCGAAACGCTGTTCGCGCTTGCGGAAGGGACGCGCGATTCCAACACATTATTGGAAACGGTGATCGGTCTCGAACAGCGGGATTTCGAAAAATGCATCGCTCTGCCGCAAGGGGAATTTGCGCAGTTTGTGAAATCGCAGCGTTCCGATCGGTTGAAACTGATTTCGCGGCTGTTCGATCTGGAACGGTACGGCGAGGGGTTGACGAAGCGGATCAACAAACGCTATTCGGACGCGCAGCGGGAAGCCGAGGTGTTGAAAGCGCGGCTGGAACCGTTCGAGGGAATTACCGAAGCGGGGATCCGCGGTTTAAAAAGCGAGATCGCCCGCGTTTCCGAAGAGGAGAAACGCGCGGCTGTCAATTTGACCGCGGCGCAGGAATCGGAAAAGAAACTTACGGCGCTCTTCGAACGGAAAAAAGAGTTCGATCGGGCGGTGAGGGAAGCGGAGCGGCTCGAAGGCGCGAAAACGGACATGTCGAAGCTGAACGACGAACTTTCCCGTCTTGAAAAAGCGGCTGCGGCGATTGCGGCGCTGAAAGAAGAGACGGTTGCAAAAGAGCGGTCGGCAACGATCGCCCGCGAATACGCGCTTGCGCAGGCGGATTTCCGTCGGGCGGACGAAGCGCGTAAGATCGCGGAGGGCTGGGATCCCGCAAAGGCGGCGGAAGAGATCGCCTCGCTTACGGAACGCGTTGCCGTTGCGGCGCGCGCGGAGGCGGACGAGGCGACTGCGCTCGATTACAATCGCAAGCTTACAAAAATTTTACGGGAATACGACGAAGAAGCGGCGCTCTTTTTAAAATTCGATTACGAAAGCGAGCGCAAGAAAGGGGAAGAGCAACTCGCATCGCTTGGCGACGGGAATTTTTTCGGTTACGCGGAGCGGCACGGAAAAGCCGCTTTATTGCGCGGCGAGTACGCCGAATTTGCCGGAGAGCTTACTTCGCTTACGGAGAAATATCCGCAAATATCAAAGGACAGCGAGCCGCTGATCGCAAAATATCGGGAGCTTTCCGCGGGCGATCGGACGACGTTTTCCGACCTTAGAAAGGATTTCGAAATGCGGGAGTGCGAACGCGAGAAGGTTCGCGAGGAGTTGCGCCAGCTCGATAAAGCCAAAGGACGGTACGAAGCGCACGTTGCGAATCTTACCCGTTTGCAGGCGGAAATCAAGGAATGGCGGGCGCGCATCGCGGCGTTGCCTTCGCCGCAAGAGCGCGGCATTTCCGCAAAGGAACTCGGCGAGCAGTTGACTGTTTTGCGGGAGCGCCAACAGGTCAATACGGAAAAACGGGAACGCGTTGCGAAGGCGTATTCGGATGCGCAGTCCCGGTTCGCGATTGCGGAAGAGCGGCGCAAAAACGCAGAAGAACAGCTGAGCGAAGCGTCTCGGCGGCTCTTCGCCGCGTTGACTGCGGGCGGTTTTGCGAACGCCGATGAGGCGGAAGCGCTTTCGCGCCGTTACGGCGATCCTTCGTCGGCGCGGGAGAAAGTCGAGAAATACCGCGAAGATTACGCGTCGGCAAAGCGTCGGTTGCGAGAACTTTCGGCGGAGGACTATTCTTCGGCAACGGAAAATGCGTTGTCGGCCGCACGGGAAACGCTTTCGGAAGCGCAACGCGCGGGCGTGGAGCTTGCCCGCGCCGCGGCGTTGAAATCGGACGAACTGCGGCGTGCGGAGCGCGACATCCTTCAAAAAAAGGAACTCACGGCGCTGTATACGGAAAAACACAAAGAAGCGGAGCTGTGCGAACGGCTGAAAAAACTGCTCGAAGGCAATAAATTTATGGAATTTGTTGCCGAAGAGTATTTGCAGACGGTTGCGCGGAACGCGAGCGGGCGGCTTCTGTCGCTTACGGACGGACGGTATTTTCTGCGTTACGAGAACGGATTCGTCGTGGGGGATAATTTCAACGGCGGCGCGGTGCGCGGGGTATTCACCTTGTCGGGCGGCGAAACGTTTCTCGTTTCCCTTTCGCTTGCGTTGGCGCTCGGCGCGGAAATCTGCCTACGATCCTTGCGTCCGATCGAATTTTTCTTCTTGGACGAAGGGTTCGGCACGTTGGACGAAAAGTTGGTGGATACGGTCATGGACAGTCTGGAAAAATTAAAGGGAGAGCATTTTTCGATCGGGATCATTTCCCACGTCGAGGAATTGCGGCATAGAATCGAACGCAGGCTTTCGGTCAAAAAGGCCACCGAGCGGCACGGTTCGCAAATAACTTTGGAGTGAGGTAATTCGTTTGAGTATGATTTTAACGCCGGTTACGTTATGGAAAGATTTCGACATCACGTTGCCGCTCTGCGAAGAGGTGATTGCCGAATATACGGACGGAAACGCGGTATATCGGGAACTCTATTTCAAAGGGCGTCAGACGAAGAACGGACGGGTGAAAATTTACGCGAAATACGCTTTCCCCTGCGGCGCGGAGGAGTTCCCCGCAGTGATGATCTTGTTCGAAGCGGGATTTCCTTTCGACGAAACTTACGTGAAACGGTACCTTTCGGCGGGCTACGGCGTGCTCTGCGTGGACTATTGCGGGGAGAACGGGACCGACCGCCATACGGTGTACCCCGAAGACGTCGATTACGCCAACTACGTCCGCGCGGGAACGCACCTCGAATTCGCCGATCCGACGGCGAAGGAAACGAGCTGGTACGAATGGGCGGGCGTCGCCCGCTATGCGGCGCGCTACCTTTCCGAGCGGAAAGAGGTGAGCTGTTTCGGCGCGGTCGGTCTGCGTACGGGCGGAGAAATTCTCTTCAAAGTCGCGCCGTATGCGCCGATGTCGTGTATGATTTCCGTTTGCGCGGCGGGCTGGCTCGCCTATCGCGGAACCGATAAATTTGCCGACAAACAGTTGGTTTTCAACGAAGAACGGCACCGCTTTATCGCGGGGATCGATTCCCAGAGCTATGCGCCCTACGTGAAATGTCCAGTTCTGCTGATTTCCGCCGTCAACGACGAAAAATACGATTTCGACCGCGTATACGACACCTTCCGTCAGATCAATCCGCAAGTGGAGAAGGCGTTGCTCTTTTCCGCCCACGGCAACGGTCTGGTGGGGACGCATTCGCAGGAAAACATGAACCTCTTTCTCGACAAATACTTAAAAGGGCGATCGGTATTCGTGAGCAAGCCGATCAACCTTTCCGTCGAAGAGGACGGCGAGGGGAATCTTACCGTAAAGGGACAGTTCGATCCGAACGGGGAAATCAAGGAATACGGCATTTTTTATACCGAAAAGATCACCGATTCCAAGGCGCGGGACTGGACGCGCATTCTCGGAAAAGCGGAGGATCTGAGCGACGACAACGTGGGTACGATTCCGCTCAACGTCTATACGGGAAGCAATAAGGCGCTTGTGTTTACCTTTGTGAATTATTCGAATAACTTTTCGATCACTTCTAAAATTCTCGAAGTGCCGCTTGAAAAGCAATATTCGAACAGCCGTCCCGTGAGCCGCGTGGTGTATACGAGCGAAGACGGCAGAAACGGCTTCGTCGGTTACCGCCGTCGCGCGGGTTCGATCGCCGACTGTTTCATGGACGGGTCGTCTTCGCAGGTAAAACTGCTTCCCGGTTACGGCGGGATTCCGGGGATCACTTGCACGAACGGAATCATTTCGTACCGCGTCAGCGAACCGCGTTACGAACCGCCCGAGGGTGCGTCGCTCGAATTCGACGCGTATTGCGCGGAAGACGCGACGCTGAGCGTGACGTTCTTTTCGGACAATGCCGAAACCGTCGGATATACGGCGGAAGCGCGGATCGAAGGCGGCGGAAAGTGGAAAAAGATTCTCATGAATTCCGACGATTTCAAGACGGAAAACGGTGCGCACCTTTCCGATTTCAAAGGCATGATCTCCATGATGATTTTCTCCTCTGCGGAGGTTCTCGTAAATAACGTGATATGGATTTAAAAGATTTGCAGCTCGGCGTTGTCTTGGAGACGAAGAAGCCGCATCCTTGCGGCGGAAAGGAGTGGGAAATCGTGCGTACGGGAGCGGATTATAAAATTAAATGCCTGACCTGCGGACGGGTCGTCATGCTTACGCCGGACGAACTCAAAAAGAGGATCCGGCGGATCATAGGGGGCGGATCATGATAAGTCGCCCCCGGATGCTCAACGAACCGCCCGGATCGGGGTTGCTGTCCCGTATCGCGACGGTAATCGTATACGTGCTTGCTTCGTTTTTGCTCGCGCTATTGATTCTCAATCTCTATTTCAGTCGGAATTATATGTTTACGCGGGTGGACGGTCGGTCGATGCAGAACACTTTGCAGAATAGCGACTGGCTCTATACCGACACGCGCGCGGCTGCGGAGCGCGGTCAGGTCGTGATCATCGACGTGACGGATTATCCCGATAAATACAAGCCAGACAAGGATAACGCCGATCAGGAGCGTTCGATTATCAAACGCCTGATCGCCGTGGAAGGGGATTGCGTGAAGTGCGAGTACGGGACCGTCTACGTCAAGTACGCGGGCGGAGAATATCGGGCGCTGGAAGAGGATTACGCTTACGGAACGACAGGTGATTTTAAAGAAGTGGAAGTCGGCGAAGGGGAAATCTTTTTTTTGGGGGATAACCGTTCGATCAGTCACGATTCGCGCGCGGTGGGCTGTTTAAAATATTCCGATATTATCGGGGTGGTACCGCAGTGGGCGATCGATATCAAATGGTACTCCACAGGCTGGGAGAATTTCCGCGCCGGCGTCGTGAATTTTTTCGGAAGTATTTTCGGGTATTGAAGAAAACAACGGTTTGAATAAAACGGAAAGGAGAAAACGGTGATTCAGATTACAACAGACAGCACCTGCGACTTGGGTGCGGCGATTCGGGAAAGGAATATCGGCGTCATGCCGTTGTCGGTGATCCTCGGCGAAAAAAGTTACCGCGACGGCGTGGACATCGTTCCGCAGGATATTTTCGATTTTGTCGATAAAACGGGTCAGCTTCCCAAAACGGCGGCACCGAGCATCGGCGATTACGAGACCTTTTTCGGGAGTTACGTCGACGCGGGGAAGACGGTGATCCATCTGAATATTTCTTCCAAGTCTTCGGCGGCGTATTCGTATGCGCTGAAAGCGGCGGAGAGCTTTGCCGGGAGAGTGCACGTCATAGACAGCCGCGCGCTTTCGTCGGGACAAGGTCTCTTGGTCATGAAGGCTTGCGATTTTGCGGAAGCGGGTTGTTCCGCAGAGGAAACCGTCGCGAAAATCCTGCCGTTGATTCCTAAGACGAATACTTCTTTCGTGCCCGATCGGCTGGATTATCTGTACAAGGGCGGGCGTTGTTCGCGTATGGCGATGTACGGCGCGAATTTTTTAAAGATTCATCCGCTCATCGAAATGAAAGACGGGCAGTTGTTTGCGGAAAAGAAGTATCGCGGCAGTATGCAGAAGTGCATTTCCAACTATATCGACGACCTTGCCGAGCAGTATCCGTCTTACGACAAAACCCGTTGTTTTATCACGCACAGCACCGCGGATCCCGAGCTCGTGGAGTTTGCGAAAAAGAAAGTGTCCGAAACGTTTTCGTTTGAATCGGTCTTGGAGACGGTTGCAGGATCGGTCATTACGGGGCATTGCGGAAGAAATACGCTCGGCGTGCTGTTTATTTCGGAGTGAATTCGGAGGACGAAAGTGACGAAAATTTATCATGACGGCGATTTATGGGACGCGTTTATGCAGAAACGGCGGATTTTGTCGTTGTTTTTGGCGGTCACCGGCGCGGTGTTTCTCGGTCTCGTCGGTTTTGTGACCTATTATATCATGTTGCCGTATAACGATCCGAATGCGACCTGGGTCATCGCCGTTTCCTGTGTCTTAGTGGGAGTGTATCTGATATTCGCGTTCCCTTATATGGGAATCTGTTATAAACGTTGCAACAGCTATTGCAAGGCGCTGAAATTTATATCGGTGGGCTTGAAAGAATACTCGGTGCTTCCTTTTGTGGGGATCGAGGATTGGACGACGCACGACGGCGTAGACGTCAACGTCGCGATCTTTTCGGTCAAGAACATCAAGCGCGACGAGGAGATGCTGCGTCAGATCTATGTGGACGGAGAAAAGGACTTCCCCGCGTTCAAAGAAGGACAATATGCGAGATTGGTATCACAGGGTAACCTGTTGATCGAATATGAATTGACGGACGAACCGGCAATAAAGGAGACAAACAAATGAGAGCGGTCGTAACGGTTACGGGTTCGGACAGACGCGGCATCATCGCCAAAGTGAGCAACTTTCTGTTCGAGAGAAACGTGAATATCGAGGACATTTCCCAAACGGTATTGGGAGAGCAGTTTGCAATGATCATGATGGTGGATATGGGCGAGAGTTCGAGGGACTTCGCCGCGCTTGCGGAAGAGTTGGAAGAAAAGGGCAAAGAGATCGGAATGGCGGTGCGTTTGCAGCATGCCGCGATCTTCGATGCAATGCATAACGTATAAGGATAAAAAATGTTTAATAAAACGGACGTATTGGAAACGATCGAAATGATCGAAAAGGAGCATCTCGATATCCGCACGGTCACGATGGGAATATCGTTGCTCTCCTGTATTCGGGCGGACGGCGCGTCTACGGCGCAGGCGGTGTACGACTGCGTGACGAAGAGAGCGCAGAACCTCGTCAAAACGGCGGAAAATCTTTCCCGCGAATACGGGATCCCCATCGTAAACAAACGGGTTTCGGTGACGCCGGTGTCCCTCGTCACCGCGGCTTTTCCCGAAAAAAGCGCGTTGGTCGGCAAAGCGCTCGATCGGGCGGCGAGGGAACTCGGAATCGATTTTTTAGGCGGGTATTCCGCGCTCGTTCATAAGGGAACGGCGGACTACGAAGAGAAGTTTCTCGCTACGATTCCCGAAGTTCTGGCGGAAACGGAAAGGCTCTGTTCTTCGGTGAACGTCGGCTCTTCCCGTTCGGGCATCAATATGGACGCCGTCGGTCAGATGGGCAGGATCGTCAAGCAGACCGCGGCGCTCACCGCGGCGCGCGACGGGCTCGGCTGCGCGAAGCTCGTGGTGTTCTGCAACGCGGTAGAGGACAACCCGTTCATGGCGGGCGCTTTCCACGGCATCGGCGAAGCGGATACCGTGATCAACGTGGGCGTTTCCGGCCCCGGCGTCGTACAGCACGCGTTGAAGTTCGTTCCGGACGCGGATCTGACGGACGCGGCGGAATTAATCAAACGTACGGCGTTTAAAATTACGCGCGCGGGTCAGCTCATCGCCAAAGAAGCGGCGAGCCGCTTGGGCGCGCGCTTCGGGATCGTCGATCTTTCGTTGGCGCCGACTCCCGCCCGCGGCGATTCCGTCGCGCATATCTTGGAAGAGTTGGGGCTGGAAGTCGTCGGCTGTCATGGCACGACGGCGGCGCTCGCAATGCTCAACGACGCGGTGAAAAAGGGCGGCGTGATGGCGAGTTCGCGGGTCGGCGGGCTTTCCGGCGCCTTTATCCCCGTTTCGGAGGATATCGGCATGATCGAATCCGCGACTGCGGGCAAGATCTCGCTGGATAAATTGGAGGCGATGACGTGCGTGTGCTCGGTCGGACTCGACATGATCGCGATTCCGGGCGATACGCCGGATGCGACGATTTCCGCGATCATTGCCGACGAAGCGGCGATCGGGATGATCAACAACAAGACCACGGCGGTTCGCGTGATCCCTGCGCCGGGGAAATCGGTGGGCGACGAGGTGAGTTTCGGCGGATTGCTCGGCAGAGCGCCCGTCATGCCCGTTCACGGCGGCGACGCGTCGAAGTTTATCGGACGCGGCGGATTAATTCCCGCGCCCATCCACAGTTTTAAAAATTAAACGGAAAGTTTGAACAGGAGTGTGTTTTATGGAAAGAAGTCAGGTAAAGACGGATTACAAATGGAAGACCGAGGACGTTTTTGTCAGCGACGAAGAATGGGAAAAGGCGTTTGCCGCGCTGGAAGGAAAAATCGAATTTTCGAAATATCGCGGCACGTTGAATTGTGCGGAGAATATTCTTGCGTATTACCGCGCGGAAGAGGGGCTGGAAAAAGAGCTTCTGCGCGTATATCTGTACGCGTTTTTGCGTCATGACGAGGACGTGCGCGTTTCCAAATACAATTCATATCTCGCGCGGGTGATGAGTTTGTTCACCAAGCTCGGCGCGGAGACCGCTTTCGCAACGCCGGAGATCTCCGCGTTGCCAGAAGAGAAATTGAAAGCGCTCGCGAAAGACGCTTCGCTGAAAGATTACGATTATTTTCTTTCCCGACTGATCGCGGAAAAGAAATATATTCTCTCCGAAAAGGAGGAGAAAATTCTGGCGCAGACGGGCGAACCGATGAGCGCCGCGGGCGACGTGTTCGAAATGCTCGACAACGCGGAACTCAATCTGCCGGAGATCGAGCACGAAGGCAAAAAAGTTCCGCTTTCGCACGGGCTGTATTCGGTGATCCTGTTCGGGAACGATCGGGAAAAGCGCGCCGAAGCGTTCCGACTGTACTATTCCGCTTACCGCAAGATCATCAATACGCTCGCGACCGCCTATTACGGAAACGTAAAGAAGGATATTTTCTATAAAAACGTACGCGGCTATGCTTCCTGTCTCGAAAAATCGCTTTTCGAAGAGGACGTGGAA
>Ga0073906_1004430_pt1 | contig 14109 bp, 12 predicted proteins | sample Inofromicrocosms_FD_65485 | JGI IMG/M metagenome (GOLD analysis project Ga0073906, IMG submission 65485) | Mouse cecum microbial communities from Vienna, Austria - Inoculum for glucosamine and mucus D2O microcosms | ecosystem: Host-associated > Mammals > Digestive system > Large intestine >... | reverse complement strand
TTCGTATCCCACACCCTGTTTTTCGCTCCCACGAAACTCGGCAAAGGAATTCTCGTGTCGCCTACGGTAGACGGCAATCTGTTGTTGGGGCCCACCGCCGAGGAGGTTTCGGAAAACGACGTTTCCACAAGCGCGGCGGGGATTGCGAGCATTTTGGAAAAGGCGAAAAAGATGTGTCCCGCCGTGCCCGTATATAACGGGATCACCTCGTTTGCGGGCGTGCGCGCATACAGCGACAAACACGATTTTATCATAGAGGAGAGCGCGGCGGTCGAAGGGCTGATACATTGCGCGGGGATCGAATCTCCGGGACTCACGGCTGCCCCCGCGATCGCGGAGTACGTTGTCGGCGAGCTCGTAAAAAGGCGGCTTCCCTTGCAAAAAAACGAAAACTTTTGCGGAACGCGCAAGGCGGAGTTTTATTTCCAAAGCCTTTCCGCCGAAGAAAAAAATAAAATCATCGCCGATCATCCCGCATACGGCAGGATCGTTTGCAGGTGCGAGCAGATCACGGAAGGAGAGATCGTCCGCGCCATACGGGAGAACCCGCCCGCAAGGAGCGTCGATGCGGTGAAGCGTCGCACCCGCGCGGGCATGGGTCGGTGTCAGGGCGGATTTTGCCAACCGCAGGTGGCGGAAATTTTGGCGCGCGAGCTGAATATCCCCTTCGAACAGGTGCGCAAGAGCGGAGCGGGTTCGGAGCTCGTAACGGGGGCGGTGAAATGAAAGAAAAGTATGATATCGTCGTCATCGGGGGAGGACCTGCGGGGCTTGCCGCGGCGGTCGCCGCGTACGACGGCGGAGTGAAGGATATTCTCGTTTTGGAGCGGGAAGCGCGCACGGGCGGAATACTGAACCAGTGCATTCATAACGGCTTCGGTCTGACGCGGTTTCAAGAGAGCATGACGGGACCCGAGTATGCGGCGCGGTTCGAGCGGGAAGCGGAGGCGCGCGGGATCGAGGTGCTCACGGAAACCACTGCGCTCTCTTTGAACAGGGCGCGTAAGGTCACGGCGATCAGCCCCGTGTACGGCGTGTTTACGGTGCAGGCGGGGGCGGTCGTGCTCGCCATGGGCTGTCGGGAACGCAGTCGGGGCGCGCTCAATATCGCGGGCGCGCGCCCTGCGGGCATATATTCCGCGGGCACGGCGCAAAAATACGTCAACGTCAAGGGGTATCTTCCCGGTAAGGAGGTCGTTATTTTAGGTTCGGGGGACATCGGGCTCATCATGGCGCGCCGCATGACGTTGGAGGGCGCGAAGGTACACGCCGTGTGCGAGATCATGCCCTATTCGGGCGGATTGAAACGCAATATCGTGCAGTGCCTCGACGACTTCGGCATTCCCCTGTATTTAAATCATACGATCACGAAAATCGAGGGCAAGGAACGGGTGACGGGGGTGGTCGTGTCCGAAGTGGACGCGAACAAACAGCCGATCAAGGGAACGGAAAAGCATTTCGATTGCGATACCGTGCTCTTCTCCGTGGGGCTGATTCCCGAAAACGAACTCACAAAAAGCGCGGAAATTCCGCTCTCGCCCCAAACGAAGGGCGCAGTCGTCTATCAGAACCGCGAAACGGAAGCGGACGGCGTCTTTGCCTGCGGAAACGTGTTGCAGGTACACGATTTGGTGGACTTCGTATCCGAGGAGGCGGAGATCGCGGGCAGAGGGGCGGCGGAGTATGTACGGTGCGGCGCGCACCCGCGCGACGGCGTGAGCGTGGAAGCGGGACGGGGCGTTTCCTACGTGCTTCCGCAAAAAATAGACAAAAGCGCAAGCGGAAGCGTAAAACTTTATTTCCGCGTTGTAAGACCGATGAAGGATCTGAAATTCGTATTGCGGAGCGGGGAAGATATTCTCTTGGAGCGCAAAAAGCGGGTGGCGGTTCCGGGTGAAATGGAAACGCTCGTGCTCAAAGAGGAACAGGTAAAGGGACTTAGCGGCAATCTGACGTTGGAGGTGATCGCATGAAACACACGCTTACCTGCGTAGAATGCCCTATGGGTTGCGAGATCGAGGTGACTACGGAAAACGGCGTGCCCGTGTCGGTGACGGGCAATACCTGTCCGCGCGGAAAGCTGTATGCGGAGAGCGAGGTCGTTTGTCCCCGTCGGGTGCTCACAACCACCGTGCGCACGGCGGACGGGAGAATGCTTCCCGTCAAGACGAGCGAACCCGTGAAAAAGGCGGAGCTGTTTTCCCTCATGCGGAAAATCAACGTCTGTCACCCGACGGCGCCCGTAAAAATCGGCGAAGTGCTCGTCAAAAATATTTCGGAGGGGGCGGATCTTGTCGCCGCCGACAACTTATCTTAAAGGAGGTTTTTCCATGACTTTGGATCGTTTTTTACAAGAGCTTGTCATGCTGTTACATATTTGCTTGGCGGCGTTTTTGGGGTTTTTTATCGGCTTCGAGCGTAAGATGCGCTACAAGGAAGCGGGGATTCGCACGCACACGATCGTGTGTATCGGCGCGGCGCTCATGATCGTCATCAGCAAATACGCTTTCGAGGGATTTTCGGCGGACGCCGCCCGCATTGCGGCGCAAGTCGTATCGGGCGTCGGTTTTTTAGGCGCGGGCATCATCGTTTACCGTAAGCAGAAGATGTACGGACTCACGACGGCGGCGGGCGTTTGGGCGACTGCGGGCGTGGGCATGGCGTGCGGCGGCGGGCTGTATATCGTTGCGATCGGCGCAACGCTCATCATCATCGGCGTTCAGTGCCTGTTCCATTTAAAGATTCGTTTGTTCCAAACCAAGAAATACTATTCCGTGCGCATCAAATTCCGCAGGGAAGAGGGGGCAAGCAAGATCATCAAGAATTTGTTCGGCGTCGAGAAATTCAATCAGCTCATCATGGCGCGCGAAGGCGATACCGTCGTGTACAGCGCGATGGTGAACACTTCTTCTTTCGTTCCGTCTACCCGCCTCGATGAAATTATGATCGAATACCCCTTCATCTTTTCCATCGAGCGTTGCGATGACGAATAAGTGATTTCTGAGCACGGCGGGAGGCGTAATTTAATGCGCCTCCCGCTGTTAAATTATGACAAAAACAAAGACGGTTTTCTCAAAAAGCGCTTTCGGAAAAGATTGATCGGAAGCGATTGACAGCGAACGAAAAATTTCGTATCATGACGGTATTAAAACCGCCGAAACAACGGCGGGAAATAAGGCAGGAACTCAGACATGAAACCGATCGAAAGAATCTTACCCGCATATCCGCTGTTTGTAAAAGACCCGAACTTTTCCCTTTGGTGTACGGCGGAGGCGCTCAACGGGAGCAACGTGCAGAGCTGGTGGGGAGAGGAAAAGAAAATATACGGTTTTTTAAAGTCGGGCGGAGAAACCTATTGCTTCCTCGGCAGAAGCGAAGACTTTGCGTGTTGCGGCGTAAAGAGCGCAGAGCAGGTATCGCTTACCGTCACGGCGTTTACCACCGAGTACGGGTTTCAAGCAGGAAAGGCGCGTTTGAAACTCCGCTTCGTTTCGCCGTTATTGCCTACCGATTTGGAAATGATCTCTCAGCCCGTTTGCTATCTCGCGTACGAGATCGAGGGGGATCCGCACGCGGAAATTTCACTTTTCTGCAACCGCGGGCTCGCCTATAACGACGGCGCCTCCGAAAACGGCGTGCGGGGCGGTGTCGCGGAGCTTGGCGGTTTCGAGAGCGCCTTTATGGGGCTCAAACGCCAGCGCTTCCTCTCCAACAACGGGGACGGTATCGGCGCGGATTGGGGATACTGGTATCTCGCGGGCGAGAAAGCGTATATCCTCGACGAAACCGATTTGGCGGCATATCTTGCGGGCGGGTTGAAGGCGTTTGCGAACGCGGGCGAAGAACGCTATATCGGCGCGATGAACGGCTCGAAAGAGGGCGTGTTTTTGCTCGGTTACGACGATATCGTGTCGATCGACTATTTCGGCGATTTCAGAAAGGGCTACTATCTGCAATCCCATACGATCGTCGACGCGCTCCAAGCGGTTTGGACGGGGTACGGGGAAATCGACCGAAAGCTTTTCAGGTTCGACGGCGAGCTCAAAGAAAAGGCGAAGCCCTTCGGAAGCGACTATCTGCCCGTTTTATATGCGTCCCTGCGGCAAAGCATTTCTTCTCACAAGCTTGTCAAAGACGGGGAGGGGAACGTTCTCTATTTATCCAAGGAGTGCGATTCCAACGGCTGTATCGCCACGGTGGACGTGAGTTATCCCTCTATTCCGCTCTTCCTTGTTTACAATCCCGAGCTCGTTAAGGGCATGATGCGCCCCATTCTCAAATTTGCGAAAATGCCCGTTTGGAATTACGACTTTGCCCCGCACGACGCGGGCACTTATCCCCACTGTTGCGGAAACGTGTACGGGCTCAGCTCCGAGAAAAACAAGTACATGGGCAATTTGTTAAAGGAAGGGAACACGGAAACTTGGTTTCCGTTCTATCTGCTTCCCGAAAGCTTTTCCGCTTACGACTTGAAATATCAGATGCCCGTGGAAGAATGCGCGAACCTGCTCGTCATGTGGTTCGCCTGTTACCGCCAAGACGGCGATCTCTCTTTCTTTCGGGAGTATTTCTCTTTGGCGGAAAAATGGGTCGAGTATCTCGTAAAATTCGGTTTGAAGCCCGAAAATCAGCTCTGCACCGACGACTTCGCGGGGCACCTCAAAAACAACCTCAATCTCTCGATCAAGGCGACGGTGGGCATCGCTTGCTATGCCGAGCTCTTAAAGGAGATGGGGAAGCAGGCGGAGGGCAAAAAATACCGCAAGATCGCCGAAGAGTTCGCGGCGGAAATCGTTGCGTTCGGCAAACGGTATTCCCATCTTCCCATTTCGTGGGACGAGGACGACGAAACTTTCTCTCTCAAATACAATTTAGCGTTTGATAAAATTCTGCAATTGGGGCTGTTCCCGCAGGAGCTTTTGGAGCGCGAGGTCGACTGCTATTTGGAAAAAGCGGATCGTTTCGGCACTCCGCTCGACCACCGCGAACGATACACCAAGTCCGACTGGCTCGTTTGGGTCGCCTCGCTCACGGACGATACCGTCAAGCGGGAAAAGATGCTTAGCTATCTCAATAAATATCTCAAAGAATCTCCTACCCGCGTGCCGTTCTCCGATTGGTATCGCACGGACAAGGGCGAGTTTATCCATTTCCGCGCCCGCACCGTACAGGGCGGCTGCTTCATGTTGCTGATGAAATAAAATAATCGAAAAGGATTATATCATGAAACAAATATATTTAGGTGCGGCGTACTATCCCGAGCTGTGGGATGAGAGCGAAGTAGAAAAGGATATTGCCCGTTGCAAAGAGCTCGGTGTAAACTGCTTGCGTGTGGGTGAATTTGCTTGGGGCAAAATGGAGCCGAAAGAGGGCAAATACGATTTCGCCTGGCTTCTGCGCGTGATAGAAAAACTGCACGAAAACGGAATTGCAACTGTCATGTGCACGCCCACCTGTACGCCTCCCCGTTGGATGCTGAACAAATACCCCGAAATGCGCAGAGTCATGCCCGATTTGATCAAATCGGACGTATCCTCGCGCTGTCACGTGTGCAAGTCGTCGCCCGTAGCGCGGGAGAAGAACAAACAAATCGTCACGCAAATGGCAAAGGTATTTGCGGGACACAAGGGGATCATTGGTTGGCAGATCGACAACGAAATTTTTCCCTACGGCGACGGGTGTTTCTGTGAAAACTGTAAAAAGGGCTTCCGTTCGTATTTAAAGGAAAAATTCGGCACAACGGAAAAACTCAATAAGGCTTGGGGCATGGCGCGGTGGTCGCTTGAATACGATTCCTTTGAAGAGGTAGAGCCACCCTATCCCGCACAGTGGCGGCACCCGTCTTTGCGGAAGGCGTGGTGGGATTATCAGTGCGCGCTGATCAAATCGTTTACCGAAGAACAGGCGGAAATCTTACATAACTACGGGTGCGAAAACGTCGGCACGGATATGATGGCGCAAAATTATTTGGACTATTATGCCGTGAACGAAAAGCTGGACGTCGTACAGTACAATCATTACGACACGGCGGATCGGCTCTATACGAATGCCTTTGCATACGACTTTCTGCGTTGCGTCAAGGATAAACCGTTTTGGGTAACGGAAACGCAGGTCGGCTGGAACGGAAGCGAATTTGCAGACAGCGGCTACCGCCCCGTCGGGGCGTGCTATGCGAATACCTGGCTGCCGATCGCAAAGGGCGCGGAGATGAATTTGTACTGGCTGTTCCGCGCGCACCCGAACGGGCATGAAATCGGGCACGGTGCGCTGTATTCCACGGCGGGCAGAAGTTACCGTGTTTCGGAAGAAGTGAAGAAGGCGGGCGAGGAATTCAAAAAGTGCGAAGCGTTCTTAACGCAGACAACGATCAAGAGTAAAATCGCCCTGCACTATTCCAACACGGCGGTCAATTCTCTGTCCTCCGCGCCGTTGTTGAAGGAGCTCGATTACCGTCAAACGATTCTTGAAAAATATCACGCGGCGTTGCGCCACTATAACGTGGACGTCATCGACACACCGCATGCGCTCGACGGATACGAAGTGATCGTATCGCCTTTCCTTGCGTGCGCAGACGAGAATGGTTTTAAGGAACGTATCACCGAATGGGTCAAGCAGGGCGGCACGTGGATCGTAGGGCCGATGTCGGATATCATGGACGGTAATGTGAGCCGCTACACGCACGCGCCGTACGGCTTTTTGGAAGAGCTTGCGGGGGTATATACGAAGTATCAGAAGCCCGTTGCAAACGAGGTGTTCAAGGCGAAATGGCAGGACGGAGGAAACTGCGTCGTGTCTATGTGCTACGACGCTTACGAGTGCAAAGAGGGAACTGACAGTCTTGCCAATTACGCGGCGGGCGAGTTTACGCCTTTGTCGGTGATTACCGAGCGGAACGTAGGCAAGGGGAAAATCATTCTCGTGGGAAGCGTAATTTCGCACGGGGATATCTTGCGCCTTGTAAACCGCGCGCCCATCGCCGAAGCGAGCGGGAACGTGATCCTCACCGAACGCATGGGAAAGGGGAACGGTATTATCGCCGTGGAGATCGAAAACAAAGCGGGCTTTCTCGTATTGGACGGGAAATATACCGACCTCATCACGGGCAAGACGGTAACGGGCAGATTAGAGCTTCCGCCCTACGGCGTGGCGGTATTGCAAGCGCTTTAAAAAATAATCAAAGAACGCGGAGATACCGTAGTTGGCATTTTAGGTGATTCGCAGAGGAAAGAGAATCAGACGCGGCGTGAAGCCGCGCATATATTTATTCGGTTGAAAATCTTTCATTTTCATGATATAATCTCTATGCGACAAACAGTAATTTGGAGAAATAGATATGATAGGAAGTATTGTAAAAGTAACCATAGATAGACCTCTTGGTAGCCGTCATCCAAAGCATAGTAATATTATATATCCTATTAACTACGGGTATATTGAAGGTATTATTGCGCCTGACGGCGAGGAGCAAGACGCTTACGTCTTGGGTGTACATACCGCTGTTAAAGAGTTTACGGGAAAAGTTATTGCAATTATACATCGTAACGATGATATAGAGGAAAAATGGGTTGTCGCCCCTGACGGCATTGAATTTACCGACGAAGAAATAGCAAAGGAAGTATACTTTCAAGAACAGTATTTTGATTATTTTATAAAGCGATAAATTTCAATTTATCTTTGTAAATAATGTGTAGTTAAAAGCACTCGAACATTTTTTTCGAGTGCTTTTTTCATAATCGGAAACCGTATCAATAAAAAACTTGATTTTTTTATTCCCTATGGGAAGCGCGCTTTGTCGCACTTTTTTATTTTAGGTTCAGTTCGCAAGGGCGGTTTCGACGAGCTTGCCCATGTCGGCGAAGCGCTCTTCCATTTGCCCCGCAAGGGAGAGTTGGGTGCGGCAGCGCACGAGGTTGTGCTCCTCGTACTTGGTCGCAAAGTACACGTTGCCCTCCAAATAGTCGGTTAAAAACCGCATTCCGCATTCCACCGTCATGAGATAGGCGGAGTAGGGGAGAAGCTCCGCCTCGCGCGGGGTAATGCTGTCTTTGACCGCACCGCAAAATCCGCGCGCGTACGCGCCGAACAGTTCGAGCGAGAAGTTGACCTTGCTCAAATCTTTTTCGTCCTCAGGCGCGGTGGACGCGCCGAAGCGAATGGAGTCGCCGAAGTCGTACAGCATGGAGCCGGGCATAATGGTATCCAAATCGATCACGGCGCGCGCTTTGCCCGTCTTTGCGTCCATTAAAATATTGTTGAGCTTGGTGTCGTTGTGGGTCACGCGGAGGGGGATGGAGCCGTCTTTCAGCCCTTCCGTGATTTTTGAGTAGGTATCTTTATGGGAAAGCAGAAATTCCGTTTCCTTACGGCAAAGCTTTGCGCGGCCGTATTTATCCGCTTGGAGCGCGGTGCAGAAATCGGCAAACCGCTTGGGCGTGTCGTGGAAGCGCGGAATGGTTTCGCTCAATCGGGAAGCGTCGAAGGCGGCGAGATAGTTTTGAAATTCGCCGAACGCTCTGCCCGAATTTTCAAAGGTAATCAGGTCGGGTACTTGCTGATAGGTCACGGTGTTCTCGATAAAGGCGTAGACGCGGTATTTTTCATCCCCGCGCCAATAGGGATCGCCGTTCTTGGCGGGAATCACTTCGAGCGTTTCCACGCCGTGCGCGCGGAGATGCTCGGTCACACCGCAGATATTGCGCATGAGCGCGTCGGGGTCGGAGAACACCCGCGTGTTCATCTTTTGCATGATGTACCGTCTTTTGTCCGTCGTCACAAGCAGGGTGAGATTGATGTGCCCCTCCCCGTAGGGGCGGATATCCGTTACGTTGCCGTCGAGGTAAAATTTTTCCGCAATTTCTTTATAGGTCTTTGTACAATCCGTCATGGATATATCCTCCGATCGCTTCTTTGATCTCCCGTAAGTCCTCGCGGTAGGTGATCCCGTACCACTTGTCGTGATTTTTGTAAACGCGCACCGTCGCCCTGTTTTTCGAGAGCGCGGCCGAAATGACGCTCGGAATAAAAAATTCGTCTTTCATCAAATTTGCCGTCTTTAAAAATTTGCCGTATTCCTCTTCGAGTACCTCGAAGATGTCGGGCGTCAGCCCCCAAAGGTTCATGGAAACGGGGGTATCGGGGGCGAGCCGAACGGTTTTGCCGTCCTGTTCCGCCGTGCCGTCCGCAGAAATTTTCGTCATCTCGGTCACGCTTTTGAGGTATCCGTTTTCCGTTTCGCAGATCCCGCGGGAAACCGTCCCGTTTTTGCTCAGCGTATTGCTCAAAAGGTACGCCGTCATGGCGTACTCCCCGCGGTTCGCCTTCGTCAAATGCCCGTGCATTTCGTAAAACGCGTTGCTTCCGTAGTAGTCGTCCGCGTTGATAATGGCAAACGGTTCGCGCACGGCGTTTTTACAGCAGAGGATCGCGTGTCCCGTCCCGAACGGCTTCGTCCTGCCCTCGGGAAGCATGGAGGTGTCCTGAAACACGTACTCCGTTTCGATCGTCTTTGCAATGCGGTTGCCCACAAGCGTTTTAAAATCCGTTTCCATATCTTTGCGGATAATAAATACCGCCTTGTCGAACCCCGCTTTTTTCGCGTCGTAAACGGAAAAATCGAGAATGGCTTTTCCGTCCTCCGTGATCGGTTCGGCTTGTTTGAGCCCGCCGAATCGGCTACCCATTCCCGCTGCCATGACCACCAAAGTTGTTTTCATTTTTTTTCACCGCCTTATTGACTTTTTGCATCGTAGCGGTTATAATCATAACATATCAGAATATATCCGTATATACTTATTTTTATCAAATTTATATAATTTCTTATCATTTAGGAGGGGGCTATGGATTTTGCGGGTTACGCGGAATGTCCGGTCGCGGAGGTAATCAGTCTGAATTCGCTGTTTACCTTTTTCCGCCGTACCTTTTCCGTCGGGTTTTCCTTTAAGGGAGAGAGGCACGATTTTTACGAGGCGGTCGCGGTGCTGAACGGCAAGGTCGGCGTCACGGCGGACAAGCAAATCAGAATTTTATCGGCGGGGCAGATGATCCTGCACCCGCCGGGGGAGTTTCATACCATTTGGTCGGATTGCGGGGGGGAGCCCGAAATCCTGATCGTGTCCTTCGGCGCGGAGCGGTTTCCCCCAATCGGGCGGAGCGTTTACGGGCTTTCCCCCAATCAGGTCACGGAGCTGAAAAACATTTTCCGTTCGGCGCAGCAGGCGTTCGAGTTGGACGGCATCAACGTAAAGCGGATCGCTTCGGGCAAAGAGTGGGAAGCAAACGGCGTGTTGAAACGGTTGGAGCTTTTTTTCCTCGCGGGAATGTCGGCGGACGCTCCCGCAGACGCGGAAACGCTCGGCAGGGGTGCGGAGAATTATTACCGTATTATTTCGGTGATGGAGCAGAGTTTGGGCAAGCCGTTAACGGTGGGAGAGATTGCGGGGGAGTGCGGTTTGAGCGTACCCACCGTAGAAAAGACGGTTTATCGCTATTCGGGGTGCGGGGCAATGAGCTATTATAACGAAATGCGCATGAAACGGGCGGAGGAGCTTTTGGCACGGGGTGCGAGCGTTAAGGAAGTCGCGCTTACGCTCGGGTTTTCCAATCAGAATTATTTCAGCCTGCGCTATAAAAAGTGGTCGGGTCACGCTCCGTCTTTCAAGCCGTAATTCCCTTCGGACGGCCGGTTGTTTTACGCAAGGGGAAAATTTAAGAAATTGTTAAAGACTTTCCGCTTAAAAAAAGGTATCATGAAATAGAGGTGTGCCATGAAATATCATTGCCTGATTATCGACGATGAAAAAATGCTTGCGGACAGCACGGCGGAATATTTTAATCTTTTCGGCGTAAACACGCTTGCGGTTTACGGCGTGGAAGATTGCCGTAAGTTTTTTAAAGAAAACACTGCCGAACTCATTCTGCTCGATATCAATTTGGGCGACGGGAGCGGTTTTGATTTGTGTAAGCTATTGCGGGAAAGAACGGATATTCCCATACTCTTCATTTCCGCACGGACAAGCGACGACGACAAAATCGTCGCGCTCAATATCGGCGGCGACGACTACGTGCAAAAACCCTATTCCCTCGGCGTATTGCTTGCAAAGGTAAAAGCCGTTTTAAAGCGTTACGGACAAGCCGTGGCTTCCGAATATTCGGACGGTTATTTGACGGTCGATTTTGCGTCGAAGCAAGTCAAAGTAAACGGCGTCACGGTAAAACTTACCGCGCTCGAATTCAGGTTGCTTGCGTATCTTGTCGAAAACAAAGGCAAAGCGATATCGAAAACAGAACTGTTCGAGAAAGTTTGGGAAGATAAATTCACGGGCGACGGAACGCTGAACGTGCATATCAGAAGACTGCGCGAAGCGATAGAGAAAACCCCGAACGCCCCGGAATATATTCAAACAATTTGGGGCGACGGTTACAAATTTACGGGAGAGGGCGAATGAAAAAGCAACTGTTTTTAATCGGGTTTCTTCTCGTCTTAGCCGCCGAAATCGTTGCGCTTATCGTCTTTGCCGTGCAGACGCCCGATTTCTCGCAGGACGCGGTTGCCGTAAACGAAATCGTGCAATCGGTAACGGAAGATTTTAACGGTATGGAAGGGCACAAGAATACCACCGGCTTTGACTACGTTGTGATAGATACAGACGGCGATATTTTATATAAAACGAAATCGGGCCTTTCCGAAAGCGTAAACGCGGCGATCGCGCATAGAGATACAGTGCTCGATATCACGCTCGACGGGATTTCCGTCGGCAAAGTCATAATTTTCAACGAAGGCGCGCAGATGCTTCAATCGCAAAAGCAAACGGCGATAATCGTTTTTTCGGTTGCGGTCGCCGTGCAAGGCGGAATATGCATCGCGTATAGCGTTTATATGCACTTTACCATGATAAGACCGTTCCGCAAACTCAAAGGCTTTGCCGAACGGGTCGCGGGCGGTAATCTGGATATCCCGCTCGAAATGGACAGACAAAATTTGTTCGGCGCATTTACCGAGAGCTTCGACATCATGCGTTCCGAGCTAAAAAAAGCCCGCATTGCAGAAGCGCAGGCACAGCAGAGCAAAAAAGAACTCGTTGCAAAACTTTCTCACGACATCAAAACGCCGATTGCAAGCGTCAAAGCCGTTTCCGAAGTCGGTCTTGCCGTAACGGATCGCGAAAAAGATAAAGCGAACTACGCTCAAATCATCGGCAAAGCCGATCAAATCAATGCGCTCGTTACAAATTTATTCTCGGCGACGCTGGAAGAATTACAGCAGCTTACCGTTACTCCTGCAAATATAGAGAGCGGGAAAGTGAAATCGATGCTTGAAAACGCCGACTATCTGCACCGCGCAACTATTCCCGATATTTCGGAATGTTTGATATATGCCGACAGCTTACGTTTGCAACAAGTGTTCGATAATATCTTTGCCAACTCATATAAGTACGCAAGGACGGAAATCATCGTAACGGCGCAAAAAGCCGATCACTATATCGTTATCAGGATAGAAGATTACGGCGGCGGAGTTTCGGCGGAAGAATTACCTGTTTTGAAAGAAAAATTCAAACGCGGAAGCAATGCTGAAAATACCGAAGGGGCAGGATTGGGGCTGTTTATATCCGACTACTTTATGAAAGAAATGCAAGGCGAACTCAAAATAGAAAACGGCGAACACGGCATAAAAGTAACGGTTAAACTTCTTTTAAGCGGAAAAATTTAAGAGAAATTTAAGAAACAATTAAAGACTGTTAAGTTTTTTTTCACTAATATAGAACGTGTAAAAAGGAGGTTTTGTATGCAACGGAATCTATTACTCAAAACCGAAAATCTGAGCAAGACTTTCTCGAACGGAGGTCAGCAACAGCACGTCCTTAAAAATATCGACTTGGAACTATACAAGGGCGATTTTACCGTCATTATGGGCGCAAGCGGCGCAGGGAAATCTACGCTATTATACGCGCTGTCGGGCATGGATACACCCAGCTTAGGAAAGATCACGTTCGGGGATAAGGTCATTTCCGATTTCTCGCAGGACGGACTTGCGGTATTCCGCCGCGACCACTGCGGATTCGTATTCCAGCAAATCTATCTCATCGACGGAATGAGCGTTATGGACAACGTGCTTTCCGCAGGACTGCTTGTAAACAAAGATAAAAAGGCTGTCGTATCACGCGCCAAAGAATTGTTTGCGGCGGTTGATATATCCGAAGATACGCAAAAGAAATTCCCTACGCAAATATCGGGCGGGGAAGCGCAAAGAGTCGGTATCGTCCGCGCACTGATCAATAGCCCCGAAATACTGTTTGCCGACGAGCCTACCGGCGCGCTCAATTCAAAGACGGGGCTCGACGTTCTCGATACGCTTACGAAGTTTAACGAGCAGGGGCAGAGCGTAGTCATGGTTACGCACGATATGCGTTCCGCCCGCCGCGGCAACCGCATACTCTACCTGAAAGACGGCGTAATCTTGGGCGAGTGTCATTTAGGGAAATACGCACACGGCGATACGGCAAGGCACGAAAAGCTTTCCGCATTTCTCAAAGATATGGGGTGGTAAAATGAGAAAGTTATTTCTGATTGCCCGCTCGAATATGAGGAAAGAAAAGGGACAGACCGTTGCCATCGTCGTGCTCATTTTGCTTGCGTCCATGCTGTTAAATTTGTGGCTCATGCTGTCTATGGACTATAAAGCCAACTTTTTGAGATACCACGATAAACTTAATGCCGAACACGTTACGCTTGCGGTAGACGATGCCGACGGAACTGTTTACGGGTTTTTAACCGAAACACTTGCAAAAGACACCGCCGTTAAAGAATACCGTTTAGATAAATGTATGCATATGGTCGGCACGTTCCCTTATAACGGCGGAATGATGAACGGACAGTTTATCTTTATGGATAAGCAAACGGCTATATCCCGCACAATCGGAAAAGCCGAAATTGTTGAGGAAGGCAAATTCACGAGCGGAGTATATTTGCCTATGCTGTATAAGTCGGACGATTACTCCATAGGCAAAACGATTGAATTAACTATCGGAAGCCACCCCGTAACGTACACTGTATGCGGCTTCTTCAACAGTGTAATGATGGGTTCGCATAATTGCGCTTTAACGCAAATTATACTTA
>Ga0073906_1004426_pt1 | contig 14118 bp, 6 predicted proteins | sample Inofromicrocosms_FD_65485 | JGI IMG/M metagenome (GOLD analysis project Ga0073906, IMG submission 65485) | Mouse cecum microbial communities from Vienna, Austria - Inoculum for glucosamine and mucus D2O microcosms | ecosystem: Host-associated > Mammals > Digestive system > Large intestine > Cecum... | reverse complement strand
GGGGACAGGCAGGCGGGTATCAGATAAGAGATATTGCGATAAGAGACAAGAGATAAGCGTTATTTTTTCGGGCCTGGAAACCTTTGCTTCTGAATGTCACTTGCCGGCCGCTGTAATCCCGCCCTCCTGTCTTATATCGGGAAATGTCTCTTGTCCAAAATTATTTTATGTCTGAAATCATTTGTGTTCGGATTCGTACTTTTTCAGGAAGTCCACCAGCGCCTCCACGCCCTCTTTCGGCATGGCGTTGTAGATGGAAGCCCGCAGACCGCCCACGCTTTTATGGCCCTTCAGATTGTCGAACCCGGCGGCTTTGCTGGCGGCTACCACGTCCGCGTCCTGCTCCTTGCTGGGGGTCACAAAGGGCACGTTCATCAGGGAGCGGTCTTCCTTGGCCACGGCTCCGGTAAACAGCGCGCTCTGGTCCAGGAAGTCATAGAGAATCTTCGCCTTTTCCTCGTTCCGCTGGTGCATGGCTTCCAGCCCGCCCTTGTCCAGGAGGTATTTGAAGACCTTGCCGCAGCAGTAGATGGCCCAGCAGTTGGGGGTGTTGTACAGAGAATCGTTGTCAGCGTGGATCTTGTAGCTCATATAGGTAGGCACGGACTTGGGCAGGTCGTCCCGCAGCAGGTCCTCCCGGATGATGACCACGGCCATTCCCGCGGGGCCTACGTTCTTCTGCACGCCCGCCCAGATCAGGCCGTACTTGCTCACGTCGCAGGGCCGGGAGAGGAACATGGAGGACTGGTCGGACACGAGAATCTTCCCCTTGGTATCCGGCAGCTTGAAATAGGTGGTGCCGTTGATGGTCTCGTTTTCGCAGATATAGACGTAATCGGCGTTTTCGGGGATGTCCAGATTGGAGCAGTCGGGGATATAGGAGAAGTTCTTGTCAGCGGAAGAGGCAACGATCTTTACCTCGCCGTACTTCTTCGCCTCGCTGATGGCCTTCTTGGACCACGCGCCGGTTTCCACGTAGCAGCCCACGCCGTTTTTCATCAGGTTCATGGCGACCATGGCAAACTGCACTGTGCCGCCGCCCTGCACAAACAGTACCTTGTAATTCTCCGGAATGCCCATCAGCTTCCGCAGGTCCGCCTCGGCCTCGTCCCGGATCTGCTGGAACACCTTGGACCGGTGGCTCATTTCCATGACGCACATACCACTCCCGCGGCAGTTCATCATCTCGGCGGCGATTTCCTCCAGGACCTCCTCCGGCATCATGGCAGGGCCGGCGGAGAAGTTGTAAGTGCGTCCATATTTCATAATAAATCCTCCATAAAATCAGGGTGATTTGAGTAACATGGCAGTTTTCCCGCCATCTATAGTATAAGCTAATTTTTATCTGGAATCAACAGGAAATCAAAAATTTTTCAGTCCGGCTAAAAAAATATCAGGCTTTTGTGCAATTCATCCATACCACTCAGGCATACAGGGTTGACAATCCTCCCTTTGCTTGTAATTTGTTAAGAATCTGCTATACTGTATTAAAGACTCGTTAAAGATTCTGCACAGACAGCAGGCAATTCTATCAGGCGTTTTCCGGGGGCAACGCGGGAATTCTGGGAGGTTTACAATATGGAAGAAACAAGGAAACAGATTCGGCTCTGGTGCCGGGCGACAGCTCTTTACTGCCGGGCGTTTGTCAGATGGCTTGTGCTGGCGACGCTGATCGGGGTCCTATGCGGGCTTCTGGGCGCGGTGTTCCATATTGCCTTGGAGCACGTGACGGAGCTGCGGGGAGAGCGTCCCTGGCTTTTGTACGCCCTTCCGCTGGCGGGACTGGCCATTGTCGCCTTATACCGTCTTCTGCGTGTGGAAGGGCAGGGTACCAACGATGTGTTTATTCAGGTCTATCAGGGCGGCGATATCTCCATCCGGCTGGTTCCGGCGATTTTTATTGGCACGATTCTGACCCATTTATGCGGCGGCTCTGCGGGTCGTGAGGGCGCGGCGCTGCAAATGGGCGGAACGCTGGGGTATCATCTGGGGCGGCTGTGCCGTTTGGACGAGAAAGAGCTGCGGATTGCCACCACTGCTGGTATGGCCGCCTTCTTCTCGGCTCTCTTCGGCACTCCTCTGGCGGCGGCGGTGTTTGCCATTGCCGTGGTCAGTGTGGACGCTTTCTATCACGCGGCTCTCTTTCCCGCCCTTACCGCCGCTCTGGAGGCCTACGGCATTTCCCTGCTGATGGGGATTGCGCCGGCGCAGTTCCAGATTGCTGTGCCCGCGCTGACTTTGGGTGCGCTCCTTCGCGCGGCGGTTCTGGCTATGCTCTGCGCCCTGCTCTCTGCCGTCTTCTGTGAGACCATCCATATGACCGGCAGTCTGATGGCCCGGGCTCTGCCCAATCCCTGGCTTCGCATCCTGGCGGGAGCCTGTCTGGTGATTGTCATGACCCTGCTCTGCGGCGTGGGGGATTACAACGGCGCGGGGATGAACGTGATTGCCGCCGCTGTGGAAGAAGGGACTGTGCGTCCGTGGGCCTTTGCGCTGAAGCTGGTCTTTACCGCCGTGACCCTGGGGGCGGGCTTCAAGGGCGGCGAGGTGGTGCCTTCGTTCTTTGTGGGTGCGGCGTTCGGATGCTGGGTCGGGCCGCTTCTGGGGCTGCCTGCGGGATTTGCGGCGGCTTTGGGCATGGTGTCTGTCTTCTGCGGCGCGGTCAACTGTCCCCTTGCCTCCATCTTCCTCTCTGTGGAGCTTTTCGGCAGCGACGGTATCCTCTGTTTTGCCCTGGCCTGCTGTATCAGTTATATGCTCTCCGGGTATAATGGCCTGTATTCCGGTCAGAAAATTCTCCATTCCAAGCTCAAGGCCCTTTACATCAACGTCAACGCCAATCAGGAAACCCCGGAGGCTGGCGGGAAATAAAAAATTCTATAAAATCCCTGGAAATAAAACCAGGCGGCTGTGAAAACGCACTTATTGGGTAGGAGGTATTTTACGGCCGTTTCGGAAAGGAAGCATTTTCATGAAACAACCCGAAATCACTCGTAACCGTACCGTTGATTTAGTGAAGACTCTGGCGATTGGGGGGGGTCGTTCTCATACACGTCGCCGCGCCGCCTCTGTCTGTGGCCTTGACCGGTTCCGGCGACTGGCTGGCCGCGCTCTTCTGGGGAACCGTCAGCCGGGCCAGCGTGCCGCTCTTCCTGATGGCCAGCGGGACCCTTCTGCTGTCCCCGGAAAAGCCCCTGTCCCTGAAAAAGCTCTATACCCGCAGCATTCCCCGGCTTCTGCTGGCCCTGCTGTTCTGGGCGGCGTGCTATAAGGTTTTCAATCTCCTGCTCTGGGCGGAACTGACCCCGGCCGCGCTTTTCCAGGCCCTCAAAGAACTGATTCTCTTCCAGCACGAGGAACATCTCTACTACCTCCATATGATGCTCCTGGTTTACGCCTTCCTGCCCGCGACCCGGCTTCTGGCGCAGTACGCGGACCGGCGGCTTCTGGAGTACCTGCTTGCCCTGTGGTTCCTTCTGGGGATTGCTTACCCGACCATGCAGACCTTCTGGCCCTTTACACTGGTCACGGGAATTCCCGCCCAGTGGAAGCTCAATATGACTTACGCCTGTATCGGCTACACGCTTCTCGGGCGCTACCTGTCCGCGTACCGGAAGCCCACGCGCCGTCTGCCATGGCTGCTGTGGTTTCTGGGCGGGGTCGGGCTGACCTTCGGCGGGACGTGGATGCAGTCGGCGGCGGCTGGCTCTCTGGCTCCCCACTTCCTGGAGGGCATGAGCGTGGGCGTGTGCATGATTGCCGTTGGGGTCTGGGGGCTTTGCCAGACCGCGAACCTCTCCGGCTGGCTGGGACGGCTGGCGGTGGATGTCTCCAGGGCGTCGTTCTGCATTTTCCTGACCCATGTCTTTTTCCTGAAACTCCTGGCACGGTGGGGGGTGAACGCATTGACCGGTCCCGCGCTCGTTACGGTCCCGCTGGTGACGCTGCTGGTGATTCTGCTCTCCTGCGGGACTTACGCGGTCCTGTCACGGATTCCCGGCGTCCGGCGATGGCTCCTTTGACGGCTGTCCTTGACAGACGGGACTTTTTCCCATATAATTAAAGTCGTGATTAAAGTAAGGGAGGGAACAGAGCATGAAGCAGTTCTACGGCATGAGCCAGCGTGGGAATCTGGACGAGGCGCTTCAGGGTCTTAGTCATCCGCAGCTCATCATGCTTTTATCCAACAAAGAGCAATTCGAGCGGCACGTGGCGGAGCTGGAGGAACGGTTCCCCGGCGTGCCCAGTATTGGCTGTATCGGTATGTGCTATCAGACCGGCATAGTGGAAAATGGAGTGGGCGTCATCGCTTTTTCCGACGGGGTCAGCGCCGCCGCCAATGTGCTGGAAAACGCCTCGACCATGCCGGTGAAGTACATACAGCGCATGGAGCAGGATTTGCAGGCGGTGGGCGGGTCCGACCGGGATACTGTGTGCATTGACTTCTGTTCCGGCAACGACGCCTGCGTGCTGACAACCATCTATACGGCCCTCCGTCAGCGGGGAATCTCCCTTGTGGGCGGTACCGGTGACCAAGGCTGCGTCTCCGCCAACGGCCGCATCTATCAGGACGCTGTGGCCTATGCCTTGGTTCACAATCAGAACGGCCGGGTGAAAACTTATAAGGAAAATATTTATCATCAGCTGGGGAATCACCGCTTTATTGCCGCCGCTACCGACCGGACAAATTATATCCTGGGTACCCTCAACGGCAAGTCCGCCAAACAGGTCTATAAGGATATCCTCCATGTGTCGGATCAGGAAATCCTCACTCGGACATTCAAGAATCCCTTCGGCAAAATCAACGGCGACGATACCTGCATTATCTCAATCAAGGACGTGCGGGGCAGTGCGCTGGCCTGTTTCCGGCAGGTGAATGACTCCGATATCCTGATCCTCCTGGAACTGGGGGATTATCGGGCCATTGTGCAGGATACCATCCGCCAGATCTGCACCGATTTCCCCCGCCGGTCCGCCGTCTTCTCCGTCAACTGCCTGTTCCGCTACAAACTCTTTTCTGAGCAGGGATATATGCAGAACTACCTCCGGGATATGTCCGCCCTGGGCAATCATGCAGGCTTCGTGGGCTACGGGGAACATTATAATAACCGGTTTGTCAACCAGTCCATGACCTGCGTGGTCTTTGAATAAAGGAGAGAGCGGATATGCTGTTTGGTAAAAAAAGACCCTACTCCCACCCTGTACAGGAGGAAGCAAAAAGCCTTTATCCGGTGCTCCACGTGGCGGGCAGCCTGAAGGATTATCAGCGGGAATTGGTCAAGAAGGAAGTCGCTTCTCTCTGGGAATTGAGTCAGGTGGGCGCGTCCTTCTCCGGCGTGCTGGAAGAGGGAGACCAGTTCCAGGAGAAATTGCAGGGACTGGGGGCAACCTTCTCCAGCATCAGTCTGGCCGCAGAGCAGTTCGGACAGGTCCGGGGCGAAATCGCTATGGCCGTGTCTGACGCCCGGAGCCAGATGGAAGCCTTGGGCCATACCTCTGTGCAGGTCCAGCAGTCCTATGAGTCCATGGCGGAAACCTTTGCCAATCTGGAAGCCGCAATCAAAGGCATTCAAATCACTATGGGCAAGATCGTCTCTATCGCCGACCAGACCAATATCCTGGCCATCAACGCCTCCATTGAAGCCGCCAGAGCCGGGGCGGAGGGCAGAGGCTTCTCCATCGTTGCCACACAGGTCAAGAAGCTGGCGGAGGAAATCAAAGAGCTGACAGGCGAGGTGGACAGCGGCGTCAACGATGTGCAGGACCGGGCCAATGAGCTGAGTCAAAGCATCGCGGAGTCCCAGCAGACCCTTGGGCAAGGTACCGGCATCGTTACCCAGGCGGAGGAGAGCTTCGGGAAAATTACCGCTGCTGCTGATGGCGCCGTTGACGTGCAGGACGGTATCACAGGGGTTATCGGCGAGTCCCAGATGGAATTGCAGACCCTTTGCCAGTTCTTCGATCAGATTAAACAGCAGTACCAGAAGGTAGTCACTCATATCCGTTCCGCCAGCCGCTTGGGTACCACCAAAAGCGCGATGTTTGAGGATATGGATAATATGATTTCCCAGCTCCCGCCTCTGATCAGGGATTTGGAGTCCGATTCCTGAAGACTCCGCTCCCCCTTCTCCGGCCGGACGCTCTGGTTTCTGAACCGCCTTTTTTACCCTTTCCGGACGCCCTTTGCATTCTATAAATACGTATGGAAACCGGCTTCTTATACGGGTCGATTTGTGTTGATTTGAAAAGGAGTTTTCTATAATGAAAGACCAAAACTGCGGCTATTGTATGAAAAATGAATTGCTGGACCCCTTCGGCATCTTTATCTGTGAACTGGACGCCAGTGTGGTGGTGCTGTTCAAGGAGCAGAGCCATCCCGGACGCTGCATCGTCGCTTTCAAGGACCATAAGAGCGAGCTGACGGAGCTGACCGATGACGAACGCAATGCCTTCTTCGCTGACGTCAGCCGTGTCGCTAAGGCCATCCATGCAATCTTCCATCCCAATAAGATCAATTACGGCGCGTTCGGTGATTCCAGCGGGCATATGCACTTCCATCTTGTCCCCAAATATAAGGATCAGTTCGAGTGGAACGGCGTATTTCAGATGAACCCGGAGAAAACCTTCCTGTCCGACGCGGAATATGCCGGTATCATCCAGAAAATCAAGGCCGAACTTGGTGTGTGAGCCGGTAAAACTCCGGAACGCAACGGCCTCAGTCTGACAACCCCTCGTTTTCCACCGCCCCTTCATGAACAATTCTATAAACAGACACGCAGCGCCTCCAGATGCTTCCGGAGGCGCTGCGCAGTCTTTTTTTGCGAAAGTTTAACGGATTTCCGTCTCGCTTTCTATGACTTTAGTTCGTCTCTTCCTTCTTCTTCAGCTTCGGCATACTCAGTACTGCCAAGCCAGTTCCGGAAGTCAGACACAATACCGCCCAGAGTCCAAAGTCGTCGCCTGTCTCGGGGACCATATCGCTCAAAGGTACTTCGTCCTCGGGAATATAGACGAACTCTTCCTCTTCGGGGTCCCAAACCTTGACATAAGTCTTGGGCACGTCTTCCTCAATCACCGTCACCTCTTCGGGGCTGTCGGGATCGTTGGGGTCCGGCAGTTCCGTCAGGGGCGTCGGAGGCGTCTCAACAGGCGTCTCAGGCCGCGGGGGAGGAGGAGGCGTCGGGTCGTCAGGATCGGGATCGGGGTCAGGATCGGGATCGGGCGTCGTGGGAGGCGGGGGCGTATTGGGTTTGTCGTTTGTAAATGCAGCCTCCGGGATGCCATCCTTATCCTCAATTGTACCAATCTCGCCAGTTTGAGTGGTCGTGTAACCGTCCTGGTTGGCTTCATCTTCCGTTACCGTATACTTCGTTCCAACAGGGATACCAATCAAACGAAGGGTCTGACCATGCTTGAGCGTAAACTTGCAGACTCCGTCAACAACATCCACAGACTTCAGCTCCGGTGCCTCTGCGCCGTCAATGCTTCTGCCTTCTGCCGTCAGCGTTTCGGGCAGATTCGTGCCTTCAGGCGCAGTCAGCTTCACAGTGAAGTGGAACTCTTTGCTCTTGTCGCCGTCGTTGCCGGTTACGATCTTGCTCACATCCAGCGCAGCGCGTTCATTGGTAAAGGCAACATTGAAGATATCTCCGTGATCTTCAACCTTACCCGAAGCCAACGTTAACGTTTCGTTTTTAGGATGCTCCTCTGTATTGTTGGTAAGATTGTTAGTAAAGGACACGTCAAAGCCAGCGTTATTGATTTCCGTCACCTCATACTCGACACCTATGGGCAAATAGTCGAGCGTGTAAGACTCGTTGTGCTTCAGTGTAACGGTGATGACGCTAGCGTCTGTGCCGGGGACCACTGCCACATTCTTTTCAAGCTCTTCCCAATTCTTGTAGGTTACGCCATTATAACAGAGCTTCAAAAGATCGTTCGTGCCTAAACCTGTTTGCACACTGCCAGTCATTTTGAAGAGTTTGATATTGAACGTCCAGTCACGCGTCTTATCTTCTTCAAAGTTGCCCTTCACGGTCTTCTTAACCGTCAAAGTGCCGTAGGGGTCTGTGCTGTTGGTGAAGGTCACAGTGTTTTCGCCGTAGCCAAGTTGACTGTCGATGGTAGTTGTGCCGGAAACCGGTATGTTGTTATCGCAGAAATTCACCGTTCCGCTTGTGACATACCATTTCGACCCATCCGGACGTAACTCTGTTACTTCGTATGCTGTTCCGACGGGAATTGTCAAACCAGGGAACAGAACATCACTTGTGACAGATTCCCCACCCTTCAGTGAGCAGGATGCTGACACGTCACCACTGGGAAGTTTCAACGTAATCGTAAAGTTAAACTCTTTATTAGTGAGCGTTCCGTCACCGTCGTTAATTGCTTTTACCAGAATCAGCTTGGGTGCATTCAGCCTGTTGTTCAACGTGGTATTAGCGTTATCTCCGCTTTCGCTCACAGCAATAGTCGTAGGACTCGCACTTCCTTTGAGATTACGCTCGCCTGTACAGGTTGCCTCCAAGGTATACGTGCTTTTTTTGTCAAGGAGGCTAAGCGTGACAGAATCCTTGCTATTGATTATGATTATGGGTTCCTTCAGACTTGCGGATTCTTCGCCAGGCGCATTTTCAGCTCCACCTTCCGCAGCGGCAGCGTCCGAAGAACCGCGCTCTCTGGAAAGTGCTTTTGGTGCTTTTTGGGGTTCAGACCACGACATAGACCACGTTTTATCTGTACCAACTTTTTTCAGAACAACATTGATGGATGTGATATCGTCCTTTGAGTAGAAGTCTTTGTTCAGGAGGTCCCAGTCAAGTGTGACCGTACCGCTGAAATACGGTGAACCAACTTCAATGCCCGAAAAACCAGACTTGATACCAGCGTAGGTCAACTCTCCCTTACTGCCGTCAGAGCATTCATAGGAAACCGTCATGGTATATACGCACTTGTTTCCTCCAACGTCTTTTATCAAGCGCAGATGGTTGAGTGTAACGACCTTATCCTCAGTAATAATGATTTCAGGCGCATCCTTATCCGTCAGATCCCAGTCGGTATACGTATGTCCGGGATATTCTTTTGACGCAGTCCACTGATTTCCATTATCATCCGACAATTCAATTGTAAGAGCAGTGATCTTATCAACCTTGTCTTTCAATTGCTCTGCGAGCTTCAAATCAGCAGTATAGCTGAAATACGGCTCAACAACTGTGCCGTTTGCAATAATAATAGAATCCTCGTCAATCTCGCGGATAGGAGGCGTCACAAGCTTGATAACGCCGTCGTCAGCCGCATTCCAGGCTCCCGTCGTGCTGGCAAGCTCAACGACCCGATATTCCAGAGGCTGACCGTTCAGCTGCTTCAACAGTTTGCTGAATGGACGGTGCATTTCCCAGAAACCGCCTTCACCCGGCAGGATATCACGGGACTCAACAAGCTCCCAGTTTGCCTCGGCATCCTGGTTCTCATCCACAACGCGCCGATACAGTTCGACAGTGACCTTCTGCACTTCTTTTTCAAGTTCGGCAATTTCTTCCGGTGTCAGTTCTTCGCCGTTCTCATTTTTCCAGTTCTTGTTGACCAGAACATCAAAGAAGTCATACAGATTGGGGTCTTTACCGATGTTGACCTCGCCGTTAGTGCCAATGCCGCCGCCGCCCTGAACGCTGTGGTTGCCGGAAATAATCACGCCGTTTTCCGCGCACACTTTCTCTGCCGCTTCAATATCGCTCTGCTTCGCGGCGGAGTAGAAACCGCCGGTTCCCTGGACGTCATATTGGAAAACATCCTGCATGGGGACACGTTCATTGGTCTCGTAGAAAGTCCAGTTGTTGAGCGCGCCGTTCAGCATATACTTGGACAGGCTGAACTTGACGCCGCCACCATGGTCGCTACCTTCTGGGCCTAAGATGATGCTGCGGTTAATATAAACGTCATAGGGTTTTCCATTGACCGTATTACACGCAACTACACCGCCGCTATCCACTTTCATGTCAACGTTGGAAGACGGACATCCAGAAATGCCGGCTCCATTGGTGTTGGATGTATTGCCAGTAATGGCAACATTTTCCAGTTGCAGTTTGCCGTTATCAGTCAATCGGTCAATGCCATTGACGTAAATGCCGCCGCCGCCATACAGGAAGCTGATGCCTGTTGCGACAGAGAAACTCCCTGTTGCTTCGTTGTTGGTAATTCTACCGCCAGTAACCGTCGCTTCGCACTGTTGCTGTACGAAGATACCGCCGCCCTGTCCAGCGGAGTTGCCGTCGATGATACCGCCAGTCATGGTCAGCTTGGGGCCGCCATAGGAGGTATAAGCGTTGGTTTCATTGCCCAGCGAGATACCGCCGCCGACACTGGAGGTATTGTTTGCGATTGTGCCGCCGGACATATTCATCGTACTGGAACCAGCCAGGAACACGCCGCCGCCAGCAGGTGCGCTGTTGATTTTGCTGGTGCCGCCGTAGCTGTACGCGAAACGTCCGCCGTAGCCAGTGTTATCGCTGATTTCGCCGCCGGAGAGGTTGAACGTCCCCTTGCTGAAGACGCCCGCGCCGGTCCGGGCAGTGTTGTCAGTGATTGCGCCGCCGGTCATGTTCAGGGTGCCCTTGTTATAGACCGCGCCGCCGTCGATGCCCTGACCATTGTTCGGGCCGTAGATCACGGTATTCACGCCGCCGGTGAGCACAGCGCCATTCTCAATATTGAGGATGCCGTTGTTCTCGACCAGGGGGCTGCTGCGCGTGATCTTCTTGCCGTCAATGATAACGTTTTGCAGGGTCAGGCTTGCTTTGTTGGAAACCTTGACCAGCGCGCCAGTGTAAGTCGGGAAGGATTCCAGCTTTACAGACTCCTTGCCATCGCTGGGCGTCCAGGTTTCGCTCCCGGTTACGGAAACGGTACCCAGAACGCTGATGACCTCCGCAGAGCTGCCGGCCAGAACCTCCTTCGCCTTTTCAAAGGTCTTGACAGGAGTGTTCAGGGTAGTACCATTATTGGTGTCTTTACCGTTCACGCCGTCCACAAAGACAAAGTTGCCGCCGCCGACCGCAGTCTTGCGCAGAACAATATTGCCCGCGTCGTCAGATGTGACAGCCGTCAGGAACTTATAGTCCTTGCCGTCGGTGTGCTTGTTGCCTAAACTGGTAGTCCAGACAGCATTTCCAAGTCCACTTGCGCCGCCGTGAATCAGAACCAGATCATCGACCTTTTGCTCGGGATTTTGCAGAGCGTAAATCGAAATTTTTCCATCGCTACCGCGTCCGGTATTCTCATCATATACTGACAAAATTCCGAGCACCGGAGTCACATTCAGTTCATCTACAGAGAAGTTCTCGGACGCATAAACAGCAGGAAGGGTTGGATCTTTTGAGACCGCGCCCTGAGTCAATTTCAGAGAACCAATGTGGCTGTTCAGCTTTACGGTATTTTTGGAAGCAGCCTGTGTCAGATTCAGAACATCCACTTCACCGTTTACAGTGATAGCAGTTTCATCACTGGTAGCGCCCATAATACCGGTAGTCACAGATACATCCAGCTGGCCAACGTGAGCGTTTTCACTCACTGTAAGAGAACCCTTTGCCAGACCGACCTGCACCAAATCTACATTGGCATTGATATTGACAATACCACTGTAGGTCTTGGAACCCTTCGTGTAAATCGGAGCGCTACTGGCCGAAAGGGAAGTGGAATTTGAACCAGACACGAGCACATTGCCGTCCAGGTTCAAAGTACCGCCCATCAAATAAATCCTCTTATTGAGGGTACCAGTTCCGGAGAGGGTCAAAGTGCTGCCCGTCTCAACACTGAAGCTGTTCGAGATACCAACGCCATAGATATTGGTATTATTCAGCTTCAGCGTCACCTTGGGAGAATACTTTCCTGTACCCTTCGCAACACCGTAGTACGCATTCAGAGGAATATAGCCCTCCACGATATCTACGGTCACATTTTCTCCGGACGCCCGGCTTTGATCCCGCGCGGCTTTGAATGCGTCGTCCAGTGTCTTGTACTTGGTCTCTCCAATCGTTGCAGCAAACTCAGGAGCGGGCGTCGCAACCCAATTGCCATACCGGTTCAGCTCATCTTTAATCACGGTTCTGTTGAGGTCAGACCAGGTGTAGCTGCTGAAGTCCTTCTCGCCATCCGTCATCTTGCTGGCTGCCAGAATGTTGGCATTAGCCCTATAGTACACATAAATGTCATGCGCGTTGGTCTTCTCGCTCTTGTTGTCATACACCGCGCCGGAAGTCATGTTGAAGACTGTACCGGAACCATTGACGGAAATACCGCCTGCCGGTCCGCTGGAGCTGGTGCTGGAAACTGTATTCCCTTTGACAACAGTGTTCGTTACATTGGTAGTTCCTGCCGCCACATAGATTGCGCCAGCAGAAGAGGAATTCGTAGCACTGTTGCCAGTGAAGAGACAGCCGTCAATCGTAACTGTTCCTGTGCTCTTATTATAAATCGCGCCAGCATTGTAGCCCTTGTTGCCTGTGAAAGTGCAGTTGGTGAAATTCGCGTTGCCAGCCTTCACATAGACGGGAGCGCCAGCAGATGAATTGGTTGCGTCATTGTTCAGGAACTGGCAGTCCGTGAACGACATCTCGGTAGCTTTCAGCAGCTGGATACCGCCGTTGGAATCACGGAATGTGCAGTCCTTCGCGGTAAAGGTTCCGGTATGATTGGAATAAATCGCCCAGCTTGTATTAGGACCAGCCTGGTTGACCAATTCCACATTTTCCAGATCCACATCAATGGGGCCAGCGCCATAGTTGGTATAAATCAGGCTGGCTGATTTGGTATCGCTTGCGCTAAGCTCGGAGTTTTTGATTGTAACCTTGACATTTGCTCCGGTCAAAGCAAGTGCGTTGCCATTACCATTGCTGGCAGTATTACCACTGATGGTAGAATTATCAACATCAAGCGAGCCGCTGCTGATATGGATTCCGCCGCCAAGAGGTGAGCCGGAACCGGTAGTATTGTCGATTACTTTTGTGCCGGTTAAGGTAACAGCGCAGTTCTCAGCATAGATTCCGCCGCCCTTGGCCGACGACTTATTGCCGGACACAATGCAGTCTTTCAGCGTCAGGCTTCCGCCGTATGCGTAGACGCCGCCGCCGAAGCCGTATCCGCCCTGACCGCCCATATAACCAGGCGTAGTACCTTTTTTCCCGTAACCCCTGTTGTCTTTGATTTCGCAGTTCTCCAGGGTCACGTCCGCGTTATTCGCCAGCACGCCCTTGCCGTCCTGACTGGTATTGTCGCCCCAGTCACCGCCGGTAATGATACCGTTCTTGACAGTAACCGTGCCGTTCATGATGGTAACGACGTTCTTGCCGACTTCGCCGCTGTTCAGCACATGGCCGTTCAGGTCCAGGGTGAAGCTCTTGCCGTCGGAAACGATGTTGGCGTCCACATTCCGCAGAACGGTAACAGTCTCGCCGTCCTCGACCGCCGCAATAGCTTCCTCGAGCTTTTCATAGACCTTATCGCCGACCTTCGCGTCGCCCTCGGCCTTTTCGCCCTCAACGGTGCCGGAGGCTTCGCCCAGGATGCCTTCGGGAGGCGTGTTCGCGTCATGTTCTCCGTCTTCGCTTGTGGCCATGGCCTCGTCCAGGTACGCCACGTAATCCACAGTGTAGACCACGCCGCCCTCGACCTCCAGCCACCGGCCGTCCTCAGCTTCCAGAGATTCTCCGTCCGCCGTGGTGACAGCCGCCACCGCGATCTGAACGGGCCAGTTGCCGCAGAACGCAGGTTTTGCGGTCACGCCTTCCAGCAGGTCGACGTGTCCCTCAGCCTTCCGGTTCTCCGGCACATTGATTGTGATGTTGGTATCCGGCACGCAGTACCAGCCGCCGTCTTCGGTGTCCGCGCAGGCGTCAGAGTGCGTATGCTCCACCATGCCGCACTGGTATTCCAAGCCCTCCGACAGAGGAGGATTCGGTTCCGGAACGGTCACTTCAGGAGCGGTATTCTCCTGCTCGCCGTCATTGCTGCTGTCGTCCTTGCCGGTTTCGTCAGGATTCGTCTCAGAGCTGTCGTCCTTATCGCTTCCGGTTTCGCCAGGATTCGTCTCAGAACCCTCGTCCTTGCCGTCTCCGGTTTCGCCAG
>Ga0073906_1004425_pt1 | contig 14127 bp, 18 predicted proteins | sample Inofromicrocosms_FD_65485 | JGI IMG/M metagenome (GOLD analysis project Ga0073906, IMG submission 65485) | Mouse cecum microbial communities from Vienna, Austria - Inoculum for glucosamine and mucus D2O microcosms | ecosystem: Host-associated > Mammals > Digestive system > Large intestine >... | reverse complement strand
GGGGAACCAAAATGAAAAAAGAATATTGGCTGGCGGCCTACACGATTTTTTGCTGGGGAACGCTGCCCGCGATCACCAAATTGACGCTGACCAGCATTTCCAATATGCAGGTGCTTTTTATCAGCGCCCTGATCGCGTCGGGCTGTCTGTATCTCTACCTGTTTCTCAGCGGACAGATCAGGCTGTTCCGCTCTCTGACGCGCTCTGACCTGTGGCAGTTGATCGGCTTGGGGTTCCTTGGCAATTTCCTGTACTCCGCTTTTTACTACGCCAGTCTTCGGACACTTCCTTCGGCGGACGCTTGTATCATCAATTATCTCTGGCCGATCATCGCGACGATCTGCGCCGCTGTTATCCTGCGTGAAAAAATCAAAACGGCGGAATGGCTGGCGATCCTTCTCTCGTTCACAGGAGTTGTGATTATTTCGACCAAGGGCAGCGGCCTGTCTATGGCAGATGCCCAGGGCGTTCTGCTGTGCGTTGCCGGTGCGATGTGCTACGGTGTTTTCAATGTGCTGAACAAGAAAAAGGGGCTGGATCAGCTTCTTTGCACAGCGGTCTATTTTACCGTAACAGCCGTCTGCTCCGGCCCCATCGTGTTTATAACAGGCGATCTAACCCCCATGTCCGGCACTACATGGGCGGGAATGCTGTGGCTGAGCGTATTGATCGACGCTCTGGCAATTTTCGCGTGGGGCGCGGCCCTTCAACTCTCAGAGGTTGGGGTGCTGTCCAATCTCGCCTACCTGACGCCTGTGGCCGCTATGGTGATTTCTTATGTTACGCTTCATGAACCAATCGAGTTTTACGCCGTTTTAGGGATGCTGTTTGTTTTGGGCGGATGCCTGCTTCAAGTTTTTTCAAAAAAGTATTCCCGCTCCAAATAAACGCTCAAATAGATTTGCAGGAACAATATGACCGTCAATGAATATCAAAAGCAAGCGATGCGGACTTTGAATCCGGAATTAAATCAAAAGGACGTGCTTGTCAACAGCGTGATGGGCCTCTGCGGGGAATCCGGCGAGGCCATCGACATTGTAAAAAAGTGGCTGATGCAGGGGCATGAGCTGAATAAGGAACATTTAATGAAAGAGCTGGGAGATGTGGCATGGTATCTTGCCGAGGCCGCAACTGCACTGGATGTTCCGCTGGAAACAGTTTCCAGATGAACCTCGATAAACTGAACAAACGGTTTGCAAACGGCTTTGATACCGACGATTCCATCCATCGTAAGAAAGGAGACATTTGAATGCGGGACTTGGGTGTGTTTCACAGTCTTGGCGGTTTATGGATCAGGGTGCTGGAGGAGCTGGAAGCAAACGGCGTGGAGAGGGTTTATACCGATAACGCCGGTGAAGAAGCCGATGTCAAGGAGCTGTTCAACCTGACGGCGGAAATTCAGGATGCGGTGTTGCCGGACGCGATCATCGAAAAGCACAAAGTACCGTCTGAGTACGATTGGATGGTGCGTAATTTTACAGTGCAGGGCGAGGTCCCGGAGCTGCATCACGAAAATTCATACGCATCCCGGCTGTATTCCTACATGGGGAAGAAAGATCAAATTGAATGGCTTATCAAACGCCTGAAAGAAAATCCGCACGCCCGGTCTGCCACAATTACGACCTTTGAGCCATTGACAGACGAGGGATATATTCCCTGCGTCAGCCTGTTGGACTTCCAGGAATCCGGCGGAAATCTGAACATGACCGCTTATTGCCGTGCGCTGGATTTTGGATGTAAGGCGTATATAAACCTTGTCATGCTCCATCAGATTCAAAAAGAAATTGCTGAAAAAGTTGGTATGGAGCAAGGGAACCTGATTCTGATCGTAAAATCCGCGCATTTTTATATGCGGGATGAGCCAAAGGTGATGAAAATTCTGCAAGAGGATGGAACGACGGGAGGTATTGGAATTTCTCGACCCATACATAAATAAATACAAATGTGAATCCGCCGCGTATCCGCTCACGGGCGCTCCTTTTTGGGGCGTTCGTCTTTCTTTTGCCCAAAGGAAAAGAGGCGGAGAGAATTGTTCCTCCCCGCCCCCGGTTCTACTTACGCCGCTTTCTGTTTTTGAAATCGGATACTCTGCGCTCTGGCCTGAAGCTCCTGGCCCAGAAACTTTAACGTGCCAAACTCATCGTCCAGCCCGTCCAGCTCCCGACGGAGCACCTGCTCATAGTGCTGTTTCCGTACCTCCAGGTCCTGAATCTTCAGGGCCCAGCGTTCCAGAACCGCCGGACTCTGACAGCCGGAATGAATGAAGTAGTCCGCCCGCTCCTGATACTCGGCGATCTCCTTCTTGACCGCCGCGTAGAATTCCTCGGTCATCTTTCCCCGCTGCTTCTCATCGTCGATGATGTAGAAGCTGTTGACCATCAGCGGAGTTCCCTTCCGGTTCAGACCGCTCAGAAGGTTGATGAACTCCTCAAATACATCTACCTTTGCCATAAAAGTCCGAGGAACAAAGTAGAGGTAGCCGGTGATGCTCAGTTTGGTAGCCTCGATGCTCCGCAGGAAATTGGAGCAGATGGTCTCCACCTGCTTGCGGTTGGCGCAGCACTGGTAAAGCTCGAACAGCTCTTCCGCCTGGCGGCAGCATTTCAGTACGTCCACCACGTCGTCCATCACCAGATTGTCACAGCGAAACGAACCGTCACGCCTGTCGTAGCTGATGTTTGCCAGCTTCTCGTACTGGTTGGTCTGCTGGTTCAGGGTCTCCTTCACCAGCTCCCGGGAAAGGATTTCGGCGGTACGCTTGTTGTCCCGGCAGTAGGCCAGGTAGATGTGAGACTCACCCATTCGGGTAACAGGGATACGCTCCTGGATATCGCCGGTGGCGGAGCGGAAGGCGTCCGAGACGGACAGCCGCTTGCCGCCGGTGTAGGGGATGCCCAGATCCTCGCAGAGCCTGGCCAGGGCGTCCTTCTCCACCAGGAGGTTTGCCAGGGAGAAGTAGAGGAACTTCCCCAGCATATGGTCCTTGTCGCCCTCGGCAGCACCAATTTTGCCTTGCATATCAATGATTTCTCCCATAAATCGTCCTTTCTTTACAGTCAAGCATTTACATCTCGGCAGTTTTCCGGCTCAAAAGGTAATCGTCCACCCCCTTGTAAGCCGGATTCCAACTGTACTTGTAGTATTTGATGCCTGGAATGGTCTGTATCTCCCGGCGCATAGCGAGGACGGCCCTGCGGACGTTCTCATTGGTCATCTGGTCCATGTCCATGGCTTCTATGACTTCCCGGACGCCCAGGTCAATCAGGGTATCCTTCAGGCCGTGGATGGCGTTGACGCCGCCGATGCAGACGAACAGCGCGTCATGGGCCAGGAAGCTGGCGGCGTCGCCCTTCAGCGGGCCTTCTGTGATGAAAGCCCGTTTGCTGGCGGTATTGCCGGTAACATGAATCCAGGAATAACTGCGGGTTCCGTCCGGCAGGCCCCGGCTGGAAAGCCAGCGGTACTTGCGATCCGGGGAATCCTCGTCGTCTAACCGTATTTTGAGGCCCTGAATCAAACCATCCTTGTTGCGGACGGGGATCAGGAAGCCTTTGGGACCGCTGAGGGTCCATTCGCCGTAGTATGTACGAAAGCCCGGCAGTCCCAGCAGTTCGTGACCGCCAGCCCGAAGCAGCTCCGCGAGAAGTTTCCGGCTTCGGTCGGTTTCCGGCATACTGCGGTACTGGTTTTTGCGGATACGCTCCATGGACAGCCCCCGGCCCAACAGGTTTTCCCTGTGCCGGCCCAGGAGTGTCAGATGTTCCAGCATATCCGTATAGGCAGCGTGTCTCTGCTCGAGAGATAAGGGCTGCCGCTCCGTTTTTTGTGGCTCCGGCTGCCGGGGAAAGGGATAGAATTTTGCATCCCCGGACAGTTCTCGGAACGCCTCCTTGTTGCTGACGCCCTTGATCCGGGCATAGAGCGAAACGCTGTTGCCGTATGCGCCGCAGAGGTTGCAGCGGTATACGTTTCTGTCCGTATTGAGACTCAGGTGATACTTTCCCGCCCCGTGATCGCCGCAGAAGGGGCAGGCGGCCTCGACCTCCGAACGCCGAAGCGTCCGGGAGTCGATGACCAGCCCGCACCGCCGGGCTGTTTCCACGATAGGAATTTTTTGATAGACCAAACGGTGCGCCTCCCCTCGTCGTCGCAAAGTCCGCTAAGCTCCGTTTCCGCCTTCGGCGATTGGGCAGCCGTTGGCGGCTTTGCCGCCTTACGGATGCCGCACACCCCTTGCGGGTGAAACTGCGCCCGCTTCCTTGCGCCTCCTCTCCGCCTCGAACCCGCGTTGCCGGGCTTCGAGGCGGTTTCTGGAACGATCACGCGGCCTTTTGCCCAGCCGCCGGGGTGGGGTTCATGGGACGCACGGACAATTCCGCTCCGCGCACGCACTTGGCCATGATGATCTGACCCGTAGGCCGCACATTGGCAAGGTCGTCCACGGACTCCATGTTGTCCACAAATACCGGGTAATTCCGCCCGGTCAGCCGCTTCATCAGCTCGGAGACCTCCATGCCCGCCCGGATTTTCTCCGAGAGGGACAGCCGGTCATAGCGCCGTCCAGCGTAGGTGAACTTAAAAGCGTCCTTGATCTCGCCGGTGGACTTCACCACGTCGTAAAGGGAAATCTCCACCCGGTTCATCTTCAACTGGGAAAACAGCATCTCCGCCCGTTTGGAGACGTACTGCGCCGCATTGGAAATCTGCTTTTTCAGCGCCGCAATCTTCTCATTTGCCTGGGCAATCTGCCCGTCAACGTCCTCCGGCTTCACGGCCACAGCTTTTTCCGCGGCTTTCAAATCGGCGGCGCACTGACGCAATTCTTCCCGGCACTCCTTCAGGCGGTCGAATTCCTCCTGAGTGAGATTGCCGTACTCAATCGCGGCGCTGAGGCTTTGGATTTCCTGCCGAAGGGCCTCTGCCTCCTGGGGGATGGCCTCCGTTAACGCCTGACGGCGGGCCTCCAGCTCGTCCGCTTCCTGACTCCATTTCTCCAAATCTTCCGCCTTAAACCGCTCGAAAGTTTCAGTAGATTTTTTATCCATCTCCTGAAGCTCCACCAACTGCGCCCGCTGTGCCTTTCCCTCGATGAGAATTGCATCAACGGCCTTTTTGATTTCCGCCTGCACCGACTGCAATGCCTCCGCCGGAATGGAGCGGCGGCAGGTGGGACAGGGATTTCCAGCGGAAAGGTACTTGTAATTGCGTCCTTCCTGCTGATAGCGTGCCGCCAGATGCTTCACCTGCGCGTCAGCTTCCGCCAGCGCATCGGTATACTTGGACTGATACTGTTCTGCCGATCTTCTGGCGATTTTCGCCCGAAGTTCGGAAAGCTGTCCCTGTTCCTCATGGCCGCTGCTGTCCCGCAGGACTTCTTCATAGCGGGCGCTCAGCTCCACCAGACGCTCCTGCATAGCGGGAACGTCCAGCCCGTCAAACCGCTTTTCTTCCAGGGCGGTCAATTCCTCCTGAAGGGCAGCCTGTTTCCTGGCGGCAGCTTCCGCCGCCTGCTTCTGGCTCTTGCCCAGGGATTCCGCCTGGTCCCGCTGGCCCTGCATATAGAGGACGCTCTCCTCCAGATTCCGGATATCCGCCCGCTTATTCTTCAGGTACGTCGCCGGAGAAAACAGCGGTTCGTCCTTCAAAACGAAGGCCAGATCAGCGGTAAGCTGTTCCAGCACCGCCTCCATGGGCAGCTCCGGAAGATACCGCTCCAGCAGGTTCCTGCCGTCGTTTCCCAGTTCCTCGATGAAGTACAGTGGATTGAAGATGGAAAGAAACACATCCCGCTCGCCAAAGAGATCGGTCAAATCCAGCTGACGAATCTCAGCGCCGTCGTAGGTAATGCACATCTGATTCCCCTGCCGGGTGCGAACCAGCTCATGGTGTTTGCCGCACTCATCCACAAAGCGCATGGCAATGCGGATGTCCGGGGCGGCCTCGCTGTGCAGCCGGTCCAGCCCCCGCTCCCCGAAGAACGGGAGGCCCGTGACCGCAAACGCGATGGCGTCCGCCACACTGCTCTTTCCCCGGCCATTGCCGCCGGTGATGACCGTGGGATTGCCGAACTCCAGCTCCGCCGGCGTCTGATAGCACTTGAAGCCGGAAATGGTCATGCCGGTGATCTGAAACGCCTTGATCTTTTCCATGAAAGCACTCCTTCCTTTTACGCCGCCCGCTGGTCCGGCGGGAGGATGTCATAGGCTTCCAGGACATAGTACGCCACCGTGTCCTGATGTCTGGTGGTCAGCTTGGTATTCACCAGCACCGTACCGGGCGCGAGCATGGGATGTTCGCCTTGGGCAAAAGCGGAAATCTCTTTGCCCTCCGCGTTTTTCAGCTTCACTACGGTGGTGGTAGACTTCATGCCCTTCTGCATCTTCATATCAGTGACGATACACGCGGTTTTGGGCAGGGCTGCCGCTTTTTTCTCCAAGGCCCGCGGCTTTTCAGGGGCAGGCGGAATATTTTCAGCGGGAATGGCAGGGGTATCAGTCCGCTGAGGCGCTTCTTCCGGGCCTTCGCCGCCCTCGGCCGTCAGCAGCGACTGAACGCCGCCAGCGGAGGCAGGTTCCAGCTTCAAGGCTTTCAGCATATCCAGATACGCCTTGTCCAGCTTGGCACGCTGGTTTTTCTTGATGATCCAGCTCTTGCCTCTCTGCTCTACGTCCACGAAAACGGTATCCATGTTGTAGAGGACGCGGCCAATGCCCCACTGGACAGCGGCCCGCTTCATGCTGTCGGACAAACCGCCCTTGACCGGCTCAATGTCCGAATCCTCAGCGCCGTCCCATTTGGTGATGAAGCCCCGGCCCTCGAAATGAATCGAGATGCCGCAGATCTGGGCCTCCTTCTTTCCGGCGCCGTGCCAGGGTTTGAACTCGTTGTACCAGTTCTCCGGCCCCACCACAGCGTCCAGGCGGTTTTGAATCGCCCGGTTGGTCACATAGGGGACGGCGATGCCCGACATCCGCCCCTGGGACTCAAAGGTTTTTTGCAGCCGCCATTCCAGATCCTCCGGCGCAAAGGGCCGCGCCAGTTCCGCCCGGATAGTCTGCGCGTCTTTTTTTGCCATGCGTTACCTCCTCGCAATATTCAAAAAATCCTTCAAGGTCTGCCGCTTTTCTTTCAGAACGCCGGTATAGTACACCGACGGTTCCTTCCCCTTTAACTGCTCCAGCAAGTCGCGGTATTCCAGATCCAGCTTGTTATGGCTTCTGGAATACAGATCGTTGTTGTTGGGAAACCGGAGGATATACGCCGCCAGGGTGTGCAGCCTGGCCGGGTCTTTATAGACCGGCAGGGCGTTGTTTCCCAGACAGATACTGCTGTCCCCATGGACGTTGGAGAAGGGATAGATGAACAGCGGCGTTTCCGGAGTCAGCCGTTCATCCTTCACCACGCACAGACAGCTCTTTACCACCTTCTTCTCCCGGATCAGGTATTGAAAGCCAAATACCAGCCGGGGAAGGGGGAAATGAGGATACTCCGTACCGCAGTACGAAATATCGGCGTAGAGCTCCGGGTAACGGATGAAGTACCAGGTGTGCTTCGGAGCCATGACCGCCGCGAAGCAGCCCTCCGGCAGAAACCCGGTGGCGTGGACTTCATCATCATACCGGCTGGACAGCAGGCATTGTGCCAGAGTGTCCGGTGCGATGGACTTCCGGGAAATCACCCCGTTTTCTTCCTGCTCAACGAGGACTTCCGCCCGGCTGGGGGAAATGCGCAGAATCGTGTCGCTTCCTCTGTTCAATCAGGCCGCCTCCTTCTCTGCGTATTCCGGCAGCGCCGCCACAGGTTTCTCCGTGACAATCGCCGCTTTCAGCTTCCTGCAATAGCTTTCAAGGGTATCCTTCACCTCTGCCAGCACCCTGGGCAGTTCCTGATGCCCGCAAAATTCCTCGCCTGACAAAATGACCATCCGGGGACGTCCCCAAGTGCCGTCATAGAGAAGCACTTCATAATCATAGGCGTCCAGGTGAAAACACTGGTACACCGCGCTTTCTCCCTCCCAGCGGAACGGATTATTGTCCCGTGAAATTCCGCTTTTAGCCTCATAAAAGAAGCAGAGCTGATAGAAGCCAGTGATAACAGGATCGCAGAACACCATCGTATCCGTTTCCGTTTCTTCCTTGTAATAATGCCGGAACTGCTTGAAAACGTTGACGATGCCCTCCCAGGCGATGGAATACCAGTCCTCACAGACCTCCATATTGCCAATGTATTTAAGTGTCTTGTCCAGCAGATCGCAGTCATACAGATCCTTCGCGACGGAGAGAAATTCAAAGATGCAGGGGTCAATATCAAATGCCATGGCGCACCTCAGCAGAACCGCCGGGTCTTGCAGGCCACGGGCTCCAGATTGGCAAAAGCGCCAACCAGCTGCATCAGCTTCCGGCCCTGCATTTCCAGGGACTCATAATAGCCCGTTATCTCCTGGATGTCCTCCACGTCAAACTGTCCGAAATCAACATCCTTCAGCAGTACCGTTTCCTGCCGCATCAAAGGACGAAGCACCCGCTCCAGCAGATACGGGTTGCAGTTCGCGGTGGATACAGCTTCCTCTTCTTTTGCCCGGGCCAGATGTTTGCAGAGGCACTTCAGATCCATTTTCATGTTCAGCCCTCCCCTTGTTCCAGCGTGACCATGCACAAGGCATAATCCGCCGGGGCGCTCTCAATGGCTTTCTCGAAATCCGGCTCTACCGTGGACCGCTTTTGCTCCGCGTAGTAAACGCCGCAGTCCGGCAGAAGCATACCGCCTGCCATCGCCATGTGCCAGAGGATATGAGCTTCCAGGCGCTTATTCGTTCCGTCCAGCGTCACGGGGCAGATCAGAAAATCACCCGCAGCCTGGAGCTTTTCGAGGCCCGTTTCGGCCAGCGTACCGCCTACGTGAAAGCTGATGGATTTTTCCTGAAACTGTCTGGCCTGAACATACAGCCGGAGAAAGCGGCAGGGGTCATCCCGGCCCAGCACGACGCTGAACGGTGCCGGAATCTCCACGCCCCAGGGCTGCGCCGCGGGATGAAACCGTTCGTAGTATTTTCCAAGGCCCGGGAGCAGCATACGGCTGGTCTGCGTCCAGATGGCTCCGCAGGCTTGGGCCGTATTTTGCGGCAGTCCTTTCGCGGAAAAGATAACCGCCAGATGGTTTGCTCTCATAAAGGCTCCTTTCTCAGTATTCCGAGGGCAGCAGAATCGTGGTATACGACCTGTCCCCCTCGGTAATGATCCAGAATTTCGTGCCGTTTTCAGCACGGTAGGACGACAGCAGGCGCTCCCCATTTTTGAGCGCCCGGTTATTCTCCTTCCAATCCGCCTCGCAGACGTCGCCCCAGTCGCAGCGCATATGACGCTCAAACGCGGCCAGCAGCTCCGGCTTCGGTACTGCGTCCAACACGCCGGGCGTTGCCAACAGCCGCCCCATCTTCAGAAGGGGCGCTCTGGCTTTTCTCACAACAGGCATGGTTTCCTCCTTACGTCAATGCCTTGAAGCCCTTAGGCGTCAGGATATTGAAGATCATCTTGTTGGAGATGGTCTCGTGAATCTCCGCGCCCATATGGTCTCCCTTGTAGTTGAACTTGTCCTCTGTTTCCGTGCGGACGACCTTCACGATGCGCCCCTTGATGATGTGGGGATGATCGCACTCAATCAGGCCGTTGATCATGCCGGAGCCGCCCACCAGCCCGATCTGGCTGATGGACAGGGGCAGCGGAGGCCGTTTTGTTCCGTCGTCCAGCTCGCTGCGCCGGGACATCATCTGCGTGAAACTGTCACAGTGCCGGAGCTGCTGCTCCAGCTCCTTCTGGTTGAACTTCTCGCCCTGAAACACCGGCACCTCCAGGGGTTCCCCCAGGAGGGCGTACCGATTTTCCGGAAGTTCCGTCAGGACAGGAATGGACGCGGGATTTTCCGCGTACCGTTCCAGCCAGAGGGTGCCCCTGGGTTCCGTATCCCGTCGCTTTCGGAGGCCGAATACAGCGACCTGCTTGAACTTCTTGAACTCGGCGTCGGTAAATCGCCAGACGGAGAGATCATCGAAGTTATCTACCAAAACCCGGCAGATGTCCGGCGTCAGGCGGTAATAGGGAATCACATAGGCCAGCAGCCCGCCATAAGCCAGATTCGGAATGCTTTCAATCAGGAATCGCTTCTCATGCCGGGATTTCCCGCCTTTTTCGTTCAGGACGGACAAATAGGGCGGGTTCAAAAACAGCAGGTGAAACGCCTCATGGCTGACCCGGCTGTAGAAGAAGCTGCCGAAGCCGACTCGATGCAGACGGGTTTGGGCTTCCTCTGCCCGGCTTTCGTCCAGCTCCACGCCGTAGGCGTAGCAGTTGTTACCCTGGGCGATCTGCCGCAGGGCCTTGCCGCATCCGCAGCAGGGGTCAAAGAGATTTGTGGTGACGCCCTCCGGGAACTGGATGCCATGGAGCATCAGCGCAATATTGCCTGGGTCTGTAGGGTAATAACCCAGCTTGATGTTGTTCATCAGCCGTCCCACAATAGCGGCGTTGGTCGTCCCTTCCACCGGAAGTTTTTCGGCAAAGGCGTGGAGCACATCGTAAACAGGCCGGTAGTTGCCGCTCATGAGGTCGAAGCCCAGCAGGCCGTCCCGGAGCTTTCCGGCAGTCCGGGCCGTCTGGTATTCCTCCGTCTCCATTAAAAGCAGGCCGGTTTCACTCAGAGCCTCCGCCAGATCCCGCCGGACCTTTTGCAGCGTAGAGAAGGTATCCCGTGCAGCGGCGAGGTCTGCCGTCCGGTACTTCTCCACTCTGGCCCGCCAGATCACCAGGGACTGGGACAGCTCCAGGAGGCGCTTTTGCGCCTCCCGAAGCTGTTCCACCGCATAGCAGCGGGTTTCCTCAGGCCGCCCGGCCGAAACGCTCATGGACGCCCTCCTTCTTCAAGGTGCGGAGCATCTTCAGCAGAGCCGGATAGGACAGCTCCCGCAGATCGTCCGGCGTCAGGAAGTGGTTGTGTCCGCCGGAGTAGTCCCGGATATTGCGGACGGTCCGGTACAGCAGCACATACTTCCCGCCGCAGAACTGCGAGAGACAGATGTAGATGCCGTTGTCGTTCCACATTCCGATCAGGGTACAGTCGCCGGAGACGGCGATGCCGCCGGGGTTGGCTGTAATCTTCGCATCCCGGAGGCCCAGGTCCTTGGCCAGCGCACGCAGGAACACCTTGCCCAGATTCAGGAAGGTCTTCTTCGCCCCGTTGGGACCGCACTCCCGCTCGCCGACGATGCAGCTGAGGTTCTGACTCAGCAGACCCGCCAGCCGCCGCATATCGTTTTCCTGAGATTTCACAGACATTGCAATTCCTCCTTAAAAATGGGCAAGGAATCCTCTTGGACTCCTTGCCTTCATTGAGACGGTCAAGCCGCCGTTCTTCCCTTTTTCGGCTGTTCGCCCGAATCCTGACGAACAGAAAAACGCTTTTCACGGTAGGCCCGCAGATGGAAAGCTCCATCCGCATCCTCGTCGTCGCAAGCTTCATATCCCTCGCCCCGCCGCGGGCGGCAGGGCTCACTCATTCCGCTGCTCCTCCTCTCCAAATCGGACCCGCTCCGCTGGGCTCCGATTTGGCTTTCCGGCTCTGCGTTTCTGCCCATGGCGCTCACGCGGCAGGGTGGGCTGTATCGTCCGGGGCCTGCCGGTACTCCGCGTCCATGACTTCGCCCGTACAGAATACGGAACGAACCACAGTCAGAACTGCCTGAATGGGCAGCAGGAGCGTTGCCAGCAGCATCCAGAACGGATGCACCTTTTTCGGCGGCAGGTTGATGACCTCAATCGCTTCGATCAGGCCCACATCATGCAGGCCCACGGTCAGCCGGGCCGACGACGCATAGTCCGCACAGAGATAGCAGGACACAAACGCGCTTTCCGAGGCAAGCACCTCCTCCGCCTGAACCCACTTCGCGGACAGGCGCAGGCAGTACACCGACGCCGCCTCGAGCTTTCTCACGCGGATATCGTCCGCCGAGATGGTTCCGGCGAGAATCACGCCGCTTCCGCTGATAGTTCCGGCCTTCAGATCGCGGGCCACCTTCAGGCAGCCGTTGACTACCAGCCGCTCCGCTTCCAGGGAGTCATACACAGCGGTTTTGCCCTTGGGAATAAATACAGTTTTCATGACGCACTCCTTTTTGTTATTCATTCCGCTTTCGCGGTTCTGCCATATGTCCACTGCTGTCCAGCACATTGTAATGGCCGTCAAACACCTTCCGATAGGCTTCCTTGCCCTTGGCGCCGCAGTCCTTGCAGAGCCAGTCCCGGATCGTATCCGCACTCCTGAAAGGCAGCGGATACTCCAGCTCGCCTCCGCAGAGGGGGCAGACGCCGGGCTTGTCCACAGGGTCGTCCTCCAGCCTGATGCCGCAGCGGGAAGCGCAGGACAAAAGCGCCACGACTTCCATAGCGGCAAACTCCTTCGCCGCGTTTACGGCATTCTGAAGCTTTTCGCCCGCCACAAAGCCGGACAGCTTGCAGGCAACGGCTTTCCGCAGTTCCTCATCGGTGCTGCTCTCGATCCTGTCCCGGCCATTTTCCAGAAACAATTCCATGCCAAGATGGAAGAGAATCGGATCCTCGCGGTAGAGCTTTTCAAAGTCCTTGTATTCCATACTCTCTCCTTTTCATGCCGCCGCCGCTTTTCCCAAACGGCTGGGACATACCAAAGCGAAATCGCTCCGGCCCTCCGCCTCCAGGATGATAGGGCTGACGCTGCTGCTGATCTTCATCTTCACAAAGGGTTCGCCCTTGAACTGCTTCAAGGCGTCCTCCATCAAATGAAGCGAAAATCCCACAGGAATTTCACTGCGGCCTTCGATCTGAACCTCCGTGCCGCAGCGGTTGGAAACGCCGCACAGAAGCATCTGCCCGCCGCAGAACCGCACATGTCCGGCCTTTTTGGACTGGATGAAGCCCTTCATATAAGCCAACTCCCGCAGAAATTCGTCGGGATTCACATAGAACGCTTCCTGAAAGGTCTTCGGTACAGCGGCGGCCAGATGAAACGTATCCACGCCTTCCCTGCGGCAGCAAATCTCCACCGTGTCCGTGGAAAACCAGACGTGCCGTTCATCCACCTGAACCAGCGTCTCGCTGTCTCCCATCAGTCTCAGATAGGCCAGGGACTTGCCCCAGGTCATGAAAGGCTTGGGGAACGTCAGAGAGGCGTCCGTATCGCAGGCAGCCCGGAGTCCATCCAGGCAGAACACATCGTTCCCGCTGAACTGCACGCAGGTCTGGTCCGCCCGGTCGTAAGGACCCTGGGGAGTCCGCACGGCATACTTTACCCGCTCGACCCGTTTCAGCAGGGCGGCGGCGTTGACTGTAAAGGAAACCGCGTCCTTTCGCTCGGGCAGTTCAGGATAGTCCTTCGCCGGGAATGTATCGAACTCTCCGGAACGCTGGCCGCAGGAGAGAACCGCCTTGAACTCCTCTTCCTTGTGCTTTTCCGTTCTGGTTTCGTGCAGCTCCAGTGTCAGTTCCCCGTCAAAATAGCGGCAGGCTTTTGCCGCCGCATGAGGTCTCCGGAGAACAAAGGAGAACTCGTCTCCCCGGGCGGGCAGCTTTACCGTCAGCCAAGTGGTGAGATCCGTACCGGTCAGGGTACAGCAGTTGTCCGCAAAGCTGACCAGGACGCCTTCCAGCGCCGGAATGCCAGACCGGTGAATGAGCTTACACATATGATTCAGTGCCGTCGTAAAGGCTTTCGCATCTATAAAGGCTCTCATGCAGCCCTCCTTGTCTTTTTCCGTTTCTGAATCGTGGGACGGACATTGACGCTCCGCGTAGAAAACGTCACCTGCCGCACCGTGCTTTCCCCCAGGGCCAGGATGTTGTAAACCATATCCACAACCACCATGGCCGCCGTGATATTGGCCGCCATGCTCTGGGGCGCGGATACCGACGCCTCGGCGCAGCTCAGCTCCGTGGGGAACTTGTCCGTGTCCTCCAGCACGTCGGGATAGACAGTGCCGATGGGCGGATAGATAGTTCTGCCCGCCTGACGGACGCCGCACACCACCTGTCCGGTGAACTCGCCGTTGCCGGAGTCGATGTAGATCAGCTCCCTGGCCTGATGGAATACCCGGTGGCAGAGCTG
>Ga0073906_1004422_pt1 | contig 14132 bp, 5 predicted proteins | sample Inofromicrocosms_FD_65485 | JGI IMG/M metagenome (GOLD analysis project Ga0073906, IMG submission 65485) | Mouse cecum microbial communities from Vienna, Austria - Inoculum for glucosamine and mucus D2O microcosms | ecosystem: Host-associated > Mammals > Digestive system > Large intestine > Cecum... | reverse complement strand
GGCTGGTAAACGCCGGGGATTGCCTTTTCAATTCCCTTTTCCGCCTGCTCCTCCGTTTCCGCCAGGCCCCGGCGGGAATCGGTGACTACCGGCGCCCCCGCCGCGTCCAGGGCGGCTTCCGCGGTGACAGGGGCCTCTACCTCTATATCGCCGCCGGTGGCGGGGTTCAGGTGTTCAGGGGCCGGGTCGGGGACCGGGTCGCCAAAGTCATACTTTGCCAGATAGGACAGGGGATAGTAAATCCTCAAGGATTCGCTCAAGGCCTTGGCAGAGGGAATCACAATCTCCTCCCCACCGCTCCAGCGGATGCGCAGGGTGACGTTATTGCTCTTTTTCAGGGCGGCCATCACCGTGGCGGGCATTCTGTCGTAGCCCCTGGCGTTTACCTTTACGGTATCGCCAGATTTTGCCTTTTTAATCTGCTCCCGAACGGTCTGCCAGAAATCATATTCCGGGTCAGTGGCTTCCTCCTCGTCATCGTCGGAGCCACTGTCCGTGAACAACGTGCCGGGAGAGCTTGGGGTTGACGGGGTGGGGGTTTTCTCTATTGCCTTGTAGCCTATGGCCACAGGGGAAAGGCTGGTAAAATGGCATTGCAGGCCGCCTGAAACAGCGGTATAGCTTAGAGTTTCTACATCACCGGCTTTATCTCCATGGGAAATCATGTGCTGTACGGTAAAGGTGTAGTTTGTGCCGTCGGTGCCGTCAGGATAAGGCAAAACAGCAGTCACGCCGTCGGCCGGGAAATTATCCGGGTCAACGTCCTTCCAAACGCCGCCTTCTAAATATTGCAGGCGTACATCGTAAACGGCAATTTGATCATCCTTCACACCGTTGAGGTTAGCTGTTACCTTTAAACGGAGTTCATTTTCAATCTTGGCAGGTGTGTCAAATTTACCTTTTAGACCTTCAGGAACCTCACTTAAACCGATTTCCACTGAAAGCTGCACTTTAGTATCTTCTGGCAAGTTTGGCAAGGATGGTGCATCAGGCAAAGGAATTTCCTTAACTTCATTGATTTCAAAAGTTGCCGTCGCAGTCCCTGTATAATTGCCCTTACCGGTAATAGTAACAGTATAGCTTCCCGCCTCTGTTTCAGTTGGAATATTAGCGGTATAGTCCTCACCCTCCACCAGCAGGGTATCCCCCAGCTTGACGCTGGTGATTTCAGGGCTGTGCCCTTCCCCATCATAGCGGAACGCGTTCCGGTTCAGCTCAATGACCGCTTCCCCAATGACTTTGGGGAGGACCAGGACAGTGAATTCAAAGCTGTAAACCTTACCCCCTTCCGGTACGATGGAAACCTTGTATAAATAGCTCCCCGCCGCAAGGTCAGCCGGGGTTGTATAAACGCTGCCTGTCTGGCCGGGAAGCGTCCCCCCGCCCAGCTCCCATTGATACGAAACCGTCTTGTTAAATGCCGCTTCAGCGGAAAGCCGGGCTGTTTCGCCGTAGGTAAGGGTAATGTTCTTTGCGGATGTTGTAACAGCGCCGAAAGGCTCCTGCTCATAGCCGCATTGGCTGCATTTGTTAAAGTATTCCGTGGTTAAGCCGTTGTTTAAGGTTCTGGTTGTTTCCTCCCAGCCGTGTTCCGCCATTTTGACATAGCCGCAAAATTCACACACGGAGGAATGGTTGTTTGCGTCTACCGCTTCTGGTTCGCCATAGGTACACGCCGCCTGGTCTTCCACAAGCCCGCAGGCCGGGCAGGTTAGCTTATGGGTACCGTTATTCTGGTTTACATATTCCGCGATGGAGTGGTCGCACTCCCCAACCGTGATTGGGCCTTCGCTCGCGTCCAGAATTTGATAATCTTCATCCGCTTCTGGGATGGGGATAGGTTTTCCGTTCTGATAATAGGCATAGCCTTCTGGAAGAATACTCGTCAGTGTATGACCGGATTTCGAGCCAATATTGATACATCTTTTTCCATAGAAACTGCCGCCGAAAATCTTTATGTTGGCTGAAATCGGGCTATTAAAGTCTCCATGAATTTGTAATCCATCGGAATACTCGTCAACCGCCGCAATTTCGCCGCCGTTAATATTGATGGTACAGCCCTCTTTCGCTTGGATTGCTGTACTGCCTGCCACCCTTCCGCTCTCCATATTCAGGGTGCCGTACACTTTGACTGCATACCAATTATTACTCGCAATTTCGCCGAAGGGTTCTTTGTTTACAAGGGTGAGATGGCCTTCTTGCGCTATATTCACTGTACCATTGCCTACGTTAGAACGTAAAGTATGCCCATTTAAATCTAGGGTGAATTCTTTAGCAGATATAAAAACCGTTTTCTCCCCCAAGTCGATATCCTGGAGCAGTGTCAGGGTTGTTCCCTGATAATCCTCGCCGTATGTTTCCTTCAGCTTGGTGATGTATTCGGTTTGCCCGTCCTTTTCCGTCTTTGCAATGGCTTTCACGTTGCAGCCTGTACAGACAGGGATATCCCCTGTTTCGTCCCAGACATGGGGTTGCGATGTAAGTGTCCGCCCGCATCCGGCACAGGCTCCGCCGTGGGTGCCGTCGCCATTATCTTTGACCTGCCCCTCGTGGGCGCACAGCTTAACAGTGACGCTTCCATTGCTTCCGGGCAGGGAGGTATCCGTCTCTGTAATGGGAAGCGGTTTTCCGTCCTGATAATAGGCATATCCCGATGCCAGAATCCCCCTCAGTGTAAGCTGCTGGGACGAGCTTTGACAGAAAATATAGTTTGGCCCTTGGAAAACACCGCCGGTAAGCTGGACTTTGGGTGAACCCCCAAAATCATCTGCAATAAATAATCCAATACTCTTAGAAAACACCGTTCCGCCCTCCATATTCAGGATAGCTGCGGAGCCTCTAATATTGATTCCGATTTTCCCTCCTTCAATCTTTCCGGTTTTTCCCTCGCTGGAGTCCTTGAGGGTGAATTCGAAGCCACTCACATATACTGCCTCGCTCGAATGGTTGGAAGACAAGGTATGGCCGTTTAAGTCCAGGGCAAACTTATATTCGCCGGATTGGTTGCCATTCAAAAAAATTTGCTTTTCCCCCAAATCCACATCCTGGAGCAGCTTAATACTAATATTTGTGCTTGTAGCGTACTCCTCTTGAAATTCTGCGATATATTTGGTTTCCCCGCTTGTTTCGTTCTTTTCCTCTGCAATAGCCTGCACCCCACAGCCTGTACATACAGGGATATCCCCTGTTGTGTCCCAGACATGGGGTTCCGGTGTCAATACAATATTGCAGGCCGGACATTTCCCGCCGTGGGTTCCGTCGCCGTTATCTGTGAGCTGTCCCTTGTGGGTACACTCTTTCACCGTGATGACCCCGGTCAGCGTTCCTGCGGCATCAAGGATATGTTCTGTAATGAGGTTATCGTTTTCATCATAGAAAGCAACGTAAGGAGCAAACTCTTTTAGATATGATCCACCTATACAAAGCCATCTAATCCCGCCGGAGAATCTCCCGCCATAGATCAATATCGATGAGCCATATCTAGCTGAATGAACATATTCATACTTGAGATTCAGTGCTAAGCCGGAGGTATTGGTTACGTTTCCGCCAAAAAATGTGAAAGAACCATTATTGATCTCAATTGTGGCGTTGTTTGGACTGTTGTTGATAATTTGTCCAGTTTCGCTTTTATTAATGACAAAATAGGAGCCTGTATTTACTTGAAAGGCGCTGAAATCGCCTGCCCGAATGGTATGTCCAGCCAAATCTAACTGAATATTGGCCCCCTCTTCTTCTGGAAATATAATAGGGGCTGTCAGCTCCACATCTTTTATCAGGGTAACTTCATAATATACCCCAGGCTTAGTTATCTCCTGCAGGTCGGTTATAAATGTTGTTGTTGAGTGCATAAGATCTTTACATTTTGCAACGGCTTCCTGTTCAAGCCCGCAGACCGTACAGGTTCGCTTGCCGTCTGGCGACCATTCGCCGGTATGCTCGCCGTCCTGCGCTCGCCCGCAGACAGAACAGCTCCCGAAATGTTCTGTGGAGGTCGGTTCTTTGCCGGGGGTTGGCTGGAAGGTGCAGGGTTCATTTTCCACCGGTGGCAGATTGCAGGACGGGCAGGTTTTGTTATGGGTTGTGCCGTCGGCGTTTGGGGTTCCCTGGAATTTATGGGTACATTCCTTGACTGTAATAATGCTGGTCAATTCGTTGCCTTTTAGCTTTTCGTCATCGGTAAACAGTTCGCCGTTCTGGTAATAGGCGTAACACTTATTCCCCGAACTGCCAAGAAGTGATTTTATAGTTGAGTTCCCTGTTATCCGTATATGGTTGAACGTACCTCCATATAGAGACAGTTTGCCTCTGGATACAAATACACCTCCCTCAAAATTTCCGCCTTTGACAATCAGCGTTCCTCCGGTCACATCAAAAACATTTGTTGCGCTTCCGATTGTAGAAATCGAACCGCTTCCCTGCACGGTCAAGGAAGCATCTCCATCAATGACGAAATAACATCTCATATTGAAAGTATCACTGCCGCTAATGTTATGGTTGTTCAGCTCCAATGTAAATGAGCCGCTGGAAATGGTAATCTGATCTTGTATAACCACATCCTGCATCAAAGTCACTGTTGAGCCGGAATATTCCGCTTTGAAAGCGTCCGCGAGGGATGTAATGCCTATGGCTTCTCCGTTCTCTTTGACCACCTCAGCTACAATATCGCTAAGGCTAGGGTCTTCTAACTCCCTTTGTATTCTTTCGTATTTGTCTAAGTTAGAAATATTTTGCTTGTCAAATTCTGCCATTCCCGCCATGGATTCATTGATTTTATCTATCTGCGCCTGTACTTCATCTTTATTCTCTTTTGTAACGCTTTCAGGCAGTGCATTAATTAATGCTTCGATGGGGCAGAATTTGCAGTTATATTTACAGGGGCTTCCCTCGTTGGTTTCATCCGCCGCCGCATAGCCGCAGTCCTCCGTATGCTCCTGATGATGGGGGCATAACCCGTCCGTCCCGTTGCTGTCCGCAGCTGGGGCTTTGGCCGGGGGCCGGGCTGCCGCCTGGCCGTCACCGGCAGGAGGATTGGCTGGGCTGCCGTCCTCCTGGGTTCCGGGTGGGAGGGTGCTTTCGCCATTATCTGCGGAGGGGCTGTCTTCACCGCTGCCGGATGGAGGCGTTTCCACCGGGGGTTCCGGAGACTCCGGTTTCGTCTCCGTGTCTTCCGGTTTTTCTTCGTCCCCTTCCTGCACATCCGGATTCCCTTCTGTTATATCCCCCCCCGGCGTACTTTCCGCGGGTTCTGTATTCTCCGGGGTTTCGCCGCCTGTCACCGTCTGGGCAGGATTAACAGCCACCCCGCCCTCCGCCAGCGCTGGCGCGGGACAGAGGGTCAGGCACAGGGCCAAAGAGATAAACAAGCTCAAAATTCTGCGTTTCATGGTAATGTATCCTCCTAGATGCAAAAAATTTGTTCTATATATCCCCCGCCCTGGCCAAAGTAGAGAATTACTTCGATTTTCTCAAAGCCGCAAACCAATCCCTCTTGTTTTTCCAGACCCAAACGCCGCCGCAGACAGCAGCCGCCAGCAGGGCAAGGACAAGGGGAAGCATTCCGCCGCTGCGGCCCATTTCCGGTTCCGGGGTTATGGGTTCGGCGGGGTTCACTGCTTCAGAGGCGGGGATTTCCGGCTGGTAAACGCCGGGGATTGCCTTTTCCATTCCCTGTTCCGCCTGCTCCTCTGTTTCCGCCAGGCCCCGGCGGGGGTCGGTGACTACCGGCGCTCCCGCCGCGTCCAGAGGGGCTTCCGCGGTGACAGGGGCTTCCACCTCAATGTCTCCGCCGGTGGCGGGGTTCAGGTGTTCAGGGGTAGGTTCAGGAACTAGGTCTCCAAAGTCGTACTTTGCCAGATAAGACAAGGGGTAGTAAATCCTCAAGGGTTCGCTCAGGGCCTTGGCGGAGGGTATCACAATCTCCGCCCCGCCGCTCCAGCGGATGCGCAGAGTGATGTTATCACTCCTTTTCAGGGCAGCCATCACCGTGGCAGGCATTCTGTCGTACCCTCTGGCGTTTACTTTCACGGTATCGCCGGATTTTGCCTTTTTGATCTGCTCCCGAACGGTCTGCCAGAACTCGGCTTCCTCGTCCCGGTCGTCGGCAGGGGTGTCGTCAGTGCTCTCATAGAAGCTTCCGCCGGAGGGCCGGAACGTCTCAACAGAGGTATTGCCGCCGGAGGGGGTCTTTTCCTTGAGCTTGTAGCCTACTGCTACAGGGGAGAGGCTGGTAAACATACATTGCAGGCCATCTGAAACAGGGGTATAAGGCAAATTTTCCACTTCCCCTGCTTGCTTATCACCGTGAGTATGGGAAATCAAATGCTGTACGGTAAAGGTGTAGTTTGTACCGTTGGTGCCGTCAGGATAGGGCAGAACAGCGGTCACGCCGCCAACCGGGAAATTGTCCGGGTCAACATCCTTCCAAACGCCGTTTTCTAAATATTGCAGACGTACATCGTAAACAGCAACCTGTACGTTGGGATCATTCATTGCGCTTGTTACTTCTGTCCGGAGTTTGGTTTCAATGGCGGAAACAGTATTGAATGTTGTACCTTGCAGGCCATCCGGAACAGATGTTAATCCGCTTTCTACTGTCAGCCTTGCCTCGGTGTCATTTGGTAAAGTAATATTCTCTGCTTTTACAGGATTGATTTTAAACGTCGCCGTCGCGGTCCCTGTATAATTGCCCTTGCCGGTAATAGTAACGGTATAGCTTCCCGCCTCTGTTCCAGTTGGAATATCGGCGGTATAGTCCACGCCCTCCTCCAGCAGGGTTTCCCCCAGCTTGACGCCGGTGATTGTTGGGCTGTGGGCGGTTCCGTCATAGCGGAACGCGGCAGGCTCCAAGGTAATCACCGCGCTTTCAACCGGCGCAGGCTCCACCTGAATGATAACTGTACCGGTGACAATGGCGTAAGTGTTGTTATCATCGGGGGTAAAGGTCCAGGCGGCTGAATAAGCATCCTGCACAGCGGGCCGGTTTTCCGGGCTGCTCCAGGTGAAGGTTCCAGGTACTTCTATGCTGTTGTTCTCGGTATCCAGCATCGTACCGGAGAGGGTAATTTCCTTCAGAGCCTGGCCGTAGATAAGGGTATTGGCGGAAAGCCGCGGTTCTCCATCCGGGAGAATCTTGTTGACGCTCCGCACCTTGATAACTGCGGTCATATCCTCAAAGTTATCGGTATGAATGATTACGGTCACGGTTCCAATCTCTTTGATCTCCTCGCTCTCCACCGCCTGAATGGGCAGGGTAAGGGTCTGTCCGTCGATTTCCGCGCCGCCGGTATAGTAGTCTCCCAGGCTGATTGGCCCCAGGGTATAGGTGACGGCGGAGCTGCCCAGGCTCATTCCCTCCGGAACATCGGGCCGCAGCGCGCCTAATCCAAAGGTATAGGTATGGGTATGCTTGTTGACCACCGACAAATCCCCGGTTTTTGGTGTAAGCAGGGCAACCTTGGAAATGGTCACACTGGTTTCCACCGCTCCAGTGGGCTGTGTCAGGGTATAGTTTTCCGCCGCCGCGCCGGTAAGGGTCATTTGGGGCAGGGTAACAGCGGTATAATTGCCCACGTTGGCACCGCTGACAGTACCGGTCAGGCCGGTGATATTGACGGACACCTCGTCAGTCCCCACCTTGCCGTCCAGGACTACAGCGGCTATCTGTACCTGATTGTTTCCGTCATAGCGTTTGCCTGCGGCGGTTATGCCAGTAACAGTAAGGGGCTTTTTACCGACGGCGAGCTTTACAGTTTTCTCCACACTTTCATAATTGACAGCATCCTCCGGAGTAAACACAACTGTATATTCCGTTGTATTGCTGTCCGACACGCTGGGCTGTACTGTGGATTCCTTCCAGGCAAAGGTTCCCGGAATAGCGGTGGCATCCGTCTCGCTGTATTGCGCTGTACCCGTAAGTTCAGAACTGATAAGGGCATCCCCATAAACGATTGACGCCGCTGACAAGTCTGTAATATACGGCTGTACCTTTGACACCGAAACCGCCGCGGTTCTGCTCGCTGCGACAAACTCCCCGCAGCTGACCTCACAGTAAAATTCATATTCACCAACAGGGATTTCTTTTAGGGAAACAGTAGCGGACGTTGCGCCCTCAATGGTCTGGAAATCCTCCTCGTCCGCTCCCTCCTCGGCTTTCGGACGGTAAAACCACTGATAGGTTATCTCGTCTTCTACATCCCCGGCGCGTTCCACGGATACCTGAAGGTTTTTATCCACGCCATAGGTAATCGCAGTGTCAGAAACAGGCTGTTCCGTAAAGGTAAAGGCCATTTTTCCAACTATTACAGTACCAACCAACTTATCCAGGCTATTGACTTCATCTTCACTTAACCATACGCCGTTTTGGTTATAAGAATATCCATCTACCAGTAGATCGTTTAATTTGATACTGTTACCCACAGTGTCACATTCAATAGTAGAATTCCTTGGATTTTCGGAGCCCTTCTTAATAAATGTTCCTCCACTAAGTCGTACACTTGAGTTCCAGCCCTGGACAGATAGACACCTACTATCCTTATCTGTATCTGTAATAATCGTCCCTCCGCTGACATTGAGTTTGGTATTCGCGCCATCTGAAGTTGCTACGGTTAATGCGTTACTGCCCTTTGACGTAATGGTTCCATCAGATATATCAAGAGTGGCACCCATATTTAAAGACATCGAATGAACAGTCAGAGTACACCCATCGAAAACAGCAGAAGATCCTTTCCCATGGATGTGGACAGCTTTATCAGGCGTATTGATTGTTCCACCGCTCAGCCGGGCAGAGCTTTCCGTTTTTTGATTGTCATATGCGTCAGTAGTATCATCCACAACAGATAGCACAAAACCACTGGCATCACTCTCAATTATTCCACCTTCCATATTAAAGGTGCCGCCCCGGACACTGATAACCTTATATCCTGCTGTAGCATGAATGGTACCCCTTTGTAAAGTAAAGGTACCGCCATCGCGTACAATAAATACCGTGGGTGAGGAACAATGGAATGCTTTTCCACTTTTACCAGTAAGAGTATGGTCTCCCGCATCCAGCGTAACATCAGAAGTAATTGCTATGGCAGTGTATTCTCCTGATTCTCCAGTGTCATCCTCTATCTCAGTATCTTTCAGCAATGTAACGACTGCCTTTCCTTCTTCATTAGCAGCCTTAAACGCAGCACGGACGGACTCAAAATATTGTGTTACTCCCTCAACCGTAACAGAAGCGACATTATTTTCATTGCGATAAACCTTTACCGTTTCCTCTGGAACGCTGAAAAGCTCCGCCAGGGCCTCCAGGCGGGATATATCCACCAGCGCCGCGTCCGCCAGGGAAAGCTCCGCCAGGCTTTGGCTGATTGCGTTAAGCTGTTCCGTCAGGGCTTCGTCTGCTGTGGCCTCCTCCGGCTCCGGCAGCGCGTCAATCTGTGCTTGAATGGCGGCTATCGCCTCGCACAAGGTACACCGGCATTCACAGGAATCCCCGCATTCCTCGGTATGCTCCTTGTGATGGGGACATAGCTTTTCATCCACCAGTTCAGTCGGATTTTCTTCTACATCATCCGGTGTTTCCGGCTGCTTTTCCGTGTCCTCCGGTTGTTCCAGCTTTGTTTCGGGATCTTCCGGTTTCTCTTGATCCCCTTCCGGCACATCCGGATTCTCTCCGCTCTCACCCGGTGTTTCCGAATTCTCTTCTGTTATACCCCCCCCGATGTATTTTCCGCGGTTTCTGTATCCTCCGGCGTTTCAGACGGGGTTTCCTCCGAGGTTTCGCCGCCTGTCACCGTCTGGATGGGTTCGGCAGGCTGTTCGCCCTCCGCCAGCACCGGCGCGGGGCAGAGGGCCAGGCATAAAGCTAGGGTGGTAAGCAGGGGCAATATTCTGCGTTTCATGGCAATCTATCCTCCTGATGCAAAAAATCTGTCTATAATATCCCCAGGCTCCGCGCCGCCAGCAGGGCGTCCGCCTTGCGGGAGGCGTTGAGCTTGCGGTAGTTTTCCTTGATGTGGTAGCTGACGGTAAAGGGTTTCATCTCCAGCCTTTGGGCAATCTGGTTCACCGAAAGGCCGTCCGCCTGAAGCTGCAGGATGGTAAGGGCCGTTTCGCCGAAATCCGCCGCTGTGGCCGTCCGCTTTTTCAGGTACAGGGGATAGCGCCGGGCCATCTCCTCTGTATCGTCCAAAAGGCGGCGCAGCCAGTCCTTGTCCAGCTCCCCGGCCCCGGATAGCGCCTTTTTCTCCTGCCGGAGCAGCGGCCAGACCGCCGCCCCCTCCTCGCTGACCAGCCGCAGGAAGCGGTACTTTTCCGCCTCCCCCAGTACGGCGCGCAGCTCCTCCCGCCATTCCCCGCCCGTCCGCTCCTTGACAATGGCGGAAAGCAGCCCCGTCTCCATGCGGACATAGGGACGGTTTGTCTGTTCGGCGTAGTAGCGCAGCTTTTCCAGCAGGGCCTGGGCGGTCAAATACTCCCCCTTTGCCAGGTAACAGCGGACCTTGGTCAGGTACCGGTATCGCTCTATGGAAAAGAACTCCTTGTCTTCGTCCGGGGCGGTTTCCATCCATTTCTCCGCCGCGTCCATGTTCCCCTCGTACAACGCCAAACGACATTTGAGGGCCTGGATGTTGGGAAGAAGCTGGAGGGTCCCGTCCTCCCTCACCGACTGTTCAAAGGAGTCCAGCAGCTCCCCCGCCGCCTGGATGTCCCCCCGGACTGCCGCCAGCCGCACCCGGACCCCCACGGCGGCAAAGGCAATCTCCTGCACCCCGCCCCGCTCGGTCTCCATCTGCGCCCGCGTCAGCAGGGTGATAACCTGGTAGGAGTCCCTGCCCTTTTCGTAGTAGCTTTCCCCCAGGGCCGCCTTTACCAGCCCCTTTCCATACCGCCCCAAAACCCGCTCCACCAGCGGCCCAAAGGCCGTGGCTATCCGGGTGTCGTCAGGGCTCCAGTGGCAGAAATCCTTGCCGCCGTTCATGGTGCTGGGCAGGTTGCTGGTCACGGAGAACTCCGGAAAGTGGATGCCGTTGTCAAACAGCATGGCGGGGATGTTCTTGATAATCTCCAGCAGGTCCCGGCTGCCCCGGTGGGGCAGGGCGATATCCAGATAGGCCAGCCTGCTCCGTGCCTCCCGCAGGGCGCCCCCTCTGGCCCTTTTGGCAAAGTCCTTTAGCTTGCCGTACCAGTATTCGCTTTTCTCCCCGTCCATCAGCATGGAGCAGAGCATACTCATCCCGGCCATGAGTACGGGGCTGCTTTCGATTTCCTGTTCCTCCAGGTTGAAGTAGTACCGCCGCAGCTCGTAGTAATGGCCGTTGCCGGGGTTTTTCCGGGCGTTGCGGACAAGCAGGCTTTTGATGCTCTCCACCCTGCCGCACTCCTCAAACAGCCGCAGCGCCGGGAGAATCTCATCGTACATCTCGTAATAAAGGGCGGCGTTGTATTTGAAGTCCTTCACCCGCTCCAGCCCGTACACCTTTGCCGCCCGGTTTTGCAGGGCGCGGGCCATCGCCGGCCGCAGGCGGTAGACACCGTTCTTCTGGGATAAAAAGTTCCCGGCCTCCGCCGCCTGTTCCAGCAGGCTGACCACATAGGTGGAGCCGGTGATCATCTCCGCCAGCTCCAGGGTAAATTCCTCCACCACGCTCACCTGCATCAGGAACTCCAGCAGGTCGCTGTCCAGGCCGGATAGGACAAAGTTTTCCAGGTAGACGGCGAACGCCTCCCATATCTCTTCGTACATCGCCGGGCCAAGGGTTTTCCCCTCCTTCAGCTTCAGGGCGGCGTGGCGGATTGCATAGGCGTTGCCCTCGGAGGTCCCCTGCAGGTACCGGGCGTCCTCCTCCGTGCAGGCAATGCCGCAGGCTTTCAGGTAGCCGGCAATCTCCGCCTGGCCCAGCCGCAGGTCCTCCTCCGTGATGACGATAAAGCCGTCCTTGATGTAAGAGGGCATCAGCCACGGCGGAATGGGGCTGCGGCTGATGAGGATAAGCCACAGGTCCTGCCGCCGGGCCCAGTCGGTAATCTTCTGCCGCTGCTCCTCGCCCTTCAGCTGGTGGAGGCCGTCAATCACCACAACCCGGCGGGGCTGTTTGCCTGCCGCTGTCCCCGGCCCCTGGGACAAAACGGCCCCGTCCTCCCAGGGCAGGTCCCCGCAGGAGAGCCAGGTATAGCTTTGTCCGGACAAAAACTGCCGTACCAGCTCGGTTTTGCCATAGCCGGTGGCCCCGTAAAGATAGACGGTCTGGGGCATCCCGCGGGCCGCCTTGAGCTTGCGCAGCGCTGCCGCCGGTCCAATATAACCTTTCTCCAAGCCTGCCTCCCCCCTTTTGGGTAAATTTCCCCTGGATTTTAAGGCTAAACAAAGGGATGTAACTTATTTTATCATCCCTCATTCAACTCTGTCCACTCTTCAATCGTATAGTTTTGGCGGTATGGGGTGATATTTTTAGGCTGAAAAAAGACAGGGAGGGTGCGTCCTCTGGACACATCCTCCCGCAGTAAACGCAAACCCCTATTTAACGTCCCTGGTCCGCCCGAACAGGGCGTACTCCCGCACAATATCCGGCATGTAGGTGAGCCGGAGCATCATCCCCTGGTCGTCCTGGTGTATGGAAAGCTCCATGGTGACCCCCTCCGAAACCTGCCACTCCTCCTTGTAGGAGCTGTACTTTTCGCCCTTCAGGTTCCCCTCCTCGTCGAAAATCCGCTGCTCCAGCCCCGGATAGGTGGTGGGCGCGCCGTAAAGCTCCTTGGCCTGTACCGCTAGGGCGATTCCCCTTTCCAGCAGTTGGTCCGCGGTGGTGTTCCCGTCCGCCTTGCCAACATAAGTCAGGTCCATCCGGTATACGGTTTCGTCGTGGTTAAAGCCCTTCCAGTCAAAGCCCTGGCTGTCGTAATCCTCGCCCGCGGCAAACACCGAAAGCATCTGGGAAAATTCCATCCCGTCTATCTCCCAGCTTTGGCGCAGGTTCAGTTCCCCGTGGTCCCCCTCTGTCAAGCTGTCCTGGGGAATCCCCAGGTTTTCCAGCGCCTGTTCCAGGGGTACGCCGAACTGGGCAAAGTACAGCTCCTCCCCCTGCCAAAGGCCGGTTTGGCCTGTCTGTTCCGGGCCCTTCCGGCAGTCGGAAAAGAGCGCCAGCGCCCCAACGAGCAGCGCCAGTGTGCAAAGCAGCCGTTTTTTCATATGGTTTTCCCTCTTTATGTCATTGTATTCTTGATGTATATATTGTAACGCAATATATCGCTTTTGTCAAGGAGGAAAAGGGTATTATTTGGGCCTCACCGGTGTCTCGATTTGTACCAGTGCATCCTCCATTCTGTCAATGACATTCTCATTGATGATAATTTCATAGGAGAACCCCGACAGCGTCAAACCGTGTTTTTCGGCGTAATCAAATATTTTTTGGTAACACGCTGCGGCATTTTCCGCAGATTCTTTATAAAAGGCCCGGATATATTTTCCGGCGGGCTGTATATGCAGCCCCTCCTTCTTGATGGGAAAGGGGATTTCGATGAACATTTTTGAGTAGTCCTCAAACCTGCCTGCATACAAGCTCTCCACCCCAATCATCGTTCCATAGGACGCGTCGTGGAGGCGGCGGAGCTGGTACTTTTTTGTCTCGGCGGTAATCAGCTCCACCAGCTTGTCAAAGGAGGTGTCCTGGCTGACGTCCACCGTAACCAGGCTCCGCTCCTCCTTTTCGACGATACTGATTTCCGAAAGCTCCATATTCAGCAGCGTCAGCATATTCCGGTGGTGGCCGGAAAGGGTCTGCCGCACCGCCTTCAGATGGGCTATCCTGCGGTCCAGATCCTCCAGCTTCTCCCGAAGAAGCTGTTCCATGCTGGCGGCGGAGCGGTTTTTCATAAAAGCCTGAATTTCGCCAATCGGGACGTCCAGCTCCCGCAGCAGCAGGATGGTTTCAAGAATCGCGCTTTGGTAATAGCTGTAATACCGGTACCCGTTTTCGGGCTGGATAAACGCTGGGCGGAACAGGCCGATTTCGTCGTACCACATCAGCGTCTTCTTGTTGATTCCGTGGAGGGCCGCAAATTGCCCGATGGTCAGCAGCTTTCTTTTTTTCTCCATTTTTTCAAATTACCCCCTTGACTGTACAGTTACTGTACGGATTATTATAGGG
>Ga0073906_1004420_pt1 | contig 14142 bp, 12 predicted proteins | sample Inofromicrocosms_FD_65485 | JGI IMG/M metagenome (GOLD analysis project Ga0073906, IMG submission 65485) | Mouse cecum microbial communities from Vienna, Austria - Inoculum for glucosamine and mucus D2O microcosms | ecosystem: Host-associated > Mammals > Digestive system > Large intestine >... | reverse complement strand
TCAAGGAACCGGGGATATGTACGATTGTAAAGAGGACAGCAGCTACCGCAAACCCTCCTGGGACCCGTTTCTTTTTACACAGATCGTGATCGAATCCGGTGTTACCAGCATAGGGGACTATGCCTATGCTTTCGGCCATGCAAATGGGTGTCCGCTTACTAGCGTTCAGCTGCCGGACACATTAAAACGAATTGGGGAAAGTGCTTTTAGTGGATGCAACCAATTGACAGAATTGGTTTTGCCAGAGGGGCTGACTACCATTGGGGATGGAGCGTTCAGCGGCGATTGTAGTGCTATAAGAGAACTGGATATTCCACGCAGTGTAACCAGCATAGGCCGTGGCGTATGGGACCCCGCTGTGCGGGAAGATGACCCGCGAAGGCTTGCGGACGCCCCCTCTGCCTGGGCAAAAGCCGAAATTGATGAAGCATTCTGTTATTCTCTGATGACGCAGCGCACGTGTATCGGCTATCAGCAGAAAATCACTCGCATACAGATTGCGGAGCTTGCGGCCAACATGGTAGAGAAAGCACTTGATGAAAGGATGCTTGCGGCGCTGCCGGAAGGGTCGATAGTAGATTGGGACCTTTCCTGTGCATCAGAGATTCCAATCTCTGCCACAAATATATTTCAAGATACAAATGACTATATGGTACTCAAAGCAGCTTCTGCCGGTATTGCAACTGGCCGGAGTAATGAGGTCTTTGCTCCGGATGAGTATGCAACGCGGGAAGAAATTGCCGTGATTTTATGCCGCGCCGCCGCGTATGTGAAGGGACGTAGCGAGGGATATGCCGGTTTGAATATGGAAGCAGACCTACCGGCGCAATACGCTGATGCAGCACAGATATCTGCTTGGGCAGGTCTGTCTGTAGCAGCTCTGACAGACGCCGGCATTCTGACAGGTACAAGTGACACCACACTATCCCCGCAAAATCACACATCTGTACAGGAGGCCATTGTACTAACCCTGCGGTTGTACAAGCATATTACAGGCTAATCACGTAGCTCCCCTGATGCTTGATTCCGGCATCTGGGGAGCTGCATCGTTTGGCTACTTGATTATGTTGTTTGGCCTGTGGTATCATACGAAAAACTGTAGGTGAAAGAGAGGTAATTTTAGATGTCAAAGAAAAAGTCAGGACTGAACCGTCCGCATGGTCATTACTGCAAGATTTGCGGCGAATACAAGGCTAACGAAAAATTTTCTGGCAAAGGGCATTCCGTCCATATCTGTAAAGCCTGCTCCAAGCTTTCCGCTGCTGAAAAAGCAGAAGCGCAGACGATCACGCGGCTGATGAACTTTAATATGGGCCGGTTAAACGCCAGTGAAAAAAAGTGGCTGGAGAACTGTGTCCATGACCGTCGCCCGGAGGTGGCAGAGCTGGCGCTGGAAGTATACAACCTGCATTTCCCCTACGCCGAGCGTAACGCACGGAAGAAACAGTTGCTTATCAATACGCTGATCTTTGAATTGCATAACACCACGATTTATGACGAATTTGGGGACGAGTACCCGGTCAATATCCGTTTTACAGCGAACCGCCTGACAAATATCCTGACCATGACGGACTTTGACGCAGACGGCGTGGAACAAAGTGTCACTCTGGAAAAAAAGCAGATGGGAAAGCTGCTGCGGTGGGTAATCCATACGCTGGAAATTTTCATGTGGGCAGAGGATTACAACCTTTCTCCTGATGGTTTAGTTTTTGATGATCCTTATCTTGATATCCTGCCAGAATTCCGTCCCGACGGTTGGGATGAGGACGAAGAACGGGACGAGGGCGATGAGGAAGAACCAGAGACGGATGAAGTGTCAGAGGCTGATGTCCGATGGTGCGTGGAGATTGAATATGCGGACGAGGCCACACAGGAGATCGTATCCTATCGGGATGATCTTTTTGATAAGCCGAATGAATTGTTCTGTACACTGCGAGAATATTTTGAGCCAGAAATAGAGGACTAAGACGAGGAAGAAGTCGATTGACAATCATATTTTTCTATCGTATACTACATATATCTCAAAATGGAGGGCGACCATATGGCACGAAAGACAGTTGATGAACGCATTGCCGCGATTGACGCCAGGATCGAAGGTAAGAAAGCGGAAATCGAAGAGCTAGAGGCTCAAAAGCAGAAACTTTTACATCCCATCAACATGAAAATCGTAATGGCAAAAGCAAAGGAAGCTGGCTTGACACCAGAAGAAATTGCAGAAAAATTGGGACTGGAAGTCTGATTCCATCAGAATGGACGGCAAAAACCGGTAGACTATGCGCCTACCGGTTTTGTTAGTGCCAAATTAGGAGCGCCGCCAATCTACGTCAAGGATATCCTCTAATGCAACTACAGCGCCACTTTTCATGATAATTGTGCGTGTAACACTATCGATTCTCTTTACAACACCGCTGATATCAACGTATGCGCCCCCTGATTTCCTCTCATCCGGGCGGAAATAGGTGAGTGTTACCGTTGGGCTGTCCTGGATAGCCCCTGCCAGCAGGTCTAGTTTATGCTCCAGAGCCACCTTTGCGTCCTCAGCCAGTTCTATCCGTTCCGTAGTCAATCGCGCTGTTTCTTCGACAGCAGCATCGTATCCAGAGAGCGCCGCGAACGGCGAGAACTGAGCGGCCCGGTCAGACATAGGCATATGTGGCCTTATTGCAGATATATGGTGGGGCAGGTTTATGATATCATCATATTTCCCTCTCATGCCCGGTGCCCTCCGATCTGGTTGTTCCGGTTGATGGTCGTGGCCCCTTCCTCTAAGCTGGTTCCTTTCATGATTGCATTTTTACCGAACTTCTTCTTAATGGCAAGTACGGCCTCCTGTTTCTTTCTCTCCCGACCGAGGGCGGCGGTTTCCTCTGCTTCCAGCTCCTGCCGTGCGGCGTAATCAGTGAATAGATCAAGCTGCTCACAGGCCACCGCCGCCGGTGCATCGGCCTCGTCTAAAACGTGCGTTGCGGCAAGATACATTCTCCGAATCAGGAGCTTCTTATTCACAACACGGTCAAACAGGGCCAGCACCGCCGCCATAATCCGTTTCGCGGAGGAAGTATACTGCTCCAGATTTTCGGTTCCATGTGCGTGTTTGGGGACAGAGCGTCCATAGCGGTCCGTTGTGATCGGGCCGCGATAGGTTTTACTGATAGATGGGTCCATCAGATTGTCGATGTCGTAACCTACTGTCAGCACTACTTGATTGGTAACAAGCCGTTTATCCACCAAGTCCAGCGCCAGCAGATCAGCCATTTCGCGGATCACCATGCGCGCCTTGTCGAAGGGATAGGGGCATTGCAGGACCTGACCGGAACCAATGCTGCTGGATTCCGGCTTGTATGCCTTGATATCAGCGATTTTTACGGGTTCCCATCCCCAGGCATGGTCAATCAGTAATTCCGCGTTAATGCCAAACAGCTTGTACAGCAAATCTTCATTATGAAAGTCGTTTGCTCCCCCCAGAGAGCAGCGGGCAATATCGCCCATCGTATAGAGGCCGTGGGCCTCCAATTTTTTTGCGTATCCCCGGCCTACGCGCCAGAAGTCTGTTAAAGGCCGGTGGTCCCATAACGTGCGACGGTAGCTCATCTCGTCCAGCTCTGCAATCCGCACTCCGTTTTTATCCGCAGGGATGTGCTTTGCGCCGATATCCATAGCGATTTTGCAGAGATAAAGGTTTGTTCCAATGCCTGCCGTTGCGGTGATGCCGGTTGTTTTCAACACATCCAAGATGATTTTCATTGCCAGCTCTCGTGCGGTCAGATGGTAGGTTTGCAGATAATTGGTGACATCCATCATGACTTCATCTATGCTGTAGACGTGGATATCTTCAGGAGCAATGTATTTCAAATAGATGTGGTAAATCTCCGTGCTGCGCTTCATATAGAGCGCCATACGCGGCGGCGCAACCACATAATCTACCGCCAGTTCGGGAGACCTTTTTAGTGTTGGTGCATCATACGATGAGCCTGTGAAGGCCCTTTCCGGCGCTTGGCGCTGCCGCTGGGCATTGATCTCCTTCATCTTCTGCACTACCTCAAACAGTCGCGCCCGGCCTGGGATGCCATATGCTTTCAGGGAGGGAGACACTGCCAGACAGATCGTCTTTTCTGTACGGCTCTGGTCGGCCACGACCAAGTTGGTGGTCAACGGGTCAAGGCCGCGTTCTACACATTCAACACTCGCATAGAATGATTTCAAATCTGCGGCGATATAAGTCCTCTCTCCCATATGATACCTCAAAAATCAATCGCATTTGGGATGGTGTCCCGCAATTCCGCCTGCTTTGCGTAGTTCCAGTCAGATGGCTCCCCGATACAGCAGCCTCCCATCTTCCGCAGATTGCGAAACCGATGGAGGACACAGCTTACATCAACATATTCCGTATGCACATCTAAAATCAGTTTTTCGATCATGCTTGCAGGGTATTTTGCCGTAGCATAGTGGATATATACATCCTGCTCTGCATCGGATAACGTGCCGTTAAGTACAACAACCTGCATCTCTACATCCCCTCCTGTATTGCTGTGGCTTTTTTATGATTATACTACAGAGGGGCTTAAATGGCAATCGCCATCTCAAAGCCCATACTTCCTGATGATCTCTCTAAAGAACTGCTCACACTCATGGATTACCCGGTCTGGCAGCTTGCGCTTGGTCAATACTCGCGGTACTCTCAAACCAGACTTGCAATTTTCAGTGCGCCGGAACACAACGTACTGCTCCGTCAGATGGAGCCGCTTGACCTCATAGCCCTGGGTCAGCCATGATATACGCTTCAAGTCAAAGGCGGCATCAGCAGTTCCACCATACGCCGTCTGAAAGCAGGTGATTCCGTGTCCACTAACACATTGGACGCTCTGTGCAAAATTCTCAACTGCACGATGCAGGACATTGTGGAATATTTGCCAGATGAACAAAAATAGATACTTTTTCTCAAAATCAAGGGGACTATTAGGGACAGGGAAAACGACGAGGCACAAAACGAGCAAGCAGGGCAAAAAGGGACCCTTTTTGCAAGAATGTCCTCCCTGCCAACGGCAGGGAGGGCATTCTGCTTGTTGGTGGCGCAGCCCCCAAACCCCATTGAACAGCTCCATGCTGGAGCTGGCTGCGCGTCCCCTGCCGGGACGCTTGGTGCGGACCTCCGGTCCGGTGGAACGCAAAAAAACAATCAGCGTTCTTCCCGATGAGCGGCATCTTTTTCTTCCTCACGTTGATCGTATCCCATGATTTTATCCACATTGGCCTTGATGGTCAGCAGCTCCTTCATGCTGTCCCGTGCCGCGCGGTAATCAGCATATGCCGTCTTTTTCTCGGCCAACAGCGTAGCATACTCGGCCTGCAAGCTCTTAATAGTGGGCAGCTTGCCTACCCCCAGCTCGTCAAATGCCTTTTTCGCGGCCCTGTGCAAAATAATCTCACTTTCATGCTCTGCTAAAAACTTTTTGGAGTACCCAGCCTTACGGTAGGCGGCGTACACCTCGCGGGTTTTCGAGTAGTTGATGATGTGCGTTTTCAGTACAGCAATTTCAGCCATGCGTGTTTCCGCCGCCTTGATTTTCGCCGACAGATCATTATACCGGGAGCTGGCCTCGGATACCCTTTGGGACAGTACGGCATAGTCCAACAGCCCATTTTCTCTCAGGTAAGTCATGGTCTGCGCCATCTGCTTTAAGTTGAACACATTGGCCCAACGCGCATATCCCGCACCCTTCCCATCGTTGAGCCTTGCCTGAATATCCACCAGCAGATTCACCTTCGGAGAATTTGTCTGGCGGATATTTTTTGCGTTTGGTGTGTGGGTGCGCTTGCCGGAGAGGACATCCAGCAACGCGGATATATCATACTCCGCACCCAGGCTGTTCCCATCCAGACGGACAAATCGTTTTCCTCCCGGCACCCTGAGCCGGATAGATTTCCCGCGCGGAGAGACCTCGATTCCCGCCGCCTCCAGCAGCTTCAGCAGCTCATCCAGGCTGGCGGGTTTCCGTGCAAGAGCATCGTCAATTGCCATGCGCAGCTGATCCCGGCAAGAGGGCGGCTTGCTGCCCAACCACTGGTTGTAGCTCTGACCGTGCCGCTTCGGATTTTCTACGATGGAGTAGCCATTCTCAACACAAATCGTGTCGCTGAGCCGCCGTACTGCCCGTCCAGAGCCGAGGAAGTCACGGAATTTTTTCGCGCAGTCCAGTGTGGTTGAATTCCATATGATGTGATTATGGATGTGGGCCTTGTCAACATGGGTGCAGACGATAAAGGCATGGTTTCCCTTGGTAAACCGCATTGCCAGCTCATAGCCCAAGCGGTTGGCCTCCTCCGGCGTGATCTCACCGGGAACAAAGGATTGCCGGATGGTGTAGGCAATCACATCGTCCCGTCCGCGCCGTCTGCCGGTCTTGGTAAAATACTGCCTCTTGGAAAGAGCAAACTCCGCATCGGCAATCCGGCTGTCGCATTGATAGCTGCTGATGAGCCTGCCGTTGTCGGTCTTTGCGGGATTTTCAACATAGTCTATGATGTCACTGATCGCTTTACCGACAGACCGGCCTTTGCCGGTATGCAGCGATGCTATTCGAGTGGTGGCGATCCGATGAGCCTCCTTCCCAGAGGAACTCGGCCCACACTTTGCAGGCCGGGTTCTTCGTCTTGGTTTTATGACAGCTGGCACTGACCGGCCAACATCTCACTCATACGGCGGACTTCCGTTTCTTCGCCGTCTGCCCGATGACAAGTAAGTCTGTCATTTGATTTGTGCCAAGGCACTCAAAATTTTCTGTGCAGCGTCCCACAGCCGTTCAAATCCCTGCCGCAAATCCTCCATATCAGCATCATAGAAACGGCTAGTCTCATGGACGCGGCGGGTAAGCTGATTGAGATTATTGCTGGAGTGACGAAGGAGAGAAACCATCTCACGCAGTTCGGGCAAATCCAAATTCACCACATACCCGTCAAGCGCCATCTTGCGGAGATAAGCTGCCATATTGGTGGTGCCGATTTGTTCCATCTTTTTCTCGATCAGTTCCCGTTCTTCCAGCGTGACGCGAAATTTCAGCTGAATCTCCCGCTGTCTGTTCTGCATCACTACCGCTCCAATTCCCTGGCCCTGGCCTTGCCGGTCGGCTTGGGGGCGTCAGCTTGCTCCTGTAATTTCTTCCGCACAGACGGCCTGCGCAGGCGCAACGGCTGAAAACGGTTTTCATCCTTGGAGATCAGGGCAAAGGTTCCCCTGCGGCCCTCCAGCGTTGAGAGAGCCAGGGTCTGGAAGGGCAGCATTGTCATGAGCCGGTCGGTGTCCCTGGTCTTGGCCCGCGCCAGGAAGTCGGGGGATACCTGGGCCATGTAATGGGTGCCGTTGGGACTGTTCGGCTGAGATGCATCCTGAAATTTGCATAGGATGTTCAGTGCCTCCGTCTTAATGTCCTCCTTCGTCAGCGGCAGGGACAGGAGATGCTCATGACGGGCTGTTGCCAAAAAAGCGTCCACAAGAACAGGATGGCTCCGCGCCGCATAATAGACGCTTCTCTTGCTATCAAAAACAGGGACCGTTCTCGCCCATTCCTTGTTGGACCGGGAATAACGGCCATCGTATTCATTATTCCGCACCGTTGCCGCCAAGACAAAGAACGTCCGCTCATATCCGAATTTCTCCACCACATCCCGGACCGCCGCTTTGCTGTCAAAGGAAAGTCCATCGTGGTATTTTCCAATCACCGCGTCTATTGCTTCTTGGCAGGCGGCATTGGCACGGTTAGAAGTGTGGTACTGTTCCAATTCGCCGTTCTCTCTGGCATAGTCGGCGGGGTACTTGTAGACGGGGGATTTGCAGAGTTCTTTCTCCTGCCGGATAAGAGTATCGGCCCGGTCCTCAATAGCGGACGTGATATTGTCCATGAGGTTAAAGTCCATGTTGCTCCAATTTTTGTAGACATCCGCCAGTGGGGTGGACGATTTCAGGAGCGCATTGATCTGGGCCGCAGTCAGCTCGGCAAACTCCATCGCCATTAGAATGTCCTCACGGGTAGTGTATTCGCTGGTATGATTCAGGATTTCCTCCGGCGGCTGGGCCACCAGCCACGCCCGGTATTTGTCCTGTTCCGCGCTCATCTTTTCAAGGAGCGCAGATGTTAATTTTTCTTCGTTCATGAAAATCTCCATTTCATTATGAAATTTATTGTGGTAGAATAAAAGAAACATTTGAAGCAGGGGGTAAGTCAATGGCGTACAGCGACGAGCTTTGGGCGGAGGCGAAAAAGAAGTGCCGGTTAAACCAGGAGGACATTGCGCTTGCCAAGCGGCTGGGGCTGAACCCGCGCAGTTTAATCAAGAATATTCCCAATAAAAGCGAACCGTGGAAAGCCCCGGTCAAGGAGTGGCTGCACGAGATAGATGCTAAGCGTCAGAAGAAATCGGCGCAGAAACAGAAACGGAAAGAGCGATCAGGCGGGGGAGGCCCCACCTGACCGCTATCGTTCCTGCTGTGTGGACTTCAGCTTCTCCGTTGGCTTCACTCTGGGCGGCAGAGGCCGTTTCAAGCTATCCAGCACAGATGGCCGGGGATTCTTTGCGCTCTGTCGTTCAGCCTGTTCGCTGCCAATTTCAGATGATTTGCTGTCCAGGTTCAGCTCCGCGTCCAGTTGGATGAGCCTGGCACTTTTCTGTTGCAGCTCGTCCTCCTGGGGGAACGGCTTGCCGATTTCCGCTTTAGCGGCCTCCATCTGCTGATTCAGGTTGTCGATCTGCCGCAGCAGAGCTTGAATCCGTCCCGGCATTTTATCCAGCGCATTATCCATCCGGGTAATGTTGCCGGTGGGGGTGCTGCCCAATTCCACTTTATGGGACATCTGACCTTTCAGCGTAAGGGAAAAGGTTGAAAATATTTCCAGCCTTATGTACATGGGGAACCCACGGTAGCTGCCAATTTCGACAGGCTCCCGCTCCTTGGTTTCAGCCAATGCAGTGCAGGCATCCAAGATCGCGGCCCCGGCTTTTTCCCTCGTGTCGTATGTCTTGCCTTTGACGGTCATACCCGCGAAGCCTGTTGTCAATGTCCCCGTGGTTTGGGCTGGCGCGTCGTTCTCGCCGTCCTGCTCCGCCGCTGCCGCCGGCACGATGAGCGGCGGGTGCGGGTGTGCGGCCAGGGTTTTCATATCCTCCCGCAGACCGGCAATAAATTCCTGATTCTGCTTGATCTCCGCCGGGAAACGGGTCAGTACATTGTCCTCCATGCGGAACTGCTGGCTCTGGTGGTCGGCTTTCATAATTTTGAGCTTGGCAACCTCCATATCCAGCTCCATCCGCTCCTTGATACGGGGATCTCCTGCACACAGGGCTTTGATTTCCGCATAGGAAAGGGATGCCTCGTCAATATCTTCACAGGAACGGACAGGGGATTTTGAGGTCATAATTTGTGAGATAAAGTTCTGTTTTTTCTCCACAGTCTGCCACAAATAGGCGTCAAATGTATCTTCTGTGACATAACGAAACACATGTACTTTTTCGTTTTGATTACCCCGCCGCTCAATACGTCCTTTGCGCTGGATGAGGTCGCGGGGCCTCCAGGGACAGTCCAGATCATGCAGGGCAATGAGGCGGTCCTGAACATTGGTCCCGGCCCCCATTTTCTGGGTGCTGCCAATAAGAACGCGGACCTGCCCCTTGCAGACTTTGGAGAACAATTCCTTCTTCCGGATTTCGGTATTGGCGTCATGGATAAAAGCGATCTGCTCCGGTGGGATACCGCCAGCAATCAGCTTCTGCTTGATATCGTTGTAAATGGTAAAGGGCGGCTCCGGCTCATCCAGCGGGATTGCGCTTTCCAGCGCATGAAGCATGGGATCATCCAGCTTGCCGCTGGCTCCCCGCAGCGTCCGCTTGGATGGCGCGGTTTTGGGTGTGGAGATGTCGGAGAAAACCAGCTGGGTCAGTTTATCATCCTGCCCGTCCCGCCAGAATTGCAGGATATTTTCCACACAGCGGTTGACCTTCGTACCCGGCTCATCCGGCAGCAGGGGATTGATAATGCGCTGGTCCATACCCAGCTTGCGGCCATCGCCGGTAATTTTGAGCATGTTGTCAATATGCGGGTCAATGCCGCCGTGTACTTTCTCCGCCCGTTTGGACAGTTCCTTGACCATCTGCTTCTGAATCTCGGTGGGCTTGGAGGCAACGGTATGGTACTCCACCTCCGGCGTTGGCAGATCAAGCTGGTCGGCGGTCTTGATATCGGCCACCTCTTTGAACAGGCTCATCAGCTCCGGAAGGTTAAAGAACTTGGCAAAGCGTGTTCTTGCCCGGTAGCCGGTCCCCTCCGGGGCCAACTCCAGGGCGGTGGTGGTTTCTCCGAACCGGGAGGCCCAGCTGTCAAAGTGGGTCATTCCCAATTCTTCCAGGCGGTTATATTGGAGATACCGCTGGATACTGAACATTTCCGTCATGGAATTACTGATAGGCGTGCCTGTGGCAAAAATCGAACCACGATACCCAGTCAGCTCGTCCAGATAGCGGCACTTGGCAAACATATCAGAGGATTTCTGCGCATCGGTAGTGGAAAGGCCCGCTACGTTGCGCATTTTTGTGTAAAGAAAGAGGTTTTTGTAATTGTCGCTCTCATCCACAAACATCCGGTCAACGCCCAGCTCCTCGAAGGTAACAACATCATCCTTGCGGTGATTGGCTTGGAGCTTGAGCAGCCGGGCCTCCAGATTTTTCTTTGTCCTCTCCAGCTGTCTGGTGGTAAATCTGTCCCCCTGTGTGTATTTGACTTCTTCAATCCCATCCGTGATTTCGTCAATTTGCTCCTGAATCAGCCGTTCCTGTCGTTCCATGCTGATAGGGATTTTTTCAAATTGGGAATGCCCGATAATCACCGCGTCATAGTCGCCGGTAGCAATCCGGGCGCAGAACTTTTTGCGGTTGTTTTTTTGAAAATCCCGCTTCGTAGTGACAAGGATATTGGCGGAGGGGTACAGCCGGAGGAATTCGGAGGCAGTCTGTTCGGTCAAGTGGTTCGGGACAACAAAAATAGATTTCTGGCATAGCCCCAGGCGCTTGCTCTCCATGGCTGCGGCAATCATCTCAAAGGTTTTACCCGCGCCGACTTCATGAGCCAGGAGGGTGTTGCCGCCGTAAATGACATGGGCAATGGCGTTGACCTGATGGGGCAGGAGCTTGATCTCCGGGTTAATGCCGGGAAAAATGAGGTGGCTGCCGTCATATTCGCGGGGCCGGGTGCTGTTCATTTCCTCGTTGTACTGACGCACCAGGGCTTGACGGCGCTGCGGGTCCTTCCAAATCCAGTCCCGAAAGGCTTCCCGCAGAGCCTGCTGCTTCTGCGCGGCAAGGGTCGTTTCTTTTCCGTTCAGCACCCGCTTCTCTTTATCGTTCTCATACAGAATGATGTCATAAATACGGACATCCCGGAGGTTCAGGGAATCCTCCAGGATGTCATAGGCGCTGGCGCGGCTGGTGCCAAAGGTGGTATAGGCAGCAACATCATGGATGGATATGCTGCTCTTGCCGGTGATGGACCAGGCGGTGGTAAATTTGGAATGGTTGACGGTCACATATTTTTGGAGATAGGGCGGCGTTTTCAGCACTTCGTACATAAACTGCTGGATATAGCTCTTGTCGATCCAGTCCGTCCCCAGCCTGACCTCGATCTCGGACGCATCCAGGTCTTTGGGCTGAACAGCGGTCAAAGCCTCCACATTGATTTGGAAAGCCGGGTCCTTCTCCGCCGCCAGCTGAGCCGCCCGGAGTTTCCGGCGCACGTTTCCGGAGAGATATTCGTCCGAAGTCTGCCAGCCGGTGAGCGGGTCGTTTCCCGCAGCGGGGTCTTTGAATATCACGCCCCGCAGCTCCTCCGTCAGTTCTATCTCCGTCTTGCCGGTGAGCTGTGCCATAAAGGGGAGGTCTACTTTGGCGCGTTCCCCGATGGACACGGCCAGGGCCTCGGACGCAGTATCTACATGGGAGACGGCGGTATGCCGCTTGATGGTCCGCTTGGTGAACATGTCGGCCTTGCGCTCCAGCCGCCCGTCCTCGTCCAGCACCTCCAGGGAGCAGAGCAGATAGTAGGAGGAATCTTTGGAGAAGGCCAGACGGTTGGCCCGGTCGTTGATGAGCCCGTATTGGGCGGAAAAGCTGTTATAGAGCCTGTCCAATTCTGCCTGTTGTTCACGGATAGCGTTGTCAGAAATGAACTCGTTCATCTGAAGGTCGATCAGTTTTCGTGTACAGTCCCGCAGTTCTACCATGCCCTTGACGCGCTCCTTCGCGGCGGCGGTCAGGCGGGGCTTCACCATGACGGAGTTTTCCCGATAGTAGACATCCCCGTCCATGATGGCAAAGGAGTAATTTTTCACAGTTGGGTCGGCGGAAATCACTGATTCTGCCGGTTCGGTCGTATCCAGGTCCGGCAGCTCCGCCTCCTGATACCTGCCGCGAATATATTTTACCGCGTCATGCAGCTGGTCGACCAGTAGCAGCCCCTCAATGGGTTCGACTGTAAAGTCCTGACTGGCGTACTGGGTGCTCTGGGAGGACTGACGGCCCAGGATCATTTCCGGATGGCTGACGAAGTAGCTGTTGATGGAAAAACCGTCCTTGTTTACGCCCAGATGCACCCAATCCGGTTCCTGGACAATGGGCCGGTCCCGCTTTTGCAGGAAAACGATATCGGAGACGACCTCTGTACCGGCGTTGGCCTTGAAAGCGTTGTTGGGCAGACGGATCGCCCCCAGCAGGTCAGCCCGCTCCGCCAGATAACGCCGCACAGTGGAATCCTTGGCGTCCAGCGTATAGCGGCTGGTGACGAAGGCCACAATGCCGCCGGGACGCACCCGGTCCAATGTTTTGGCGAAGAAATAGTTGTGGATGGAAAAGTTGAGCCTGCTGTACTCCGGGTCATATACGGAATACTGCCCAAAGGGTACATTGCCGATGGCGAGGTCGAAGAAGTCCTTGGGGAAGCTGGCATTCTCGTAGCCCTGTACAGTGATGTCCGCCTTGGGATAGAGCTGCTGGGCGATGCGCCCGGTAACGCTGTCCAGCTCCACGCCGTAGAGCTTGGACGCGGCCATGCTTTCCGGCAGCAGGCCGAAGAAATTCCCAACGCCGCACGAAGGTTCCAGGATATTGCCGGAGACAAAGCCCATGTTTCCAACCGCCTCATAGATGGCTTTGACCACGGTGGGGCTGGTATAATGGGCATTGAGACTGGAGGCCCTCGCCAACGTGTATTCCTCTTGGGACAGGACCGTATGTAATTTTTCGTACTCCTTGGCCCATGCCGGTTTGCCGGGATCAAAGGCATCCGGCAGGCCGCCCCAGCCCACATACCGGGACAAAATCTCCTGCTCGGCAGGGGTGGCCCTGCGTCCATCGGATTCAATCTCATGGAGCGTGGTGATTGCCTCGATATTCCAGCGGAACTTTTCCTTTGGACCGCCAACACCCAGCTCATCGTCTGTGATACGGAAATTTTCGGCAGAGGGAATCTGCTCTGGTTCCGCTGCCTGTTCCGGCTCGTCAAAGCGCAGCCTCTCCACAACGATATCATAGGGCAGGCCGTTTTTATCGCCGGGATAAATAGTTGCGGTCTCCGGCGCAGCCTCCTGGGTAGTGACGCTTTCAGATACCTGCGGCGCCGGTTCCTCCGGAGAGAACAGGCCGGCGTTGCGCTCGTCATGACGCACAGCGTCCTCGAAGAAGTCACGCTCCACTGTCTGATGGCTCCAGGCATAGGGGCCGGTGTCGATACGGATGTTCAGATTTCCAATATATCCGATAGTGCCGCTGACATCGTGATCTCCATAGGCAAAGGCAACCTTGTCCCCCACCTGATAGGACAGTTTCCCCTCCAGATTCACAGGCTCCCTCTGAACCGGCTCGTGGGTGAAGCCGTCCAGCTCTTGCAGCCAGAGGGCGCGGAGTACCGGCGCGGCCTTGTCCCAGGACATGGACAGCCGGGTGTTGAATTTATCCTGAATGTCGATTTCCAGGCCGGCGATAGACGCAAAATAATCCGCAGCATCCCCAGTCTCCAACGTCACCGAATCATTGCGGTTGGCAAGGGCTTCCGATATCCGCATGGCAATCCCACGGTTATTTTCGCCGGAGCGTATCCAACCGGAGATA